>Ga0209425_10000320_pt1 | contig 58030 bp, 46 predicted proteins | sample COG_05_FD_184749 | JGI IMG/M metagenome (GOLD analysis project Ga0209425, IMG submission 184749) | Pelagic Microbial community sample from North Sea - COGITO 998_met_05 (SPAdes) (version 2) | ecosystem: Environmental > Aquatic > Marine > Neritic zone/Coastal water | place: Helgoland, sampling...
GTATTGCTGCGGTTCAACTATGGGACTTTCACTTTGCCAAATCCAGTCTTGTCGTGCGTTCGCACTCAGAACAATTTCAACTCGTATGTCTAAACCTAAAAAATGGACCGCAGTGGATTTTGAAGTCAAAGCCTCCAGCGTCGAAGGCGCTGGGCAAGGCTTATTCACAAAGGTGCGCCTCGAAGCAGAAGACACCATCGGCTACTATACCGGCGAAGTCATCAGTTCAGAGGAATTCTATCATCCCGACCGCCCCTTCTCTGCCTATGTATTATGGGTGTGCCACTCTCACATCATCGTTGGTGAAGGACCGAAAGCTAACTATACCCGCTTTATCAATCATAGTGATCAGCCGAATGCCTCCCTTACAGTTTCGTCTAGATGGAAGAGCGCTCGCTTCGAAGCGCTCCGCACGATTGAGCCTGGCGAAGAGATTTTCTTCGACTATGGCGACGATTATTGGGAAAAGGAAGAGTTGCTGACTGAAGATTGAGTCTCGATACTGTTGGTAACTTTCCCTGCTATAGATCGATACATCTCCCTTTGACTTTTAATATTTCCCAAAAAATGGACTTCTCTCTACTTTACAGTGACCTTAACGAAAACGCACGCGAAGAGGTCGAAGCGCTTCCTCGCGCAGAGCGTCTCGTTCAGATTGCGACCCTGCAAAACCGTTCCACACGTGAGCTCGTCACTGAAATTGCGAAGATAGCCAATCTCCCCGTGCTCAACGAAATCGAGCTGATTGATAATCCCACGGCCACCCTACCCCTACGTCTAATCCATGAGTATCAATGCGTGCCGGTCCTTAAAGTAGCTCAAGACGACGATTTCGACGACACACCTGTCACTGAAAATACGCCCATCCCGCTCGTCACATTATGGCCACCAGATGACAAAATGGATCGCTGGATTTTTGCTGCCTGTGGTCGTAAGCCTGAGTGGCACCTCGGCGACCCCGAGCAAGTTATCCATACCATCACCCAGCGCTTCGGCGTAGGCGCCGGCAGCCTCGATGAATCCGATATCGCCACCAATGAGGCGGAAGAAGAGGAAGACGAGGATGAGGACGCCGCCGTCATTCGCTTTGTCAACGAAGTCGTGCAAAAAGCGGTCAGCGACCGCGCGACCGACATTCACTTTGAACCCCATCGCGATGCCCTACAAATCCGCTACCGTATCGACGGCGAACTGGTTGCGATTCGCGTTCCAGACAACTTGATACGCTTCCAAGACGCGATCATTTCGCGCCTCAAGATTATGGCGAAGCTCAACATCTCCGAAAAGCGACGCCCACAGGATGGTCGCATCTCGTTCGGTGCAGGCGATACCGAGCTCGACATTCGCATCTCAACTTTTCCGACTATGTATGGTGAGAGCGTCAGTTTACGTCTCCTCAACCAGAAATCGAAGCCACTCTCAATGCGTGAGCTCGGTCTGACCGAAGAGGAAGAAGAAAAAGTCACTCGTACTCTTGCTGCTCCGCACGGTATCGTGCTCGTCACCGGCCCCACAGGTTCCGGTAAATCCACTTCGCTCACAGCCTTCATTCGCCTGATTAACCGCCCTGAGCGGCGTATCATTACCGTCGAAGATCCGGTCGAATACGAAGTGCCTGGTGTTAACCAAACACAAGTGCATGCTGACATCGGCCTTACCTTTGCTCATTCATTACGCGCCGTTTTGCGCCAAGACCCCGACGTCATTATGGTCGGTGAAATCCGTGACCGCGAGACTGCCGACATCGCAATTCGTGCCTCACTCACCGGCCACCTCGTGCTCAGCACGCTGCACACCAACGATGCTCCCGGCGCACTCACCCGTCTGACCGATATGGACATCGAGCCCTTCCTGATCGCTTCCTCGGTGGAAATGATTATCGCACAACGGCTCGTGCGCCGTCTTTGCCCGAACTGTGCGCAGCCAGCCAACTTCGAGCAGCACCACATTGAGAGCTGCCTCACCACCATGCGCATTGATCGCAACGAGGCGCAGTACCGCAACCTCGCCAAAGCAGCGGTCGGCTGCGAGCGTTGCCGTAAGCTCGGGTTCCGTGGCCGTGTCGCGATTTTCGAGATTCTTCGCATGTCCGAAGAGATCCACGAACATATTGTTAAGCGTGAGTCATCGCGCACGATCCGCGAGACCGCAATCCAACAAGGCATGCGCTCGCTGCAACAAAGCGGTTGGGAGCACATCAAAAGAGGGACCACCACCCTAGAAGAAGTCATGCGCTTCGCTGAAATCGGCAGCGACGAGAGCGAATAACCCGACCGAAAGTGGCGCAACGAACACGTTCACGGATTGAATTTAAAAAAGTCGTCGGCTCAGATTGGACTCCATGAGAACTCAGGGCACATCACCTCTGATATATTTGCTAGATTCGAAGATATATTGAACTCTCATCGTTTCCCATATTCTGCCATAAACACGTCATGAAAACCAAACTCCTATTTAGAGTCGCTCTCGGAGCCTGCCTCTCGTCACTCTACCTGAATGCACAAACCAACTTAGAATCGACACGCAACGTGCTCGATCAATGGGTGCAGACCAAGCAAATTATTTCTAAGGAAAAAAGTGACTGGCGCCTGGAGCAATCCATCCTATCTGATACTCAGAAGCTGCTCAGCAGTGAGCTGAATCGCCTAGAAACAGCACTCGAAGACCTCAAAAGCTCTGCCACTGCCGCGGACGAAGACCGCAGTAAGTTGACTGCGCAAAAGGAAGCGTTCACGGAAGCCTCTGCAGTGGTCGAAGGCAGTATTCAAAAACTCGAAGTGCAGATGAAGCGCGTCGTTAAGACCCTACCCAGCCCACTGGTAGAAAAAATCAAGCCACTGATCCGACGCCTACCAAAAGATTCAGCTAACACAAAGCTCTCCCTCGGTGAGCGCGTACAAAACATCGTCGGCATTCTAAGCCAAGCCGACAAGTTTAACGCCACCATTACACAGACCAGTGAATCTCGAGAACTGAACAGTGGCAAAATCGTCGAAGTACGCACTCTCTACTGGGGTTTGGCAATGGCCTACTACGTCGATGCGTCTGGTGCATACGCTGGCATCGGCCATCCTGGAGAAGACGGCTGGGAATGGCCACAAATCGAAGGTGCCGGACCACACATTAAACAACTCTTTGCTGTCTATGAAGGCAGTGAAGAAATTCAGTTCGTCGCAGTCCCCGCACGCATCAATTAAAGCCTTTTATCAGCGCACACATGCAAGCCATACCTAAAATGCTCCTCGCTCTCGCACTGGTTACGCTCGTCTGGCCATGTAGCGCACATGCTAAGACGTTTGACGCCGCCAGCAACCAAGCCGACGCCGACCTAACAGCCTCTCTCAACGAACTCTCCGAAGTGCGCGATGCCATCGCCACCGAAAAAATTCCACTTATCAGCGATGTCTCGAGCCTCGAAGACGACGTCCGCCAAAAGAGCGATGAGCTCAATCGTCTGCGGCATCTACGTGACAACAGCGACCTCGGCCTCAATCGTCTGCGCGAGCAAGTCGAAGCGATCCAATCGCAAAACGAATATACTGGCAGCCTACTAGACGAATTCGTACGCTCCTTCGAGACACGTGTCGACTACAGCGAGACGCAACTCTACTCAGCAACCGCCGAAGAAGCACGCCTCGCACTGGACGACTCAGACATGTCGAACAGCGAGCGTTTCGAAAAACAAATCGATGTCATTGGTGTCGCCTTGAATCGCCTCGAGCAACTCGTCGGCGGCTACACCTTTGAGGGCCGCGCGCTCACACCCACTGGTGAAGTCGAAGTAGGCACTTTTGCCGTATTTGGACCGACAGTCTATTTTGCGTCAAAGCAATCTGAGCTCACAGGCGTCACTTTCAATAAGCTCAACGCTGCAGAAGCCGCCATCGCAGTGCCAGGCAATTTCTCCATCGGTATTCGTCAACTCATAGAGAGCGGCTCTGGACAAATCCCCGCCGATGCAACTCTCGGGAAAGCACTCAAGATTCAAGCAAGCAACGATAGCATTGCAGAGCACTTAGCCAAAGGCGGCAGTGTCGGTGTCGCCATCATTGCCCTAGGCGCCGTCTGCTTACTGCTTGGCATTCTCAAGTTCTTCGAAGTCACCAGCTTCAAAACACCTCAGCCAGAAGACGTGCAATACGTGCTCAGCCACCTCGCCAACGGCGATCTGGCCGACGCAAAGACCGCCGCTTCAACCATTCCCGGAGCTGGCGGAGCACTCCTCACTGTCGGCGTCGAATATGCCGACGAGAAGCGTGGCACGCTAGAAGAGATTCTGTACGAAAAAATTCTCGCCGTGCGCCCGAAGCTCGAACGCTTTCTGCCCTTCATCGCGCTGACCGCTGCCGCCGCACCACTACTCGGACTTCTCGGTACCGTCACGGGTATGATTAAGACCTTCAACCTGATCACTATTTTCGGCACCAGCAATGCGAAGAGCCTCTCGTCCGGGATCTCCGAAGCACTCGTCACGACAGAGCTCGGCCTAATTGTCGCTATCCCCGCACTCATTATGCACGGACTACTCGCACGCATGGCTCGCCAAAAGATCGGTGATATGGAGCAGACCGCAGTCGGCTTCATCAATGGGGTCGTCGCCACTCGCCACAATAAGGACTAAAGTTTGCAGCCGTTTTCAATGTTCGAAAAAATCACAGGTATTTGGTTAAGCGGCGGATGGGTAATGATCCCACTCGCACTGCTCGCCGTGCTCATTTACTCTACCGCCATTCAGCTATTACTCTTCCTGCGTAAAGGTAATATCCAGTTGGGACACGAGAGCGAATGGACCAGCTGGATCTACAATCCCTCGCAAGCCCAAGGGCGCGCCGGCGAAATCATTCGCTACACCCAGGAAAACATCTCCGAGTCCAAACACGTGCGTAGCCGCTTCGAAGAAGTGCGCCAATGCATGCTGCACACCATCGAGCGCCGAATGAAATTTCTAAATACGCTAGTCGCAGCGGCCCCCCTCATGGGTCTACTCGGCACCGTCATCGGCATGCTCGGGACCTTCGCAGCGATCTCCAGCGGCGGTGGCTCCGAAACCGCAAACATGGTCGCCGCCGGTATATCCAAAGCACTCATCACCACCCAAACCGGTCTTTTTATCGCGCTACCGGGCATCTTCCTCGTCCTCATCATACGCCGCCGCAAGCACGCAGTCGAAGCCGCCCTCGCCCGTATCGAAGCCCTCAGCCTCACCAAACTGAAACTCGACTGATCGTTAGAAATTTTAAAACGCAGAAAAACGGAAACTATAATCCTAATCTACGAAATGATTAAGATTAAGAATCCCAAACTTTTCCACCTTCCTACTCTTAGACAGTCCCACTTTTAAACCTTCCCTCACTCTCACTCCCCTCACTCTCACTATATCATGCGCCGCAACCTAGCATCCGAAGACCGAGACGAGGTCGAGATCAACCTATCGCCAATGATCGACATGGTCTTTATTCTATTGATCTTCTTTATTGTTACCACCGTGTTCGTCGAAGAGACCGGCGTCGAGGTCAACAAGCCCGAAGCGTCCGCCGCGATACAACTTCAGAAAAACAGCATTCTGATCGCCGTCACCGCCAACAATAAAGTGATCTACGGCGGCCGCGATATCGGCGTCAGTGGCGTCGCTCCGATCGTCAAACGCCTGACCCTGCAGGAAGACATCCCTGTCATTATCCAAGCCGACCAAGGTGCCAGTCACGGTGTGTTTGCACACGTCTATGGCGAAGCCAAGCTTGCAGGAGCGAAATCCATTAACTTCTCCACGAAGCGATAAATATCGACACTTAGAACGAGATATCCTCTTCCCATGAAAAGCCTCCAACACCTGCTCCTCGGCCTCGCACTTTGTATCGGTTCAATTAATACACTCAGCGCGGTCCCCGACCCAACCAAGGACATGTGGAACGACCCCGGCTTCATTAAATCGTTCACCGGCAGCTACGGCATACTTGCCGAATACGAGCCGCCCATCTCCAACGATGAGAGACTCGTGCTGCGCTCATTGATAAATACGCTCAAATCAAACCCGAAAACCGCCATCGCAGAACTGCAGCCACTGATCAAACCGAAGACCAGCGCCGTCTTCGACTTTATCCTCGCTAATCTCTATTTCCAAGATGGCAACCTCGCCAACGCCGAGAAATACTACGCCCAAGCAACGAGTAAATTCCCCAACTTTCGCCGCGCCTATAAGAACCTCGGCCTCGTCCACGTACAATCCGGCAACTATAAGCCGGCAATCAAAACCATCTCTAAAGCCATCGAACTTGGCGCAATCGACGGCCGCTCATACGGACTACTCGGCTACTGCTATTTATCCCAAGAGCTCTACTACCCTGCCGAGACCGCCTATCGACAAGCGATCCTGATGCAGCCAGATACGCTCGACTGGAAACTCGGTCTCGCACGCTGCCTGATAGAGACTCAACGCTACGCCGACGCCATCGCCCTATTTGATACACTGATTAAGCTCCATCCCAACCGTGCCGATTTCTGGTTGCTACAAGGCAACGCCTACCTCGGCAAGCAAGAGCCAATGGCCGCCGCACATAATATCGAGATCGTCCGCCGCATGGATAAGGCTGAACACGCCACACTCACCCTACTCGGCGACATTTACATCAATAACGCTGCGCCAAGCCTCGCCCTCGATGCCTATCAAGCCGCCCTGCAAGTCGCCAACAACAACGACATCAAATCACCCATACGCGCCGCAGAGATCCTCACACGCACCGGCAACTTCGCTGCAGGTAAGACCATGATCCGCAGCACCCGCGAACGCTTCCGCGACCAACTAAGCGATGCCAACGACCTCAAGCTCCTCACCCTTGAGGCAAAAATCGCTCGTGCCGAAGACGACCCCGAGACCGCACTCACCGCCCTCAAGCAAATTATTGAGCGCGATGCACTCAACGGCGAAGCGCTGATTGAACTCGGCAATATTTACGCAGCCCAAGGCGACTTGCCTAAAGCAATCAACCGCTTCGATCAGGCTGAAAAAATCGAAGCCTATGAGCGCAACGCACTTATCGCCCATGCACAAGCACTCGTAGCCAACACCGACTATCAAGCAGCCCTACCACTCCTGCGCCGCGCACTCTTTATGGAGCCCGACAACAACCTCGAAAACTTCGTCAGACGAGTCGAACGCGCCGCCCGCGATAAAGGGGTCTAGAAAGCGAAGGTTCGTTCTCATCCTATCGCCATGCCTCCGCGCTTTCGCATATTCATCACTCTGCTCTTGCTGACATTTTGCACACTACATGCAAAGTCAGACGCCACGCGTATTGAGTTCTACTACGGTATTGCTGAAGGCAACTACCTGATTGGCGACCTCAAGGGAGCCGCTAATGGCGTCGAGCAAATGCTCAAAATCGATGCGGACTACGTGCCCGCACTGACACTAAAAACTCGGATTAAAATCGATCAAGGCGAGCCGCAAGTCGCACTCGAATCGGCCGATCACGCCATCTCGCTCGAACCCGAAATCTTAGAGCACTTGCTGCTCAAAGCACTCGTGCTCGGTAATATGAACCGTCGCGACGATGCTATTGCCGTCATTGAGCAGGTCATGCAAGCCGCGCCAATCGACGGCGACGACTACCGCGTAGCGAGCAAACTACTCGGCCTCCTGCTGATGGCCGAAGGCGATTGGGATAACGCGGCCGAAACGTTCAATCAGATCTACCTAGATAATCCCGAAACCGCAGCGATCAGCCTCGAACTCGCCAGCGAAGCGTATCTCGAAAAAGCTGGCAATGCCCTCAATCAGGGCGACACGAGCGCAGCCGTCGATGCCATCACTCAAGCCCTTGAGGTGCACCAACAGCAACTAGGCGAAATCAGCTTTAAGCAGCGCACTGCCTTGCGCATGATGCGCGCTCGCGTGCTCACCCAAGCAGGCCGAGTTGACGAAGCGATCGAAGACCTGCAACTGATCACCAATCAACAACCCGACAATCTAGAGGCATACGTCACCCTCGCCTCACTCTACGCCAGCGCTGAGCGATGGGATTCACTGCAAGGGATTGTCGAGCCCATCGCCGCAAATCCTGAGCTACAGGACATCGCTCTCTATCTGCAAGGCCGCACTGCACTCGCCAAAGGCCGCGCCGGCACCGCACGTGAAAAATTTGAAAGCGCGCTACGGTTGCTGCCCGATGGTCAAACCAAGCTACGTGCTTCGCTCGAATTTTACCACGGCGTCTGTTTCGACCAGACTGGCCGCAGAGCCGACGGCGATGTCGAAATCCTCAAGGCACTTGACGGTGGCTTCCGCCCTGAGAACGCAGGGGAAGCGATCTTAGCCAGCCGCACCCTGCTACGCGCCAAACAAACCAAACGTGCAATTACCACTCTCGAAGCCATTACGCTCAACCGCGTCAGCCCCTCCGCCGAGGCATGGAGCCTGCTCGGACGCGCCCATCTGAGCGACGACGCCACAGCACTCGCACTGAGCGCATTGAATCAATCACTCAGCATTCAGGCCAAGCAAGCTGATACGCTGGCACTTCGTGGTTCGCTACTGCGCAAACTGGGCGACCTGCAAGGCGCGGCCGCCGACACCGAAAGCGCACTGATCCTCGACCCCGGCAACCCCGCACTGACGTACAGCCTTGGCCTAATTCGCTTTCAACAAGGCGATCTCGTCGCCGCCGAGCAATCGATCGGACTCAGCGCACAACTACTGCCTAAAAACCCTGGCATACAACTTTTACATGCCCTACTGGCCTACAACATTGCCGCCCCGAAAACCGCCCGCAGCGCACTCGACTGCTATCTGGCACTGGTGCCCGAGCAGACCAATGAGTCCGCCTGGTACCTCGAATATACACTCGCCGCAGCAGCCGATGCCAACCACGCAGCCCTGCAACTGAGTCAGCGGATTAAAGCCAGCGACGCCTCAGCAGCACTCAAGAACTTCCTCGGCTACATCAAAGGCGATCTCGACCGCAAAGCCGTACTCGACGCCGCCGGTCGTGCCGAAAAAGCAGTGGGTGCCCAACAACAAATTTGCGAAGCCGCTTACTGGCTGGCTCAGCATGAACGCCTCAGCCAGCATCTCACAGCAGCAGCCGAGCTCCTCAAGCTCGCCACCCAAATTGGCAACGCAGACATGCCCGAATTTCAGTTCGCGAAGTGGCAATTACAATAGGTTTCATCGTCGATTACTGGGGAAATCTTTCAGCTCACCACTTACGAGGCGATAGTAGCGCACGAGCTACTTGACTCACCCTCAGCAAATTACGCACTTTTTCCTTGCACCAGCGCACCGAAAAGCCATGTTCCTGCCCTTCAGCGTTAGAGCTCACCTTGTGAAAGGTCAGTTCCTCGACTTCCCGTTCATCAAATTTGCGGGTATAACGGCTAAAACGGCTCAGTTGCGGTTTTAGCGGTTTCGAACACTCGAAGCTCAATAGTCGTGCAAAGAAACATCAATAAAATGTCAGATATTACAGATTCAATCGTAGACAAAGAAGCGATCATCAAAGAGTTCGCTCTTAAAGAAGGCGACACAGGCTCTTGCGAAGTACAGGTTGCACTCCTCACAGCACGTGTAAAGCACCTCACTGAGCACCTTCGTAGTAACCACAAGGACTTTCACTCACGTCGTGGCCTGATTGCCATGACCGCCCGTCGTCGTAAACTGCTTGATTACCTCAAACGTCAAGACTTCAATCGCTACACTGCGCTTATTACCAAGCTGCAGCTTCGTCGCTAGTCAAATCACTTTCCTTACAATGCCGGACTCTACTCGTGAGAATCCGGCATTTTTCATTTTGGGAGGGGGATTTCCAAAAAGTGCTCACCCTTAATAATAATCCTACTCATACTCTTAATCTCCTCAAAGCATTCGGGATTAAGAGTGGGATTAAGATTTTTCAATTTAGATTCGCCGGAACACTGTTTCGCGAGTCACACCAGAAGACCATGCCGATCATGGTCGGCGGCAATTAGGGTCAAACTCCCGACATGCCGTTGAATGCATAAAGCAAAAAACAAAGAAACGTATGAAACAAAAACACAACGTATCCGTTGAAGGTCTCAATATCGAGATCTCTACTGGCACTCTCGCTGGCCTCGCTAGCGGCGCCGTCACTATCCGCCAAGGCGACACCGAACTTTTCGTTTCGGTGACTGCAGCCTCGTCACTCCGCCCTGGGCAGGATTTCTTCCCGCTCACGGTTGATTACCGCGAAAAATTCTCTGCTGGCGGTAAGTTCCCCGGTGGCTATTTCAAGCGCGAAGGTAAACCTTCCGAGAAGGAAATCCTCACATCCCGCCTTTGCGACCGTCCACTTCGTCCGCTCTTTCCGAAGGGCTTCATGAATGAAGTGCAAGTAATCGGTCTTCTCTTGGCAACAGACCAAGTCAACGAGCCAGATATCCTTATGGTCAACGCCGCTTCTGCTGCGACACTGATCTCTGACATCCCTTGGAACGGCCCAATCGGTTGTGTGCGTGTCGGTCAAATTGATGGCGAATTCGTCACCAACCCAACTCACGACGAAATGCTCGATTCCGACCTCGACCTCATCTACGTCGGTTCTGAAGACAAGATGTTGATGATCGAAGGATCTGCTGAATTCATCTCTGACGAGCGTTTCTACGAAGCCCTCGTCTACGGCCAAGCAGCTATCCAGCCAATCATCGTGGCTCAGAAAGAGCTCGCGAAGCTTTGCGGCAAAGCGAAGAAAGAATTCGCTCTGCTCGTAACACCTCAAGCGATCGTCGACTTCTGCGAAGAACACGCTGCTGAAAAGGTCAAGGGTGCGCTTGGATTTGATAGCTACACCGAGCGCAAGCTCGCGATCGAAGTCATCGCTAAGGAAACTAAAACCGCGCTCGAAGCAAAGCTTGGTGCTGAAAATGTAAAGGGTGACGACGTCGCTCGCGCATTCGACGAAATCCAAGAAAAGCTCTACCGCCAAAACATCCTCGATACCGGTAAGCGTGTTGACGGTCGTGCCGGTGTTGATCTTCGCACCATTTCTTGCGAAACTGGCGTGCTGCCTCGCGTTCACGGCTCTGCCATCTTCAACCGTGGCGAAACACAAGCGCTCGTTATCACCACTCTCGGCACTAGCCGTGACACGCAGGACATCGACGGCCTCACTGGTGGCGCAAAAAGCAAATCCTTCATCCTGCACTATAACTTCCCTCCGTTCTCGGTTGGTGAAGCAGGTCGTTTCGGATTCACAGGACGCCGCGAAATCGGCCACGGTGCACTCGCAGAGCGCTCCCTCCTACCGATCCTTCCTCCAGAAGACGAGTTCCCCTATGCGATTCGCGTGGTCTCTGAAGTCATGAGCTCCAACGGCTCGACTTCAATGGCGTCGATCTGTGGCGGTTGCCTCTCTCTGATGGATGCAGGTGTGCCAATTGCAGCACCTTGTGCTGGTATCTCTACTGGTCTGGTTACTGAAAAAGACGCGGATGGTAACATCACCAAGAGCGTTCTCCTCACTGATATCCTCGGCGCAGAAGATCACTTCGGCGACATGGACTTCAAGGTTGCTGGTACACCAGAAGGTATCACCGGCTTTCAGCTTGATCTTAAGATCACAGGTCTGCCATTCGACATCGCACTCGAAGCTATCAAGCAGAATCGCGATGCACGTATGAAGATCCTCGCTGTCATGTCCGAGCACATGCCTGAGTCTCGTAAGGATCTCCGTGAGCACGCGCCACGCATCCACACGATCAAGATTGCACCAGACAAAATTGGCGCACTCATCGGTCCTGGTGGCAAAAACATCCGCCGCATCACCGAAGTCTCTGGCGCACAAGTCGACATCAACGACGAAGGCCAAGTCCTCGTCTTTGCAACTGACAAAGAGTCCATGGATCGCGCGATCATCGAAGTCGATGCCTGCACCGCTGAAATCGAAATTGGCAAGACTTACCGCGGTATCGTTCGCGGCGTGAAGGACTTCGGTGCTTTCGTCGAATGCCTACCTGGTAAAGAAGGCCTCGTGCACATTTCCGAGCTGGCTGACTTCCGCGTCAACAAGACCGAAGACATCTGCAAGCTCGGTGACGAAATGGTCGTCAAGTGCCTCGGCGTCGACAAGGGCAAGGTACGCCTCTCGCGCAAAGCCGCCCTTGAAGAAGCCAAGGAAGCAGCTGAAGAAGAAGCTCCAGCAGCTGACGAAGCGAGCGAAGAAACCACAGCAGCCGAGTAGTCGGACGCTGCAACACGTTTAACCCAACAGCGGTCACCGAAAGGTGGCCGCTTTTTTTGGGCTCTTCGCTAACATGTGTGCCGGCGTGAACTATAGGAACTCACCCAAAAAACCGCTCCGAGGAGCAGGTTTTAAAATGGTGGTGAAAGCCGGATTGGCTCACTGCGTTCGGCCCTGCGGGCTCGCGCTAAAGCGCGCCCCTTCTTCGCCCGCAAGCGGGCTACGTCAAACCAGCGGCTGATTCTTCATCAGCCTCTAACCATAAAAAAACCCGCTCCAAGGAGCGGGTTTTAAAATGGTGGTGAGAGCCGGATTCGAACCAGCGAACTCAAAGAGAATAGATTTACAGTCTACGTGCTTTAGCCACTTGCATATCTCACCAAGGGGAAGCTCGGGACTGTAGGAGTGTTTTACAGCTTGCCAAGTAATTTTTTCAAATTTCTGCCTGGATTCACAAAAGATTTTTGCAATACCAGAGCTCGCTGTCAGGAAGCCCCTCGGCTACTTTTCTTTATAACTGCGCTGGAGATGCCCATGGAAGGTAGTAGCCTAAATAATTTGCCAAACTAGATGCGAGGGCGCTTTGATAACACTCAGCGTTTTCTGAGGCTGTACAGACGTGCTACTGAGCATCGTCACACTGCACGATATCGCTCATCAGCAAATTGCAATCGAAGAAAGGATCGATCGCCGGAGCGGCGCAACTGTCTAGGCAGAGCCAAATTGCATATTTAGGGCAAGCTCAGGTGCCAACGCCGAGAGTTGATCACGATAACAACGGATGAAAGCTTGAAGATTCTGTTGGTCAATTTCGCGAGTATCGACGAACAGCCGATAGGCCAGCTCTGGCACGTCGTAGGAGATGGCCGACATCTCATCGATCAACGAACGAAGGTCATCCCTAGTCTGTAATGTAAAGTGGCATGACGCCGTCAATCGCTCGGCCCAAAGATCAAAATCGACAACCTTATCAATGTGCACCATCTGACTCAAAGCTGCACCGATACAGACCAATAAACGTGTCCGCCGATTACTACGCCGCTTCGGCGCAACACGCCAGAACTGACGGAAGCCCTCGATAAAATAGGGCTGTTCTAAAAAGTGGTTAAAATCTTGCTCACGCTCGGCCAGTGGCAAGGCGCGCACTTGTGGGGCATGATATTGAGCAGTTTTCCAACGCATCACCCATGATTTCAGTGTGCCAAACTCAGTCGAGGGCATGGCTAAGCCATGCATCAAACTATGTGTCGCAGCTGCCTCACGGAGGCCTTCAGGTAAAAGCTTGAGAATGCCACTACCGAAGTAAGCGACATCGCGTGGTTGCAGCAAGTAAGCATCGATCCGCGCACGAATCGAGCGCTCCTCTTGTGCCGTCGGCGGGCCTTCCTCATACAGTTCAATGGTCCAACGTTGCAGTTCACCCAATGCATTCTCACCAGTAATAAATGCGTGAATATCCGACCAATGCTCGGAAGCTCGCGTGCCCGCCAGTTCCCAAGTCATACAATACGCCATGCTGACGATAAGGAACTCTTCTGCTCCAGTTTTTTGTAATTTAGTCACCCGCAATTTAATGTTTAAAATTCGTTTACGAGCCAAAGAAAGAGACTACAAAATCCGCAAAGTAAGCATCCACATAACGGTCAAAGCCGAGGAAATAAACTAAGCCACCCACCGCCAGCATCGGGCCGAAAGGGACTTGCGATCCAAACGCGACAGGCTCGTCACTGTCACTCGAGCCTCCTCCATGCTTCCAACCAAAGATGCGCCCAAGCAGCAACAATGGCAGTAAAATGAGCGTACCGATAAAGGCGCCGCCAAACATGGCAAAGACTGCGCCCTGCCAGCCACAGAATGCACCAATGAAGCCGACAAATTTAACATCGCCCTCTCCCATCGCTGGCTTGCGAAAAACGATCTCGCCGAGCACCGCGATCCAATACACTAGCCCCGCACCAATTAGCGCACCAATAATTGAGTGCACACCAGACTCGATATTCGCGATGATTAGTTGCCCTTCTACGCCTTGCAGCGACGGAAATAAAATCGACAGCAGCACACCAATCACCATCCCACCGATAGAGAAACGATCTGGTATAATCATATGGTCCAGATCGATAAAAGTCGAACAGATCAAAAACGCAATAAACAGGAAGCCAATGATCGCGACCTGCGGTGGGTGTATCATCCATGACAAATAAAACAACACCCCTGTGAGCGTCTCAATCGTAGGATAGCGCACACTGAATTTCTCGCCACAGCAGCTCGCGCGACCACGCAGAAACAACCAAGTTAGGATCGGAATATTATTATACCAGGCAATCGCTTTGCCACAGGCGCAGGTCGAACCAGGAAACACCACCGACCGCTCGGCTGGAATACGGTAAATACAAACGTTCAGAAAGCTCCCTGTGATCGCTCCAAAAATGAAGCTAAACGTCGCGAAAAACCACGGAAAGTCGGCGTTAATATAGGTAAAAGTCTCAATCATAGCGGAGCGGAAGTTTCAAAGAATTACAGGCGGCAGTCATCATCGTATCGGCATCGATCGCACTGTGCGACCAAAGTTCAAGTGAGCGCGCACCTTGATGAATGAGCATGGATAGGCCATTCGCAATCGGCAGCCCGCGCGCACTTGCTTGCTCTAGCAAGGCAGTCTTGGTTGGATTATAAATCATATCATAGACTTTCCAACCAGCAGGCAGTTGCGCCACGTCGATTGGTGCGGGATCGCTGGCTTGCAGGCCCAAAGAGGTCGCATTGACCACCACGCCACACTCCGGCAAGTCTTGCGGCAAGTCATTCAAGGCAAACGTCTGTGTCGAGGTGCTGCCCGCTACTCCGTCGAGTACGGTCAGCAGATTCTGTAACCGCTCGGGCGTGCGATTGCCGACATACAACTGCGCGCAACCAGAAAGCACACACTGCACCGCTGCGGCGCGGGCCGCGCCACCAGAACCGAGCAAGATCACATTGGCATCTTTCAACGTCACGCCCAGATCCAACTCCAGCCCACGCGACAACCCATACCCATCGGTATTAAAGCCATCATAGCCGAGTTCATTCCAAACCAGTGTATTCACCGCCCCCATACTTTGCGCATCAGGCGAGACGTCTTGGATCAAATCCAGCACCTGCACCTTATGTGGGATCGTCAGGTTCAATCCCAGAAAGCACCGCTTATGAAACAGCGCTAATGCCTGAGCAAAATCCTCAGGCGCAATATCGAAGCGATAATAAGCCCAATCAATGAAACGCGAATCTGTCTCTCTCAACTGCGCCAACGCTGCATTATGCATGGCCGGGCTGACTGAATGCTGAATCGGATGGCCGATCACAGCCAGCGGAGTGCCGCTAAACTCGGTCGTTTCGAGATCCTGGAGGGTATAAATTTTTTCGGTGTCCACTGCGCTTATAACGATGAGTGCCTATGAATTAATTCGGTATCTCTCTCAGATACGAGCCGATTCGACCAGTCAGACTGGAAAATATTAAAGCGTTCAATCCCCCTGCCTGACCAGACTGTTGTAAAAACTCCCGATTCCTGTAATCAAACCACACCGCGCAATTGTGGCAGAATAATGGGTTTTGCAACAGACTGTGACCACGGAGGCCACGATCGATTGCGAAGGTGGCCTCGATCGGGGATTTTTGACCGAGCACTTCTCACTCTCACCCTCAAATCTCAGCCCTCAAGTCTCAGCTCTCAGCTCTCTTACCCCATACAGCGCAGTGCCGACACGGATCTGCGTCGAACCCGCGGCAATCGCCACTTCCAGATCACCAGTCATGCCCATCGAAAGCTCGGTCAACGGCAACTGATACGCAGCCGACAGTCGATCGCGCAGATCACGCAAGCCCTCGAACGCTGCCTTTGCCACATCGAGATCATCATCCAGCGGTGCAATTGTCATCAACCCGTCGACTTGTAAAGACTCGGCCGCAACGGCTGCCTCCAGCGCCGCCTCCATCTCGCCGATACTGAAACCATGCTTATTGGGATCGGCACCAGTATTACATTGCAGCAGAATGGAGAGCGTTTTTTCGTTCTGCTCGGCACAGCGATTGAGGCGATTTAACAGCTTCAGCGAATCGACCGACTGTACTCGATCAAACATCGCCACGGCGTCTTTCGCCTTATTTGACTGTAAATGACCGATTAACTCCCAACGCACCGCGCCCGTATATTGTGCATGCTTTTCGCTCGCTTCTTGCACACGGTTCTCCCCCACTGCGGTCAAGCCAGCACGAACGGCATACTGCACCGCATCCAACGGATGGTTTTTGGTGACGGGCAGCAGTTGAACGCTGTCAACCGCGCGGCCCACGCTGACACAAGCCGTGTGAATACGACTTTTCACCTCATTTAAATTATTTTCAAAGGCTTCAAAGGAAATCATAGTCTATTAGTAGAGATATTAATCTTGGTATTTTTAAATAAGAAAAACTGTTTATAATATTGCAGTTCCATTAGTTAAGTTTATAGCTAACTGTATGCATATTGAAAACTTTAAGATTTTTTCCGATCTTGTAGAGAGTGAAAGTTTCTCACGCGCTGCAAAGCTAAACGGAATCACACAATCTGCCGTAAGCCAACAACTACGGGCAATGGAAAAACATTTCAGTATCCTGATCGTTGATCGCAGCCAGAAGCAATTCCGCCTCACACGCGAAGGACAAAAGCTCTACGAATCTGCCAAAGAGATCCTCTACCTGTACGATAAGCTCAACAGTGAGTTGCAGGAGATGAAGAAAGTCATTAGCGGCACAATCCACATTTCCACCGTGTACAGTATTGGTCTGCATGAGTTGCCGCCCTACGTGAAAGTCTTTTTAGCTAAATTTCCAGAGGTAAATATCCGCGTGGAGTATCGCCGCGCCAACATGGTTTACGAAGACATACTGACCAATTCCATCGACTTGGGCCTGATTGCATATCCGCAGAAGCACAAGCAACTAGAGGTACTGCCCTTCCACGACGACATTCTCGTTTTGGTCGTCAGTCCTGAACATCCATTCGCGCAGCGCAAAAGCGTCGATATTCAAGATGTGGCTGGTCAAAAATTTATTGGTTTCGAACCAGACATTCCAACTCGTAAGGCGACCGATATTATCTTCAAGGAAGCCAACATTGAAGCCGAACCCGTCATGGAGTTCGACAACGTCGAGACCGTGAAGCGCGCCGTCGAGATCAACGCGGGCATCGCAATCTTACCGCAAACGACGGTCATTCGCGAAGAAGCGCAAGGCTTGCTCAAGGTGCTGAAATTTACAAATCAGACCTACAAACGGCCACTAGCATTGATCCACCGTAAAGGCCGAGTGCTCACTCCAGCAATCAAGAAGCTGATTGATCTATTGACCTCGAAAGATCTCAACCGCCTCGAAGAGTTAGAAGATGAAGTGGCCAACGTTGGCGACGAGTAAGTCTGCACGCCAATCCTTTCAAACAGCGAATGCCAACCCGGCATTCGCTTTTTTGTACGCCGACCGCACTCACAAAAATAAAATGAAGAACAAACCGCGCGATGCTTGCAGTAATTCGATAGGAACTTTTACTCGCGGCTGATGGACTCCAATCTATACGAATTATGAAGCTTTTCTATACCATAGCCACCACTTACACATTTGCCCTCTGTTCTGCCCTAGCGGTACTGCCCCAAGGGATTGAACACATCCAGACGCTCGATGGCATACAGGAATACCGCCTCAGTGAAAATGGGCTACGCGTGTTGCTAATGCCTAACCCAGGTCTTCCGGTCGCGACTGTGATGGTCACCTACAAAGTCGGCGCACGCAATGAAGTGGCTGGCACGACTGGCGCGACCCACATTCTCGAACACATGATGTTCAAAGGCACCGACCGCTTTAATAGCAGCGACGGCTCGGACTATTCCAGTGAGATGGAACGCATCGGCGCGCGCTCAAATGCCACCACCTATTTCGACCGCACCAACTATTACGCGACACTCCCGAGCGAATATGTCGCACACACCATCGAGCTAGAGGCCGACCGTATGCGTAATCTGCGCATCCGCGAAGAAGACCTCGTCTCTGAAATGACCGTGGTGCGCAACGAATACGAACGCGGTGAGAACAACCCAGTCAGCACCTTAATTAAAGAAGTCTATTCGGCTGCCTTCGTCGCACACCCCTACACCCACCCCACCATCGGCTGGCGTTCGGACATCGAAAGCACTTCTCCCGAAAAATTGCGGGCTTTTTACAATGCTTTTTACTGGCCCGAAAATGCAGTGCTGACCGTGATCGGCGGCTTCGATACCGATGCCACTCTCGAAGCTGTGCAGCAATTTTACGGTGCGGTGCCCAAAGCACCACATACGATTCCCGTGGTAGAAACTACCGAGCCCAAACAACTTGGTCCCCGTCGGCTGATTATTGAGCGTAGCGGCCAAGTCGGCGTCGTCATGACCGCATTCAAAGCACCCGCTGGAACCCACGAAGACTGGGCTGCACTCGCTCTGATTGAGCAAATCGTCGGTGCCGACAAAACTGGTCGCCTCTATCGCGCGCTGGAAGACCTAGGCAAAGCTAGTTCCACCTTCACTTACGCGCCTCAACTCCGCGACCCCAGCCTCTTTACACTTGGCGCTTATTTGACCGCCGAAGCCACGCATGAAGAGACCGAAGCCATCATTCTCAACGAGATCAAAAAACTAATCGGCGGTGGCGTCACCGCAGACGAACTCGCGCGTGCCAAATCAGTCATTCAAGCCAACACCGTTTACGGGCGCGATGGCCCCTATGCAATTGCCACCCAAATCAACGAAGCAATCGCTATGGGAGATTGGACCAATTACGTCAACCTTCCTAAAGCGATTCAAAATGTAACCGCCGAAGAGATCAAACGCGTCGCCGCCAAATATTTCGTTCGCAATCATAGCACAACCGGTTGGTTCGTTCCACAGCAGTCGAGCACCGTCGCGCAACTTACGCATAGCTCGCATGGCCCGCACTACTTCCGTGATCCCGCCGTCTTCGGACCTAGCCACAACGCACCCGAAGCAAACGCTGACGTCAGTACCAGCCAAGCACCACTCGTCGATTTCTCAAGCCATATGCAGCGCGCCAAGATTGCCGGCATTGAGATCATCGCCATCGACATGCCGATCCACGACGTCGTCTCTTTCGTCGGCAGCTTTGCCGCAGGCGAGACACTCAGCCCAGTTGATGCCCCGACACTCGCGGGCCTGACCGCGTTGATGCTCGACAAAGGCACCAAGCGCAACGACCGCTTTGCGATCGCCGAGCGCCTTGACACCCTTGGCGCTGGTATCGGATTTTCCGCGAGCGCACACAGTCTCGGCTTTTCCGGTCAATTCCTCCGCGAAGATGCTGGTGCAGTCATGGGCTTACTCGCCGAACAATTGCGCGAGCCAGCATTTGATCCCGAGGTACTCGAAACGTTAAAGAGCCGACAAAGCGCGGGGCTACTGCAAGCGATCGACAATCCCGACTACAGAGCCAACGCGCAAGTCGCACGCATGCTTTACCCGAAAGGCCACCCGAATTACTCCGACAAAATCGATGTGCTCATCGAAGATTTAAAAGCCACCACTATTACAGACATCGCGCAGTTTCATGCCGATCACTACGGCCCGAAGTCGATGCGACTCGTCTTTGCTGGCGATATTGACTTCGAGCAACTTACCGCCGCGGTCGAGTTTGCTTTCGAAGGTTGGAGCGGAGGGGTGGATTTCCCCACCGAGCTGCCTGCACAGCTGAAAAACAATCAACAATCGAAGCGTATTTACATTGCTGATAAAACCAGTGTCGCAGTGCGCTACGCACAAAACACTGGTATCCAACGCACCGACGACGATTACATTCCCTTCATGCTCGGCAATTACATACTTGGCGGCAGCTTCAACTCACGGCTGATGCAAGCAGTGCGTAAGCAACAAGGCCTAACTTACAGCATTCGTTCCGGCCACAGCGGCGACATTCTCACACCCGGCAACTGGAGCCTGAGCGCCAGCTTTTCGCCCGCCCTACTCGATCAAGGCCTTGCTGCGACCGAGGCCATCTTCACCGAATGGTATGAGCAAGGCATCAATCCCACCGAAGTGCAGAAGGCAATCGATACTCTCTCTGGTGCTTATTTAGTTGGGCTCTCCACCACTGGCAGCGTCGCTGGACAAGTACACAGCTTCGTGCAACGCGGATTCGACCCAGAGTATATCGATGAATACCCACAACACCTCCGAGCCGTCACGGCAGAGCAAGTCAACCGCACCATCCGCCAATATTTAAAGCCACAGCAGCACACGCTCGTCGTCGCGGGCTCACTTGACACACCACAAGAAGCGGAGCCTGTCAGTATTCAGAAGCAACATGACATCTCCATCCGCCTCGACACACCCGATGCCGGCTGGAGCATCGAAATCGACAAAGTTTACCGTTCCAGCGAAAGTCTCGTCGTGATCGCACAACTCAAGCACAGCGGCGATAGTGCTGCCGCAGTCATCAGCACCGTATCTGACAGCGTCAGCATTCCCAGCACCGACCAAGCGCTGACGCAGAGGTACTACATTCTCGGCAAAACGTGGGACTGGGGCGTTGCTCCCGACTACACATTCATCGATTCGATGGACGCCTTCGGCACCGCACTGGATCAAGCCGAACTAATCTACAAAAAATAAATTTACGCACTTTTCGATTGCCCGACACCACAATCCCACACGTGATAGCGAACTTTTAAACCTGCACACTTTCACACTATTAATAGTTTTTACCATGCCTAAAATCGACATCGAAACCCTCAAATTCATTTTGCAGCGCAACGAGCCCGACATCCGTAAGATCGCTGGTATCATGCAGGAAATCGAAATGGAGCTCAAAGCAGAGGAAGAAGAAAAAGCTCTACGGCCACCGGCAGTTAAGAAGCAAAACGTCCTGCTAGTTTCTGACCCCGATGGCTCACTGAGGGAGAAAGATATCGTCGGCTGGATCGCTCAAATCCCTGAGGAGGACGACATCGCCACGACCGCAAGTCGTATCCACAGCGCCGCTCACGAATTCAATACGACGCCTAAAGGCATCCGCATGCCAGTCGAAACGATCGGCGAAGCTTGCGAGATCGTTACCGCAAAATTCTTCAAAGAGCAAAATGTCTGGGTCAAATCCAAGACCCCGCTGCTCATCATTCCGGTCGTGAACAAGATCCCGACCGACCATCAGGAGTAATCCAAAATCAAAGCGCCCGAAACGGTCGCTTTTTTGTAGTCACGGCTTTGGTTAATCGAGATATTGCTGGCGAGTATTATTATAGAGCCCTACCAGTAGCTCTCAAACAAGCCTCGGCACAAAAAAACACCCTCTATTCATAACGATGAACATATCAAAAATAACCTCATTTGTATTTGCACTCTTTCTGGCAAGCACACCGTTTATTGCCAAACAAACAGTCACCGCGCACTGCCAAGTCCCTTGCGGTATCTACAACGACAGCGCACGTGTGCAAAGCATGCTCGAAGACGCCGCAACCGTAATCAAGGCCACTAAAATGCTGGCCGAGTTGGAAGGTAATACGGATGCCCAGTCGAATAATCAATCCACTCGATGGGTGCTCAACAAAGAGCAGCACGCGCAAAAAATCATCGCCACCATCAGTGATTATTACCTCACGCAGCGCGTTAAGCCGAGCCAAGCCGACTACACAGAGCGCCTAATTAAGCATCACGCCGTAATCCTGGCCGCGATGAAAGCCAAACAAAATGCCGACAGCACTTATGCCACCGCACTCGCTGAAAGTATTAAAGCGCTAAGGGCCTATTATCCTGGGCACTCGCACGAGTAACTAGTTACCTCGCACCAGCACCTTAGCCGCCGCGCCCAATCCTAAGGTTAGGCTCTTTTTAGCTACCCCCACTTCGAGGCGCACTGATTCGGCACTCAGACTGCGCGCCACGACACGTAGCGAAACGCCGAGTGTGAGACCCGCTCCGGCAATGTATTGCAAAAAGTCAGGATCTTGGTCGGTAATACGCGCCACCGAAAGCGGTGTATCCAAGCAGCACGCCACCAAGCTCTCTGAGCTGCCGTGCAACAACTCTCCTGCTGCCGAAGGAATCGGATCACCATGCGGATCCTCCGTAGGATGGCCCAAATATTGATCGATCCGCTCAAGTAATAAATCCGAAACCTCATGCTCCAAGCACTCGGCCTCGTCATGCACCTCCGACCAATCGAAGCCAAGCACCTCGACTAAAAATTGCTCAATCAAACGATGCCGCCGCAATACATGCAGCGCCAGTTTACGACCATGCACCGTCAAATGAACCCCGACCCGCGGCGCATAATCAACCAAGCCGGCATCAGCCAATGCCTTGACCATCGTAGTTGCAGTACCTGGCACGACGCCCAAAGCTTCAGCAACACTCCCCATCGAGACCTGATCCTTTCCTGATTTCTCAGAAACGAGGTATATATGCTTAATATAATCTTCAACCGTAGAACTAGCCATGTATGCACCACGATCACTTGCAGAGGCCCGGACGCCAAGATCATTTTTTGAAAGTTACTGCCCCTACTCTTACGCTTAACCCTAATCAGCCCTCAGCAAAGGTGCTCTGTAGATTAAGAGGTCTAAATGAGGCTCGCTCACGACTCACTTTAAACTAATTTCTACCTCTTAGCTTCTTACTCCTCTTTAAGCATGATCGCATTCCTCACAGCATTCGCCCTCAACACCTGGCACATGGTCGCCGAGATGGCACCTTACCTAATCTTCGGATTCGCGATCGCAGGTCTGCTGCATGTTTTGATCCGCAAAGAACAAGTGCAACGCCTACTCGGCAAGCCTGGCCTAGGCGCAGTGTTCAAAGCCTGCTTGATCGGCGTCCCTATGCCACTCTGTTCTTGCTCTGTGATACCAGTCGCCGCCGCCCTGCACAAAAGCGGTGCGAGCCGCGGAGCCACCGCCGCGTTTCTTAGCTCCACCCCACAAACTGGCGTCGATAGCATGCTAGCGACCTATTCTCTCATGGGCGGTCTCTTCGCCACTGTGCGCGTCGTAGTCGCTTTCGTCTCAGGCATCGTCACCGGATTCCTGATCGAACTCTTTTGTAATAACCGGGTGGAGGACAACGCTCCGCCCAGCTCTCCAGCCACAAGCCTGAGCCCTACTCTTACTCCTAATCCTCAATCAACGCCGAGTAAGATTACGAGTATGGCTAAGACACCTCAAGTCTCTACCCTCAAGCCTCAGGTCTGTAGCCCTCAGCCATCACGCCTCTCAACCGCGCTCCGCTACGGCTTCATCAAACTGCCTGCCGACCTTGCCGTCGCACTCCTGCTGGGCCTCACGCTTGCCGGGTTGATCACCACACTGCTTCCGCCTGATTTGATCAGTGGCCCAATCAGCACGGGCCCGCTCGCCTTTTTACTCACCACAGTTATCAGCCTACCAATTTACATTTGCGCGACTGCATCGATCCCGATGGCGTATGCGCTCATGGCCGCTGGACTTTCACCAGGTGCAGCCCTTATTTTTCTAATTGCCGGACCAGCCACCAATACCGCAACCGTCATCAGCCTCTGGAAAATGCTCGGTCATAAGGCCACGTTGATTTATCTCGGCAGTCTCATCGTCATCGCATGGATCGCCGGTTGGCTGCTCAACAACACACTCGGCACTCATACCATCGAGCACAACGTGCATCAGCACGCAGCCATGCAACCAGAATTGTGGCAACATCTCAGCGGCATCGTCTTGATCCTCATTTTACTAATCTCCTTGTACCTCTGTCGACCGCCGAAAGCAGCGCCAAAATCCTGTTGTAGCGGATAAGGCTTGAAAAGCATTTGCCCTGCGTAGATCAGCTGTTCAGCTTAAAGACTTGCAACAACTACACGCACAAATTGAAAGCTATGCGGGAGCATGGACCCCGCTCGCCTTAGTGGGTATTTTCCTACTCAGCTCGTTGCTAATTATTTGGCGCCTAGAAATGATGATGCATCGGGGCGTCGAAGGCACGGTGCTCGGCACGCTATTTATGCCCTACTTTTCTGGGCTGGGGAATTTGATTTTTGTCGGCGTAGTGCTTAGCCAGAACGGCCCAGCTGAACAGGTCGCGATCAATAGTTGGACTAATAATGTCACCAACCTGTGCCTATTGCTAGCAGTGCCCGCATTTATTTGGGGTCTACAACTCAAACCGAATTCGCGGGCAAAAAAGGCCCAGCGCGAATCGAAGATTCATCGCCTCTCACTTGCGCTCACGCTGGTCGCAATGATTTTCTTCAGCCTCATCGTCTGGGTACTGGGGCAAGACGGAGAAATTGATCGCTTCGATGGCCTCGCTCTAGTCGGGCTATTTCTGTTCTGGCAATGCTTCCACGTTTTTGAAGTGCTCAAGGAAAACACTCGTCAGCGCAGTGCCTGGCATCCAGCGATTACGATTGATATCGTGCTGATTCTAATCGGCAGCGCACTGACACTTGTCGCTGTTGATGGTATCGTCGCTGCCATCATGCGCAGCGATTCCGGTTTTATCAGCGCAAATCAACTAGGCTTACTAACTGGGTGGCTGATGGTGCTGCCCAACACCGTACTCGCATTTTACTACGCATTTAAGCACCGCGCGGATGTGGTTTACAGCTCTCAAATTGGCGACGGTCACATTTGCATTCCATTGTGCATCGGCCTCTTTGCCATCTTCAAACCAGTGCCGCTACCAACAATGTTTAGCCAAGGTTTGCTCTTTCTTGCATCTGCCGCGCTAGTGCATTTATTCTGCGTCGTGCTACTACGCGGCATGCCCAAGGTGGTCGCTGGCGGACTGGTGATCGCCTACGGCTATAGCCTGTATTGGCAGTTTTCTGGCTAAGTCACGACGCCCGCGCCACTCGAATTAGAGCTGCAGTGGATCGCTTGCAAAGAACTGACTGGCATTCAAAAACTCGCCCTGCGCAGTCAACCATCGAGCATCTTTAGTCACCTCTTCCATCGATTGCGCGGTATTATTACAGAGTAAAAAGACACGTGGACCAAGGCAGATATAGGCATCAATTCCTTCACCGCCGCCTTCACGAGTAAAGCCGAATTCGCCGCCGAGGTTATTTCGCGTATCGCCTACGTCATTACGCAGCGCCACACTGTCTTCCATCATTTCATTGAGAAAATCAGCCTCACGAGGGCCTTCATAATACTTCAGAGAAAGCGTCGTCACCTCAGTCGCCTGCACGATTGCAATCTCGTCAAATACCGGTCGACCATAGGCCTCGTTCAACTTAGTGAATGACTTTTTGATGCGGGCAATGGCTGACTCAAGATTCATATCAGTAATAAAACGTGTTTCTTTGAATGCTTCAAGGCTCTTTACGTACCAACGGATCTGCAGTACCACCAATCAGTCGGTCTCCCTCAGCAAGGGTGTAACCACACAGAAAATCTTCAACAGGTAACATCCGCGCTCCAGGGCGCTGCAGTTCATGGCAGCAAAGCACACCATTAGCGGTGGCCACCCGCACTGCAGGGCTAGTACTCAATACCGTGCCAGGCTCAGCAGATACGGATTCATCGATCTCGACACTGGTGCGACCGATCTTAATCCGCACTTCGCCATGATCAAAATACCCACCAGGCCAAGGCGTAAACGCACGCAAGCGATTATAGATCGTAACCGCTGGCAAGGTGAAGTCGACGGCCCCGTCTTCCTTGCGCATCTTTCGGCAATACGTAACCAGACTTGTATCCTGCTGGGTAAACTGTAGCTCGCCCGTCAGCATCGCCGCCAAATTTCGGCGCAACAGCGGCACCACTGCCTCGCCTACTTTGACACGTAACTCGGGCCCGGTATCCTGTTGACTAATACGGACAGCTTCGAAGTCAGCCACACCGCCAGCGTCCATCTTTTTAACTACCTGCATGAGAGCCACGCCAGTTTCGGTATCGCCCGAAGCCAAGGCGGTCTCTACTGGCGAAGCACCACGATATTGCGGAAGCAGTGAGCCATGAAAGTTTAACATACCATATTGTGCGGCCTCGCGCAGAGGCTGCTGCAAGAAATGTCCATAGGCCATGACCAGCGCCACCGCGGTCTCCTCTGCTACCATCCAGTCGGCCAATTCACGCGTCGGTTGTTCTGGCTGCAACAACTCGATGCCATTCGCCAACGCCCAGGCAGCAACGGGATTGGGCTGGAGCTTTTTACCACGCCCCTGCCGTCGATCTGGCTGCGAGACCACCGCACGTAGCATACATTCGCCTGCAGCTTGATGCTTTAAGTAATTCAATACAGGCAGGCAGATCGCATCCGATCCAAAAAAAACAATTGTAGGTAGCTGACTCATTCTATTCTAAAAAAGGTCTTGTTGGCCGATCGCATCGCGACCCGCGTCGGTCGAAGAGCTCTGCAAAAACAACCAGTGCAGACTCAACGAATGAAGGTCTGGCTCTTCATAAAGACGACGCATTAGTAAAGCAGAAGCGAGCGTGTCGTACAGCGCGCAATGATAATGGCGCCGTTTTGCAGGACAGTAAAGGGCGGCATGCTCATCTAAGGACGTCTGTAAATCAAACAGCACGATCAGATCGCCGAGCTTATGGCTTTCAAGTTGCGGGTAAATACGACGATACAGATACAAAGTATCCAACCATGGCCCCCAACTAGCAACCGATCGACCCACTGCCGAGAAATCGGGCGAGCTGCGCGGATACGGCCAAACGCTACGCAGCAAGCCATCTTCCACCGCCGCATTATGTGCACAGAGCGGTCCCGTCGAGCGCAGGTGCGCAAAAAAATCCCACTCTGTATCAAAACGCGCCTGCTCAGCGGCAGCCTGTTCCGAAATGCCGTGCTGCTGACGATCCCGATCACTGATCGTCCCAATTGCAGCGCACAGCCGGGTGTAAGTCGCCACGATCTCTGTCCCAGCTAGGGTGACCACACCGTACTCGACAATACCACTCTGGCGGCTGCCTTCAAAATCAATCACATGTATCGGCATATCAATCACGCCGAGAACGTTGTTCCGACTGTGCAAGCACGACAAGACCGGATTTCACAAAGTGAATGGCCTGCCCACATTAAACGTCGCACGTCTAACAACCCAATCGATGGAATTGTGGTGTGACAAAGTCAGCCATGCCACTTTTAATCGTAGTTTAAAAATCCCCTGAATCTACGGTTGCCAGAGTGTGAATCACTGACCAGATTGCTCGATTTTCAACACGTACTACCAGCAGATATGTCACAACTCACACGCGCCCAAAAAGACGAATTCATTGAATTCATTGCCTACCTTTGCGAAGAGGCCTCCAAAGAGATCCTGCCACACTACGGACCAGATGTCGAAATCGAGCGTAAATCCGACAAAACACCAGTAACCTTGGCGGACCAAAACGCCGAGAAGCGCATTCGCGAAATTCTCGCTGAGCGCTACCCAGAGCATGGTATTATTGGCGAAGAATACGGCAGCGAGCGCGACGATGCGGATTTTGTTTGGGTGCTCGATCCAGTAGACGGCACCAAGTCTTTCATTTCCGGCGTGCCACTGTTCGCGACTTTGATCGCCCTACTTTACAAGGGCCGACCAGTGATCGGCGCTATCAATCAACCGGTGCTCAAGCAACTCGTGATCGGCGACTGTGAAACCACGACGCTCAACGGCAAACCCGTCTCCGGACGCTCTGCCTGCCAACTGAGCGAGGCAACTCTGTGCACCACTGATCCAATTCGTACCACACTTTGGCAGAATAATGCCGACTGGACTGCGCTGCCGCCGAAGACCGCACTCTACCGCTCTTGGGGCGATGCTGGTGGCTACATCCTACTCTGCTCGGGCTTTACCGACATCATGTGTGATCCAATGATGGAAATTTGGGACTGTGCGGCGATCATCCCTTGCTTGCAAGGTGCGGGGTTCACCGTAACTGGCTGGAAAGGTGGCGACGCGTTCGACGAGCGCTGTATCATCGCAGCCAAAGCACCGTTGCACGCAGAAGTCATGGCGACGCTTTATCCGAACGGACAGTAAGATTGCATTTAATAAAAATCACGCACACAGTAATCCAGAACCGAATCTGCAGTGTCCTCGATTTTTCAATATGTAAAACAAGCCGCAATTGCGGCCAAGGAGTATAACGTCCTCGATTTTCTCCCGCTACGGAAGTCGCTCTCGGGTTATCGAAACGACTTTAAGGGTCATCTCCTCGGTGATACGCGTGCAGGACTCAATGTAGCGTTGTTGGCATTTCCACAAGGCATGGCTTATGCATTGATCGCGGGGCTACCGATTCAATACGGAATCTATGGTTCGGCCATCGCGGCGATGGTGGCACCGGTGTTTGCGAAGAGCCACTACATCACTCTAGGGCCGACTAATGCGACTTCGGTTATGCTCCTGAGTGCCTTTGCCAGCCTTGGCATCGTCGGTACGCAGATGCTCAGTCTCGTACCATTACTAATCCTGCTGGTGGGTCTGTTTATCGTCGTAGGCGCCTATTTTAAAGTAGCCAATTTCGTGCAGTATATTTCGCGTTCAGTAATTACAGGCTATATCACGGCGGCGGCATTACTCATTATTGCCAATCAAATCCCCAAAGCGCTCGGTCTTAATCTGGTAAGCAACGGAGCAACCTTTTACGATTCGCTGACACTGATTGTTTCTTCAATTGACTCCATCCACTGGATCACTGTCGGCATCAGTCTCAGCACGATGGTGTTGTATGCCTCGCTCAACCGTTTTTTTAAGACCCTGCCCAATGTCGCGATTTGCCTCATCACGTTGTCAGTACTCACTGCGCTCACCATTGGCCAAGATGCCGAGGTCGCCTTCCTCTCTGGCATCAACGCCTCAGATTGGTCACTTCAAGTGCCCTCACTATCACTCACAGATATCCAGCTACTCGCCAGCCCAGCTTTAGCCATCGCACTACTCTGTATCTTAGAAGGTTTATCGATCGGTAAATCACTGGCAGCAAAGACCGGCGCACGGCTAAATGGCAATCAAGCAATGTTCTCCATTGGCATGGCAAATATTGGCTGCGCCTTCTTTTCTGGAATGCCTGCATCTGGCTCGCTGACGCGCTCGTCACTCAGCGCGACGAGCGGAGGCCGCAGCGTGCTGTCTAGTTATATTAGTGGTGTGATTGTTTTCATTGGTGCCTTTGTGCTCGGCCCCTACACACGCTTCATCCCGCAAAGCACACTGGCGGTACTCGTCATTGCAATCGGCATCTCACTGCTGAACAAGCATGCAATACGCATCGTCACTCGATCGACCAAATCCGATGCCATCGTTTTCAGCACAACTTTTCTTAGTGGCCTACTAATGCCACTCGACAGCGCGATCTACATCGGTGTGGGTATTTCGATTATTCTCTTTCTAAAGAAAGTCGCCCGACCAGAGATGGTTGAGTATGCTTTTAATAAGCAAGGCTATCTTGCAGAAGTCGAAATGCCCGAGCAACGCAACACCTCAGAAGTGTCGATTGTGCACGTCGAAGGCGAGCTGTTCTTCGGTGCGGCTGACCTGTTCCGCGATCAAATGCGACGCATCTGCGAAGACCCTAACCTCAAAATCGTCATCCTAAAAATGCGCAATGCGCACAATATGGATGCCACTGCAGTCATGGCACTGGAAGAACTGCTACTGTACATGGCCGAGAAAAAGCGCTACCTCATCCTCAGCGAAGTGAAGGCCGACCTGATTCGTGTCCTCCAAAACTCTGGCCTCTACGATACCATCGAAGCGCGCAACATCTTTACTGACGAGCCCAGCAACCCGACACTTTCCACCGCGAAAGCATTGAAACGGGCCAAAACACATCTCGGCGACACCATCGCCAACGTCTCGATCTACATTGATCCGGTGCGCGATAAACAGAAAAAAAGCGAACGAGTCTAGGCGATAACAATGGAGATCATTATGGTCCATGGCATTTGGGACAAAGGCACCGTCTATCGCCGGATGGCTGACTTTCTGGGTGAACATGGCCACAACTGCCACTACCCAGACCTCGAGCCAGCAAACGGTGCGCACGGCCTAGCCGACTTAGCCGAAAAGCTGAAGGTCTACATCGATCAAACGATCGGCAGCGATGTTCCCTTTGCATTGATCGCCTTTAGTATGGGCACCCTGATCTCACGCTACTATATGCAAGTTCTAGGTGGAGCCACTCGGGTGAGCCACTTCTTTAGCATTTCCGGACCACTACACGGTACCTTAACGGCACATTTCTGGCCGGGCAAAGCGAGTCGTGATATGCGCTTTCGAAGCAAGTTACTGCAGCGACTCAATTCAGATACTTCAGCGCTCGAAGACACGACTATCCACAGCTACCGCACACCATTCGACTTGTTAATCATTCCAACACGCAGCTCGCACTGGAAAATCGCAGCAGACAACCACATCGTGCCAGCGCTCTTTCATCATCAGATGCTGGTTCACGGTAAAGTGTATCGACACATCGCAGAGACATTAAAACCTTCGGACTAGTCTTTTCGTAGGCCTGCCTCCACCTCGGTTTGCTCAACAGAAGCCTCACGTTCACTGAGTCGATTCAATCGTTCGATCAAATCATTCTCGACGGTGGCGACATAGCGTAACCGCTCTTCTAGCTCACTCTCGCGTTGCTCCAAATCTGTCGCATCATTACCAACTGGTGCCTGCGCGCACTGCAGCGAATCTTGCGTCTGCTCAAGTTCTGTCTTCTTCGTCTCAAACTGATGTCGATCATCTGCAAGCTCTCGTTGTAGCGCTGCAAGAGTAAGCTCCTGCGCCTTCAATTGCTTGCCCTGCTGCGACAGCTCATCTGTCCGCGTCTCTAGCACCGCTCGTTCTTCCTTCAATTTATCACGCTCCGCATGTAACTGCTGCTCAAGAGCCGACAGTTCCGCCCGACGCTGCTTTATCGCATTAGTCTCAGTCGACTCCGCACCACTCCTTGAACCATTTTTGACTAAATATGGGATTATAAATTTTCCCCACAATCCCTGCTCAAAACGACTCAACCCGCGCATCTGCCCTTGACCATCGACGAGCGCCACTTTGTTTTTCCCCATCGACTTAATCCGTTCCGGATCTTTCAATGCGGCTAACATTAGCGCCTTCGAATCAGCCAATTTACCTGTCGGCGGAACGATTGCAAATATTGCGAGATTGACCATCAATAAACTGCTCACAGCAAACGCCGCCGTAGTGATTAATACATTCAAGGTGACATCATATACAGCCCACGATACCACAATCGAAACCAATGCCAGTAGCAAAGCAGCCATCACGACCCGTTTTGCAGAATGCGCCCGATAGCTATGGTCAATCGATTTCTCTAGATTAGCTATGGCACTTTGAGTAGACATCTTTAGACAATGAGTTGAGCATATTTGTTACTATTTACCATTAAAATCTGAGACTAGTTATATCTGCCAAACCGTAAGCGATGCAATAAGAAGACACTCAACGATAAGACGAGGAAGAATCCAGGAAACCAACCCAGCGATTCGACAAAGACAGCATCCTCGCCCGCCTGCAACTGATCAGCTCGAATCGAAGCGATCAAACCAGCATACAGTAGCGCCACTATACCGTAGAAGAAATTGGTTGATAGACCACGAAAGCTCAACACCGTCGCGCGCTGCTCAGACGGGGCCGTTTCGTTCAGGTAGCGACTCACAAAATAACCAGTCATTTGAATGCCCGCATAAAGTAGAATTGTTGGTAAAATTCCCCAGTATGGCAGCGCCATTGACAGCCCTATTAGCCCGAGTAATACACCCACGCCAACAAACACAAAGTTCTGAACTGGAGAATATGTATCCGCCAGTATCCGTGCGAACCTTGGCACGAACACCCCCATCAACGCCATACCCGAACCGATTAAGCCATAACTGGCAATCGGCAACTCAATGACACTCCAATATTCGCTGGCCAATGTCAGAAACTGACGCACCACACTATCCAGAACCATCGCTGCCAAGAGCACTCCAAATGGGAAAGCAGTTAGCCAGATCCATTGACTCGCAGCAACCGACTGCCGCCAAGAGCGCACTAAGGTCGCTCGCACGCTCACACGTGTCTTAAGCGGCGCTTCATGCATACGTAGTGCCATGGCCAACACTACCAGCGACGACAGCAAGGTAAGAAAGATTGGTACCTTAATCAGCTGTTCAGGCGCCACTATTTGCGCTGAGCCGAACAACCGCAGCACTGCATTGACCATCTCAGCGTCATAAACAGCTGACCCGACCATCATCGCCACGAAAAACGCCAACGACGTATCGCGCTGCACACGCTCAAGCACATGCCCCCAGCGGTGCTCCTGCCCTGCCGCCTTAAGCGAATCATACGCCAACGCCTCATCCGCACCACTCGCCGCCGCTTCGGCCGCACCGCTCAACACACGATTCAGCACAAACAGCGAAAACAACACCACTCCACCGTCAATCGGGGCAACCAGCAGAACCAACATTTCCAGCACCATGAAAATCCCAGTCGCGATCAGCAACTTGCGCCGCCCCAAGGTGTCGGCCAATGCCCCCGAGGGTACTTCGAGCAAGACAATCGTTGCCGCCCAAATACCGTTTAAAATACCGAACTGCTCGAGCGTAAGACCGTAGTCCAAAAACAGCAGCGCATAGACTGGATAGTAAAACCGCGCCGAGAAAAACATGCGGAACAATGTAAAAGCGCGCACATTACGCTGCGCGATTTCATCTAGATCAGAGGCCACCATTAGACCAATTTGACTTCATTCGAAGCATGTTTAGATTGCTTGATGTCCAACACTTTACGCAAAAAAAGAGCTCGATGAATCGGCGTCGCTCCATGTGCGTGCAAGGCAGCTCGATGCACCGCAGTGCCATAGCCTTTGTGCTGATCAAAGCCATATTCTGGATACTGTTTAGCCAATTCAAGTAGCACACGGTCGCGCGAAACCTTTGCAATAATACTCGCCATCGCAATCGCTAGCGACTTGCCATCGCCCTTAACTATACCGGTGTGCTTATAAGGGAACGGCTTGAGCGGCCGCCCATCAACAATGATCCGCACACCACTCTCAGACTCAAACAAGGGGCCATCGGCCGCCACCAATGGCAATTCCCAGCCCTCTGCGCGAGCCGCCAATCCTTCGACCGCCCGTCGCATCGCGAGCCGATTGGCCCCTAATATATTAAGTTCGGCAATTTCTTGAACCGAGCCCGAAGCGACTTCGAAGTCCAGTAAGCCTTGATCGCGCAACCGTTCGATGATGGATAATTGAGCCGCCCGTGCCTGCTCACTCAATTGCTTTGAATCATTAATTGCAGTGCTAATCTTAACCGCATCCTTCGATTCAAAAAAATCTCGCGTCAACACACATACGCCAGCGGTCACTGGCCCCGCCAGGCAACCACGTCCCGCCTCATCAATCCCGATCAACCGATCGACGGTCTGCAATTCCTTAAAATCGTGTTGCTGTAGTTTATTCATTCTCTTAGTTAAGTCGCCAGTCTCGACTGGCCTCACAAATCGAAGTTTGATACCACTCAGAACCAATATAATCTATCTTAAAGGGCACTCATCATCGATCAATACGATTCCGTAAAGGAAAATCAAAAGAAACAAAATTTCACTCATCATTTGCCCTTCCGATCCCTTTCTGTATCTTTTTAGCCAAATTCAGCTTCTAACACTGAGCAGACACTGCCAAAGGCCCAGACCCGAACGACACTGTGAACTTATTGCGCATTTCCTTACTTTCTAGCTGTGTGCTTATCGTTTTAATTATAACGATGGCTCGCTGGCACAATGATGCCCCCCCAACAAATACCCCCACAGCTGACATCGCTGAGATTAAGCCAGAAGCCGTCGCGCGCCCTGACTCGCAAGCTGATCAAGAAAATCACCTAAATGAGAGCACTCCAGCGGTAAAGCGCACTGTCGAAGCGTGGCCAATCACAGTCATCCAACACCTCAAAGCGGAGCATATAAACCGCGATAAAGCGATTGACCATATCGTGCGAGCCACACGATTTGAGGACTTTGCGGCACTCTCAATCGAATCGACGGAACGGCTGATTCGATACACTCAAAACGTCCTATCTCAGCCAGCTGAGAAAATCCCCCACCTCTGCTGGGGCCACGACACGTCAGACCCATACCGTCGCAGCTTCGAGGGCGTGCGCTTTCTCGCACTCGCAGACAGCGGCAATACCAACAATCCACAGCCACTCTTTCAAGGTGACGATCGCTGGAGCTTCACCGCGACTGACGGATTCACCGGAAGCTCTGGAACTCCAGTTACCATCACTTGGAGTTTCGTACCCGATGGCACTCGCGTGCCTGATGGCGGGTCGCGTGCAAATAATAGACCGACTACTGGCTTAAGCGATCTCATCGCGAAACTAAATACAGCATACGGAGCTCCAACTACTACCGGCGATTTAACCACCGCTCCTTGGTTCGAGATGTTTGAGACCTCTTTCAATTTTTGGGAAGCAACCACTGGTAACATCTACATCTATGAACCATTTGATGATGGCACTGACATGTTGGATTTCCCGAGCGGAGTAATCGGCACACGTGGAGATGTGCGGATTGGAGGCACTCAAATTGACGGCAATGGCGGCACACTTGCTTTTAACTATTTTCCTGATGCTGGCGACATGGTCATTGATACCGCAGATTCGACGAACTTAGGGGCTGGGCAACAGGCAACACTCAGGAATGTGATCACTCACGAACATGGGCATGGCCTAGGGCTCAGCCATGTTTGTCCAGTCAATCAAACCAAACTAATGGAACCGTTTCTTTCCACCGCATTTGTTGGGCCACAATTCGACGACATTCTTACGACTCAAGAACTTTACGGTGATCCACTCGAACGCCAAGCCAGCAACAAAAACAACAACACGGCAGCCACAGCTCGAAACTTAGGCGTATTAAATACGACTTTCACCGCCAGTGAGCTCTCAATCGCAAACGCGAACGACTCCGACATTTTCCGCTTTCAACTTACTCAGGAAAAAGCACTGAATCTGACTGTCACGCCGACAAACACCCCATCCTATCTGGAAGGCAGTCAAAACTCTGACGGCTCCTGTAGCACAGGCACATTTTTCGATCCGCAAAATCGACAAGACTTAATCTTGCGGGTGCTAGATACTGATGGCACGACCGTCATCGCCAGTTCAAATACTGCTTCAATTGGCGACGCAGAAAGCATCCTTGGCTTAGCACTTAGAGATACAGGTCAAAACTACTACATCGAGGTAAAAGGCGGAGGCCAAAACAGTGGCTCAGTAAACAACGCCCAAGCATATTCACTCGAAATCGCATTCGAAGACCTCAATTCGATTCAGATTAAGGACTTCAACATCACTGCAGAAGCGTGCGCACCCGCAAATGGCGCAGCCGATCCAGAGGAACTCATCACCGTTCAAGTTACAGTCGAAAATAACGCGAGCAGTACGGTCGAAAATAGTGACATTACACTCAGTGGCAGTGCCAATCTAAACATCATCGGCAACCCCACACAGGACTTACCGGACCTCCTCGCAAACAGTTCAACCACTGTCACCTACCAATTCTCATTGTCAGGCGAATGCGGTGACACCGAAACCATTTCCTTTCAAGTCAACTCCGACTCAAGCACCGCACAAACGACTCAGGAATTAATTTTAGGAGTGGAGGAGACTTTTTATACCGAAGATTTCAACTCTACTGCTCTAAATACAATTCCGTCTGAATACAGCGAATCCTCCGCCCTTGCCGACGCAAAATGGAGAACCGTCAATGCATCGAGTCCCACCAGCTCAAACGCCGTCTTTGCCCCGGGTAAGATTGACTCCGACAACGTCAACTCAGCCTACCTCGTATCCCCAACGATCAACTCGATCATTGCACGGACGCAACTCCTCTTTGACCACAGCTATAACACCGAGGAAACCTATGATGGTGGCGTATTAGAAATCTCAACAAACAACGGTAGTAACTGGCAAGAGTGGACCGCAGCAGGTGGGACTTACACCCAGCAGGGTTATAGTGAAACGATCGCGACAGACACAGGAAATCCGTTAGCGGGACAATCTGCCTGGACGGGAGATTCCGGTGGCTTAGTGACTACGATTGCTCAATTTCCGCCAACGACCGAGGGTCAAAATGTACAGCTACGCTGGCACATGAGTAATGACCAAAGCGTACAAAGTGCGGGCTGGTTCATCGATAACATTCGCATCCTTCGGCCCGCCTGCTGTGAGATAACGATCCCGACCCTCAACCTTACCGCGATTGACTCCATCGCAAGTGAGCAAGACCCCGCAGACGCTGCGCAATTTGTAATCACCGCCGACAGCACGCCGACAGCAAGCCTTTCAGTCTCTTACACACTCGCAGGCACAGCCACCTCAGGCAGCGACTTCGTTGCCCTCGCTGGCAGCGCGACCATCAATGCAGGCGAGAGTATCGCGACCATACCAGTCACTGCCATCACCGACGCTAATGTAGAAGGAGACGAGACACTCACCTTGACGCTCTCACCTTCGGTTAATTACGGCATCAACAGCGCATCCGCAGACATCACGATCAAAGACCTCCTCTTCGATGCATTTCGCTTCGAAAAATTCGGTACTGAATCCCTCAATACCGCCGACGATGCCGACTTCGATTTCGATGGTGTGCCGAATCTAATCGAGTATGCCTTCGGCCTAGACCCGACCAATCAGGAGACACCGCCGTTCAGCTTAGATGTGCAAGCCTCAGAGGGCACCAGTCTAGTGCTGACCTACGACGAAGACACCACACTGGATGACATCGATTATATCGTCGAAACCAGTCCGAGCCTCAGCCCTGCATCATGGACCAGCGTTGGCGTAACGATCAACTCTGGCACGATAACAAACGGATTAGAGACGAAGACCGCTACGATAGAAATGAGTGATCAAGCGCGATTCATACGCATTCGAATCAACAGAACAGCTCCGTAGCACGCGGCGCTTATTCAACTATTTTGAGCAGCACAGTCGAAAGGCTTAGTGCGTGGCTTGCTACAGAGAAATTTCGCCACTTGATATCGGCTTCATACGCTGATGTTAGAATGTAGCCTTCCCGACTGAGATGAGCTTGCAAAGCTGATTAAATACAATCTCACTATGTTGTATTTGGGCGTATTTACGTTCGACTTACTGAGTCGTAAATCACCCAAATTAAAGCAATTTTTTTAATTTAATGCGTTTTTAGCGAATCGCTATGAATTATTTTTTTCAAAAATCCCATCGATTCATTTGTCACTGATAAACGAGTGGCTAGCATACCTTTTTTCACATCAAGCAACATTCAATAAACCAAAGAAATATATGTCAGATATCAGCAAGTGCCCTGTGATGGGCGGCTCCCGCGCCCATAATGCGACTGCAACCTCATCCAACGAGCAGTGGTGGCCGAACCAACTCAACCTGAGAATGCTGCGCCAGCACTCCAACTTGTCAGACCCAATGGGCAACGACTTTGACTATGTCGAAGAATTCAAGACGCTCGATCTGGATGCCCTGACCAAAGACCTAGAAGCGTTGATGACAGAATCGCAAGCTTGGTGGCCGGCTGACTATGGCCACTACGGCCCGTTTTTCATTCGTATGGCATGGCACAGTGCTGGCACCTATCGGATCGCCGACGGCCGCGGCGGCGCCATTACCGGATCACAGCGCTTCGCGCCTCTCAATAGCTGGCCCGACAACGTCAACCTCGACAAAGCGCGGCGCCTACTGTGGCCGATCAAGCAAAAGTATGGCCGTAAAATTTCATGGGCCGATCTAATGATACTAGCGGGCAATTGCGCACTGGAAACCATGGGATTTAAGACCTGTGGTTTTTCAGGTGGCCGAGCCGACGTCTGGGAGCCTGGTGAAGATATCTATTGGGGACCGGAAGGTGAATGGCTTGCGGATGAACGCTACAGTGGAGATCGAGAGCTCGAAAATCCACTCGGTGCGGTGCAAATGGGCCTCATTTATGTGAATCCTGAAGGCCCCAATGGTGAACCGGATCCACTCGCCTCCGCCAGAGACATTCGCGATACTTTCGGCCGCATGGCGATGAATGATGAAGAGACCGTCGCCCTGATTGCTGGCGGACACACCTTCGGCAAAGCGCACGGCGCGGCCAATCCCGATCAACACGTCGGCCCCGAACCAGAAGCCGCCAGCATCGAGGAACAAGGCCTCGGCTGGAAAAATAGCTTTGGCAGCGGCAATGCTGGCGACACCATCAGCAGCGGCTTAGAAGGTGCTTGGAATGCGACTCCAACAAAATGGGACAACAGCTACCTCGATACGCTCTTCGCGTACGACTGGGTGCAGACCAAGAGCCCTGCCGGTGCCACACAGTGGGTGCCCGCCGATGGCGCCGCCGCCAACTCTGTACCTGACGCACACGATCCCTCGAAGCGCCATGCACCGATCATGTTCACCTCGGACATCGCACTGAAGATGGATCCGATCTATGCTCCCATCACCAAACGCTTCCAGGAGAACCCAGACGAATTTGCCACCGCCTTCGCCAAAGCATGGTTCAAATTAACCCACCGCGACATGGGTCCGATTTCACGCTACGTAGGTCCACTCGTGCCTGCGACCACAGAACTCTGGCAAGACCCAATACCCGCCGCAGAGCATCCATTCATCGACGCGCAAGATATCGCATCACTGAAAGCCACGCTACTCGGCGCTGGCCTCTCCATTGCAGATCTAGTCAATACCGCATGGGCATCAGCAGCGACCTTCCGCAACTCTGATAAACGCGGCGGTGCCAACGGCGCACGGATTCGTCTCGCCCCACAAAAAGACTGGGCAGCGAACAATCCCGAGACACTTGCGAAGTCACTGCAAATCCTGGAAGGCATTCAAGCGGCCTTCAACAGCGCACAGTCGGGCGGCAAACGCGTCTCGCTGGCCGATCTCATCGTGCTAGGCGGTTGCGCTGCAGTGGAACAAGCCGCCTCAGTTGCCGGCAGTGCAATCGAAGTGCCATTCACCGCTGGCCGAATGGATGCCACTCAGGAGGACACCGACATCGAGTCGTTTGCAGTGCTTGAGCCTAAAGCAGACGGATTCCGCAATTATCAACAAAGCGATATCAAGACGCCTGCCGAAGCACTCCTGGTCGACAAGGCACAATTGATGACGCTCACCGCACCTGAAATGACAGTGCTGGTCGGCGGTATGCGTGTCCTGAATGCAAACACCGCGCAGTCACCGCTCGGCGTGTTCACCAAACGTCCTGAGACCTTAACGAATGACTTCTTCGTGAACCTGCTCGATATGAACATCGAGTGGAAAGTCTCGCCCCGTTGCGCACACTTTTACGAAGGCAAGGCACGCGGCTGCAACGAAACGCAGTGGATGGCCTCCGCCGTGGATCTCGTCTTCGGCTCAAACTCCGAACTACGCGCCATCGCTGAGGTCTATGCCTCCAACGATGCCCAGCAAACCTTCGTCGAAGACTTCGTCGCGGCTTGGGTCAAAGTGATGAACCTAGATCGCTTCGATCTAAGCGCGTAATTACAATCAATTGAGTGAACAAAGCCCCGTCCAATCGACGGGGCTTTTTGCGACGTAAAGGGAAGCACTGACCTCTGTCTCCTGCCCCACTTCTGAATCAAAATTTAGACCACGCAGGCTTCTTTGGTGGCTCTAGACCTTGAGCCTCGTAGGCCGTCTTAAAATGCATTTTCGCATAGCCGGCTAATTCGCCCGGCCCCTTCGCAGCGACGATCTTCTTGGCCTGCTCCAGTACCTTCGCGCCCGCACCTTTCATCAAGGGCTCGCCCAGAATCGGCTGTAACTCATCAGACAGTCGCTTCATCTCGCGCACATAGATCGCACGCGCAATGATCGACGCAGCAGCCACCACAGGGTCGGACTCTGCCTTTGTGCGGCTGACTAACTTGAAGTCTGTACGGTCGGCCACATACGCATCCACTAGCGGCAGCTTAGTAAATTGATCGAGTAGCCCCCACGGCGCCGGACGCTTATCCAGCGCTTCGTTGAGACCGCGGCCGTGATACCACGCCAGCAGCTTGTTCAAATTACTGCCAAACTTTTTATACAGGTGGTTGTATTTCGTCATCCGCGCAAAGGCAGTCGCGATCACCACGCCCTTGGTTTGGCGAATCACTTTATCCAACTTCAGAATTGTATTGTCGGTAATCTTCTTACTATCGCACACGCCCGCTTCAATCCAATCGCGCACCATGCCCTCATCAGCCACCACACAGGCGACTACAAGCGGTCCGAATAAGTCACCCTTACCACTCTCATCACAACCCGCATGCAACGTGAACCACTCGGGATTATGCACATCATCATAGCCGAGCCGTGCCTCGCCGGTAATTTCTGCTTCGAGGACATCACGCACAAAGTCTTCGGTCTTCTTGCCCTGCACCACCAGTTTGCCGCTCTGATAGCCAACCACGTTTACGCCTTCGCCCTTGAACGCGAACTGCGAGTAAGCCACGTCGTAATGCGCCCACTTTCCCGCAGGCGCGCAATCCAACTGTTCCCCCAGATGCTCTAGCTGCGCTTGGGTCAGCTTGATTGTATAGATCTTTTTAACTTTTGGACCTTCGTCCTCCGTCAGCGGTGTTTTCTTTTTCGGCATAGAGATATAGACCAGAAAAATAGAAAGTAAAATCAGCCGCAAAGCAACGCTCGATCAGCACAACGCAGCATTCAAAGTTCGACCTCCGCGCAAACTTTATCACCTTCTACCTTCAGCAAGCAAAATTTTCCGGCTAGTTTGTACTTTCACTTATTTAAAGAACACCCAGTTCACTCACTCTTCACTGCGTCCCGGGCAAACCTTTGGTTTACCATCTTCGCACTGTCGTGCTTGGTTACACTTTCAGACTTTCTCAGATGTCACTGCTCTCACAACCCGAAGACTTTCAACAAGCCCTCGCCGCTTGGTATACTACCGCGCAGCGCCCGCTGCCTTGGCGCACTGAGCCGTCGCTTTACAAGACCGTGGTGTCCGAACTGATGGCCCAGCAGACTCAGATCAAGACGATGCTGCCCTACTTTGATCGCTGGCTGAAGCGCTTCCCCGACTTTCAGACACTCGCCGAAGCACCCAACGAAGATGTGCTCAAATACTGGGAAGGACTCGGCTACTATAGCCGAGCGCGTAACCTACACAAACTCGCCAAAGAATACATCGCGCTGGACCCCAAACCAACGGTGGCCAAAGAATGGCAAGCACTGCCTGGTATAGGCCCCTACACCTCGGCAGCAATCAGCTCAATCGCACAAAATTTCCCAGCAGCCGTGGTCGACGGCAATGTCGTTCGTATCCTCGCCCGCCTGACCAACGACGCACGCGCCTTCAAAAACAACAGCGAAGCGGTCAAAGCCTTCACCCCCACCGCTGATGCGATGCTCAACACCCAAACCCCTGGCGACCACAACCAAGCAATGATGGAGCTCGGCGCCACGGTTTGCCAGAAGGCCAACCCACTATGCACCGTCTGTCCAGTGTTACAATTCTGCGAAAGCGCGGCCCAAGGCACCACTGCTGGCATCCCCAACATTCAACGCAAAGCCACCGTGCAGGTGCAAATTGACCGGCTTTGGGTAATCTACGACGGCAAACTCCTACTGCACCGCATCGCCGACAACGCCAAACAACTCGCTGGCCAATACGAGCTGCCAGCCACTTCACACTTCCCCACCAAGCTCACACTTGGCAAAGCCCTCGCCACCAAAACCCGCGGCATCACCAACCAGCGCATCACAGAAACCATCTACCCTCTGAAATCTCATACCTCAGCCCTCAGCCCGCAGCCCCCCCTCATCTGGATTGCCCTCGACCAGCTCGACAGCATCACCCTCTCCGGCCCCCACCGGCGCTGGACCAAGGAGCTGCTAAAAGCTCACTCAGCAGCATCCTAGCTCTGCGCCTCCGCGCCTCGGCGCGAAAACAGCAGAACCTAGGTATGCACTATTTATCTCGCGCAGAGGCGCGGAGGCGCTGAGATAAACACTTCGTTTTTTCATTCTACACGACCTCCCTACCAGCTACTTTTTTTACGTGCCTAAACTCATCCCACAGCGCCTCGGCGTCGATAGCGACTTGTCGCACGCAACTATTTATAAACCTGAACTCCTAGCACCTGCAGGGGATTGGGAGTGCGCGCGCGCCGCCGTCGAGAATGGCGCGGATGCCATTTTCTTTGGCTTGGATCGCTTCAATGCCCGTATGCGTGGCAAGAACTTCACCCAGGCCGACCTGCCCGACCTGATGGCTTACTTGCATGAGCGCGGGGTGCGTGGCTACGTAACATTCAATACACTGGTCTTTTCAGACGAGCTCGAAGACGCCGAAAGTTTCCTCCGTTCGATCATCAGCGCCGGGGTCGACGCTGCCATCGTGCAAGACGTCGGCATTTGCCAACTGATTCGCAAGCTCTCGCCTGACTTCCCGATCCACGCCTCCACCCAAATGAGTGTGACCAGCGAAGCGGGTGTGCACTTTGCCGAAGAGCTCGGCGCCAGTGTAGTGGTGTTGGCGCGTGAATGTTCACTCAGCGAGATCAACGCGATCAAAGAAAAGACCCTCAAAAAAGGGCTCGATATGCCGCTGGAGATCTTTGTCCACGGCGCACTCTGCGTGGCCTATTCTGGCCAATGTTTAACCAGTGAGGCACTCGGCGGACGCTCAGCCAACCGCGGCGAATGCGCGCAAGCCTGCCGCATGCCATACGACTTATACAGCGACGGCGAAGCAATCGACCTCGGCAATCAACGCTACTTACTCAGCCCGCAGGATCTGGCAGGACTCGAAGCCATGGACGGTATCATCGACGCCGGCGTCGCCAGCCTCAAAATTGAAGGCCGCCTCAAAGCCCCCGAATATGTCGCCGCCACCACCAGCGTTTATCGAAAGGCGCTCGATGCGGCGTGGAATAAACGCTACCCCGAACAAGCGACTCCCCTTGCACCCTTCAGTGAGCAAGATGGCCGCTACGCCTTAGAAATGACTTTCTCCCGCGGCCTCAGTACTGGTTGGCTAGAGGGTGTCGACAATCAAAAATTAGTGCATGCACGCTTTGGCAAAAAGCGCGGGCTACGCCTTGGTATGGTCGAGCGTATTGAGCGCGACGGGGTATGGCTTGCACTCGATTATGAAGTGAAAGCTGGTGACGGCGTGGTCTTAGATCGCGGTCGCCCAGATGAACGCGAGGAAGGCGGACGGATTACATCAGTGGATACCGAAAAGAACCGCAGCTTTATCCGTTTCCTGCGCGACTCGATCAATTGGCAACGCGTGACAGTCGGCGACACTGTTTATAAGACCTCCGACCCCGCGCTCGACAAAGCACTGCGCCAAAGCTACCAAGTCGAACAGCCAAACTACAAGCGGCCGATCTCTGCCACCGTCCGCGGACAGGTGGGTCAGCCACTCATCCTTTCGCTACAAGACGAAGAGGGCCGTGTGGTCGAAGTCGAATCGAACCAAGCGATCGAAGCCGCGCAGAACCGACCGGCCGACGAGGCGGCCCTGCGCAAGCAACTCGGCCGCCTCGGCAGCACAGCCTTTCACCTCGATGCATTGGATAACCAACTCGCCGACGGCTGCATGATTCCAGCCTCGACGCTCAATCAACTACGCCGCGACGCTGTCGATCAACTCATCGCCCTGCGTGCACGACCACTGCGCTGGCAACTAACAGAAAACAGAGAGCTGAATAGGGAGAAGGGAGACTTGAAAACAGAAGCCTCGTCACTCACCCCCAGTTCTCACTCCTCAGATCTCAAATCTCCCTCCTATTTAATTCCTTACGTGCGCAACTGGGAGCAGTTCGACACGGCACTCACGCTGCCCTACACCGAGATTTACATCGAGCTTGAAGATCCGCGTAAATATGCCGAAGCCGTGCAACGTGCCCGCGAAGCCGAGCAACAAGATGGTCGTAAACGCGAGATTTGGGTGGCGCCGCCACGTATGTTCAAAACTGGCGAGGACTTCATTACCAAACAATTGCTAAAATGCGGTGCAGACGGATTTCTTGCCCGTAACCACGAACACCTCAACGCGCTTTCGCAGCATCGCATGCGCGGCGATTTCTCACTCAACGTCGCGAATCATCTAACGGCGCACTACTTAATTGATCATTGGAAGCTGGAGCGCCTCACCGCGTCTTACGATCTCAACACCACGCAGATCGACGCATTACTGCGCAACTCGCAGCCAGGTTGGTTTGAAATCACCCTGCACCAGCACATGCCGATGTTTCACATGGAGCATTGTGTGTTCTGCGCCTTCCTCTCCGAAGGTAAGGACTTCCGCGACTGCGGCCGGCCCTGTGATACCCAGCAAGTGCAACTCAAAGACCGGGTCGGCGCGCTGCATCCCTTAAAAGCAGACGCCGGTTGCCGTAACACCTTGTTTAACTCAAAAGCGCAGACTGGTGCAGACTTTGCTCTCGATATGGCGAAGAATGGCGCAGCCGCATTTCGGATTGAATTCCTCAACGAAAGCGGCGACGAAGTGCGCCGCACGATGAAACACTACGACGCGCTGCTACGCGGAGAATTGGATGCCGAAACGCTCTGGAAGGAACTCAAACTAATCAACCAACTAGGTGTCACGCGGGGGACACTGACTCGATAGCCCACACATACTTGCATGTCACCTCCGAAGATCTAGCGACTGAAGGCCAGTGCCCAATCCGCTTGTTTGAAACCGACGAGGCCAAAGCCGTCCGCCAATAAAAAGGGGCGTTTGACCAGATTACCGCGACTCGCAAGTAACTCTAGCGCATCGTCCGTCGCCATGGTCGGCAATTTGTCTTTCATCTTTAGCTCTCGATAATCGCCACCGGCTGTGTTGAACAACTTACGTAAATCGCCGGCTTGGTAGCCGAGCATTTGTCGTAGCTCTGCAACACTCGGCGGAGTGTCTCGAATCGCAACTTGCTCAAAGGCAATATCCTGCTCGCTCAGCCATTTGGTGGCTTTCTTACAGCTGTCGCAGTTTTTGTAGGTGTAAACTTTCATAGTCATTCAGACTGAAGGCAGATATCTTAGCAGTGCAAGCCTCGGCCACGCAGATTGGAGTCTCAATCCCAGCCTCAATAGTGGATGCTGCAAGCGCACTGTCATCCTGCGAGAAACAGCCAGCACGCAGCTAAGTGCTATTGCTCAGGCGTAAAAAGCCCCGCAGCCATCAACTCAGGCACGACTTCCGCCAGACCCTGCCGCGGATACTCTTGCTCGGCTCCGGTTGCGAAATCACGAACCTTGACCACGCCCTTTTCAATCTCGTCCGTGCCATAGATCAGCGCAAATCGCGCACCCCTTTGGTTGGCATCTTTAAACTGCTTGCCGAAACCCTGGTCTTTCAACGGATAATCGACGCGATAGCCCATCGAGCGCAGCAACGCCGCATCGCCCAAGGCCGCATCGCGCGCCTCCGCACCTCCGATAATGGCAATAAAGTCGGGACTCTCTACATACGTTGCCAAGAGCTTCTTCGATTCAAGAAGATCCGCCAAAGTCACATCGCCCATCGCAAAACCAACCGCAGGCATTTCCGGCCCGCCTAGTTTTTTGACCAATGCATCGTAACGCCCACCACCGGCAAGAGCACGCCCTTCGCCGCTGGCTTCAAATGCCTCAAACACAAAACCAGTGTAATACGCCAGACCACGGACAATACCTAGATCAATTTGGATAAAGTCGGCGGCACCGGAACTCTGCAGGCCACTTAGAAGAGCCTGCCAATCCGCAAGGCGCTGCTGCGCCTGTTCAGCCAGGTCGCCCTCCAGCGGCAAATTAAGAATATACGCCGACAAGCTATCAAAATCACGAATCGCAATCACCTCTTCCACACGTGTGAGAAAGGCATCAGCCTCCTCGCCTAGTACTTCGGTCAGCTTCGCCACAGCTTTGACGCGATCAGTGCGTTCCAGTTTATCAATAATAGCCAGTACCGCCGCGCTACCCGCTTGGTCAAGTCCTTCGGCTGCCAACATCAGCAACCACAGATCACGATCACTCAGGCGCACTTTAAAGTCCTTCGAATCGAGCCCAAACGTGCGCAATGCCTGAACCAACAGTGCAATCAGCTCGGCATCGGCAGCGGGGCCCGCTTCACCGAAAATATCGACATTGAATTGATAGAATGCACGCAAGCGCCCCTTCTGAGGTTTCTCATAGCGATAGTGCTCACCAATATTAAACCACTTGATCGGCCGTTTTAGACTATTTGCCTTGGCACTAATCAAACGCGCCAACGACGGCGTCATCTCTGGACGCAGAGCCACCGCACGGCCCCCACGGTCTTCAAAATTAAACAACTGCCCGACGATCTCCTCGCCCGATTTCTCGATATACAGTTCCAAGGGCTCTAACACTGGCGCATCATACTCCTGAAAGTTAAACGCACACGCGACCTGTCGCCACTGGCCGAAGATATGATTTCGGCGAGCACATGCATCTGGATAGAATTCCCGAAACCCGGGTAATGACTGAAACTGCATGGCAGAAGCCCTCGAACTGTGAATGTACGGTCGAACAGCGACCGTTCTAAAGCGAATCGACGTCCAAATCCTTGAGCTTTGCCTTCAATTCTTTGCCCGCTTTGAACTTAATCACGGCACGCGTGGGAATGACGACGTCTGTTTCAGGCTTGTTCGGATTGCGACCAATGCGTGATTTACGCACCTGCACCTCGAAGACACCAAAATTACGGAGCTCCACGTTGCGCCCTTCACTCAGGGCGGTGGCAATGGCATCGAGTGTTAATTGCACGGACTCACGCACTTCTTTTTGTGCAAAGTCGGTTTTCTCGTAGATATCTAAGACGATATCGCGTTTAGTAAGGTTGTTGGACATGCTATAAATACTTTGAAAACTTGATGATACGAAAAACGAAAGTTATTGTTAGATCGATAGTTCTGATCGAAAATAGGCTGTCAAACTAGAAAACATGAGCGATAAAGAACCACCCAACCCTTTTGAAGAAATTCAACGCCAACTGAATGAGTTATTTAAAGATTCAAGTGTCAAGGTGTCGACTCATACCTTTAATGAATCTGATATTTTGGACGACGAAGATATTGACGATGCCGGCGAATCCAGTCTGCGTGCGGAACTAAGCGCCAAGGACCCACTTGAAAAAATTCGCCACTTCCACCTCAAACCGAAAGAAGTTAGAGACTATTTGAATCGTTTTGTCATTCGTCAAGACGATGCAAAAAAAGTACTTTCGGTGGCCATTTGCGATCATTATAACCACGTTCGCCAGCGTTTATCTGGAAAAAAAACTTTTGCGAAGGAATATAGTAAGCAGAATATTTTACTACTCGGGCCGACTGGAGTGGGTAAAACCTACTTGATTAAGAACATCGCTCGACTGATTGGTGTGCCGTTCGTGAAGGCAGATGCCACAAAATTTTCGGAAACAGGCTATGTCGGCTCAGATGTCGAAGATTTAGTGCGCGACTTAGTCAAAGCTGCGGATGGCAATATCGAGTTGGCCGAGCACGGCATCATCTTCGTCGATGAGATCGATAAAATCGCCAGTGAAGCAGGTGCCGGAGGCCGCGACGTCTCGGGGCGCGGCGTGCAGATCAACTTGCTTAAATTGATGGAGGAAACTGAGGTCAACCTGTTCAGTCCGACCGATATGATGGCGCAGATGCAAGCAGCAATGGAGATCCAGCGTGGTAAAGCACCACAGCGGAAGACTATCAACACTGGCAATATCCTCTTCATCGTCAGCGGCGCATTCGACAAGCTCTCCGAATCGATCAAAAAGCGACTCACCAAAAGCGAAATGGGCTTTGGTGCGGCTCAACAGGATAATGACGAAGACCTCTCCAGCTATCTGCGCTATGCCGAGACGACCGACTTCACCAAATATGGATTTGAGCCTGAGTTCATTGGCCGTGTGCCGGTTCGGGTCGCGTGCCGCGCCCTATCCTCGCAAGACTTGGCACATATCTTGACCACCTCCGAAGGCAGTATTCTCAATCAATACTACGATGATTTTCGCGGCTATGGGATCGCTTTCAACATAACCGCAGAAGCGATCCTCGCGGTTGCCGAAAAGGCCAGCTCCGAAGGCACTGGCGCCCGCGGACTGATGACGGTGCTGGAGCGGCTGTTCCGTGATTTCAAATTTGAGCTACCCTCTAGTGCCATCAAAAGCTTCGATGTGACCGCCGAGATGGTCGAAGATCCACTGCCCACTCTCAACGCGCTCAAAGAACAAAACGCACATCTGCAAGAGGATGTTTGGCGAGCCGACATCAAACGCTTTGCCACTGGATTTGAGAAGATGCATGGCTTCACGCTTGAGTTTAAACCGTCGGCCGAAGAGGCACTCATTAAAGCAACGCTCGAAAGCGGCCAAAGTATACAGTCACTTTGCGAAGAGAAATTCAATGATTTCGAACATGGCCTCATTATTATTCATCGAAATAGCGGCCAAACAGTTTTCAAGCTTGGCAAACTGGCAATACAAGATCCCGATAAAGAACTCTCAAAATGGGTGGTGCGCAGTATCGAAAGTTTGAAGAATAATCCCTAATTTCTTAGGCAGACCGACAGCCTCATGTTAAATCGCCTCAACGGCAGCCACTCCGATCTGCCCCAGACAAACCATACCAATTTATTATCTTCGCGCGACTCGCGCTAATTTCTAATTTTTATCTCTATGCCTGAAGGAAAAGCAGTCAGCCAAATGTTTGCCGGTATCGCCGGACGCTACGACGTGGCGAATCACCTGCTAAGTGGAGGCATCGATTTCTATTGGAGGCGCGTGCTTACCCGCATGGTCAAAGCCCGTGCGCCAAAAGACGTAGTCGATCTTGCCACTGGTAGCGGTGATGTCGCCTTCAAGCTCAGAGATCGGCTCGGCTCGACAGTTGCTGTCAAGGGCCTTGATTTCTGCGAGCCAATGCTAGACGTGGCTCGCCACAAAAAGACACAACATGCAGCCTACTCCGATATCGAATTTAACTTTGGCGACTGCATGGACCTGCCCTTGCCCGATGCATGCGTAGATGCGGTGACAATCTCTTTCGGAGTGCGTAACTTCGAAGACCGTCAACGTGGCCTGAAAGAAATCCTTCGCGTACTACGTCCGGGCGGCCGACTCTTCGTACTAGAATTTTCACAACCAGATCGCTGGTTCCGCCCATTTTACTACCTCTATCTAAAGTATATTCTACCACTCGTCGCAGGTATCGCGACCGGTGATAAAAGTGCGTATGACTATCTAGCAGGCAGCATCGAAAACTTCCCAACCAAACAAGCGCTAGCCGAGCAACTCAAGCTCGCTGGCTACGAGTCGGTAAATGCCACTGGGCTGACTTTCTCGATCGTGGCAATTCACGAAGCGTGCAAAGTTTAACCACAGGAATGAGGATGATTCGACCACACGCTCATAAGCAAACAATGGCGCAGCAACGCCAACCGAGGGACTAATAGCCTTTTTGGCGCAGCACTTCCTGCAGTTGATCTTGAAAATTCTGCAGGTCTTCAGGATTCGGGCGATAATCAGGATCATCGCCTGGAATCAATCCCAGCTGACCAGTGCTAGACAGCTGCCAGCCGAGCGAAACGCCGTCGCTAAAGACGACAGAGCCATTCACCAATGCGCCGGGTCGCGGAATTGGATCCACATCAACTGTCACATTGGCTGCCGCAGTCTCCACCAGCTCAGGGGTTTCGGCCTGCGCATCGACCTCTTTAGTCGCTTCGGGTTCTGGCTCTGCAAACGCAATGTCCAAATCATCGACAAGAAAGCGTACTTCCATGTAGGTCATTGAGATTGAGAACTCCTCGCGCAGTAAACCCTGCACATCAGCGAGTGACTTGCCATCGGCAATCCAAGTAGAAACGGCAGTCTTTTGAGAATCGGTAAGTGACATAATAAAAATATATGGCTTAAAGCGGATCAATGCGAAGACAAGCAGAGAAATCCCTAAGCTCTTTTGCACGAAAAAAGCACGATCCTCTGAGAATGCGAACCAATTTTATTGGGCGCGGCTCTGCGAGAGCTGCTTAATCAAATAATCAACGCCGCGCTTCACGCTTCCATCTTGCTCCATCATATTCTCAACCTGCTTACAGGCATGAATCACAGTGCCGTGGTCACGGCCTCCGAAGGCATCGCCAATCGCTTTCAACGGATCGCTGGTCAAGGTGCGGCTGATATACATCGCCACCTGACGTGGAAAAACAATCGCACTGGTGCGACGACGACCAATCAGCTCACTAAAGCGGATTTGATAAAAATCGGCCACCTTCTTCTGAATCTGATCGAGAGTAACCTTGGTCAATGTTTCTTCGTGCAACAAATCACTTAACAAACGCTCGACCGCTTCCAGGTCGAGCTTCTGGTTAATCAAAGCATCGTAGCTGGCAATCCGAGTCAGCGCACCTTCCATACGGCGCACATTGCGAGAAACACGCTCTGCTAGGAAATTCATGACCTCTGGGTCCAGATGGATATCCATCGCGGCCGCTTTATTACGTAAAATCGCAACACGCGTCTCAAAATCAGGTGCCTGAATGTCGGTCACCAAGCCCCATTGGAAGCGGGAAATTAGGCGATTTTCAAGGCGCTCGATTTCATTCGCTGGACGGTCACTGGCGAGGAAGATCTGTCGCCCCGACTCGAAGAGATCGTTAAAAGTATGAAAAAATTCTTCCTGCGTGCTTTCTTTCCCAGAAAGAAAGTGAATATCATCGACCAACAGCGCATCGACAGTGCGGTAATACTTGCGGAACTTGGTTAACTTATTTTCACGAATGGCGTGAATAAACTCATTGGTAAATTTTTCGGTCGATACGTACGCGATTCGAGCTTTCGGATTATTGGCCAACATTTGATGCGCGACCGCATGCATCAAGTGAGTCTTACCTAAGCCAGTCTCGCCATAAACGAACAGTGGATTGTAAGCACGCCCTGGTGCATTGGCCACTGCCATGCTCGCCGCGTGAGAGAGTTGGTTACCTGCTCCCACCACTAGATTATCGAAGGTATTGCCCGGATTAAGGAACGTGCGACGCGTCTGTGAAACCTCGACTCGATTCGAAACCGCATCTGCCGAACGTGCTTCGCGAGCATCCTGAGTTTGGGAATTAAGACGATTCACTGAATGACTAGACGAATCATTTCCTGCTAGGTCTAACTCCGCTGTCTGCTCTTTAGCGACTTCGACAACGACCGTCACCGCCGTACCCGCAAAACTGCGGGCCTGCTGGGAGATAATATCCAAATAGTTGTTCTCTATCCATATGGCATTGAATTCGTTGGGCGCGGTGAGCACTAGCTTTGCATCAGATTCTTGCGTGCACTTAAGTTCCTCAAACCACATATCATAGAGGTCCTGAGGAAAGAGGTTTTTAAGCTCTTGATTGACGCTTTCCCAAAGAGAAAGCGCGATAATTGAATCAGACATTAGAATTGAAAAATAAAAAGTTTATTAACAGTGCGAGTCACAGTGTGGCTGGGAGCGTGATGCGCATTATTTGGATAAAAAAAAGACTCATGGCTAAATTCCACTAAAAAGACGCTATAAAACGGGGGTAAAACGGCTAAAAATAATGGTAAACAACTAAAAGACAACGACTTAAAAATTTAAAAAAAAGGTAAAAGAACGGTTTTTAATGACGGGAAAAGTGAAAATTTAGCATTATCATATGCAAATCGACCCCTCTCGGTGATGAAAAAGCGGGACTCGAATGCACTTGGCAAGGTCAACTTCTCCACAAGTTATTCACAATGTATTATCAATAACTTCTTAGGCATTTTTTGCGATAAGTGTCACGAGACTGTGACACTTTCGTTAATCCCTGTAAAAGCGTGATTTCCACAATCTGAGAGGCATAATATTGACTATTCATTAAAACGCTATGTCTGGTTAAAATATTTTAAATATGTGAGTTTTTTATTTACTACCTTTCCGCATGTGAGCAATCAGTCGCTCGTTGAATTCGGTGGCAGAATCATGGCCCATTTGCTTCAAAGAGCGCATCATCGCAGCCACTTCAACGAGTCGCGCCATATCCCGCCCAGGGCGAACGGGTATCTCGATTAACGGGACCTGCATGCCAAGCACCTCGAGATGGTTCTCTTCGAGGCCAGTGCGATCCTCATTCATTCCTGCAGTCCAATTAATAAAATTGATGATCACATCGATGCGTTTATTCAAGCGCACCGAACGCACGCCGAATAACTCGGCAATGTTAATGATACCGAGGCCCCGACATTCCATGTAGCCGCGGCTCAATTCCGATGAGGTGCCCATCAGCTCTCGATCACTCAACCGTTTGACATGGGTTAAATCGTCCGCCACCAAGCTATGCCCACGCTCAATCAGCGCCAGTGCACACTCACTCTTACCGACCCCACTCTCTCCACAGATCAAGGTGCCAATGCCACGCACGTCCAATAGCGTACCATGAATATGCGTACGTGGAGCAAACTTCTCTTCCAGCAACAAGGTCGCTTCAGTAGTAAATGTTTTGGACTTTTGCGGCGATCGAATCAACGGCGTCGCATATTCGTCCGCCAATGCTTTCATAATCTTCGAAGGGGCTAAATTTCTCGAAACTACGATACAGGGTACTTTACGCTTAAACATCTCGCCGAGCACACGGGCTTCTTCATCTTGCCCCAAATCACGCAGATAAGCCATCTCTCCTGCGCCCAGAAGCTGAATACGTCTACGTGCAAAAAACTTAAAATAGCCAGTCATAGCCAAGGCTGGCCGATTCAAGCTACGCTCACGGATAGTCTTATCCAAACCCGCTCCACCAGCGACTAGGTCGAGCTCAAGGGGCTCTTTGAAAGAATCATAAAATTCTCGAACGGAAACTGACTCGATGAACTTTGCATTGTTTTTCTGCTGAATGGGCATGGGGTAAAGCTCCTCCGCTTAGATATTAAAGTTTTGGCCAAGATAGAATTCCTTACTCTTAGCGTCATTAATTAAAAAGTCACCAGTTCCTTCACTAAGAACTGCACCCTCATGCAGTAAATAGGCACGATCAACGATGCGTAGCGTCTCGCGCACATTATGATCAGTGATCAGCACTCCGATCCCGCGCTGCTTGAGCTGCACGATGATCTTCTGCACCTCACTCACACTGATTGGGTCGACCCCACTAAAAGGCTCATCCATTAGCAAAAACTTAGGTCGTGTCACCAGCGCTCGAGAAATCTCTAAACGACGACGCTCACCACCACTTAAAGTGTACGCTTTTTGATCGGCCAGATGCTGTAAGCCGAGTTCCGTCAGATGTTCTTCGACCGACGCATCACACTCGGCCTTGCTCAACGGCAAGGTCTCGGCAATCGCGCGGATGTTTTGCTCCACAGTCATCTTCCGAAAGACCGATGCTTCCTGCGGTAGATAGCCAATGCCACGCCGTGCCCGACGATACATCGGCAAAGCCGTCAGATCCTCACCGTCGAGAAACACTTGGCCAGAGGTCGCTGCGATCAATCCCACCACCATGTAGAAGGTTGTGGTCTTACCCGCCCCATTCGGCCCGAGCAGACCGACGATCTCGCCCGCGCTGACATTTATGTTCACGCCATTTACGACGCGACGTTTTCCGTATTCGCGAACTAGTTCGCGGGTTTCAATCTTCGAAGGCATTGAAGCATCATCCATATTGCCCAAAGCAAAACTGCTTGATTAACACACCGCAATCCAATCCTGCGAAAAATTACTGCGCGCGAGGCTTTATTTCTGGCAATGTCACCGTCGCTCGCTTGCCAGTGGCTCGATCGCCTTCGACAATTGCGCGGCGTTTGCCCTGTAATAATGTCAAGCGATGCCCAGTGACTTTGCCGCTATCGTCCGTCACCACGGCATTGCCCTCTAGCACTACTTTGCTTTTCAGCGCGTAAATCGTCGCCTTGTCGCAAGTGGCCACACGACCTGTTTGCTTAAACTCGACATTATCAAATGCCTCAATTGTCTGCACGGACATCTGCGATTCCTTCGCCTCAGCATCTTGCTCAGCAACGGCAGTCACATCTAAACGCTCACAAAGCGCGTGTAAATTCGTACCACTCACCGAGACTGAATCGGTGAAGCGAAAGAGCGTCTTGTCAGTCTCTTCAATCATGCGCAGCGCTTTCGATTGCACCACCGTTTCACTTCCCGATGCTTGCGGCGCCGGTGCTGCCTGCTGGCCCGAATTCGGCTGCAACGTCAACGCCGGCATAATCTCATAGCCCAAATCAGCTATCTCTGGTAGAACAACTTTTACGCGCTTATCCGTATCGCTGTGGACTACAGCGGTGCCTGGCTTGAGCTCGATACGATCGCCAGTAATGATCACCTCGCCATTAGTCACTCGCGGAGAGCCAATAAGTTCTGCGCGTTCCTCTTGCGGATAAAAAATCGCCTGGTCACTGGTCGCAACTTTGTTGTCCTGCTCAATACGCACGGCTCCGACGGCCTCCACTCGACGCACCTCTCCGACTTTGAGGATTTCAGCATCACCTGCGACTTGCTCAGGCGCGGCAGTGGTGGTGCCGGCCGCATTCTTTACCGGTTGGTCAGCAAACAACGTTAACTGGTTCGAATGCATCATCATCAGACCTGACATCACTGCCACCGAACCATCAAAAAGAAATTGATTACCCGCGTCCAACTCGCGCATCGTGATCGAATCGGCCAGTACAATCGTCTCCGTACTCTCGAGCTGAGCGCCCAAAACCCCAAGTCCTTCCGCCTGCGATACGATCAATTGTGCACGGCCATCGTCCACATCACCGGTGACAAAAACTAGCCCTTCCTCACTTCGAATCTTCGCACCACTCAAATATGCCCCCGAAGCAGCCCATATTTCTGGGTTACCAGTAAATTCAGCTGCCTGCTCACGCAGCCTGAACTCGGCATGGCCCGCCTTTAATACGTGGTCGCCTTGCTGAATCTCGACCTGGTCGGTCGCAATCAGTTGACGAATCGAGTCGATTCTCCCACCCCCAACGGTGGAGCCATCGCTCTGCTTACCCTTCGGCGCATCTGCAATCGCCATCAATACTTCACACTTCAAATCCATCTCACCAGAGGCGGCATGCACCGAATCGTTAAATGTGAAATGGTAAGCGTCCGCAGTGGTTAGCAACAATAGGCTACGGCTATGGATCTCAGTCAGCTCAACCGCGGGACCCTCTGGGGCGACCGCACCAGTAAGCATACCTGCCATACCTTGGGTAAACTCCACCACCACATCAAACTTCACCTCGATTTCCTTGGTCAGGCCGTTCCACGTCCAGCCCACGCCAGACACTTTGAAATTCGCCCCGACGATTTCGATCGACCCGTCCGACACCGCAAGACTTTCCGTAGTGAGCAGTGTCGCCTCTGGGCTATCCATTGTCATTTCCAGTGCCATACGTTCGTCACCCGAATAGACGCGCAGCGCCATCTCTTCGATCCGAATCTGCTCAGCACTGTCATAGATTCCTTTGCCCCCCTGCAGCACCCACTGCGTGTAACCATTCTCACCAAATCGAGGAAGCCTGAAATTTTGCACTGGCGCACTGGGCGTCATCTGCGCCTGCAGTGTGCAAACACACAAAAGGCCAGCAATCGAACGAAGTAAGGATTTAGATAACATAGCGGCTTGGGTAAAAAGAAACCCGGATCTGCGTCCGGGTTCCAGTTGAAAGTAAACTTTTATTGAAAAGAGTTTAAGCCTTAGGCTCATCCTGCTTTGGCAATACCGCTTTCACGTGCAAATCACGCAGCTGCTCTGGTGTCGCAATGCCAGGGCTCGAAGTCATCATTTCCTGTCCTTTTTGGTTTTTTGGAAAAGCGATGACGTCGCGGATACTGGTGCGCTGCGTCAAGATTGTCACCATTCGGTCTAAACCAAAAGCGATCCCGCCATGCGGCGGTGCGCCATATTCAAATGCCTTCAGCATATAACCGAAACGGCTCTCAACCAAATCTTGCGGAATCTGCAGCACCTCTTCGAAAACCTTCTTCTGCAACTCAGGCTGATGGATACGAATACTACCGCCGCCGAGCTCCACACCGTTCAGCACGAGATCATAGTGCTGACCACGCACCTTCTTCGGATCGGAGTCCAACAGTGGAATATCCTCCACCACAGGTGAAGTGAATGGGTGGTGCGACGAAACGTAGCGACCTGCCTCTTCATCAAAAATCATCAATGGAAACTCAATCACCCAGAGAAATTTGTAATCGTTCGGGTCGATTGTCAGCTTCCCGCGTTTCACCAGCAGCTGAGCCGCATCCAAACGCACGCGGCCGAGGATCGTGCAGGCACGTTCCCACTCACTGGCAGCGAAGAAGACGATGTCGCCATCTTCGACCTTCAACGCCTCAGTCAACGCCGCTTTCTCCTCGTCTGAGAAGAACTTAACAATCGGCGACTTCCACTCGCCACCTTCACACTTGATGAAGGCGAGGCCCTTAGCACCGAGTGTCTTAGCAGTATCTTCGAGATTACGCAGCTCACCTTGAGTGAGGTCCGCAAGGCCCTTCATATTTACAGCTTTCACAGCACCACCCGACTTAATCGCACCTGAGAAAACCTTAAAACCAGACTTCGCGAAAATCTCACCACAATCCTGCAGCTCCATGTCGAAGCGCATATCAGGCTTATCCACACCGAAACGATTCATCGCATCGAAGTAGCTCATGCGCAAAAACGGTGCCTGGATGTCTACATTGATCACGTCCTTCCAGACCTTAGTCATCAGACCTTCGATCAGCGCATACATGTCTTCGCGGTCGATGAATGACAGCTCGATGTCCACTTGAGTGAATTCTGGCTGACGGTCAGCACGCAAATCTTCATCGCGGAAGCAACGCGCCAACTGATAGTAACGCTCCACACCAGCAACCATCAGCATTTGCTTGTACTGCTGCGGCGATTGCGGCAGCGCATAGAAAGCACCCGGATTCATGCGGCTCGGCACTAGGAACTCACGCGCACCCTCAGGTGTACTCTTAAACAACATCGGTGTCTCGACCTCGATGAACGCCTGATCATCCAGATAGTCGCGGATCGCACGGCTGGTCGCGTGGCGCATCTTCAACATCTTCGTGTTGGTGGCACGACGCAAGTCGAGGTAACGATAGGTCATGCGCAAATCTTCGCCGACCTTGTCCGCCGAATCATCCATGGGGAATGGCGGCGTCTTCGAAACATTCAAAATTTCCAGCTTCGAGGCGTGGACTTCGATCTCGCCGGTGGCGAGCTTCGCATTCGAAGTGCCGCCAAACCGCTGATCGACCTTACCAGTCACAGAAATCACCGACTCCGGCTTGATTGAGCCGAACTGAGACTCTAAGCCCGGATTCGATGGATCGAGAACGATTTGGGTCAAACCCTCGCGATCGCGGAGATCAACAAAAAGAATACCGCCGTGGTCACGCACGGAATCCACCCAGCCGCTAAGCGTTACGGTGGAACCAGTGTCAGAATGTCGGAGTTGGGAGCAGTTATGTGTTCGCTTCATGAGAAAACGCGCGATGAAAACAGCTTCCCCCCACGAAACAAGCACGAAAACGGGATACTTGCGGCGAACAAAGCCCGAAAACCGCAGAAATACGCACACCCCTGCCCGATTCAGCTGCAGCGACAATTCGCGCATTCCTAACAGCTGGCAACCTCATCCTAAAAACGCCCCAAAAATATGTATTTTCCGATGACAAAGCATTGACATCCGCGCGTTGAATTAACTTTATGCCGACTTCAATTTGATTGAGAAGCCCACTGGGCACTTGATTAAAGAGACTTTTTGCTCGGTAGCTCAGCGGTAGAGCAGGTGACTGTTAATCACTTGGTCGCTGGTTCGATCCCAGCCCGAGCAGCCATTATTAA
>Ga0209425_10000322_pt1 | contig 57964 bp, 37 predicted proteins | sample COG_05_FD_184749 | JGI IMG/M metagenome (GOLD analysis project Ga0209425, IMG submission 184749) | Pelagic Microbial community sample from North Sea - COGITO 998_met_05 (SPAdes) (version 2) | ecosystem: Environmental > Aquatic > Marine > Neritic zone/Coastal water | place: Helgoland, sampling...
GAACCCCCCCCCCCGTTCCACACCACCCAGTGGCGTGTGTCGTCGACACTTCGTTTACCTCCCCCCGTTCGCCGTCACTGCATGGAAGGCGCGGCTCCGGCGATCCAGTCGAAGGCGTGGATACTCTTGAAGGCGTGAAGATCGATTCCCCACCAGAGATACCCAAAGCGGAGCAGCCGCTCCCGCGCCCACTTGTGCGGACGACCGAGTTTGTGATGACACACCTTTTTCGTCGTCGCTCAACAGCCCGCTGGTATCGGCTGACAAAAGGTTCGGGAGTGACTCGACTCTCACTTTCGCGACGAGCGGCGCCCGAACATGTCGAGCTGCACTTTCGCGACTCCGCGTGTCGGATTGCTTCAGACGCGGAGAGCCCCCCTCAGCGCGAGATCCGCGCTCTCCTCCTCTTCCTCGTCCCTCAGGGCGTCGCCGTCGTGCCGGAGATTACCTCGTTATTCTGATGCACGCGCCCGCCGGGTCGTGGCAGCCTCGGCCAACGGGAGCTGCACGCGTGACCTTCTGGTCGTGGGACCCGGCGTACTGGGATCTCTCGTCTGTCAGAGATGGCTAAGCGTAAGTGCCACTGACCCACGGCTGTCGTCTGCGCCTGGAACGCAACCCCCCTCCCTAGGTTTTTCAGTCACCCCGCCAGCATCGTCGACGCGCCGTTCTGACATCCTCGTTCCCGTGTCCGTGCAGAAATTCCCGGCCGCTTCCGTGGTCGGTCAGACGAATACCGACAACTCGCACGATAGGCTGCTCTCCATCGGCGTGTTTCCCCGACTGAAGGAAAAGGCTGGGGATGAGCGTTACCCTTTCGTCGTGTTCAGCGCGCCGCCGTCTGGCAGCGAGGACTACGCCGCCGAGGTGGAGGCAGCCCTCAAGTTTTGGGACGGTGACGGGGCCTTTGTCTTCACCAGTAGCACGGCGGTGTATGCCGGCAAGGACGGGGAGCCATGCGACGAGAGCACACCTCAGTTTGAGATTGGCGAGTCACCTCGCGCCGACAGGCTGCTCAAGGCGGAGGCGGCGGTGTTGGCCGCGGGCGGGAGCGTGGTTCGTCTCGCGGGACTGTATCATTCCCAGCGGGGTGCTCACATGTACTTCATGAAAACCCCGTCCCTGGCATCCAATGCCGACGGTCTGGTCAACCTGATTCACTACGAGGACGCGGCGGCTGCGTGCGTCGACGTGCTCGTCACACAGTTTGAGGGCGGGACCGAGGGCGGTGAAATTTTCCTGGCCACGGACGGCGTCCCGGTGTCGAGGAAGGACATGGTCGAGTGCTGCTTGGAGTGCGATGCCTACGAAGGAAACATGCCGGAGTTCACCGAGGAGGACGGGCCGCTGGGGAAGAGCATGAACAACCCTAAAACTCGCGAGAAGCTCGGCTGGGCTCCTGTGCACGAGAGCTTCGCCGAGTTCGTCGCGGCGGGTGCGAAGGATTCCTTCTATCCCAAGCGCAAGAAGAACCCTTGGACGTAGAGTCAAGCTAGCTCGAGACGACTCGGTGTTCGACTAGCGTTCACTACATAGACTACAGTTTTTGATTTCATCTCCAACGCACCGCCCGGCGAGCACTGAAAATATTGTGGGTGCCCTTTTCCAAATAACTTGAGTTCGGGCACTTCTCGGGGGACGGAGTGTGATGGAAATCGCACGCGTCCCCCAACTCGAGCTCCCATCTCGAGTCTCGAGCTTTTTATCGGCGCGGGAAAGAAGACTCTTCGAGCCGCTGGCGTCGCAGTGGCCAGGCGAGACCCACCCCCGAGCCGCCCACTGGGAATCCCACTCGACGGCGTTCGATCTCTTTCGTCGTCGAGACGCTCTTCGTGGCGAAGGCGAGCGAATCGTTCTACGGTTGCGGGAAGCCATCGTTAGCTAATCATGGTGGCGCCGCAAGGATTGAAATTGGTGACGTCAAGGCAAAATGCTTTTGCGACGCCCCGACGACAGTTCTTCGGGAGGAATATGAGATCGGTTGCGAAGCACTCGGCGAGAATTCCCGCTCACTGCGTCGGGTCAGACCGCAGACGGCAGAGCAAGAAGCCTAAGGTTCGAGCCATAGCGGACCGGCTCGGGACTCAGCAGAAATTGGCGAGGGACGTCCCGGAGCGGATCTTGGAGGTTGAGCAGATCCCGGAGGAAGAGTCTGCGACCGCCGCAGAGGAGAACATCATGATCGAGGGCGACGCATGCCCTATCAACGAAAACGTCGTGTGGCAGACTCTGTGCCAGGAGGCGAGGGGCGACGCAAACTCGGAGCCGGCGCTGGCGAGCTACCTCTTCTCCACCATCCTGGCGCACAGGTCTCTGGAGGACGCGCTTGCGTTTGTGCTCGCGAATAAGTTGCGAAGCAACGTCCTGCTGGACTCGCAACTGCTCGAGCTATTCTCGGTGCAGTATCGTCGAGATCACAGCCTGGTGAAGATGGCTCAGGCGGACATGCAGGCGGTGATGGACCGCGACCCGGCGTGCGACAAATACCTTCAGATCCTCCTGTTCTTCAAGGGTTTCCAAGCCATCCAGGCTCACCGCGTGGCGGCTGCCCTGTGGAGGCAAGACCGTAAACCGCTGGCGATGCTTCTTCAGAGTCGTATTTCCGAGATATTCCACGTGGACATTCATCCTGGCGCGACCATCGGCGAGGGAGTGATGCTTGACCACGCCACGGGTGTTGTGATTGGCGAGACTGCGGTGGTCGAGAACAACGTGTCCATACTTCACGGGGTAACGCTCGGCGGTACTGGAACATTTGACGGAGACAGGCATCCAAAAATTGGTTCCGGCGTAGTCATCGGCGCGGGTGTCACCATTCTCGGGAACATAAAGGTTGGTGCGAACTCAAAGATAGGCGCCGGTTCGGTTGTGCTGCAGGAGATCCCGGAGAATAGCACAGCGGTTGGCATCCCTGCGCGTCTGGTGAAGATCGGGACAAAGGCTGAGCCATCCTTGAGTATGGACCAGGTGTCAGGCCTGGATTCCTTGAACTACAACATCTAGGGTTCATCCTTGATCGAGTGGAGTGTTGTAATAAAAGTAGCCGCTAAAAAAAACTTCGTGATCTGCCTGATATCCTGAGCGTCGTGGCTTTTTCCAGACTCTCATAGCACTCGAGACTCGCCGACCGCACCTCAAATAAGAACAGCACGATATCGAGAGCTAAGCAGGGCTGCTGACAGGATTTACTTCGATACATGAAGCGCGTGAAGCTGCCTCCTGGCAGCAAGAAGCCAATCGAGCAGAACTCGAGCAGACCCTTCCTCGCTTCAAAACCCTTCCCCCCCAAAAGTCTTCGCGGACGTGATGAAGGACGTGAGTTCACCAAGGACGTGAACACTTGCAATTTGCCGGATGAAACACACGACCACGTCGATGATGCCGGTGTTGAAGGCACGATATCGTGTGGAGCATCCCCTCAATCTGCTGAAGGTCACGAGGGCACCGACTTAAAGACTCCTGAGCGTCTTCGGTGTGCTCCAAGCGAAGTGGAAAGGGTCGCTCAGTTCGGTCAGCGGCCAAGTATGAGCATGAATACCATCGCTAATGAAGTATTAGAAGTCTGTGATGCGCTCAGCTCGGGAACACTCGGGCTGAAAGAGGCGACGACCGTTCTATCTGCTGTTGACACTCCAGACCTCCTGCGTCGGCCTTTTTCTGAAGATAAGGAAGGAACGGAAAGACTGTTTGATAGTGCACGAAAGCTTTGGAATTTCTGCGTTACTCACACGAACAGCCTGCTAACCGGCGTCACGGAGCAAGTTGAAGCACCTCACGGGCTGACCGAATCGCTCGAGCAGCAGAGGGAGGCTGCCAAGCTTGTCACCTCTCTGCGCCGTACCGCCGCTGACCTGATTGAGTGTTGCTTGCCACGAGATCACATCACAAACCCTGATGCGCAAATCGCTCTCTCCTTCACCTCGAAGGTCGCGTGCCTTTATCACGAGGAAGGAGAGTTCAATAAAGCAGCTACTATGTTTGCGCGGGCGTCGAAATATTCTGATATTGTTCGTCAGCACATCTCCTTGAACAATAATGAAAATCACAGTGAAGCAAACACACAGCTTTTACTTTCCCAGGTGTTCGATTTGCTCGCGACTGAAGCGAGTAATGCATGGCATCTGTCTGACATAGATAGATGTCACCTTCTTCTTGATGATGCATACGCAGTCGCGATCCACAAGAAACAAAATGAGGCCAGCTTGGCGGACTCGGTCAGCAAGCTGGTGCTCGTTCGATTATTCCTCGGCAAATCAATGTTGGAAGTTGCTGGGCAAAATGATCCAAATCAAGCAGTCAAATTTTTAGAGGGAGCTCTTGAGATCCTCAGCAAGCACCTACCCTCATGGATGACTGAAGAATATTGCCTTGATGACCCTGATAATGCTGTTGCTTGCGGTGATGAGAACAGCCAATTGGCACTCGAGGTTCACCGGTATCTGGCGTGTGCCCGTCTGTCTTGCAATCTGTACGATGCCACGACAGAGTGCATCGAGACGATAAGGAATAAAGTGGCAACATACAAGCCATCATGTATGACTCCAAGCCTTGATTTCACGCTATCTTACCTATCATTTCAAGCACACCTGCAGTCTGCTTCTCTGGATCAAGCTTTCCTTGCAGTGGAGAAAATTTTGCAGAGCCCCATTGCTCCCCTCAAGTCTTGTACTCGAGTCTTGATCGAGTACATACAAGCAGCACCAGGTTCACGAACAGAAGCGATAGAGCTCTTCGCTTCGAGAGTAGGACATCCATCAGCAGATGATTCTGAAGTTTCACACTCTATCGATTCTGTGCTCGAAGCGCTTATTGAAACAGCCAAGTATGAGATCTCGGACGATACCACCGATGCGATTCTCCGTTTGGCATCTAAGCAAAACCTGCTTGCTTCTCAAGGGATATTAAGTCGAGCTCATATTCTTATTTTCAACCATGCGACCGCGATGTTCAAGGCTAAGCGCTTTCATCTCGCGTGTAAGCTTTACCAATGCTCGGAAGACTTCAACAGGGATGCCAATGGTTCAAATCGCCCCCGGGCACAGCTCCTTCGCCTTCAAGCACGCTGCCAAGTTGGTTCCGGACTTTTCGAGGACGCTCTTGCGACCATAACCACCGTGGAATCGCTTGAATCTCCGCTGTCTCCATCGACACTGCTCATCAAATTCAGAATCCTGCTCCGCTTGGATGGGAAAGAAAATGAGTTGGACGAGTTACTGAAAGTTCTCTTTGCCCTTGAGGACGTTGACTTCTTAATTGCAGCAGCTCATGAAGCTGAAACCCAGCCGAATCATGCTATTGCTTCTACTGTGCTTTTCGAGCTCCACCGTCTCATTAGCGAGGAGCGGGATGACGGTCCTCTGCATGACATTGAGATTTTGGTATTTCGCCTGGCCGTTTACCATTTGACAAACTCCAAGAATGCAGGAGAAAGTTCGGCTGTCAGAATCGGAAAGCTGTTCCAGCTTCTTGTAGATCGTCTAAAACAAACCAAAGGAATGCAGACACTTTCAGAGACCGATGGAGAGTATTTCACGTCAGTTGCTTGGAACACAGGATTGGATGCCGCGAAAAAGGGGGAGAAGACACCTGCTGCTGTGTGCTTCTCGACCTGCGCTTTCCTCATTCCCTTTTTTTTCCCTGACACAAGCGAGGAGGGTCATCCAAGTAAGTCGTCACTAATTCATAAAGTACGGAAGGCTTCAGCTTTGCTATTGGTCGGAGCGTGTATCTTGGACCTCTGCAAAGAGCAATTTCCTGCAATATCGCGAAGCGGGCTTCCAAAGAATGCTCAAAATCTTCTACATCAAGCCCGAGGCGCACTTACAAAACTGCTCAAGCTTGTCGATGTATTAATCGCAGAGGGCTATGAAGTGGAGCTCATATCACGTATGCGAGTGTCCGGTTTGATACTTACACATGAACTCCTATGTTTGGAGGGAAATGATACGCCTGATGGAATGCGCCAGCTGCAGTTGATGCAGACTCCGTATCTGTCTGTAAAGGATATTCTTCTGATGGCGAGCATTTCAGCAAAACATGGGAGCACTGAAGCTGCATCTCGTGCCCTCGATATTGCATTGGATACGATGCTTCAAGCCTCTATTCGTGACGAAGACACGATCGCTGCCATCGTGCGTAATCGAATCGAAATCGATGAATCAGGGAAGGCAGAAGAGCTATTAAAAAGTGCGGCGACCAACTTGGCGCAACTCCAGTCGTATCCCGCTGATGAAGCAGCGTGGCTTGTGACTACATCATTCAATCGTGGAGTCGCGCATCACAGGATGGGAAGAATTGAAAAAGCCGCGCACGCGTTCGTGATTTCACAGGAGCTCGTTTGTCATGCCAAGAAATTTGATCCCACCCTTGTTCGGTTGGAGAGCCGCATACGGGAGGCTCGTGCCGCGGTCGAGCCTGCCCCAGCTGCGATTCAATGACCCATGACGCCATTTATTCCAGAGATGAATCTACTGAAAATACTGACTAGCTAGCTAGCTACTGAGTTCTATACCTATAAATTTCTCTCATCGCTCCAAAGCTCTCGAGCGAAGCGCATCAAGAGCGCGGTCTCTTGCGGAGGCTCCACCAGCGAAACAATCTAATCTGATGCATCGAGAATCCACAAGAACAATAGAAACACCGGGTAAAGGACCATGCTCTGTATCGCCTTTGTAGACGCGTACGATATGACTGATTGGAACTTTTAAGGCGCTGTGCAGGTCATGAGGATGGTCTGGTCCGACACCACACGAAGAGAAACCCACACATGTTGGCGTTATGAAAAAACGTCCCGCGAGCGTGGTTTCATCCAGTCTACACACAAAGGACGCCAACACGTATTCTTCGACTTCAAGGCCGAATAAAGCTTGAGCATTGACACCTGTTGCCACAGAGCTCTGGGTGTCCACTAAAACTGCAGCTTCTCCATCGCTTGAAATCCCAGTTCGCTGCGCGAGTAATTGAATGAGATCAAGAAGACCAACACCTCCACCTTCCGGTGGTCTCAAAACACTCAGAGGACCCATTTGATCAGACATGACAGCTCCACCACCTCCACTTACGACCGCATCCGTCTGTCGATGATACTCTCTGCACACTTCTACAGTCGGCGTAAACCATAGATTTAAAAGCCGCCTCAGTCGCTTTTCACCGTCAGTGAGAACCTGCGATGGAACCCCAGCTCCATCAACAGCGAGAAAATCATGCAGTGCATCGGCAATTTCAACAACCCTGGAGTGTTGCGATTCCGTCAAAGGCTTTGAAGTCCCGGAAAGACAACCGCCATTTGCAGCGTACGCTCCCGCAGATAGGGATGCGATGTAAGAATCAATGTCATCATGCGAACGATGCAGTATCAACCGCTCGAGAGCAGCACATAAAGCGCGGTAGATGGATCCCGCAGCCAAACGGAAAGCGCCAGCAGCCAGCGATGAATTCATGATGGCAAATTCAGCGTCAATAATATCGAAGACCTTTGCAAGGGCAATACGCCGTGTTGTAAAGTCGGGAGATAACACTGCCAAAGAGAGATCCGGTGTGATGACATCCATCAATAATTCTGCAGCCGCTGCAATCACAGATGCACGTGAACATCGCAATTTCCTCAAAAGAATATCGAAGTTGAACGTTTCCATCTCGACTTGTGTGGTACCAGCATCTTTGGTACCGTTCTTGAAGATCAGTCTTGTGGCCTTGTTCACATCTTTGTGTCGTGATTCATCATCATCGCTGTCAGAGCTGTCAGCCTCCTCGTCATGTTTCTCAGCAGCTGGCTCTGATTCATGTCCTCGCCAGAGAAGAGGACAGTCTTCACGAAGTGCCCGGAGAGAAGCAACACAGGCGTGTATATTGCTCAAACGAGTGTGAAAGCCGCACGAAAGCGTGGCTGTCACAACGTTCACTGTCGCGTCTTCCTTGGTATCGTATCTTTCTTCGTCAGCAGGTGAAGTTTCACGAGGAACGACATGCGATCGATCCAGGTCAGCCCATAAACGTGCACGCGCAGAACGAACTTCTGATAAACAATCGCGTTCGTGCTCACCAACGTACCAGCACAGAGCCTGAGCCAAAATATTATCAACCTCTTTGGTGTGATGGAGCCATCGCGCATCATTACTGACTGACGCTGGCATCGCGGCGATGTATGCATCACGAAGAGCAGCAAAGAGGTCAACAAGGGAGGCAGAATGCATTGCACCTCGAGCAGGGGCAACTGGAGTTGGGGGTAGTGAAATTGACCTTTCACGCGCCACACCCTTCTCCAAGATGCCGACAAGACGTGGACACAGCGAGTTCAGCATGTGATCAAGTGGGACTCTCATCAACCGTTCAATTGCCCGGACAGATAGTGGACCAGCCACAGAAACGAGACCTGCTCCCCGCATCTTGATACGGAGCTGCCGCAGTGCAGAGTCGAGTTCCTCAAAGGGTTTGCCGTACGGAGGTGCCCACAGTTTGCATGCAGAGACTATGACATCTTTCGCGACCTGCATAAGCACCATAGCCATACTGTGAAAAACAACAGGTGCAGCAGACACTCCAGACGGTAGAGCCTTGTATACGCTCATGTCAACATCAAAGCATGCGATTGCCACATTTACTGCAAAGGTGACGCGCGAAAAAGATAGAGGTGCGGTCGATCCAGATGATGCATGCTGCGGAGACACCACATCCTTCAGAGCTGACACACTCGAGGTTGTATCGATATGCGAGTAATCAAATGAAGTTTGACTCGCATTACTCGCATGATCTTCCTGTCGCATGGCAGCCAAGGCTACATCCCCATCTCGTGTCATACTTTTTAGACTGCCAAGGGTCCGCAGCATAACAGCTTGACGAGCAGCGCGATGAATGTAATTGGCAAACTTCGATGCAGATGTCTCAAGTGGTAGGCACAACGCCAATACAGGGGTGAGTGCCTGAATAATCGTTGTCGCCTCCTTGGTGATTGTACCTGGTGGCGGCGCTAGCCATTTTTGCAGAGACCTTTCTGCGTGAGGAAGGATAAATGCTGCTGCCTTGGCGTGCATCGCTCTTTCTGTCTGAGCTGCACGACCCGAAGCGATAGACGCAACTGATGTTGCAAGACGGGTGTGTATTTCAGATACGACCGACAGTTCTGGCCCTGATATCCAAGATCTAGCGATCATCATGGCCTCTGCGAGTGCAATCGTTGAACGAGGTACCCGGTGGAGCGCAGCATAAGCGATCAGCAAACCTCGCCAACCTTGTGGTGGAACCAATTGCTGCTGAGCTCGCACTTCAGAATGATCGAGGTTGTTGATTGTAGCTTGTGAACTATGTTTACCATCATCCATAGATGGCATTTGCAGTCCAGCGCGAAGTGGTCCCTCAAGTGGTCCTCCGCTGGAGAGGCTGCCACTCTGCATCCAAGCGTTCCAAACAGCTGAAACAATTTCAGTGCATGAGACGGATAGCTGTTCTCGTGGCGCTCTATTTCGAAGTCCGCTCTGGGATCTCGAATCACAGTCAATAATAGCGCTTACAAACGATTCGACGAAGCAGTCAACCGCAAGATGTACTGCACTTAGCTTTGGGAGAGCGTTATCCTTTTGAGTAAGCTCGGGAGTGTCAGAGGGTGACTGGAGAAGCAAACGGACTGTATGAGGGGTGGCCATGCCTGAAGTATCCTCCAAGTCAGCGACACGAAGGGTTGCTACCCCAAGGAGTGTGGCTGTGGGTAGATCAGCTGTGGGCTGCATGACCCTCGCTGTTTCTGTACCCCCAACTTGACTTATGATGCGGTCAGAGATGGCGTCAAGATGCTGCTCGTTTCTCACAACCTTTTGATTGACGACAGGGGCAGCGCAAAACACTCGGAACTCAACAAGCGCAGAAGCCGTATCCATGCCTGTCACGCACATTGGTGGAATGCATACTGACAGGGAATTATCGCCGGACAAACTGCACGGAACAGGAGGAGAACTGTACCGCTGCTTTTGAGGTGTGCGCTCACCATTCTCAACCCCTGAAGACACCAGCGTTGCAGAGAAGTACAGCTGCCCATCCATCGTGCCTGATTCGATCGTACCGACATCAGCACTAGAGTTTTGCTTCCCAGTATCTCCTCCTCCAAAGCAGCATGCGAATATCCCTCCGCCCGAGTTACTCGGCCTGTTCTTTGCCTTTGAATTCCCTTTTGCTGTGTTGTCGTTCTGGTCGACGCCCTCAGTTTTTAACAGCGCAATATGAAGTGTCGCATCAAACTGTGGCAAAACCTGCAGGTTGGATACGATCGGTTCAACAGCGCGTTTCTCCGCATGTATTCTAATCGAATCTGATAGGTCATTGTCATCGTCGCTGTCGCCGTGGTCCCTCACGCCTGCGCCATCCTTGAGATGCGCATTTAGCTCATGAACCACCGCACGATTAGCGTTGTGGGCGGCGACAAGTGCCTCGGAGTGCACCTCCTTGGACACACCGAAAGCGTCACGTAAATTTGAGGCGGCCGCAGTGCGTAGATCGTTAGTTTCGCTCGGGGAACGCGTGCCCCACGGCATGAGCACCGAGCGCACAAGCGCAGTATAGTGTTCCTGTGAAAGTGTTTTGGGCACCTCGAAGACTCCATCACCAACCTTCCTGTCGTCCTCCGTCACTTTGGACAAAGCGGGCGGGTTGCACTCTGGAATGAGTATGTCCGCCCAGCCACTGGGTACTTGCGACTGTGTCCCGTGAACGTCATCCTCGGTGAACAGTTCAACGCCACGAGCCTTGGGATAGGGAACACAGAATGAGACGAGACGGAATTATGACATCCGGGTCGGCACGAGCAAGCTGGAGCGATATGGGAAGTGCAACTCGAGACTGGGGCGGATTGCACGGTCCAAAGGTACACCAAAAACAAAAGCTTAGGTCTTACCCGCCACGGTTTTAGGTCCTCAAGGCTCTCGCCGTCATGCACGCGTGTGAGATGCCGAGTGCTCAGCGACGACGGTGCCGCGGGCATTCCGAAGGACGTTCGTTCACTCGGCAACAGCTAGTTCACCCAGCGCCAGCTAATCTCTCTCGGCAGGCATCAAGATACCATCCGCACGTATCGCACGCACAGCTCGACACAGCTCGGCTAAAATCTGTGCAGCCCGCCGCCAATGACAAGCGCCACTGTTTGTGGCCTCCCGCCACTTCTCTCGGGATTCCGTTTCTTAGAGCGGAGGCCAGTTTTTTCTGCACCACAAGCGAACACGGTCGGCTAGCTGATAAACCAGGGCAACGCAAGGTGTGCCGGATACACGGAGCACAATCCTGGATTCTTCGAAAGTGAAAAACGTGAAGAACTCCGGCGTCGTCTGCTTCTGATGCAGTAATGGCAACTTTTGCCAACGAACTCAGAGCCAGAGCCCGATGCGCTCCTCCCACCAGCATCTATCCGAGGAGCACAGCCTTAAGGAAAGGTTCTGCCCGTGTCCCACGGAATCTCGACTTCACGTGCGCCTCTGCGAGTGCTAATGAGCGGTTGCCCGATGTGGAGTCGAAAAAGAGGGTGCGTCTATACACACCGGAAGCAATAACCAACGTCGTCTTCACCGAAATCTTCATCTCTCATCATCCACACTGCAGGTGACATTGGTGCGACACGGGCAGTCGACCTGGAACAAGGAAGGACGCATACAGGGAAGTTCCGATTTGTCGGTATTGACCGAGAAGGGTGAAAGCCAGGCAGAGATAACGAGGGAAATGTTGCAGGTGAGCCCGATTTCATCCAAGAGACGCGCTCCTGATGTTGATATGCTGTACTTATTCTTCAGGGAAAGCACTTCGACGTCGGCTTCCGCAGTCGCCTTGCTCGCGCAAGTCGAACTGCCGAAGTCATATGGGACTCACGGAATTCAAAGCTCATCGATTTGTGGGAGTTAAGGGAGATTGATCTATATTCCTTTCAGGGGCTCCTGAAAGAAGAGGGCAAGGAAAAATACGGCGACAGGTATGCGGCATGGAAGACAGACCCGGCAAACTTTGAAATCGATGGCCATTTTCCTGTTCGAGAACTTTGGGAGCGGGGTGCTGAATGTTGGGAAAGTATACTCGATGCAGAAGGCCAAGACATCCTTGTGGTGGCTCATAATGCTGTGATCCAATCCATGGTGGGGAATGCACTCGGCTTAGGTCCAGAATACTTTCGCCGCCTCGCCCAAAGCAACTGTGGGTTGACGACGTTCGTCTTCAATCCGTCCCAAGGAGAGGACCATTCCGTGATTCTTGAGCAACTGAATCAGACTCCAGCACCACCCTTAAAGGGCAACGTGGAAATGACTTTCAATCGTGCAGTTCTTATTTGTTCATCTCTTCCAAAGAATAAAGGTGAAGTGGAAGAAAGGGGCAGTGTTGCTGAGAGTCTTGCAAAGGTTCTCGTGGAGGAGGGCATCGAATCGATATGGCACGACAGTGCATCGTTCTCCAGTTCTCTGGCGTACGAAATCGCGAACATACTGAAAGTGAAGGACTTCAATAACGTGTTTGACTCGACAGATGGAAATATGAGAAGCTTGCGTGGCGCTGGAACCACAGTACTGATCGCAGAGGAGTCAGTTATTGCTGCGTGCGTTGCTCGAGCGCTGCAAGTGGATGGAGGGCTCGGGGTGACTCTCGGACTCTCAACTGGGGGGATGACGCTGATCGATTTCAGGGACCAGGCTGCGTCTATTGCGTGCATCAATTACACCGCCCATCTATAATCTAAGAGCTATTCATTCTCTAATGGCGCCTTCCTCGCTGTCACTGTCGCTGTCGCTGCGGAGAACCTCGCGTTTGCGTTTCTTGTCCTTCTCCTTCTTGGATTTCTTCTCCTTCTTGGACTTCTTCTCCTTCTTCTTCGCTTCTCTGCGAGGTTCTCCGTCCCTGCCATCGTCTGGAATGGGTAAACCCTGTGCGGCAGCCCTTGCCCTCGCCATCGCAGCTTCTTTGCGTGCCTTGAGCTGTCTGATCATGGCGTCATCGTCATCTGCGTTTGCGACGGCGTTGAACGCTGCACCCTCCCACGCCTCGGATTTACTCTGGGAGGTACCCTTCTCGTTCTCTTGAAAACCGTCGTGTCCCCATCTTTCCTTGGTAGATTCAGCATCGATTCTCGCAGTTTCGGTCCCGTGGTCTGCCTCGCTCTCGACTGGGCGAGGACCGCCACATTTGAAGCAGTTGTCCCTGAACTTGAAGTTCTCTGCCCCGCAACCGCACTTCCAATCCTTTTTCTTCGCCGCTTCCTCATCCTTCAGCCGGTAGTCTTCTACGTGTTCGACCTTGATGGTTCGCCCGAGGACATTGGCACCGTTCAAATTATCGACGGCGAGGACAGTGCTGCGCTGATCTTCATAGCAGATGAAGGCAAATCCCCTGGACTTCCCGGTCTCGTCGTTCCTCACCAGATTGACGTCGACGATCTCCCCGTACTGCGAAAACACAGCCAGGATGTCTCCTTCCGTGAGATCGAATGACAACCCACCGGCGAAGACATAAGCTGAGTCCTTGAATTTGGCATGCCATGAAGCTCCTTCACTCAACCCTAGACGAACCTGCGAGAGGAGAGAGCGGAGGTCAGCAAATTGTTGGGTGCCGAGACGTCCTTGAGAGCGGAAGCGCTCATGTTAGCAAACGTGATGATCAGGTTACCGAGCCCACCTCGCTGAGAGTCGCCTTCTGAGTATTTTTAATTTGCGTGAGAGGATTCATCGCCCCACTCGGGTCTCGCAGCCGAGCGCACAGCCGGTGTGCTTGCTCCCGATTATTTTATTCCACGGAGCGGTGAAAGCGAGCGTGAAAATTAATTCCAAATACCGAAATGATGGAACTGAAATTCAGGTTGCAAAGTTCTGACTGTTTTCCTAATTTGTATTGATATTGAGTTTCAGTAACAAAAAGCAAAGCATATGAGACGTCTCCAAGATGTTTCCAAAATAATGGAGGCGGCGGAGGATGGTCGGCGGCGCTTTTCTTCCTTGGAGGCACGCGCTTGCTCGCATAGCGCGTGGGCCTTCACACCCGTTTAGTGGCGATGTGTGCAAAGTGAACGTTGCTCGCGACGATCTCTACCCGGTGAAGTAAGGTTCACGCGACGCAAGTCTTCGAGGCGAGCCGATTGTCCGCGCGTCTTGGTGAAGCGCGCTCCGAGACCAGATGCCAGATTCCCTCGACGGCGAGCTTCTCAAAGCTCTCTTAGATGAGGCGAGTCTTCCGCGAGCGGTTCAAGGCATCGCCGCTAATCTCGTGGAACGATTAAAACAGACTGTGTCAGGTTCGTCCTCCTAATCTTCCCCGGGCGCCCCGAGTCAGCTGGAACGAGCCGTCTCAGTCGAGGGCATTTCCCTCGTCTTTTCCCCTGTTTTTCGCAAAGCAAGCTGGCCAGTGATGTCAACATCATTAATCTTTGAGAACAGACTATCCTCATGACGAGTAATACATGACAAGCATATGACTGAGGCCAGCTCGTTTGCACGCCAACACGTGAACCCATCGTTTCCCTCTGTGCGATATGAATATAACCCTCTGTTCCCTTTGTACTTCCGGCGTTCAGGGATTCCCGCGAAGGACTTCAAGTTCTCAACGCCCGACCACTTTCGCAAGGCCCTGGGCCCCTCCCTGGAGAATGACTCTACCAAAGCGTTGAAATTCTTCCCACCGAATCGCATCCATATCGTCGGGAGTGCTGCTGCCGGTGGATGTCTTAAGACTTCACCAGGAGTTGGCTGCACGGTTGTGGATGTTGCGGTGGAAGTGCCGAAAGAGTTCTTCCTGGAGAAGGACTACCTTGACCACAGGTACCATGTGAAGAGGATGGCGTACCTAAAGGTTCTGCAGCAGCACCTAGAGAAAGCAGAATGGGTCGCTAGCTCAGTCTATTCCACGCATCATGCGGATGTTCGAAAACCCTGTCTCCTTGTCAAGGCGAAGAAACCGGGCGACGTATGTCTTCGTGTGCTCCTTACGATCCCAGTTCATGCGTTCCCGCCTGCCCGTTTGCATCACGAAAAGGCAAATCTTCGCAGCTTGGAGATCCAGGACGATGAACGATTGCCGAGTCCTCATTATAACCATTCGATTATCGAGGACATGTTCATGGACGAGCACATAAAGTATCTGCGAGATGCGGCGGAGATGGCAGAATATTATGAGGATGCATGCGTCCTCTTGAAGGTGTGGGCTGCGAAGCGCGGGATACTTGGTGCCCCTGATGGATTCAACGGTTTCGTGCTGTCCATGATTTTGGCTAACCTAGTTTGCAGTGGAAAGCTGAGCCCACAGATGGATGCCCAGCAACTGGTCAAAGGTGCACTGTCGCTTTTGTCCAATCCAGCAACGCTGAAGGCAGGCTTTACGGCCACTGGGGTTAAGCAGAATGTTGCTTCGTGGAGGAACATGTTTCCTTTGATTTTCGTCGGACCTTGCGGATACGTCAACATCGGTGCACGGATATCTCGATGTGCTATGGACGAGTTTATCCATGAGGCTGCCCTTTCTTCTTCTGTCCTTGAACGTGGTGGGAGGACAGCTTTTGAGCAAGTATTTCTGGTTTCGCTATATCCTGCTGTGCGTTACGACCTTCATGTGCATATCAAGATTGACAGGAGTGACAATATTGCTACGGGATCATGTGAGGGAGATATGATTAGCTGGCGCAGTCACGAGAAAACGATTCACGATATGATCACAAAAGCTATTAGCAACCGGGCGAAGTTGGTTCGTGTGCAACACCAACCATTTGTGAACTCGTCAGATATCAGACCCATGGCTGGTTTTGCCCCGAAAGCAACGAAGAAGCGGAAGAATACAGAGCAGCAAGACGAAGATGATAATGAAACTGATCTCTTCACAGTGTGGGTTGGAATCATTTTCGATCCTGAGCATGCCTTCAGGTTGGTGGATTTGGGTCCGAGCTCGGATAACGATAAGCTGGCAAAAGAGTTCCGGGCTTTTTGGGGTGATCGCGCAGAACTTCGCAGGTTCAAAGATGGACGAATTTGTGAATCCGTGGTCTGGGACTCAATCCCATTGAACAAACGTCATCATATACCTGCCCTCGCCGCTGATTATGTCTTGAAGAGGAACTTTTCATCCACAGAGAGTGTCGAGTGGAGCTGCAGTCTTTTGGATCCTGCCATGGGCATGAAGTCCGACTCGAAGGAATCCTCTCCCATCGCCCTCATTCAATGCTTGGATAGGCTGGCAAAGCGAATGAAAGATATGAAAGAGGTGCCACTGAGAGTGGTCAATGCGCAGCCTATTAGCCCTGCGTTTCGCGGAACGGATCCGTTTCCGCCTAGGCAGCACCAGCTTGCCTTTGGTGCTGGCATTGGACTTGGGCGAAGTGATGAGCAAATGCCGGTATGCCCAAAGACGCTTGATGTTGTCGTGCAGCTCGAAGGTAGCGGAAGGTGGCCTGAAAACAGCATGGCTATAAACAAAACCAAGGCTGCTATGGCTCTGAAAATCGCCGAGCAGCTCCGCTCTAGCTATGCGACCCCAACTATCGTAACAGAGGAAGCTACTGATGTTTTACATGAGGGGTTTGTGTTCCGTCTTCACATAAATTCAACGGCGAGTGGAGCAAATAATGAAGCTGCCGAAAAATATCTGATCAAGGGTGCCGCCCATGCTGCAGTCGTTGCAACAATATCTGCAAGGTTTCCTGTGTATGGCGCAGCGACTCAAGTAGCCAAGCGATGGATTTCGAGTCACATGCTTGCGCCCCACATTCGAGACGAGGTGGTTGAACTAATTATGGGTTACCTTTTCTTGCATCCTGGTGCAGTCGACCCGCCGAGTTCACGAGAGGTTGCATTCGTCAGGTTCTTGGACTTGCTTGCATCGCATCCATGGAACGTGTTGCCACTTTTCGTGGATCCGGACGACGAATTCACTCTTGCAGATATGCAGAATTTGGAGAAAAGAATGGACAGTGCAGGTGCGTCTTCGCTGTGCATCGCGACTCCCTACGACACTGAAGGTGACCTGTGGACGCAACGTGGTCCGCCAGGAGTCGTATTGAAGCGCGCTCAGGCTCTCGCTTCTCGAGCTGCCGAGCGCCTCAAAGTCCTTCTCCAAGGGAAGAATAGGATGGGACAAGAAATTTTCGGATCATCCATGGATGACCTGTTGCTTGGCGATGCATCCGCATGGGAATCTCTCTTCACACCTGCGCTCATGCACTACGACATTGTGCTGAAGTTACGAAGGACAGCCTTGCCGTTTCCTGACCAAGCGTTGTTTTCGGCTAAGCAAATAAAAAAGCGTCTTGTCAAAGAGCTCGGTGTGGATCCAGATAGCTTCCAGATTGCGGAGCATGGAGGGAAGAGAGGGCTTCAACTTGCCAAAATGCCCGAGAAGGTCCTCACACGAGGACCCGAAAAGGCACGGGCGGCTATGCTGATTGGTTTTGACCCACTGCAGTGCTATCTTAGAGAAGCGGAACGCAGACTTGGTGGCACCGCACTTCTTTTCGCAGACAAATTTGGAGGCGATCTCATTGGCGTAGCGCTCAAGCCGAAGATGGAGCATCACGGGGTACAGTTACCTGCGTCGCTGGCGGATTTCGACCCACTCGGAGATTTCACACCTCCCGATCCTCCCAGCGTTGACGAAGTCATGGACGACCTTCTCTTCATCGGTAATGGGTTTTTGATCGATGCGTACAAGAATGGTGTCAAGTATTCTAGCTAGTTTTCAATTCACTAACGTAGATATTATTAACAGAAGGCGCAAAATGGCAGCAGGAAGTACTGGAGATAAAAGCTTCTCCAGATATGTTTTTCGTAGAAACCATATAGTGATGCTGAAGACGATACATCGACCCGTTTAGACGCAATGAGTAGTGGAATAATAACAGCTGCGTGCAGAACCCCCAACACTGTCGACGTAGTAGAATGATACATCACACTCAAGATCACAGCACATCCATAAGCCATGGCAAGCAGCGACACACAAATATTGAAAACAACCGATGGACCGAGTCGGACTCCGAGAGTTCGGAAGCCATGCTTTTTATCCCCGACCACGTCAGGTAAATCTTTGAACAGTGCTATCACAACACCATACACAGCCATGAAACCGATGGCAAACCAAAGGTTCTTCGGTAAGTGGAAGTCCAATAAGCCACGTCCAAGTGCATGTGCAAAGAAACCGATTTGAACAATCGCAGCCCTCACAAACAGCACACACGACGCGGCGAGGACTGGGGATCGTTTCCAGCGAAGTCCGGGGTAATCTACAGAGTATACGATGCCAAGCAGCAAGCTAACAACAAGGGAAAATAGAAGAGCGCTGCTGCCACTCAAGGCGCCCAACGCCAGGCTCAAAGTCGTGCAAGCGGCAATTATTGAGAGTGCCGTGTCTGAGCTGAATGCGCCACTAGCCAGGGGCAAGTAGGGCTTGTTCACACGATCGAGCTTCTTATCATACACTTGATTGATGCCGACAATCGCCACGTTCATTAGCACCGCGGACACCAGTGCCTGGGCAGTTTGCTTCGAAAATAACAATGCCCCGCTCATCTCGAGGACGCCACCGAACTGCATAGCCATCATCGTCACGGAAGATACGCTGATAATCGTGCCCAAAATGGTGTGCGGCCTCGTGAACTTGGCAAAATCCTCATGGAAACGCGTTCCACTGTGCGATACCCCGTGTTTAGTCAAGCTCGCGGTTGCGATCTTTGGTTGTCCGCGTCGGAAAGTTGTTTGCCGTCCCTTTGCTTTTTGAGATCTCTTTTTCACGCGGCGAACAAGGAACGAAGGCTGATGACCGGGGTTTCTCTCGCAGGTCTCTGAGTGCAACGCCTTGATACGTATCACACGAGATCCACATGCCGAGACGGAAAGCATTTGTCCCTCGGTGTGCCTTCCCCCGGTCACTGGTGTGCCTTTGCCTCTGCCTGCAAAAGACGGAAAAAGTGAGATCCTTTGACGTGACTCGCCAGATATTTTTCCCACTCATCAGTTTGTGCGAGAGCTGCGGGACTTCGACGACGAATCGGGGTATGTGGGTGGAAGCCGGGCTGCACGCTATCAATCCCGTACATCACCGGGCGAGAAAATCGTCTGCTGTAAGATGGACGCGTCGCTTGGGTGCGAAACAGGACGGCAGACCACTCGCAAAGGGAGGTGAATCAGACGCTGACGTAATAAAGCGGGTGATTGGCGTCGAGGATGGCAATCTGACGGATGTTAAGAAACTAAGCGCAGGATTCTGCAATCAGGTGATGCTGGTGCGAAAGAACACACCTGATGGCGGCGAAGAGGCCTTAGTTGTGAAGCTGTACAGCAACTTGGCCTTGCTCCGAACATCAAAAACGCATCGTGGCGTCGTTGACAAGCTGTTAGACGAGTTGAACCTGGGTCCACAGCTGGTTGCAAGCACGGACGAAGGAATCGCACATCGCTACCTCGAGGGGAGGATCTTAACGGAAGAAGACATGCACACTCGGTCAGACATCTGCGCCGCGACTGCGAGGCTGGTTGCTACGTTCCACTCGCTCGAAGTCCCGCCGCAGTTTGACGACGCGAAGGAGCCCTTGTTGTGGAGTTGGTTGGAATGCATGTTGGAAGCAATACGCACCTCCAGCAACGTCGACAGACTGCCCGCCGGCATCGATCTCCCCGCGTTGCGTCGCGAGGTTGACATCATGGCAAACACTGTTAAAAATATGGAACTCAGCGTTGTTCTCTCGCATGGAGACTTGAAACCTTCCAACGTCATGCTGGTTGGCGACGATCCGAAACTGATGTTAATCGACTTGGAGCTGTCTGGGCCCAACTACAGGGGTTTCGATCTCATGAAGCTGTTCAGAACGGATCCCGCTCGTTTTTCAGAAGCAAGGTTCTCGGATTTTCTATCTGTTTATTGCGAGACCGCGAAAGTTGACGAGTCCCTCGCTCGGGAGATTAAGAAAGAGACGAAGATTTTCGAACCTTTGACGTGGCTAGAGGCCGCTGTCTTTTTCGGCTTGGTGGTCGCCATGGGTCAGGATTTTGGAGGTCCGAGCAGTGACAAGGCGCGGTGGGAAGCTTTACTGCGAGATAGATGGGCAAAATACATGGCGTCGAAAGATAGAATTGAGGCGTTTGAGTGATGATGATTTATTAAATTCAGAAAAAAATTACCACCTGCTGGGTCGCCTGTCGCCTCCACGGTCATCGCGGGAAGGACCACGGTCATCGCGGGAAGGACCACGGTCATCGCGGGAAGGACCGCGGTCATCGCGGGAAGGACCGCGGTCATCGCGGCGCCTGTCATCGTATCGCGAGGGTCCGCGATCGTCGCGGCGCCTGTCGTCGTATCGGTCGTCGCGGCGCCTGTCGTCGTATCGGTCGTCGCGGCGCCTGTCGTCGTACCTGGATGATCCACGGCTCGGTTCAAAGCGACCCGAGGATGCATCGCCAGGGCCGTCGCGACGAGGCTCGTACCTGTCCCTGCGGGCCCTGTCCTCCTCTTCGCGGCGCTTCTCCTCTTCTTCCTGTTCCGCAGCGCGGCGAGCGCGGGCCTCCTCTTCGACGCGCTCACGCTCAGCCTGCTCGGCGGCGGCACGGACCTCATCTTCAATCTGCTGAAGACGACGGATGTAAGCCCGGCGGCGAGCAATCTCGCGCTCAGCACGGCGGAGGGCACGCAACTCATTGATGCGCTCCTCGCGCTCGAGACGGAGAGCCTCGAACTCCTCAGATCGCCGGGACACGATGGCAGCCCCGAATTCCTCCTTGTCGGCGGCCATCTTGGCGAGGCGCTTCTTCTCCTCGACGTTCGTCTCCCAAGTCTGGCGGTGCTTCTCAGCGTTCTGCTGCTGCATGGTGGTGTGGTACTGCTCGTCCTCAGCCATCTTAAGCTTGTAAGCCGCCTCGATAAGCGGGACCTCCTCCTCACGCTTGGCGCGCTCAAGGTGGTCCATGGACTTGGCCAGACGCTGAAGCTTGCGTTCCATATCCTGACGCTCCTTGATCTGCTCCTTGATGGCATCCTCCATGAGGCTGCGCTTGTCGAGCTTCTGGCCCTCCTCGAGCTTGATCTTGATCTTCTTGCCCTTGCTGCGCTTCTCCGCCTCGGCGAGGAGGGCGAGGGCCTCCTGCTTCTCCTTCTCCTCCATCTCCTGGCGAATGCGGGTCTCTTCGCGGAAACGACGTTCTTCTTCGAGACGCTTAGCCTCCGCAGCCTCGTTCTTGCGCTGCAGGGCAACACGAGCCTCCTCGGCTACCCTCTCTTGCTCCTGAAGGATGCGTTCCGCCTCCTCCTTGCGGCGCTCGATGATAACCTTGCGCGCAAGAGCAAGCTTGTGCTCAACCTCAATCTTGGACAGCAGCTCAGCGGTGTTGGACTGGGACGCAGGAGTAGCAGCCGGCGCTTCATCGGGGTAAATCATCTTGATGCCGTTGCGCAGCTTCTGAGCCATGAGCACAAGGTGGTTCTTGATGCTGTCGCTCTCGAGCTTGTCGCCCTCGAAGCGAATGCACTTGTTCTGGTGGTCAAGACGCGCCGAGACAGCTCCGCCCTTCGTGCAGTTAACAAGAATACGCTCGACCTGAGTGAATTCCAGGAACGGCACCATCTGCTGAAGCGTCTCAAGCTTCATGGTCTGATAAACCTGGGACGACTGCTGCAGCATGCGGACAACGGCGAGGTTGCGCATTTGCGGCAAGAACTCACCGAAGGAGAGAGACGGGATGGGACTGGCCGCGGAGAGCTCGACGGTCTCAGTGTCCATGGATCCAAACACCTTCTGGGCATGCTTGCAGAGGTCCAGGGGGTGGAATTCCTTCTCAAACAGAGCGTACAGCTGGCGGGCCTCGGTGGACACGAGGGACAGGATACCCTTGGAGATGAGCTCGGAAAGCAGCGCCTTGCGGGAGAGCACCTCGCGCGGATCACGCTTGGGGTCGAGGGTGTAACCGAGCAGGGTCGCCATGCGGACGTCACGTTCCTTGGCGTTCTCGATCTCCTCGTTCGAAGCACTCGCAGATGTGCGAGATTCGTAGGGCGGGATGGCGACCGCGGAGAGCAGCACCGCCGAAGCCATAGCCTTCAGGTCCTCTGGTGTGAGGTTGCGGTTGTAAGCCTTGCTCAGGTTGAAGAGCTTGTACCAGGCGTACGCGTGATAGAGGTGATTCTCCGACACCCAGAAGACCTTCGTGAGCTTGGCGTAGTAAGACGCCATCATCCTCGGGTTGGGCGATTTCTTCAGGATGAACGTCAAGCCGTGGATGTCCTCAATCGTGCGGAACGCCTCCTGCCACAGCTCGAGCTGCGCGGCGGACTTGAGCTGCTCGAACCTGGTCTCGAGGTAGTAGTTCTGCGTCTCGGCCAGTGTCATGTCAGGGCGATCACGCTGGTCGCGGTACTTCTGAAGGTTGGACAGGTGGTTGCGCAGGATCTCGCAGAGACGGCGGAACTCGGTGGTGCGCTTGTAAGTCACGCAGAAGTTAAACGCGCGGTTGGCCGTCATGGCGTAGAGCCCCTCCAGCTTGTTGTTGTTGCGCAGAATCTCGAGGATGGTACGGTAGGTCTCCCACAGGAACTTGAACCAAGGGGTGACGAGCTCGCGGTCGGAGCGATCCTTGTCGCTCTCGGCAGAGACTGACTTGAGCATCAAGTTCTCCGGGGTGTTCCCAGCCTCGAGATCTTCGATGTCGATGGTATCCGCAGCGGCCGAGGCGGCAGCCTGTGCCGCCTCAGCTTTCTCGGTCGCAAGCTTTAGAAAGTGCTTGATCACCTCCTCGAGTGAGTTGACGTTCACCTGCTGGCACACGATCCTGTACTGGATCAGACCGTCCTTCGCGAGGCGCCCCTTCTTGAGCTCGATGCACAACTCGACGTACTTGAACATGATCTGCTCGAGGACCTTCTGCCAGGTGCGGTGGCGCTTCGACGTGATCACATCGTGGAGCGCCTGAAGGGCGGCGTTGGGCTGACCGACATTGATCAGCTCCTCCTGTTGTAAGCGAACGACGCGAGATGAGAGATCGTCAGATGGGCGAGTGGATTGAAAAGAACCATCGGGCGTGGTCTTGGAAAAGGGTTTTAGCTGATCAGGCGGCGCGGAGGCGAGAGCGGCCGGAAAACGTACCGCACGCTTCAGAGCATTCTCTGGCTTGGCAAACGAGCCCTGGTAGCGCGACATGGCACTACGAAGGTACCGTCTTCGTCGCCCGCTAGCCCGTTTCGACCTAGAACGGGTCGGCGGCGCTGCAAAAGGGCGCGCCTGCCGGCGTTTCAGCGCTCAAATAAAAAATTAGCGGCGAACCCAGTGCCAGCAGAGCAACCCAGCTGCCCAGCCCGATGAGCACCCGTTCGTTTGCGGTTTGGTTTTACTCCGTTTTTCTATTTTAGGAACGTCTATCTGCACTCGGTCACGCGCGAGGCCGGACCTAGGAACATCGGTAGAGCGCCGCGTTCCGGTGGGTTCACGCATTGGGTGAAAGATGGCCGAGGAAGGGGACCCTCTCGATGACGAGGATCTGCTGGCGGAGGACAGGGAGCTGGAGGAGAGGGAGGAATGCGTCGGGGACATCCTGGAGCTAATCGTGGAGAGGGTCAACGCCCATCTGGAGGCTGCAGAGCTTCAGGGCAAGGTTGCCGGCTACGCAGTCCGCGAAGCCGTCAAGGATGCCCTCGCTGTGGTAGACATGACCTTCCTCGAGCGCGAAAGCTTCGCTACGAGGGGCGTCACCGTCGCAGAAACCACGGTGGGCAGCTGGCAGCCCGACGACGACTTCACTCCAGGTCCAATCGACGCCTGGGCGAGAGGCACGGTGAGGGCGAGAAGGCGCCAGCGGACTGCGACGCACGAGAATGCGACTTCATCCGCAAGGCATACCATCGGTGGCGTCGACAAACATATCAACAGGATAAGCCGTGCGTCCAACACGATCAGCGCGGCGGCGGAGAAGGCTAACCGGAAATCCCTCTCCGCAACCATGCCACTGCCGAAGCCCAAACCTAGGAAATCGAAGCTGACCGGAGAAGCTGCCGAGAGAGAGCAGAGGTTGAGGGACGAGATCGAAACTCGCAAGGCGATGCAAAAAATGCAGAGACTACAGCTACAGAAGGACCAGGAAGAGCTCAAACAGCTAGAGGTCCTACAGAAGTCGCGGAGGGGCAAGGAGTACACGTACGATCACAACGGCCAAGTCGTGTTCGTCAACAAGCCGAACACAGAGAAACTGCCGGCTTACGGCGTCGGTCTCCGAGTCAGTGTCCCAGAGACACTTGAAGGTCCACAAACCCACGGAAAGTACAAGAGGTTTGCGAATGTCAGGTCGTCAAAGCTCATGGAGACGGACTTCATCGAGAAAGAGAAGAGCAGCCAACCGAGCGCGTTGGAGGTTATGCAGATGGCTAAGGGTGTCACTCTGCGCGAAGGAGGCGGCGCGAAGGCTGGTCCTCCGGTTGGTTCGACGAAACAAAATATGTCACGCAAAGATTTTATGGAGCTGCATTCAGACCCGTCTGCGAACAAACAGTGGCAACGTGGTGACACGTCTGACGGGTTGGGCACACAAGGAAGTCAAGAGAGGGTGATGCAACCAGATCCGAACCTGAAGCTTTTATCTGCTGCGGACTGGGGAGTCAATCCGCCTGCAGCAATGAAAGAAAATCCATACGTACCGCCTTCCAGGATGCCGAAAGCGAAGACAAGGCAGAGATGATAGCGCTTAGCAATTTCTTCTATTTCTTGACAACTCTCATCAACTAAGCTGCCTTCGCTAGCCAGCCTTCGCTGCCAAAGCCTCAACTTGCTTCCAACGTTGCTTGCGGTTTTCCTCCGTCTCTTGCGATCTGAGTTCCTCCTCATTCCAGTTTGCTTGACACTCCTCGTACAGCTGCTGATCCATCTCCATCAGCATCTTCCGCACGTTGGCCGTGAGACCACTCACCGCCGCGTTCCAGTGGGAACGAGCGTTCCTCTCAAAAGCACCAAAACACACAGGAAGCAAAGCATGCCTGTTCTGAGCCACAAGATTGACTATGTAGTCATTGTTCCACAGAAACAGGGCACGCTCTGCAACTTGAAAGTGAGAAGAGTTGATACACGCCGAGATCTGGCGAAATAACGGAAGCATCGTTTTCATAAACTCCGCCGCCTGCGTCAGCTCCAGCACCTCCTCAAGCTCACCGAGGAACAACACCTCCTTCTGGCTATTCGTGACTGGCCAGTACTTCAGAAGACCACGAAGCACTGTGTCGGCAAGCCTCGGGTCCTTTTCAACAAACTGAGTGATACAATACGAGAGCTGCTGGTGGTACATGGCGACACATTTAGGTTTGTGCAGCGGCAAGAGAGCGCGCTGCAGGAAAACCTTATGCTCCTCCTTCAATGGCAGGGCGAAACCGTTGATGATGCTGCCGAGGATCTCGAGAAGCTCCGCGATGCCGTTGTGTCTCTCAGTCTCATAGACAAATCGGAAAAAGATGTTGTTGATTGCCTTTCGAATGAACGGCCGGTGTACCATGAACTTCCCATAGATGCGGTGCAAGATTGTTTTGAGATAATCCCGCTCGCGGGGATCCTCTGAATCAAAGAGTTCCAGGAGCTTCAGCACGAAAGTGTTGTCGATATACTTTTTCCCCACCTTCGCGTCAACCTCGTTTGACACGACATAACGCAGCAGGAACTCGTAAACTATCTGGAGGTGCGGCCATGAAGGCTCCAGCGTTGGTTCCTCCTCCTCAGGGTCAAAGTTGTCACCCGCGGCGCTGCCCGTGATCTCGTGATTCGAAGGCGGCAAACCTCGAAAGAGGTTCTGCGCCAGCATGTACGAAATGTCTTCGAACACCGCCTCCGTAAACTTCCCCTGCCCCTGGTTGACGTAGTCCACCAACTCTAATAAAGTCTGCCGCTTGATCTCTTTCTCCCTAACATTGGCTGTAGCATCTGTGAAATCGAAGGTGTACGAGCAAAGCTGCAGCTTCTTGATGAAGAGGTTCTGCCTCTCCGACGCGACGACGTCGCGAAACAGGAAAAGCGGCTTGTTCTTATCGTACAGGACCTCCATGGGAGGTATGGTCCCGGAGCTCGAGCTCGGGTTTTCCTTGGAACCCGGCCGCGCACCGGAAGCCGGTGGCCGGGATCCGGATACCTGCCCAGGACCCGCAGGTCTCCCGGTCTTCGTCTCGGGCGCCCCGCCCTCGGACTTTTTCCGACCCACACCAGAGAGCTTACTCTTCACGCTCTTCAACATGATCTTAAGTGATCAAGCTACACGACGACGCGCGGCTTTTGGATCCTCGACCCGACCCAACGAGCCGCTCTCCGGATTGGCACCGGCGTGGTTCCTGGTATTTTCTCCCGTTTCAAAACGCGGGTAGTTTGTTTCTCCGGTCAACACGAAGCACGGAGCGAGGTGACGCGACCTGGACCCTGGGTTTTGGATCTACGGTCAGTCCGTCCCGTTCAGGAACCGTGACCCTATCCGTCAACGCAGCAACCGCGCGCAGACTGCTCACGCAAACGCTCTTCGAGGTCCAGTTTTCTAGCTCTAGTCCCAAAAAAAGCAGTCGGACGGGTGATGTTAATCATGGATCGTCGGGGACAGCTCTGTTGAGAAGATCCAGATGAAAGAAATTCGGCCCGAAAATCAACAAGGAATTTATTTTGGTGAGACTGTTTGCTTGTACGAAGTTTGAGCCCGAAAGGGAAAAATCAAACGAGCCGCGCGAAGGACCGAAACTCACAGAACGTGACAAGGGACCGGCGAGCATTTCTTTCCTCCGCAAAACCAGATGACCTATGCTGGGTTTACAATCAGGCAAAATAGCTCTTCCGAGCGATTTTTGTTTCTGACTTGGGAAAATGAGACTTGTGTGCACGGAAAATGAACTCTGGAGAAGAGAACCGACGCACACGCGACAAACATGACAACAAACAAAGAAAAAAACGTGCAAGGGACACTTTTGTCGGAGGAATTCGAACGCACAGTTCCGCTTGACGATTACGTTTTTTACTTCTTGGCGCGAACCTTCCACACCTTTTCAGAGGGGTTCGCCAAGACTCCAATCCGCAAAGCAATTTATAAACATCGCGTCGCGGGATACGCGTTTTTGGCTGAAAAAACATGAACTCTTCCGAAACCAAAAGACAGGTCTCCCGGAAAAAAAACATTTCCCGCAAAACATGCGACGCGAGCCTTGCAAGTCCCATACATGGTCGGTCCCTTAAAGACGACACGAGCTGTCAATAGAAGGAGCTGAAGGCAAGATTCCAAATGTAAATGCGACACGGTGATGCTCGTATATTTTTAAAGAGAAAGCCAGGGGAGGTCATCGTGTTTGCAACGAGAGTAACGACGCGAGAGTCGAACGCAAAGTTCCTCAATTCGGGCATCGTTGCGGGGCGACATTTACCCGAAACCTTCTTTCGCGCACGGATTGGCGGCAGTAACATTTAAAAAACTAGTGCGCCAGGCTTGCATTCCTATGGTCGATTTCCTTAATCATGTGTTAATCGATCAAATGAAACTTGTTTGACCCCGGTAAACAAAAAGCTTCGCACTGCCGGATGACCGCGCGATGTTATTGAGCCTTTACTCTACAAAGTCGGTCGTGTCCCTTTCCTTATCGTGTAAGCAAACGTTTTGTAGTTTAACACGATAGATGCGCGATGCTTTGCTCACTTCAATTAGAGATTATGTTCTTCTTTAGCCTCAGTTTGTTTGCAATATACTCTTTGCTGAAGGCAACAATGCCCGCAAACATCCTGATTTCATGATGCTTTTGATGCTTGTGAACGCGTTCGATCCTTGACAGGCAAATGTACGTTAAAACGGGATGATGCGCCTCCTCGGTCAGGCGTGTCGTATGTGTTTGATCGGGTTCAAGCGAGGAAAGGAACAAATACTTGAGAAAACCCAGACAAGTAATCTTTTCAAGTAGTTTGAAGTCACAGCACGCAGATTCTAGCTCAAAGAATCCTCGTAAGGGTTACCATCGTCATACATTTCGGCAATGAAAACGTCTTTGCTCGTTGTGATTTAGCCACTCCACGGTACCGAAAGCTTGTCATGAACGAGTCCCGTTCATTTTTCTTCAACATCGGTTTTCATTTTTGTTTCCCGCGTTTCACGAATTCAGTTTTCATTGACTGCGATATGCGCACAAGCGGGACTGGTTAGACTTCTATTGGAATCGGTTTCATGCTCGACTGAATGCACGAGAGAGCATTTAATCATCGCAATCACATCGCAATCTAGCTAAATGTTCATCGTCGCAATCCCGCTTCTCCTTGCTGGCTCAGTCTCTATTATTAGTTGACATGTTTCGCAAGCCTTATTTTTAGTTCTCATGTGCGTCCGTCATCAAGTGGACAAAACAAAAGTCATTTCTTCTCTGTGCCAATTTCTTTCTCCCTTTCCACAATGATTTGTGAACCGCAGATGACTAAACGAGCTGTCGTCGACGAACTGCCGAGTTTTAAAATGAGCAACAGCGAGGAGGGCAAAGAAAAGCGAAGTTTTCCCAAGCTTTTTAGAAGCCAACACCAACTCAACCGCTGGTTAATTTTCTCCTGCTCTATCGTCAAATACGCTCCTCCGTATTTATTCTCTGCCTAATCATATCTTACCAAGTAAGTACCTTCGTACCTTCGTACCAAAAACTAACTCGTATTTCAAAGCCAAACTGCTAGCTCCTCAAGCTGGACACACCCGACAGGTTGTCAGCTCTGCACCTGAGTTCATGGAGTTGCACATAACACAGACCCACTCGTTTGGTTTGGGCCTGTTGCATCGATGGCAACTGTTCAACCTGGCGTAGTTCGTGGCCATGCACCCGACGCACATCCAATCTCCAGGTTTCGCACTCTGGGTTTGTGGCCGGGCTGCCTGCGCGACGGCTGCTCTTGCCTTTTGCGCCTGCACCTCGGCTATTTTTTCAGCAGGTGCTGGGGCACCACAAGTGCGACAATCCAGGCGATTCTTCCAGTTGTGTTCCTTACACGTGACGCATAACCAATCTCCGTCTTGGAAGAAAGGCGGGGGCTGCTGCGAAGTGGCCCCTGACGCGCGCTTGTTGAGTTCATCAACCTCCCTCGCAACTTCGGGGTTCGCCTTCAACCACAGGTCAAGAGCTTCGAGCTGTTCGTGAGGCGTCAACTTTACGTCCCATTGGCGCGATTTCCTCGTGTACTCTGTCTCGCTGCTGTCACTCTCGCTGTGGTCGGGTTTCCTGCTCGCCGTTGTCCTCCGTCCGCTGTCGTCGTTTTGCACTGACCTACGAAATGCGTCTCTGCTGCTCTCCCTTCTCACGTGTTCCCTCCTGTCGTTTCTATCCTCCTCTCGCCCGTATCGCTCCATCCTCCGATCGGGTACGGGCGCGTACCGGTCGTTCACGTCGTTGCGCCCACCATCCCACTCCCTGGATTGCATCCTGTGGTCGCGCTCGGGCACGCGACCGCGATCATCATACCCTCCTCGATCCCTGGAGTGCCCACGGCGAGGGGGCGGGTTTTCGTGGCGGTAATCCCCACGCCCGTCCCTGCCGCCCCACGCACCGCCTCGCGGATCCTCAGCTCCCCGCCATTGCCTGTCGTCGTACTCCCGACGCCGATCGAAGCCCCGATGATGGTCCATGGCTCCCCCCACTCCCACTGTGTGTGCAAATTTCAGCTCCGGTTCAGTCCTTCGTTTGATTTTGGTGATTTTATTTTGAGTCCAGAAATCCGACATCCGAGTCGCACTGTCGACTGTCTGGTCGCAGCAGCTTTCCGACCTTTTCAACTTTAGGTTTTGGTCCGAGATCGAACACTTGCGGACGCCGATCGGAAGCCATGGGCGATGAAGCTCCGCAGAGAGAGCTCGCTACGAATCTAACCTTGGATATCCTCCAGATCGTGAAGGTTAGCCAGAGCCAACATGGACTGCGTCACGGAGACCACGCGCGGTACCGGCAGTACTGCACTCGACGTCTCGCTCGTTTGTACAAGGCTCACAAGCTGAGCCACGGTCGCGGAAGATATCAGAAGAGGACTCTCGAGGCGTCCATGGTGGAGAACGAAAACTACCTTCTAATCCCGCTCATGATGTCCGAGCGAGCTTGGAGCTACGCGATGGAACTCAAGCGGGACGCGGGCAACGAGCCTCGTAAGCGCGCTCACATGATCAGGAGACTGAAGAAGGCGACCGTCCACGCCACAGAGCTCGTGAACCTCTGCGGCCAGATCGGAAGTGCGCGGACAGCTCTCGAGGCTGAGGCGTACTCGTCGTACGTGTTCGGGTGCTACCTGAGTGAGCAAGAACGTGACTGGGACAGAGCGTTGGCCAAGTTCATGAGGGCGCGCAAGGCGTTTGAGCAACTTGCCAGGGTTGGTGGTCCCGATCAAGCGGAGGTTTGCCGGGAGCGACTGGAGGAGCTCGAGCCGAGCCTGCGCTATTGCACGTACAAACGAGGCAATGAAGGAAGTGCCGTCGCTGGATCCATGGACGAGAAAGACTTGGCCGCGCTCAAGGGAGATGGTGGCGAGGATGACGAAAGGCTCAAAGCCGTTCTGGCTGAAGAAAGTGGACGCGCGTCTGGTGCGGTGACAACCAGCTGGCGGGGTTACGACATCCCAATCAGAAACGGTAAAGTGAGGGAATGTTTGGCCAACGTGGCTCTTCAACTCGCGAAGCTTGAATCGCCGGTGAGCATGGCTACTGATCGCGCTCTCGCCATCTTTGATAAGGTGTTCATGCTGTACAGCGATGCGCGTCAGCACCTTCGCGACGACCTTGCAGAGGCAAGCTCCGGGGCGCAAGGCGATTCTACGAGCCGACTGACGGACTTGAAACTTGCCGACCGCGCCATCGCAGTCATGCTGATCGAGAAGACTATTCAGCGCAACAAGTTTCTCGTGGATTCAGCCAACGTGAAGCTTGCTGGCGAGATCAAACTTGCAAAGGGTGAGAAGGCGACCCGACCGGAGGACATCGTGCACCTTCTCAGTGCTTCACTCCGAAGCTACGAAGAGCTCATCGAAAGCGGTCCTGAGGTACTTCGTGGTATGGATGGAGCCGAGAGAGTCGAGGAGGAACTTCGCGTGGAGTGCATGACAGCTCAGAAGATCTTGAGATCAGACCGAGCTGCCGCGCTGGGTAAGGTTCACTCAAGCGCGGGCAGCCACGTTGACGCCGCGATCTTGTTCGGTCGCTCTGCTGAGCACGCTGCCGGGGTTTCAGACGCTGCCGCCACACAAGCTCGGGTGAATAGAATTGGTGCTATCAAAAGTGGAATCGATACACTGCTTGCTGATCGCAAGGGCATGCGAAGCGGGCTCGCTGATGTGTCTCTTGAGGGTCCATCCTCTATTGAGACTCGTTTCCTCATGGAGAGCTTGGACGAGTACAAGCCCGCCGTCTTGGGTAAGGGCGCCAGCAAAGTTCATATTATGCCCATTCCGAACCGAATGGAGTCCTTGGCGGTGCGTCCAATCGTGCTCGATGTAGCAGGCGACGAAATTGCGTATGTAGATCTATCGCACAGGTCTGCGAAGAAGGGAAGCACGCTTAGAAACCTCTTTTCTTGGAAGAAATGAGCGCTTCTCTTAGCACAGAGGCGGATACTATTTTTAGATTTCAATGCTAAAAGAAACATATGGAAATGCCTCCTCGCCCTTATCGTCATCCAATGAGCTCCAATGAGAACTTGCCCCCTGCCCAAAAGTGTTGGCCAGGATGGAACGTATTTTTTTCTCTGACCGCAGCCTGGGTTTCATCACAACTGCCTGAAAACTCGGGGGCAGACCGTATCGCAAGATACTTTCCACAAACAATCGAATGGCGCAAATATGAACCCAGGCGCCGAACACCTCTCCGTAACTTGTCTGGCACCACTGATGCATTGAATTCCTTCGCTCCTCAATGTCTCGCTCCAAGTCATTTCGCTCAGCAGCCCTGGCTTGGACTTCCTCTGCATCAAAAGAGAACTCCCTGACTTGAAAAGAATTGTCGCGAGCAGCCGTCTTGAACGCATCCACGACGCGTCGGAATAGCGTGACAGTGTAAAGTGCATACTCCCCATCTTCATTTATCAGCCTGGAGAAACAAGGTTGCTCAGTGTGCATATGTGAAACGACAAATTCTTGATGAGCTTTGCTTACTTTGAAGAACGCGGCACGACAAATTGCGCGAGTGTCTCGTACGTATCGAGCCATTCTTTCTGATTGTATGTCGACACAGCCACGCATAGAGTGGTGAGATTTTCGGTGTTTACGAGCTGTCAAGAAGAAAAGTGTGGCTGTGTAAGCGTCATGCGAAAGGAAAACGGCGAAAGAAATGAACGCACATCCAAGTCCTGGACGATCTCGCCCAAGTCACGTGTAGCCAAACTTCCCGCCGTTTTCCTAGATAAGGAGCTAAGCTGTGTCTTCGCCGACGCCAATTCACTTGATTTCACTCTGAAGTCATCTTCAACCTTCGCGACGCTCTCTTGAAGCCTTTCCATCGTCTCTCGCAGCGGCCGTCGGGCAGGGTGTTTGGCCTCATCCCACGTGAATGCCGTCAGGAATCTCTCTGCTGGTATGCCATCTACACCAAGCTCTGCACTCGTCTCACGCTCGTTTTCAGCGGAAGCAGACTCAATTATATGTCTCCGAATCTTTTGCGTCGTGCCCGCCACAAGTGAGCTCACTTTGACAAGATCATCACTTAGCGCCAGGAGCGAATCTAGGGTTCCAACGCGAAGCTCTGGTAGGTTGAACTGCGTGGAAGGAAGTTTATTGTCAGATGCAATAGGAGAACTAAAGAAGGGACGTCTCTGCATACCTTGAAGTTCGTGCTAAGATCGTTCTCTTGGTAGAAGGTCGTTCAACACACAGTTCGAGGCGTGAGAGGAATCCTTTGCGGTACCCAAGTTTTTCGCAGGAAAGACAAGGCAACAAGAGCGAGACGAACGATGTTGGAAAGAGGTCATTTTCTCAACTCGAGCACAAGATAAGATACGCGACAGTACGTAAACGTCCGCGAAGAATTCATTCCAACATGTGAAGTGAAACGGGTTCTTGGCGTTGGAAAGGCACCCTACCACGACTCGTCTTTTGCTGTAACGTGTTCCAAGTGTTTTCTGCGGAACCGCCCTCGAGCGGCAAGGCTACGAGCCAGAATGTCGTATCCATGTGTGCGCACACGCCAGATACGGACCTCGACTTGTCTCGGACTCCAACACGGCGAAATGCCCGGTAACGTGTCCGGATGTCACCGAACTGTGTGACTCGAGGCTTTTGACAGGATCTCACAGTCGCAAAACGATACTCACAGTCCGAGAAAGTTAACATTCTGGTTTCAACAAAAAACTTACTTGGCTAGCCCTTCGACTCTTGTCTCGCACAAGACAGTTGAACTTTTCACTTCGCGCGATTCGGAGGCAACTTGTCGAAGTCTTCTTCAGGCCACAGCACAGCGCTGACTGAACGTCCATCAAACTTCCTCCCATGAAACAAGGCGACGGCAGCCTTCGCCTCAGCCACCGATGCAAACTTGACGAAGGCGTTGCATTTTACGGTTGAGTCGATCAAATCACGAGGGATGCGCAATTCGATAACCTTGCCGCTCCTCGAACACTCCTCCATCACATCCTCACAGACGTCATTGTAAGCTGCATCCCCAACGAGATCGGTTTCGCTGACCAAGTTGCCCAGCATTACAACAGAGCTGTCCATGGTTTGCTCAGATATCGCTTGCCCCTCTTGATCAGGACCGAGAGCATTGTCAGTGTCCGTCGCTGGCTGCTGCTTCTCTTTCTCGCTCTCTGCTAGCTTGCTGGCAGCTAATTGAGCCACCGCCTTTGAATCAACATATCCCGATGGCCTGGCGATGACCATCGGCCGGCCGCAAAGATTGGTCCCGCTGAGCTGAAGTGCAGCCGTTGCCATCTCCTCACTGCGCAGCTCAACGAATGCAAAGTTCAACTCTTGTGACATCCTCACATCAATGACGGGCTTTTGGAACGGATCATCACTCGGAAAGGCTACCGCCATTGAACTATCAAAGAACTGTCTGAGCGAGTCAGCGTTGACAACTCCAACGAGCAAGTTACCGACGTATACCTCTCGGGCGAGCTTGCCCCCTGCTTGTTCCTGAGCTCCATCGCCATGAAGCGCATTTAAGCTCGCAGCCTGTTGTTCAAGTATCCATTGTTGCGCTCGCCGCTGGCGCTCAGCTTGAGAGACAGCAGGGTCCACCGCTCGGTCTTCCGGCTTGGCCAACCCTAAAGGTTCAGAGAGGCCAACGCCGTTTGCCGTACCACTCGCTCGGGCTCCTTTTTTACCTCTGTGTCTTTGCCTCGGAACATACCCACCGTAGCCAGAACTAGAACTCGCACTGCGACTGCGACGGCGTCGGCGCCTGGTTATGATAGGAAAAGGACGGGAAACGACTGCTCAGAGCTGGTCAGCAATTTAGGCACGTAAGAAGTTCGTGACTTTGACGAGTGTTCGAGTCAATCGAGCAGGCATGAGAGCCCAAGAGCGACGATCGCGGTGCTGCTTATTACCTGCTAGCATCCCTCGAACGAGATCTTGACCTCGAACGACGCCTCGTGCGATGTGGAGATGGACTCGGGGACCGCCTGTTTCCACGTCTCCACCCATCGTCATCCCTCGAGCGGTGTCGACGCGGTGAACCACCGTACCGTCTGTCTCTACTTCTATCACGCCCTCGATCCCTCGCACCGTCCTCTCGCCGATAGTCGCGCCCCATCCGCCAAGACTGCGGACGGTCTGCGTCGAAGACCCCCTGCCTTGTGCGAGTGAAAAGTCTCGGGGCGACGAACCAAAAGCGTTTATACTTTCAAACTTTTCTCTCGGCCGCACCCGAACACAAGAAGAGGCACCGCGAGGATATCACACGGAGGAACGACTGGGGTCTCGATGGAGTGATCAAAGCCAGGATCATCAGGTCGTATGTCGAGCGGAGATCAGCCGCGTTTTTATCACCTTCGACCGGTGGAGGGCAAAGGCCTCAAGCCCATCGTGCTGCGGGAGGCTGAGACCGTCGTCGTCGGTAGAGGCGAGCGGCTAGGGATATCCAGCGCGAAGATTGGCGCGAAGCACCTGGAATGTAGGCTCACGCTGAGTCCTGTGGTTGCAGTGGAACTGAGAGCGAGTGAAGTCGTCTACGTCAAGGATCGCTTCGGTGTGCTGAAGATGTTGAAGGCAAACTTCATAGGTTATCTGAAGATGGGAGAGGTCCTGTACTTGTGTGCGAATAAACAACCACAGTTTGGGTACATCCTCACTGAAGGTATGCCTAAGACGAGAAAGGGATCGGCCGGGCGTGGAGACGAGGAGCCAGCCCCTGCTGACGCTCCCCGGGCAGAGGCGAAAGGCGAGGAGTGCATCGATCTCCTCAACGATCCCAGCGACGACGAATGTGAAGTGCCTGGATCGGCGGCGCGAAAGCAGTCAGCAAAACGCAAAGCCGACGGAAAAAGACAGACTGAATGGAGACCGAAGCAGCCGGACGCGGAAACTGACGAGGGAAAGGGCACTGCGGAGGATCCATGTGAGCTGCTGTCCTCCGATGACGAGGTCGTCGTCTCGGAGCCAGAACAGAAAAGCAAGGCCAGAACTACGAAAAAGGGTGGCAGAGGGGCAGGTAAAACGGCAGCAGGGAGAGGTCAGGGCGGACGTGGCAAAGAAAAGGTGAAGGGGAAATCGAAGGAAGCTGAGCGCGACCCTCCCAAACCTCAGCGTGAGGAACCCAAGCAGCATGGTGGCTTTCAAGATGGCGCGCACCAAGCCGGAGGAGCTGGTCCATCGAACGCTGGATTCACAAACCATACGCAGGTGCCGCACTTGCCTCCTGAGCCTGCACCTAGTCATTCAGATGATACCCCGTTGGTTTTGACACGCAGAGCGAATTTGATGACGACGTGGAGGGCATTCAAGGCAGCCCACACACGTAGCAACGATATCTTGATAACGTTGCGTGCAAGGCAGGAGGAGTACAGGGTCTCTGTTGCACAAGGTCGCATGTTCAACCAAGGGTCGTCGTCCTGGCAAGCGCAACTCATCAACATGAATCGTATCGCTGTCACTGTTCAAGAAATCGTGAAGCTCCATCAGATAACGATCACAGAAGTTACAGTCATCGCTGCGAGGCATAAACGTGCTACTGAAGAGTTAGATGATGCTATCCTGAAAATGCAACGGCAGCGTCGTGCCTCAGCACATCAGCGTCATGGGGAAGCCAAAGCAACAGACTTTCAAGCGGAAGTGAAAGCTTGGGAACTTGTTGAACAAACGCCTGACTTGAACGTCTTTCCTGCTGGCGAGTTGAAGAGGATCGCCATCGCTATGGGTGTTGATATTGCTGGATGTTTAGAGAAGTCTGAGTTTGTCAAGTCCATTGCCGCGAAGAGGGATAACGGCAAGGAGGCGTGGCTGGTAAGAAAGCGAAAGCGGGGTGCAGAGGAAGACATTGCAGCGAGACAGCGAAAAAAGCTGGCTGAGCTTCGCAACGAGGAGGCAAAACGGGAAGCTGATGAGGGTGCACAGGCTAGTGCAAAACAACGCGCGGCCGCCAAGGTTGCCGCTTGGGCGCGCAACGCAGATCTGCGACTGTTTTTACAGCGATGCGGTATCACCGTGGACGGCAACGGGAGGACGAAAAAGGCTTTGGCTGGTGCTTACAAACGCGCTATGCTGAAATTTCATCCCGATCGAACGCGGAAGGACAGCACCGAGCAACGGATCCTGGCGGCAGAGGTCACGAAGTGGATCACCCACGCTTGGCAGAATTTGAGTTGAAGCGGCGAGATTTGTCTTGCAGTCACTGACACTTATAGAAAATACACAAGTAGACTAGATAGTACAACGATATTCCTTTCCTCCGCCGTCGTCGGGTCTCTCTCATCAAAACGGATGCATCGGCCTGAATTCCAACGATTTTGACATGTTCTTCTGAATCGCTTTGACGCCGTGGTCGCTGGTGCCGAAGCACTCCAACGTCTTCCGATTGCCGTACGCCCGGTTGCTCGTCACAAAGGCAGTGTTCGCCGGGATCGATTCCATGAGGGTCTGGTGCGTCGCGGCAGTCACACCAGCGACAGAATTTGAGTCCAGCACCTCGTCGGTTTCCGAAGACTGCTGCGCAGAAGGTGCGGTGACACGCTTCTCAAGCACAGTCCATTGCCTCGTCTGGTAATCGTAATACGCGCTCTTCTTCATCTCGATCGGTCCCCTCGTCGCCTCCGATCTGCTGTCGTAGTCGGGAAGTAGAAATCCCCATTCCGACTCGAAGTGCCTCTGCGCCTCCGTCTCATCCTTGATTCTCAGCCTCCAGTTCTTGTCATCGTTCACCACGTTCTCCTCCTTCACTTTCTTTCCTCCCTGCGCCTTTGGCTTGGGCATTTCGACAGATTTGGAATCTCCCTAGAACAGGATTGGCTCAAGGGTTCAGCGAGCACCGTTCACGATCTCCAATCGGCCCGCGCCTAGAGCTCTGTACCGTGTGAAAGGTGTAAATCGAGCGCGAAAAAGTGCGTCGACTGTTCCGAACACCTCGTCGGTCGCTCGGGCTCCCGAGGTTTGTGGTGCGATTCTTTCACGGGGTGCTATCTTTCCTGTCATCCAGGGTGTGATTCCGGCGCCTCGTATCTGGGCGGGATAGTGCTGAGTGAAAGAGTGCTCCGAAGACACTTCAAGCCGCTCGTGAGGCGCGGTAGACAGTGATATTCCCTCACGATAGGGCAGGATACGCGTGCTGGTAAGCTCGTGAGATCAATCCGTCGTTGAAGTGATCGTATCGCTCGACTTACGGACAGGTGCGACCGAGCCCGATGCCCAGCTCGGGCTCACCACCCAGCTTTTTAAACAAGATCGATCCCGCGCAGTTGTGTTGAGCGAGTCTCCATCGTCACACCCGGTAGACTTCACAATCAGCCAAATATTCTCACATTCCCGTGCTATCACCAGGCCAATGGGACGAGGTGGTCGTTCCCGAAGCGGCGCGGGTGCGTCTCGCGCCGCGCCAGTATCGCTCAGAGACCCCGATAGGCACTTCACCATCGTGACGACAGCGAGCCTTCCTTGGATGACCGGAACCTCCGTCAACCCCCTTCTCCGTGCGGCGTACATGGCAAACAGGGGAGATGAATGCGGGGTGACTCTGCTGGTTCCGTGGTTGGCACCTTGTGATCAGAAGCTGGTGCATCCAAACGCGATGTTCCAAACCCCCGAAGAGCAGCAGCAGTACATCCGAAGTTGGCTTGCAGGACGGGTCGACTTTGACCCTAAGTTTGAGATTCACTTTTATCCAGGACGATACGCAACCGACAAAGGGAGCATCGTCCCGGTGGGTGATATCACCGACTACGTCCCCGACAAGGAAGCGGACGTGGCCGTGCTCGAGGAGCCAGAACATTTGACGTGGTTCCACCACGGCAAACGATGGTCTCACAAGTTTCGACACGTCGTCGGAATCATCCACACCAACTACCTCGAGTACGCGCGCAGAGAGAAAGATGGTGACAAAAAGGAGGTCCTCCTCAGGGGGGTCAACGCCTTCGTCGCTCGCGCGCACTGTCACAAAATCATCAAACTCTCGGATGCCGTGCAGAACTTTGCGAGATCTGTCACTGTGAACGTACACGGCGTATCACCGCACTTCATCGAGGTGGGTCGCAAAATTGCTGCTGCTGCAAAGGATAATACTGAGAATGAGGAGGAGGCTGGCAGTACTTTCGGCAAGGGTAAAGTCGGGTACTTCATCGGAAAGGTTGTCTGGGCTAAAGGCTACCTTGAGCTCCTTGAGCGTGTCAAGGAATACAACGGGACAGCCGCACCAAAAGACAAGCTCGTCATGGACGTGTTTGGGGATGGCGATGACTTCAAGGCAGTCAAGGACTCAGCAGCTCGCCAGCAACTCGCGCTGACATTTCATGGACGAGCGGATCACGCAGGAGACGTTATTCGGGGCTACAAGTTTTTCATCAATCCGTCGTTGTCCGATGTTGTGGCCACAACCACTGCGGAGGCGTTGGCGATGGGAAAGTTTGTGGTTTGTGCTCGGCACCCTTCCAACGAGTTCTTTTCGACCTTCAAAAATTGCCGAACGTATTCCAATCCAGACGAGTTTGCTGAGTGTGTACGTGAGGTCTTGCACAGTGAGCCAGAGCCTATATCGCCCAGTGACCTTCATCGTCTGACCTGGCAGGCGGCCACCGAGCGTTTCCTCGACGCCGCTGAGCCGGATCCTCCCGAACAGAATATTGTGCGTAAGGTGAGGTCATTTTTGGGCGACTTGGTCTCGGCCAAGTTTCATAATATGCTCACCGCATCAGAGGCGGTGAGGTGTTTAGTGGGTGGGGGAGCAGGAACCCTGCTAAGGCCAGGGACGGGTCTTGCAAACTGGCGACCTGACATCTGGTCCGGGGGAGTTATGGATAGAAAATAAGGTTTAATCTACAATACTCTTATTATTGCTACGTCCCTTTTACGAGAATATAACTTTGGTAGGTGCTTCTAGATTAGCGAGCTGTCGCGCGGCAAGTTCTGCGGTGGTTCGGCAAGCTACCCCTGGACTCATCGGCTGAGATTCAGGCGACGGAGTGAACTTGCGCGCTGGTGTCATAAAGCTTCCAAATGCTTTGCCAAACGCATTGCCGAACCGCAGAGGAGTGCACACTCGTCGGCTATTTTCACTCTTTGGGAGGCGTTGATCTAGCGTTCGCGCCCATGAAGCGACAGCAGCATCTGTGAGCTCCAACCGTAAGTCTCTTTCAGGCCCCCGGATAACAAACCCAGACGCATCTGGCATCCAGTCGATGTGTGCCCCCTTTACAGACATCTTACGAAATTCACCAAGTGGGGCCCATTCCAACGTATTTGTGTCGACATTGCAACGCACCATCCTCCGATATATCTTCCCATTTCGCCCGCGTTTGATCATTGCAGCACCTGCAGCTAGCTGTAAACGCGCAGCTGTCTCAACTTGAAACACCGCCGCTGTCGACGCTTTTTGGAGTTCTGTGCCAGTTCTGTGCCAGTTCTCCCGAATGAGTTTCATTTCATTCATCAGAGACTGTCGAGATTCTTCGAGACTCTCAACTTCAGACTCGGCAAGATCTTTAACCAGGGAAGACTCCTTTACCTTCTGTTCGAGCGCACAGATCTGCTCTGTGAATATTTTCTTCTCATCCGCAGATTCCGATAATCGCGCTGTGGATTGCTGCAAAACCTCACGCTCAAGTTTCAGCTCACACTCAAGGGCGTCAGTGACTTTTCTCTGTTCATGAAACTTTTCTGTAGCTGCCACTGCATCATTTTGAGCATGCATGAGGTCTTCTTTCAATTTAGAAGTCTCGACTGTCGCATCTGCGAGTTGCTGCTTGACTGTCGATATATTTTCCTCCAGCTCTGATAGTCTTTGGCGCAGGTCGCTCTCAACTTTGACACGATCTGATTTCTCGAGATCTAAAGCCTCTTGCAATTTACTTTGCGTGACCATGAAACTCGACGTCTCACGGCGCAACAACTCCTGCATTTCGTTTCCCACTGTGGCCCGCTGCTTCTGCTCGCGTAAAATCGTCTCTCGAAGCTCTGTTTCCATCTCCTTTCGCTCAGCTCTTTCTCGCTCGAGCGCGTGACGAAGCTGAGCCTCGACGGCGGCATGTTGCGTTCTCTCCGACTCGAGAGAATCGCGTAGCCTTTGTTCTGCCGACAGATTTTCAGCCGCTTGGCGCGCGATGATTTCTCTTTCGAGTGCCTTGACGGAGATTGCTGCGTTCTGGGCTGCTTCGCGCGCTGCCTCTCGCTCCAGCGCCAGCTCTCGCTCAAGTTCTTCTGCCGCGGCTCTCTGTTTCGCGTGTCTTTCATCCGCGGCAGTGACGTCAATCCGTGCGCGAGCAACTTCGTCGCTAAGGTTATGTGCCTCATTTTTGGCGTCTGAAAGTTTAATGCTTAGCGATGCAATCTCAGCCTCAGCCTCTGCCAGCCTCCTTCGCAAATTTTCTTCGATGTCAGCGCGTTCTGCTCGTTCCCGGGTAATCAGATCACACAGATGGTCCTCTTTCTCCGCACGCTCTGCCTTCTCGCGATCGAGCATCTGTCGTGAGCTCATGACCTCCTCACCCATCTTCTGAAGCGCTGAAGTAGACGCAGCCTCGGCGAGCTCCCGAGTGAGATCTGCCGGGTCAAACTCGACGTTTGCAGAGTGAACCACAGGAACCGTCGCGACTCGCATCGCTCGGGAAGCAAACTCGAGGGAAGTCGCCGTCTCCTGGGAATGTTCCAGCTCCGGCGCGACGCAGACGAGCAGCGCGGTTCTACTTCTTCCCGACAAGGACGACTCGAGTAATTTGGTCAGCATGGAGTCTCGATACGGCACATGACTTCGTTTCTCGGCTAGCGCTTGCATCACGTTGCCAAAGGCCAGCAGGCTCGTGTTAATGTTTGTCGCCTCTGAGAAACGTATTCCCTCGGAGAGCGTCTTCTTGACTCGTTCACTGCCCGCCATGTCAACCACCGTGAGCAAGCCTTGGTGTTGTAAAAGCTCCAAAGTTCGCCTGTATCCGCTGGAGTTGAGTTGAGCCATCGCGGTGGTGGTGTCGGGCCGAGGGACGCGGTTGACCTTGAGCTGGAGCACGCAGTGGGACCTCGAGGAGTGCTTGTTCATCATCGTCTCGGCGTAAACCAGCCCTTTCCTTCCCTGCCGAAAGCAGTCCAGCAGATGCTCGGGCGATTTGCATCTGTGCCACGTGCAGTCCAGCAGCTCCCAGCCTCCACCCGCGGATGACTTTCTCTGACACGCCCTCAAACATCGCTCGGAGTTTCCCGGAGCGCGCTTGAGGTCGTTCGGTTTGAGCAGATCCATGACCGTCTCGTTGTAAATCTGCACCATCGCTATCTCCACGTCGTACACGTGCGTCCAGTCCGCGGCGATACGGGTGAACAAGTCCACCGCGAGCCTCGGCACCAGGCCGGCCTCGCCTCCGTCGCCGAGGTTGAGCAGGGAATGTGTTTTGCCGCTCCCCGTCTGGCCGTACCCGAGGATGGCGCCGTGACATCCGCGGAGGACCGAGTCCAGAACAGGCGCACCGACAGCCTCGTACACATCCTGTTGCGTCGATCGAGGCCCGAGGCATCGATCCATGCCGAAAGTCTTCCGTACGACCGCCGCGTTCGGGTTCAGGACGCGGATGCTCCGAGACGATTTCCCGTCTCGTGGGGACGCGTCCTCGGCGTCGTGCTCGACGCAGCGCGTGGCGACCTCGCGCGAACCCGATGGACTCGCCGGCTTCACGCGCGCGTAGACGAGAACTCGATCGGGGAGTTTCTCGGTGCCATTCGACCCCGATGAGGCCGTCATGCTGTCGAGTGCGCGGAGGCGTTTTGTGACAAAGCGTTTGACTTTTTCGTCCAGGTGGCGAATTGAATTTTCCTGAATTTTCCTGCGGTGGGCAAATACCTGTGCCTGGCAAATACCGAATTGATGAATTGCGCCCTATATGGGTAAAGGCGAGTTTTGGCGTCCAAAATATCTCCAGAATATCTCCAAAATATCAAACGCGATTTCAAGGAGTTATAACTCGAACCACGGACCGAAGGTCATTTTGAGGCTCGAGCGAGCCGGGAAAATTGCGAGAGGCACAGGTGGACCCACAGGTGTTTTGGAGGCTGCCAGTTGGCGACTCGGCGACTCGGTTATTATCCATTTCGAGTTTTTCGCTTCAAAAAAAACGGGATGGGCACCGCCCCGAGGAGCCCCGCACCACTTCGCGAAGCACACCTCGCGTATCCCCGCCTGTCCAAGCAACATGCAGGCTGTCTCCATGCGCGCTCAGGCGCCCACTTTCGTGTCCGGCGTCGCCCCCGCCAAGTTTGGTGAGTTATCCGTCGCGCGTTTCCGATTTCTTTTCGGTATTCCTCCCCAATCGCCGCGCTTCGGACCGTCGGAGTAACGGCGTTGCGCCCCGACGCGACCGCGCTCTTCAAAGATCCATCGACCGAATGGCTGACACGAACTTGTCTGATTCTTTCCATCCCCAGGCTCTCGCCAGGCTGTGCGCGGCAAGGCCGTCGCGTCCCGCCGTGTCGTGCCGAAGGCCGAGGTGAGTGGGGCCGTCCTCTTCTTTCTTCCCTGGCCCAGCACCGCAAACCGGGGAGCCGAGATCCCGGACCCGAGCACCGCGCTGACTGGAATATCCCCCTCCCTACGTCCCCGCTACGCAGATCAAGCGCGTGACCCGTGCCGTCGCCACCAAGGCTGAGATCGCCACCGAGACCGCCACCGAAGTCAGCGACAGCACCGACGTGAGTGCGCGAGCTCGTTCTCCCCCCTTCGTTTTCTGGATCTTGCCCCTCCGTCGATCCCGTCCTCGTGCTCCATCACACGACCGCGAGGCTGACGCTGACATCATCCATCCCTCTCGTATTGTAGAACGTCCTCGGCATCATCCTCGGCGGTGGTGCGGGTACCCGTCTGTACCCCCTCACCAAGACCCGCGCCAAGCCCGCGGTTCCCCTCGGCGCCAACTACAGGCTCATCGACCTGCCCGTGTCCAACTGCATCAACTCCGACATCAACAAGATGTACTGCCTCACGCAGTTCAACTCCGCCTCTCTCAACCGCCACCTTTCCCAGGCGTACAACAACAACGTCGGCTCCTACAACCGCCAGGGCTTCGTCGAGGTGCTCGCCGCGCAGCAGTCCCCCAAGAACAAGGACTGGTTCCAGGGCACCGCGGATGCCGTCCGCCAGTACATCTGGCTCTTCAACGAGTCCAAGTGCGACGAGTACATCATCCTCTCCGGTGACCACCTCTACCGCATGGACTACAAGCCCTTCATCGTCAAGCACCGCCAGACCAAGGCTGACATCACCGTCTCCGCCGTGCCCATGGACGAGGAGCGCGCCGCCGCCTTCGGCCTCATGAAGATTGACGACTCTGGCAAGATCATCGACTTCGCCGAGAAGCCCGAGGGCGATGCCCTCAAGGCGATGCAGGTGGACACCACCATCCTCGGCCTCGACGCCGAGCGCGCCAAGGAGATGCCCTACATCGCGTCCATGGGTATCTACGTCTTCAACGCTAGGGCTATGGAGAAGCTGCTCGTCGAAGAGTTCCCCGAGTGCCACGACTTCGGCGGTGAGATCATCCCCAAGGCGAAGGACCTCGGCATGCACGTCCAGGCCTTCCTCTACGACGGCTACTGGGAGGATATCGGTACCATCAAGGCTTTCTTCGACGCCAACCTCGCGTGCAACGACCCCGAGAAGGCCAAGTTCAGCTTCTACCAGACCGGTGCCCCCATCTACACCCAGTCCCGCTTCCTGCCCCCCAGCAAGCTTCTCGACGCTGAGGTGTCCAAGTGCACCATCGGTGACGGCTGCTTCATCAAGAAGAGCAAGCTCACGAACGCGATGATCGGTCTCCGCACCAACATCCAGGAGGACTGCGTCATCGAGGACGCCATGATCATGGGTGCCGACTACTACGAGGAGACCCACGAGTGCCAGGACCTCCCCGGCTGCACCCCCATCGGTATCGGCGCCGGCACCGTCATCAGGAGGGCCATCGTTGACAAGAACGCCCGCATTGGTATGGACGTCCAGATCATCAACAAGGACAACGTGGATTCGATTAACTGCGAGGCAGATGGCTACATCATCAAGGATGGTATTGTTGTCATCTGCAAGGATGCCGTCATCCCCAACGGCACCATTATCTAAACGATCAAACCCCCACACGATTTATTGTATGACACGATAGTTTGGAGCCATCTCACCGATCCGTGATGATGGTGTAGCACATAGCTGGAAGAATTGTAACGCGCAGAACATTGAAGAAAGCATTGAAAACCTTAACTCGCTAGATCAATCCGGATGACGCCTGGTACGACCGAAGCTCGACGACTAGGACGCTGATGTCGTCCCTGCTTCTGTTTGCACGCGCGAGCTCAACCAGCCCACGACAGGCTGCGTGTATACCTCTCTTTTCGTCTAATGCCAGACGCACGAGCTCTACTGCCTCTTGATTATCCACGTGATCCCAAAGTCCATCAGTTCCGAGGATGAGAAACTCTGAGCTCTCGGAGACTGGGCCACAGAAAACGCTCGGCTCGGCGGTGATGTAACTCTTCAATTCTCGATCACCGAGAGCGCGACTGACTCCCAATACGCCTTGCACGCGCTCTCGAACGATTTCACCACCCCGACGTTCGACTGCTTCGCGTTCTTTCGCACAATCCGGCCTGTGGTCATGGGTCAACGCCACAGCCTCGCCACCCTGGCAAATAACCGCTCGGCAGTCCCCGACGTTGGCCACCCAAATCCTGCCTTTGCTCAGGTACGCTGTCGTGGCGGTCGCCCCTCCCTGTAGATCTCCCAACGATAGAAACTCTTGATCGGTCGCCAAGAAACCCTCGATCATCGCAGCCTTGACCTGTTCCGTAAACTCGTCAAGGTCCAAACTTGACTCGACGCGATTGATCTCCCTGAGGATGTTGTCGTGCAGATTATCTGCGGCATAGTCCGCAGCCTCCCGACCTCCGTGCCCATCGAACACGGAGAATATCCCCCGAGTCGGATCCCCATCGAGGCCTGGCGCAGCTTGATACGCATCCTCGCATGAGAACCGCCGCTTTCCTCGCTTGGAGCTGAGAGCAAACGTGCGACCCTGGACGACTGTGACCTCCTCGGCTAAGCTTGCGTCCTCGAGCTCTCGTTCGGTTGCGAGTTGCATCTGCATTCCACTAACGTGCGTGCGCATATCTGTGAATTCGTGATGCGGAACGTGATCATGGGAGGGATGAGTTAGTTCAGGGACGAGCGACTCGTTGAAGATGCTGTCACGTCGTCGGATGTTTGACTCACCGTTCGAGATGTTCAAAGCCGGCGGACGCTTCCTTTTCTTGAATACCTTCGGCGAGCTTTTCGCTAGTGTGTTTCTGGAAGCGGGTGATCCGACTGCGACGGTACCTTGACCGCTAACCTCGGCTGGAACCCGAACACTTGGTGAGCAGCCTTCATCGATGACGCTGACGTTCGAAGGACCGTGACACGCCAAGGGTGACCCAGCGTTCCACGCGCTACCGAAGCGCTTCATCGAGCCTCGTCGTTCCATCGCGTTCGTTTGACGTGATCGCCGAGATCACCGTCAGTCTCACCGTCAGAAAGCTGAGAGGAGAGCACCCGAGGCGCCTCTCCGGAAAGAGCACGCGACGAAAAAGTCCACGCTCGCTCGGGCCGTTTTCCGACGATCCGCCAGCGCAGTGGGGAGGAGGCCGCTACTTCAGTCCGTATCGAAACAAGCTCGACGACGCTCGCCCGTGCGATGAACGTAATGCTCGTCGCTAGTTTTCGATATACTTGCAGAAAGTGCCCCGCCCTTGGCTTCACGACGTGTGTGTGAGGTCCGAGAGTGAAGACGCGCATTTTCTGTTGACCACGGTGGAAACCGTGGTCAAAACCGAGGGATTGCACTCTGTCTTGTCTTCGATCATCACTACAAACCTATTAACCTTATAAAGCGTACACGTATTCAGTTAGCTCAAGGTGTAATTTATCGAGACTAACCGGTAACTGTTTTGCAAGCTTCTTCACCCCCCGGCACCACCACGTCATTCATTCCGGAGCTCGAGCGATGTCCCTTCGCGTGTTTTCCGCGCCAGCGTCTCAGTCGTCGGGGGTGCGTCACGCCCGCATGGTGCAGTCCCCTCGCATGTGCGCCGGGCTCACATGCGGTAGCATTGGTTCCAGGGCTGCGGGTCGCTCGTCGGGCCGCGCAGCGTTCGTTGCCAAAAAAACGCACGCGCTCAATGCGACCTCCGCGGCGCCTCTCCGCGTGACTTGCATGGCCAACCAGAGGCGCGTGGCGAAGGTGCAGCAGCAGATGCGCAGAGAGATCTCTAACATGATGCAGACTGACAAGGTGAGCCCTCCACATGGCTGGTGCCGGCGTCTATTTAGACGGTGGCATGCGTCGTCCCAAACAAACCCTAAAACCTATGCGCTCGTGCCGCATCGACCCGAGCCTAACCGAACGAAACCATCCCTCTGACTCACAGAAATTACGCGATATGGTGTACCCGGAGGAGCGGATGGGCGTGGATAACGTCATGTCCTGCATGGTGACCGTGGCTGACGTTGAGGTCTCCGGCGACCTCCAGGTGGTGAAGGTGTTTGTTTCCATCCTCGGCGACGAGCGCGGGAAGAAGAACGCCATCAACGGATTGAAGAAGATGGAGGGGTACGTGCGTCGCAACATTGGGAAGAGGGTGTCGCTTCGGCTCACCCCCGACATCAGGTTCGTGTACGATGACTCGTTCGAGCGCGGCCAGAGGGTGTCCTCGCTCCTCGACGAGCTTCGAGTGGAAAGGGAGGTGAGGGAAGCGGGCGGCGGTAGATACACCCAGTCAGAGCTTCTCGCCGTAGAGGACACCATCACCAACCCTTACGGCGATGACGAGGATAGCGATTTGATCGAGGAACTCGATGAGCTCGTCGGGGAAGAGGGCGAAAAGGATGAGGACGACGACGAGGACATTGACATTGAGGCGGTCTGGGACGAACTGCAGAAGAATGCCGACTGAATTTTAGATTGCTGGTTGGCCGTCGCGCCGCGATTGTACCGTAGCAAACGAATTCGAATCTTCATTATAGTTACTTGCGTCGTGGCGCGTTCTGTCGGCTCAGCTCACGATCCCCGGCGCGGGCGTGTTTGTTGTAAACTCAAACCGGTACAAAAAGGTCCAAAAAGTAACCACATTGATGACGTGCCGTCGTTTCGGGGCCCCTCGACGTTTTCTCCCTTTTCCTTTCACCGTCGTCTCCACTGTCGACACGCGCGACCCCAGCCCAACAACCTTGGTAGCTATCTTTGGGAGGTCAATCTTCAGCACAATGTCTACCGCCATGCCGCAGGCTGCGAGGGCCACGCTCACGCTTCGCCCCCGTGTGACTCAACAGTCTCGCACAATTCGCTCCTCAGGTCGTTATGCTCGCCGTCAGGTCTCGTGCGCGGCGTCGCCGACTGAGGCGATTAAAGACAAGCGAATTCCTGTCACCATTCTTACTGGGTTCTTGGGGTGAGTACGACAAGCGCCCGCGGTGCAATCACTTGGCCATAGCCCGGCAATGCTCGGAGCCCCCGTCAAAAAAACCCTAGGAAAAACCAAACCAACTACCCGAGAGACGCATCTGACCTCGTTCCGCTTTGCTCCCGTCTGTAGATCCGGCAAGACGACGCTCCTGAACCGTATTCTCGCGGGCGATCACGGAAAGCGCATCGTGGTCATCGAAAACGAGTTTGGCGAGATTGACATCGACAGCGAGCTCGTCGCGTTCCAGGAGAATGGGGAGGAGGACATCATGCTCCTCAACAACGGATGCCTCTGCTGCTCTGTTCGCGGCGACCTGGTGGACATGCTCGGCCGCCTCGTGACCGAGAAGAAGGGCGAGTTCGACCACATCCTGATCGAGACCACCGGTCTTGCGAACCCGGCTCCCATCATCCAGACCTTTTACCTGGAGCCCGACCTGCTGGACACGCTTCGCCTCGACGGCGTCGTCACCCTCGTGGACGCGAAGCACGCCATGATGCACCTCGACGAGGAGAAGCCCGAGGGCGTGGTGAACGAGGCGCTCGAGCAGGTGGCGTTCGCCGACCGTCTCGTCCTGAACAAGACCGACCTCGTTAACCAGTCCGAGCTCCTCAGCATCGAGAACCGCGTGCGCACCATCAACAACCTGGCCAGCCTCCAGCGCGCCGAGAAGGCAAACGTGGACCTCGACTTTGTGCTCGGGGTCGGCGGGTTCGACCTCGACCGCGTCGAGGACGTCATCATCGGCGAAACAAAAGAGGAGGAGGACTCACACTCGCACTCGCACTCACACGGCGAGGCGGAGTGCGCTGATCCGGAGTGCGACGACCCGAGTCACTCGCACTCGCACGGCGAGGCGGAGTGCGCTGATCCGGAGTGCGACGACCCGAGTCACTCGCACTCGCACGCCCACTCCCACGGCGCCGCGGCGGAGCCGGAGCCGGAGTGCGAGGTGTGCGGCGAACACGGTCACAGCCATAGCCACCACGTCCACGACGACACCGTGACGAGCGTCAGCCTCACCATGGACGGAGAGGTCGACCTCGACGTCGTCAACGACTGGCTCGGGATGCTCCTAAACGACAACTGGCAGGATCTTTACCGCATGAAGGGCGTGCTCGCCATCGAGGGGTGCGACGACCGCTACGTGTTCCAGGGCGTACATGCCCTGTTCGAGGGTATGCCCGACAAGCCATGGGAGGATGGTGTCGCTCGATCGTCGAAGCTCGTGTTCATCGGAAAGGATCTTGACCGCGACGAGCTCGAGAAGGGATTCCAAGCTTGCGCGGTCGGGGCTGCCTCGAGTGTCGGGGCTGCCTCCCAGTGAGCTCGATAGCTAGCGCGCAGTAGTAAGAGTGTTTCGGTATCAGATGCCTTGAATAAGACATGTCAACATTTTGCACACATTTCTCTGTTCAGTCATACATGGGGAGTGGATCCAACGCAGCCGGTCTTGGCGCGCACCTGTAAAAGACATGCTCTTTTTCCAGGTTGAAAGGCATAGATCCACCTCTATTTTTCCCTCCTAGCTAGACCTAAATTTCTGCCCACAGTTGCTCTCGCTCGCGGTTGGACCGCCAACTTCCGTGCGGTTTTTGTATCTTCGTGCGTTTGACAAAATGGCGTTGCCCACCAAAGCCATGGCTACCAACCCCTCCCAACTCCTGCCGTCGGAGCTGGTGGACAAGTGCGTAGGATCGAGGATTTGGGTGATCATGAAGGGCGAGAAGGAGATGGTTGGGACTCTGAGGGGCTTTGACGTGTACGTGAACATGGTGCTCGAGGATGTGATTGAGTAGTGAGTCTCCGAAGGATATTTCTTACCGAATTTTGCCGCTCCCCGCGTTCCTCTGCTTCCCGATCCGTGCGGGACGAGAGCCCGAGATCCCCGTCCCGCGTTGAAAATTCAACCTCTCTGACCGAAAATCCCTTCTCTTCTGCAGTGAGATGACCCCGGAGGGCAGGCGCGAGACCAAGCTAGATCAGATTCTCCTAAACGGGAACAATATCGCGCTATTAGTACCGGGGGGCATGCCTGATGAGGCAGCGTGAGCGAAGACGAGGATGATAATCAGGGTAATATTCACAATTTGCACACGAGACGCGCCCCACTGTTAGTTCTCTTAGTCACCGCGAGCCGTCACCAAAGCCACGAAAATGGCTACAACGAGAGCCACACACCACGCCGCCGAAGCCGCAGCGCGCCCACCGGCGGGCCCGGCGCTGAGGAACGGATAGAAGACATCCGCCGGCAGCGAAGGCAGGACGGGGGGGGACGCGGGTTTCACACCCTCCGGAGCGTCCTGAGCCATCTCCACAAAGTGCACCGTGGACTTCATCATGAAGTTCTGACGGTCTGTGGCGGCGGCATCCCACGGGAAGTCCGTGTAGGTCCAGTCGGCATAGTTCCAGCCCACCTGCAACCGCTGAACCTTAGACTGCGCGTGGTCGAGGTGCCCAACCTTGGCAGTGAGCACGTCGATGTGGACGCCGACGGCGACGTTCTTGCACGTCTTGGTGGTAGCGTCCCAAGACATGGCCAGGTCCCCTGAGGGCGCTGAAAGCTGCTCTGTGGTGGTCAGCTCCGTGGCGCAGTCAGTCGTGTCGCTCGTGTCGCACGACGTCCAGTCAGCGATGTTCTCAAAATTCGCGTTTGCCCACGCAGCCACCATCACCGTCTTCCCGCTGAGGTCGTAGTTGGCGTCCGTCGTCCCGTACAGCAAACCGTCCATCAGCTGGGCGGGAAGCGGGACGGATGAAGCAGGCGCATTGGCGTCGGCAGGCGTCGCTGACTCACCCAACACACCAAAAACGCTGATGAGCTGGTACAAGAAGTCCTTCACGGCTTTGTCGCCGGTGCCCTGGCAGAAAGCCGCGAGATTGTTCTGCGAGAGAGGGATGGCGCAAGAGCTCGACTGAGACATGCCGAAACGCACGGTGGACTTGCTGTTGACGCTGCATCTTCCATCGGGGCCCGCGCCAGGGATGGCAAGGCCTTCCTTGAGACGTGCGACCGCATCCTTGCCGGAGTTTGTTTCTTTGTAGCCAGCCAAGAGGGGAGCGCCAACCACGTAACCCGGCGCGCCGCTCCTGGGCACCACCGTCTCGGCGCTGAGCTTCCAGGTCACGGTGTGCTTGACGCGCACGGACGACGGAGTACCCGAGTCTGCCAGGGAATTACCAGCGTAAACAGCGTCCCAACCGGTGCTGGTGAGCACGTCGGCGAAGACGAGGTCAACGGCAAAGCTCTCGATGGTACCACTGCCATCGTGCGTGACGACATAGTGTGCCTCGACAACTGCGAAATTACATGTCAGTTCCGCGCTGTTGACCGTCGTCGTCGCTTCAGTGGTATCGCCCGTTATGTCAGTCAGCACGCCGTCGATTCGGGAGCGGTACTTCATGGATGAGATTGTAGGAGCCGCCGTCGCGGTCGCGCTGCTTCCGGGAGTCTTCGCCAGCTTGACGTTGTTGACCAGGTACTTTGCGCTCAAGATGGTCTCGCACATTGTCGAGAGCGAGTCGATGGGCACCAGGCAGGTGGAATCTTCCGCAGCGGAGGACGCGGGAAGTGGCATGTTGTACCCGATCACGTTGGTCCATCCGCACACGCCGCTTAACGTGGCGCCGGGGAGGACGAACTTGTTTCCGGGCAACAGCGCCTCGCTCCCGCCCGAGGATACGACGACGCCGACGGTGTCGTTGTGGCGGTACTTGGACTGGGTCTCAGACGCGGCGGCGGGCACGGGGTTCCAGAACTTTTCGCTCTTAAGCGTGACCGCGCTCTTCAGGGTGTCCTCGGTCGCGAAGCCCGGGTCGAGGAAGTACTTGCCCAGCGAGGCGCTGTTGTCGTCCTTGATGCAGAGCTGCTGCGAGAGGAAGGACTGGTCCGCCTTTTGGATTTCCACGCTGCCGAGGCTGCTGCTGCTGAGCAGGTTGACCCTCGACACCGTCGAGCTGGGCAAGCAGTATTCCAGCGAAGGAGGACTGCGACCCTCCGGGAGGCACACCTTTCCGTCCATGGCGGCGTTAGTTCCGTCGTAGACGCAACTCGCGCACTCGGAGAACTGAGCCTTCTCGTTGGAATCGCAGTCTGTGTCGCAGCAGCAGTTGGCGTCGCAGGTGCCCTCGGTGAGGTCGCACAGGCAGTTCTCAGCCGTGACCTTGACCACCGTCTTCGTCGGCTCGGCCGCCACGTCGTCCCAGGTGATATCGCCCGAGTAGGTCGAGGGGGCATTCACGGCCGAAGCGTCAGTAGTAGGCCTGTCCGCGTCCGCCGCATCCGCCCCGGTGGCGAGCAGAGCGACGACCAACACTCCGGCGAGCAACAACGCGGGGCGGCCCGCCCTCGCGCGCAGCGACGCGGTGTTCGTCATATCGAAGATGGTTACACGAGCTCTCGATCGAATGCGGGGCTCAACCGTTGCGCGGGGGATGCGGCGACGCCCTTTCCTCGCGCACGCAAGCTCGCCGAACTTTTCCAGCGAAGAGATGCCACCAACGGCACCCTACGACCGGAGATCGATGCGCCGCGCCTTGGCCGCGCTCGGGATCCACGCGATTTCGTGGAGCGCTGTCCGACGTGAAGTCTGAACACTGAATCGACGCGGATACGTCCTTCCGCGGTCACGTCCCGCGCGCGTCGCGAATGAAGCCCCGCGCTCGGGCGAAGTCGGGCTAACAATTTTTGAAAGCCAACCGGGTTTGAATTTTGGCGTGGCCGAAGCCGTAATAACTCAAGAATAGACCCCCAAAAACCCTCGGAGTAACGGTCCATTCTCTTCGGACATTTTGAGTTTGGGCACAGCTGTGGGAAAGCAAAGGAACCGATCGCCACCTCCCACAACTGAGCTGGACGCGGCGCCATGTCGACCGATCAGGATGACCTTCCGCGCGCGCACATCAAGAGGATCGTGAAGGGTAAGCTGACCGCGCTCATGAACGAGGGAGGACCCGACGCCAAGGGCAACAAGGCCCCCGACGGGCACGTCCAGAAGGAGGCGCTGCTGGCCTTCGGCGAGTGCGCCAAGATCTTCATCCACCTCCTGACCTCCACCGCGAACGACATATGCCGCGACGGCAAGAGGCAGACGATCAGCGTGGACGACGTGTTCAAGGCGGTCGATGAGCTCGAGTTTTCAGAGTTCGGCGAGCCCCTGAAGGAGGCTCTCGCAGGTGAGACCCGTGGAAAGACACCCGCCGGCGTGCCCACTGCGCCCGATCTCCCGCCCGCCTTTCCGAGTCGCCTCACGCCGGTGTAAAACCCCTGACGCGCTCCCCCATTTTCAATTTACGACGCAGCTTTCAAGAAGGATGCGGCGGCGAAGTCGGCCAAGAGGAACGACGCCGCGATCAAGAAGCGCAAGGCGGAGGACGACGCCGTGGCAGAAGGCGGGGAGGGTGGTGATGACGAAGAAGAGCCCGCGGAGGAGGGGGCATGAGTGTTGGACGCCTGGCACCGCGCGACATGTAAAACACGAGCGATGAAACCATTACAATTTATACAACGCCAAGTCTCAACCCGTGCGCCACTTGTAGCTGGACATGGCGCCCTCCAGCAACTTGATCCTCTTCGCAATCTCCTCCTGCTGCCCCTTGAGCTTTCCAACCGCCGCCGCCCGCTCCGCGTCGGTGTTTGCCAGCTGTTCCCTGAGCGTCGCCTCCACGGTCTGGTACCTCGCCTTCCTCGCCGCCTCCAGCTGCATCGCCGCGTCGTCCGCCTTGGTCGCGCCGCCGTCGTCCCGGTAGTCGAACAGGTTGTCCCACTTGGTGTCGAGCCTCTTGAGCGACTTCTTCAGCGGCGTCGCCGTGTACAGCACCCCGGCCCTCTGCTCGACGAGACCCTCCCGGAGAAGCTTCACCATGGCACCCTCCACGTCGAAGTCGACGTTGAGACCGAAGCGACTGTGCAGCATGGACTCGCACTTCGCGTCAATCTCCTTCAGAGTCATGCTCTTCCCGTTCGCAGCCAGGACGGCGTAGGAAAGGATCATCTCCTTGCACTCCTCATCTTCCATCGATTCCATCAGGTGCATCAGCATGCCCGTCTGGCTGTTCGCGCTCTTCGACTGGAGCTCCTTGGCCATCATTCCCGTGTACCGCGTCTGCGCAGCCATGAGCGCGGTGACGGACTGAGCAACCTTGCCGCCGAGGACGGAGATGAGCGTGATGACCTCCTTGGTCCAACCTCCCGTCATGAGGGTCCACAGGAAGGTGATGATGGCGACGATCGCGAGCGACACGTTGATGAGCATATCCTTGAACTTGACCGTGACGTTCACCTCGGGGAAGATCATCTCGAGGTCAGCCATGGGAATGTCATGGAAGGACTTGAGGATGAGGGGTCCGGCTCCGCCAGGGCCAGCCTTGCGGTCCTCCGCGGGTTTGGCCATGCGATACATTATCACCACCTCCTTGAAGGTTGGCTCCTGGAGCTCCATCGTCTTGAAGAGGTTCTTGAGAATCGCCAAGGGGTTGGGCAGCAGACGGCGCAGAGTTCGACGCTCGATGACCGTGACGTCGTGCCTCTCCTCCTCCATCAACCCTTTGCCGGCTCCGTCTTTCTTGACCGCCGCGGTGCGTTTCTTTCCGGCGCCGCCGAGGGGTGCGAACACCGTCTTGGGCCTACCCACGATCGCCAGCAGGGGCTCCATGATGCACATCTCCAGAAACATCTCGACCTTCTCCATGATGAACAGGCCCTTCGCCTTTGCCACGCCGTTGCCGCGCTTGAACAGCAAGGCGGAGTCGGCGAACTGGGTCAGGCCCTGGCTCAGAGCCGGGTTCTGCTTGAGAAAGGTGCCGAGGAGCTCTTTGTCGAACTTATCCCAGGCGATGTCGCACGGCAGCGTGAACATGAAATCCTCCGCTTTCGCCAGGTCCCATTCCTTCTGCGTCAATAACGAGAAGTTGGCGTCGGCCATGAGCGTGCAGAAGTCGCTCACGAAGTCAACAGACACATCCAGAAACTCCGAAGGGCTCATCTGATTCTCCGTCACCTCCATGAGCGCCTCGTTGTCGTCCTGAGCCGCCGTCACGATGTCGAAGTTGCGCTTCAACTTATCGCGTGACTCAAGGTACTCGAAATGGAAGAGGAGCCGGACCATCCGCATGAAGTCGCCGAGTCCTTTGCGCTCAGCATCGGGCATGAGCTCCTTGGCGAGCTCCTTGACGAAGTTCATCCCCAACGGGATGAACGCGGAGTTCCTGATCTCCGTCACGTTATCATCCTGTTTCAGAGGGAGGGTAGTCGGGATATGTCAGCGAATCCGATGAATTCACCGCGGAAGGGTGTTTGGGTCGAGAAATTATGAGGGCCCCGTCTGCTCACCGCTTCCTCGGCCATCTCGTCTTATTTCTGCGCAGGGTTGAGCCAGCGAATATGTACTTTGGTGCGATACGTCGGTGTTTCAGAGGAAAGGTCGACGCCCCGAACTATGAAGCTTCCACGGATCTCCCTCGCATTGACAGCCTGGACGATCGACATTGCTTGTAAATATTCACGAGAATTTCAGAAACAGGGGCAAATCTATAATCTTTTCTGCTCTGGGCTCCGAGCGAGGATACAATCTTGTACATCTTTCATCACAAACATTAGAGCTCATCGAGGTCCACCGCAGCCGTATACTCGCCCTCGTCTTGTTCCTCCAGAAAGTCCGCGCGGGTGTAGTCGTGGCGGAACCCCGCACGCTCCTCCTGGAAGCGGCGAAACGCTTTATAACCAAAAAAAGCACCTCCACCCACCGCGCCGAGCCCGACGAGCCAGAGAAAGAACGACAGTACCTTGCGACCGCCGCTCCGCCCGCGTGCCTTTCCTTCGCTCGGTATCTCCGGGACGTTCTTATCCCGGGATAGAAACCCGGCGTCCACGAGCAAACCCTCGGGCCCAATCAACCAACCGTACACGCCGTCGAGCAGTTCAACCCCGAGGTGTTCTTCTACAAAGGTAGGGATCTCCATGTTGTCCGAGCACCACCCGCACGTGTCTCCTATCAGGGCGTTCGGGTCTTTCGGGCAGTGCCCCGAGAACCCCGGCGTCGTCTCGTCCGCGTACAGGTCGCACAGGGGCGTGTCCTTGACCTGCGCGAAGAGCTGCTCGTAGGTGACTCCGTCGGGCGGCGCTGGGAGCGTGTTCTTCGTCTTGTTGGCAGCGAGCACCTGCCCGATGGTGATCTTCCGGCCGCACGCGCACGAAGACGTGATGGCCTCGCAGTACCTCTTGCACGGGGCGACCAGCGCGAGTGTCTTCACGAGGTTGGGCATTTCCTTCGCCGCCGCCGTGGCGACGTCGTCCCCGTTTATCTGAGCGGAGACAATCCTTTGCAGCGGAGGGACGATGGCGAGCTCGATGTTGTCCTGGAACGACCCACACGGCGGCACGGTCTGTGCGCAATATAGGTCCTTCAAGTTCGCATTGCACCCATCGCACATCGTAGCCTTCTGCGCCGCAACCTCCGCCTCGAGCTCGGAGGTCGGGTCCTCGTCTTGCTCAGCCAACGCCCCGCGGTAGAACGCGCAGTCCACCTTGAGGGGATAGTTGACGCAGGCGTGCGCGAATTTCGAGGTGGAGTCCAGCTCTATGCAGCTCTCCCTTCCACCGAAAACGTTGCACTTTGTTACTCCGCTGTTCACCATCTGCTGCCCCATGAGGCCCAGCATCACCCGCTGGGTAGTCGCGTCCAGGTTGCCGAGTTGTTGGAGCCATCTCAGCACGTCGCTCAGGTCGCTCATGTCGGGTGAGGACACCGCGACGACGCCCCCGGTGCTCATGACGAGGAGGACGAGTAGCGCCGCGACCACGACGCGCGGGTTCCACGCCCCCATCTCGACTGTGTGCTACCTGAGGGTGGAGCGGGCACGAAACAGTTCGCACATTTTGCCAAACTTGAAGTCCGTCGTCAGCGTCATTTCTTTCAAACAGCCGGTCGTTCGTCGGAGGTCTCGACGCTCCTTTCGTCATGTTTGGAAAGATGTTCGGAGGGGACAAGGCTCCCGGCGGCGGGACGGGCATGGGCATGGGAATGGGAGGCGGCGGAATGGGGGGCATGGGGGCAGGAGGCGCGCCGGCCGGGGGCGGGGGTGGTGGAGGTTTCGCGCTCAGCCCCGAGGAGGTCAAGGAGGCGTTCAGGGAGTTCGACCTCGACAAGAACGGGTTCGTCGGGGCGGCGGAGATCGCGCACGTGCTGCAGAGTATGGGAGAGAAGGCGACGGACGACGAGGTGGACGAGATGATCCTCATGGCTGACCTGGACGGAGACGGTCAGATCAGCTTAGACGAGTTTTCAAAGCTCATCAACTCCTTCCAGGGGATGCCTCCTCCCCCCAACGCGTCGATGGGTGGTGGGATGGGAGGTGCGCAGCAGTCCATGGGAATGAGTGGCGCGCAGCACCAGCCGCCACCGCCCGGTAATCCCGTGGCGGACATGGAGTCGTTCCAGAAGTCCCACGGACTTAACAACGAGGCTCTGAAGAAAATCTACAAGCAGTTCCTGGCCATCGACCAGGACAAGTCCGGCATGGTGGACATCAACGAGTTCTGCCGCCTGCTGCGCGTCGAGCGTTCTCCTTTCGTCGAGAGGTTGTTCTCCATGTTCGACAGCGACCGCACCGGGACCATCGACCTCAAAGAGTTTGTCGTCGGCCTGTCCAACGTGGGCACGGAGGCGCGGGAGAATAAGGTTAAGTTTGCGTTCCAGGTGTTCGATCTGGACGGGTCCGGGTCGATCGACTCGTCCGAGCTGAGGAAGATCGTCAAGGCGACCAACATGGCGAGCGAGAAGCAGCTCAACAGGAAGGTGGAGTGGCTCATGAAGCAGTGCGACACCGACGGCGACGGGCAAATTTCTTTCGACGAGTTCGTCAACCTCTCCAAGAAGTTCCCAAACATCGTCTTCCCGGCGTTCTCGCTGGCGAGCGGACTGGGTGGACTCACCGGCGGGAAGTGATGGAGACGTGCGTAGACGTTTA
>Ga0209425_10000324_pt1 | contig 57879 bp, 17 predicted proteins | sample COG_05_FD_184749 | JGI IMG/M metagenome (GOLD analysis project Ga0209425, IMG submission 184749) | Pelagic Microbial community sample from North Sea - COGITO 998_met_05 (SPAdes) (version 2) | ecosystem: Environmental > Aquatic > Marine > Neritic zone/Coastal water | place: Helgoland, sampling...
ATAGAAGGAGAAAAGAGAGAGAAGAAGCAAACACAAACACGAGGAAGACACAAACCAAAATTTTATCCATCACCTCCTCCTCCTCATTCTTTATCGTCCGACATAAAACTACATTAATAATATAATAACAACAACAACAACAATAATAACACAATAACTGCCGAAAAGATGAACACTGTAATGAGTTGTGCTGCTCACGTTTCTACGACTACCGCGTCGTCGTCGTCGTCGAAGATGATGAAGATGATGAAGAAGAGCGGAGCAGTCAGTGGTGTAAAGAGAAGAGTTGTGAACCAAAATATGAAGAAGAAGAACAACAACAATCGAAGAGGAAACGCATTGAAAGTGTTCAGCAGCAACACGAAACAGGAAACGGAGAGTAAGAACGAAATATTGGAGAAAACGATGACGCCTTTGGAGATTATGGACGACGCTTTGAAAACGTACGGAGACGATATCGCGATTGCGTTTTCTGGTGCCGAGGATGTGGCTTTAATTCAATACGCGCACTTGACGAACAGACCATATAGAGTGTTTTCCTTAGACACCGGGAGATTAAACCCGGAAACGTACGAATTATTTGACCAGGTTGAGAAGCATTTCAACATTAAGATTGAATATTGCGTCCCGAACGAAGAAAAATTGGAAGCGTTTGTCAACGAGAAAGGGTTGTTTTCGTTTTACGAAGACGGGCACAAGGAGTGCTGCGGCATTCGTAAGGTGCAACCGTTGAGGAAAAAGTTGTCCACGTTAAAAGCATGGATTACTGGTCAAAGAAAAGATCAATCACCTGGTACGAGAATGCAAGTCCCGGCGATACAGTTAGACCCGGCGTTTCAAGGTATTTTAAACGGAAGTGAACTCGTGAAATACAATCCGCTGACAAACGCCACCTCGCAAGAAGTTTGGGACTTTTTGAGAGTCATGTCGACGCCTGTGAACGCGTTGCACACGCAAGGATACGTTTCAATCGGTTGCGCGCCTTGTACCAGACCGGTAACTCCTGGGCAACAAGAGCGAGAAGGTCGATGGTGGTGGGAGAATGCGAGCGATAAAGAGTGTGGCTTGCACTCGGGAAATTTGAGCAAAGAGGAAAAAGAAAAGCAGGATAAGCGAGAAGAAGACGCCGCGGATATCTTCACCGATGCTTCGGCTATTTCGGTTGAGACGCGAGAGTCGATGGAGAAACGAATCTCTCGAGGTTTAAAGAACGAAGAAAACGAAATGATTGTTTTGTACGCGCCTTGGTGTCCGTTTTGCCAAGCCATGGAGGGTAGCTTTACGGAGTCGGCGCAAACGTACGGCAAAGCTAAGAACGTGCGATACTCGAAGTTCCGCGCCGATCAAGACGAGAAAGAGTGGTCGAAAGAAAATTTAAGCTTGGCATCTTTCCCGACGATCTTGCTTTTCCCGAAAGGACGCGAAGGGTACGTAAAACTTGGCGGTGAAAGGCGCGACGTGGAGAGTTTGCAAATTTTTGTCGAGTCCATCGTCGGCAAGTAAATAGTAGTTTATAACAAACATATAACAGAGTCAAAATAAGCGAAGAAGAACAATCGTCACCAAACAAATAAATTACGCGTCTCCCCCCTCTCTTTAATAAAGTTTTTCCTTCACAGAAACAAACGAACGAATCCTCCTAAAAAGTAGATCATCACAACGATGGGAATCACGGCGTCCTCCCTGAATCTCACCGATTTTGACATCGAACGTGAGTGTTGTTGTTGTTGTTGTCGTTCTTTCTCTATTTTCCATTCAGAGAACTTTCTTTTCTCTTCTTCTGTGCGACGACGAGAGTCTCTTTTTTTTATCCAATTTTACTCACAGTAGTACTCTCTCTCGTCGTCGTCTGGTGTCCTTCAAAAAGCAACGACACGCGACGAGAACAAACGACTCACATTTCCCTTTTGTTTTCTTCTTCTTATGAACAAACAGAGATATCTTCGTATTGTTACAACGTCTTCACGTCCGCTGAGATTCAGACGTTATACAAAAGGTTCCAACAACTCGATAAAAAACACAAAGGATACATCAGCGAAGACGAACTGTTGAACATTCCAGAGTTGGCAATTAACCCTTTAGCGCCGAGAATAGTCCAGCTGTTCGTAAACGTCAACTTTAAAGAGTTTTGTCGCTTGCTTTCTCTGCTCTCGAAGAATGCCAACGAGAAGTCTAAAATTTCATTCATGTTTCGCGTGTACGACGTCGACGCCGACGGGATCGTATCGAGAAACGACTTGGAAATCATACTGAGACAGTTAGTTGGATCGACCCTGAGCGAAGAGAAAATCGACGCGTTGGTACAGAAAGCGATGAATGAAGTATTAGAGCTCGAAAACAACACTAGTAATAGCGATAGCAACAACAGAAAGAATAACAGTAGCAGTAGCAACAACAACAACAACGCGACGGCGTTACCCGGTCTTACCGAGAGTGCTTTCTATTCGGTCTTCTCGAGCGGTAACGCCGAATTAGTCCCGACTGTTTCCATTCACGAGGACGACGATTAATTGATTGATTGATTGATTGATTGATTGATTGATTCGCCTTGATTGACAAGAAGAAATAAAATAGATAATTGTTTTAATTTGTCATCACACTGAAATTTGTTCACAAATCCCATTTTGACTCGAGTAAGTTGACACTTTTTTTCACACGACAAAGGACGCGCAACGAAACGAAACGAAGGAAGGAAACAAGAGCATGTCATCATCATCATCTCTCTGCTTCTCGATTTTCACGACCAATAATAGCATAAACACTATATATGCTCGTTCTTCATCCTCTCGATCGAAGTTGTTCGGGGTCTCGCCGTCGTCTTGTCCGAGGAGGAAGAAAGAAGAGCGCCGGCGTCGTTTGGTGAAGAATTCATCTCATCGACAACAACATCTTCTTTACAAAGAAGAAGACAACACAGAAGAAGAAAAAGGCAAGCCTGTGGACTTTTACGACGAAATCATAGCGAGAAATGATGCTTTGGTGGATATCATGCTGGAGAAAATCCGTCGGAGAGAAAGTAACAGCGATAGTAATTATAACGGCGATAGTCTTCATCGCGAGGAATCGGGTAAGAATGAAGAAACGAAAGTGTATTTGGTCGGGTGTGGTCCGGGAGACCCCGGGTTACTCACGCTGAAAGCGTACCACTTGATAGTCACCGCGGATGTTATTCTGTATGATAGACTGGTTTCTCCGGAGATTTTAGAGTACGCTGCTAGTGCAAGAACAAATAATAATGATACGAAGAACAACAACGAAGAAAAAGGTTTGATGCTTTTTGTCGGTAAGAGGTCCGGTTTTCACACGCGAACGCAAGACGAGATTCACGACTTGATACTGGAATTTGCCAACGCCGGAGCGACGGTTGTGAGATTGAAAGGCGGAGATCCGTTAGTGTTCGGTCGAGGTGGCGAAGAATGCGAGTTCTTGCGCGAGAAAGGATTCGACGTTAAAGTTATTCCAGGGATTACGGCGGCGAGTGGAGTAGGATCGAGAGCCGGAGTACCGCTGACGCACAGAGGCGTGGCGACTTCGGCGAGACTGTTAACTGGCCATCTCATGAAGAAAGAGAAGAAGAAAATGGACCCAGGAAAGAATTTAGCGCTATCATCCTCGTCTAAATCATCGTTTAAATCAAAAGTAGAAGCAGAAGCGTTAGGAGACGAAGATGACGAAGAAGACGGTGCTGTTGATTTTGCCGTCACGGCGGCGGATTCGGACACGACGCTTATCATTTATATGGGCTTAGGTACGTTACCGAAAACGAAGAAGAAGTTATTACAAGATGGCGCGCTAGACAAACGAACACCGTGTCTAGCCGTCGAAAATGGAACGACTTTGAAAGAACGCCGCGTGTTCTCTACGTTGGAGTTTATTGATGTAGCTGTCGTTGATGCGCAGTTACAGTCGCCGACGTTGTTGTTCATCGGCGACGCCGTTCGATTATCTCCATACTTTCCAGAAGCGTTGTCGAAGGAAAGTTTCTCATCCTCGTCATCTTCGATGATGAGGTGGGAACTGCAGGTTGGTCAAGACGAAGATGGAGATCGCATGTGTCACACTCCTGAACTCGGCGGTCAATGTCGAATCATGTCTGACATCAATGACCGCGCCTCGAGAGAGTGGTTTTCAAAAAACTTCATAAGCGACAACCTGTTTGCTTCGTCCTCGGTCGGAAACAGATACACGCGCGTGTAATGCTTGTAGTAAATTAATTCTTGATGTATAATATTAAATAGCTTTAAAACGTTGCGATTTCAGAAACGTTGTTCAGAAAGGTAAAAAGAAGCTTTTTTTCTCTTCTCATTTTCCTTCATTTTACAAAGCACACACACAAAAACTTTTGGAGAAGAAGAAAAAATGGCATCAGCGTCCGACGGTGGCGAAGATCAAGCGACATTAGCCAATCAGCAAACGAACATAGACGAATCGACGGTGAAAGAACCTTTAGACTTAGTTCGATTATCCTTAGACGAAAGAGTGTACGTGAAACTAAGAAACGATCGAGAGTTGAGAGGGAAATTACACTCCTACGATCAACACTTGAACATGTTGTTGGGAGAAGTCGAAGAAATCACGACGATTCGAGAGGTTGACGAGGAGACGTACGAAGAGATTATCAAGAGTAACAAGAGAAGTGTGCCGTATTTGTTCGTGAGAGGTGACGCGGTGACACTGATATCGCCGCACGAAATTCGTTCGTAAAAAACATTCCATGCTTTTGCAAAGAAAAAGAAAAAGAAAAAGAAGAGAAAATTATAGAAGAGAGCTATGTAGCGTGTAATTGATGATAGAGAAAAAAAGAGGATTTTTACAGTATTAATATGATCTCAACGAACAAAACCGTGTACCTATAGTTACGGTACGTGTGTGTACTATTTACGCTTCACCTTTTGCCTCTTGTCTAGCGAGGTACTCCTTAACGGATAAAGAGTTTCCAGCCAACGCTTTCGATCCTCCATTCGAGGAGGCGTTCATTCTCCCGGCGGCAAATCTTTGCCTGACGAGAACTGGATCGCGCTCCGTGGCTCTTTTCGCGTGCGTTAAAGAAGGTTTCATCCCGTTGCTATTCATGTTGAGGAGTTTATTTTGCGCGAGTTGGTGCGATTTTGAGATGTGATGCAAAGACTCGCGAAGTTTCTCCTTCATCGTTTTGTAGTTCGCGAACGCGTCTTCTTCATCCTCTTCTTCTTTGCGTTCGTTTCCTGCCGCAGCTGTCTCTGCATTCATTTCGGCCATTTTCGCAGCTTTCTCTGCTGCAGCTTTTGCGTTGTTCTCGCCATCTGTTTTCATGGACCAATACGTCGTCACTCGCGTCGGACGTCTCGAAAAAGGATCGTCTTCAGAAATATCTTTACCCTCTTTCACCTTCTTGATGTGTTTCACCGCCGCTTGAGACAATTTAATTGCGTTTGAAAACTCATTTTTCTTGTTGATATCCGCCATGACTTTTTGATTACCGCCTCGTTTGTTTATTTTGTTCTCGATTTTCTCGTTCAATTCTTTGATGGCTTCCTCCAACTTTTCTTGTTGTTCGACGTCTCCTTCCTCGCGGGCTTTCGCCAATTGCATCTTCATCTGCTCTTTTTCAAAGATGAAATTCGTCGATACCCCACCTCGTTTTTGCTTGTTCAGCTCGAGCATTTTTTGAACATCCTCAGCAGTGTATCGATATTCGTCTGCGCCGGTTAATTTTTTTGAGATGATGTCGCAGTCGTCCACCGAGGGAAGATATTTTTTCGCGGTTTTCTTAACGTGTTCGTACCATTTCCCGAACTCTGAATTTTTGAACCGTTCATCGTCGTGATCGAGAATGAGACTACCGACACCCACAGTTGCGTTGCTCTCATCGTTGGCCCGAGCAAACGCATCGTCTACGCGATTTGATGTTTCTGAAATTCGAAACGTCTTCTCGTGACTACCCCAACGCAAAATCAACCACTTTTTCGTGGATTTTTTTGCGTTCGTGCCGTCGTTATACTCGTACGCTTTTAAGCTATACGTTTGCGTTGTTCCTTGATATGATCCGTCCGCGATTCCGGCGATTTGACACAATCGATAGCGACTTTCTTTGTTTTTATCCAAGCCGATGTTCACTCGAACAAACGCGCCTTCCACGGCGCTCTCGTAAAAAGGTTCCGATATCCACTTCTCTAACTTTGATCTTGGAAGTGTGATCGCTCTCACATCTTTTGCCGTAGCTTCTTCAAAAACATCCATATCATCGTCGTATCCAAATCCACCGCTGCTGCTCGATTCGTCGTCTGAATAGTCGCCTCCTCTTTTTCTTCTCCCTCGAGTCGAGGAAGGTTTCTTCTGTTTCGATCTTCGCCCTTTTGTCGTCGTCATCGACGTTCGTCTTCTCTTCTTCCTCGCTAACATTTCTTCCTCATCTTCTGAATCTAACCTGTCCTCGTCATCGTAGGATAAACCCGAAGAAGAGGACAAATCGTCGGAAGAGGACCCGGCTTCGTCGATTTTCTTTTTCACTTTCTTTCCAATCTCTTCCAGAGCCTTCTTCGATTTCTCGTCTTCGCCTTGTCGCAATCTTTCTCTCCCTTTATTCCTTTCCTTCTCTTCTCTCTCCTTCGCTTTCTCTAAAATCCGCTTGCGATCTTTTAAGATTTTCAACTTTGCGCTCCGCTTCGCCAACTCTTCTTCGCGATCCAATTCATTCATTTGCATCAATTCTTGCCGATCGGCCTCGTCTCCGTAGCCGTCGGAATCATACTTCGCGAGAAAAGCTTCGTCATCATTTTCTTCTCTCCCGTTCCCTCCCATCCGCCGCTTCTCGTCGTCGTCGTCGTCGTCATCAGAGTCTAGAAAACGCGTCGACTGGGGGGGCATTTCTTTGTTCGTATCGTCGTCCGACATGTTTTGTTTGAAGAGGAAATTACTTTCTTTGTGGATTGGAGAGGCACAAAAATGAAGAGATTTTGCTCTTTTGAAAGGAGAGACAAGTTTTTGAAGGAGTGAAAATGGGGAGATGAGAAAACGAGACAGAGAGGGATCGATAAAAGAGGGATAAATAAAAGTTCATCTTCTGCGGCTGGGTTCATTCTAATAACAACGAGTACATCAAACGAGTATTCCATCATTACAAAAAGAAAAGAGTACTAAGTTATCAAGATGCTATCTGAAAATCTCATCATATTCATCATCATCGCATGTGAAAAATCAACTCTTATTGAGAATGCGTTTGTTGCAAGCGTTCTTCCAGCGCCCTGATGCGTTGAGAGCGGTTGTACCTCTCTTGCACTTCTGGTCTTTGACGACCAAATCCAAAGAGACCACCGCCGCTTCCAGTGTTGGCAGATCCTTCGTTATCTGAATCGTCCTCGCTCGAGCTCGAATCAAATTCATCCAAGGCTCCATCGTAGTCCTCATCGATGAAATCAATGTGCATCATCTGCAAGTTGCGTCGGCGTTTGAAGAACATCCACAGCATCCACGCAAAGACGGTCAACACAGCAATTGAGGGGACAATCACAACCGATCTATCCAAGTCACCCTCGACATATTCCACATAGACTGGCATCGGGGGGGAGAGCGGAGGCGCAGGCGGCGGTGGAGAGTAAATAGTCGGTGGCGGCGGGTAATAAACCGTCTCCACGAAATACGGTCCAAACGTGAGCGCGGAATATAAAGAAGTAGAGAATCCTCTTATGGAAGTAGAGTCCGTAACATTGAAGTTATCTGGGCTCCATTTCCTCGGCAAGTCTGACCATTCCGTCACAAAGTCCCCGAATCCATCATCACCTAACGGCCACTGTCGAATTTCGGTTTGGTAGTCTTCTCGATCTTTCGATTGACCATCAAAAATTTGATCCCATGACTTATGCATCGTAAAGTCAAAGTAAGACGCATTGGAGGGGATTCTAGCAGCGTACGCAAAGTTATCCGTGGCAATTGCGTAGTCCAACATCGCAGTAGGTGTGGATGCAATCATTGCTGTGAGAGCATCCTCGCCGAGATTCAAGGAACCTTTATCAGGAGAGTTGAACGCTTTTATTTGCTCCGCAAAATGACCATTTCCAGATTTCACAAACTGCGGTACAACTATAGCCGTGTAACCGTATTGCTCCTCACCACCGTCGATTAATACTTTCGCAGAGAATGGATTAATCGTATCCATAGCACTCAATGAATAAGTTGTCTTTGTGAAGACAGTCGACGAGACGCGAATGATGTCATCAGACGTAACATTCTTACCGCACGTAAATCCAGCGAGCTCGGAAAAGCATGGTCCATCGTCATCAATGTCAATATTCATGGATAATAGCGGACCCGACACATCAGTAACGTCGCTAGTTATTTGCGGTACTGTCAACATCAAATCAGTCGAACGTTCGTTTCTAAGAATCTGAGTTGGGGAACGTCTTTGACCGGCGAAGCCAGTCACCGTGAAATAGAACGCTTCAACAGATTCCGGGTCTTCTCCGGGAACCAAGGTATCCGCAATTGCCTGTCCAAGCCACGTAGTTGCGGTAATAACATCGTTCATTTTGTCTTGGTCTCTGATAATTGGACTGTTGTGGCACCCTACGTACGCCTGCACTAACATATTACTCAAAAACTCAGCCGCGCAAACCTTTGCAGCATCTGTTAACTGCAAGTCCACATTCAGCGCACCGTCCACATAGAGTCTATGTTGAAACACCGCACCCTTTATCTTAGACGTCGCCCCCGAGCTAAACAACACGTCAAACGCTTCGTTCGAAATCTCACCTGGCTTCCATAATATAGTATTCATGGAGCAAATATACTTCTCGAGATAGTCATCGTCTACAGAAGATGCGAGATCCAACGGTGAGTACTCTTGAACGAGTTGATTTTTCATGGCTAAGAACTCCGTCTCGACAGAATTGCATGCAAGTGCCGGAGTTGGTTGATCACTAATAGTAGCCGGTGGAACGCCCCAAGTCTTACCCCAGACGTTGATAAATGATAAAGCACGTGCTGTGTCTTTCGCTCCGACGTAAGCGTTGAAATCAGTGTTAATCAAAGTCTGCGCAACTTCTGATGATGCCGCATACCAGCTACGGCCAGACGCCCGAACCTTTCTTCCTTTCGCGGTCCTAGCCGGGTCTTTCGCATCCGTGATTTCCGTGTTCGATATACGCTGAATAATTTTGATCGATTCGGCGTCAAACTTAGCTCTGCGTTCAGCTTTGGTACCTGACATTGCAATTGATCTCCAGTTCTCTGCCAACATACGCCTGCGGGTTGAGGACGAGCTCGAGGTCGAGTCGCCAAAAATCGCAGCCGTGGAAGTTTGCTCCGCATCTTCCGTCAACTTTCTGACCAAGTTACAGGAAACTTGCTGAGTAGTATCCTCGTCAACAATTGCAGCTGCAAGAGGATTGATTCTCAAGTAGTAGTCTGTTGCGTACCTCGTTGCCATTCCTTGTTCATCGTAAACATAAACAATCAAAATGATATCAGCAGTGTTCACACCATCACCAGCCGAGGGCAACGAGAAGCCCGAAATTTTCGTGTTCGTCGTTTCCTTACCCGAAATGGCTGTTTCTTCGCTTTCTTGACCTCTGAGGGCGTAAGCGAACTGGTACAAACAAGATGTAGAACAATCAGTAGTTCCATCTAACCATTGTTTTGCAACAAGCTCAAATTCGGTTTGTCCATCCTCGAAGCCGTAATCCACAAGCAAGACTTCCTGTTGAGTGGCGTCGTCAACGACATTTTCAGCAGCAGGTACGGACTTATAAGAATCTTCTCCACATTCGCAACCATCGATGGCCGACGGACATAATATCGTCGAAGTCATTTCATTATACCTAACTTCCAAGAAGCCGCCAGAAGGCGGTGTTCCAACTGTGATCGTTTGGCTTGCTTCACCAGTAGTTCCCGAAGCTTCCAAAATCACGGTGCATTTAAACGTGTACTCGGAACCAGCCAAGAGAGTATTCGGCGCAAGAGTCAATGAGCTTTGTTTGACAGCTTCAGACGGTTCTACGCCGTAAGAAGTCGAGACTAAAGATTCCAAACTACCTCCTGCAAATCCTACAGAACCAGACACGAGTTCCCATTGATAAGTGACACTTTCGCCCGAGGCGACAGCCGCAGTCGCGGAAGGTGACTCGCACGTGAGTGTACCACCTCTGGTTGGTGACCATTCGCCTTGAAAGTAATCTTCATCGTCGTCTCCGATAGTTACAGAAACGGACGTGATACTCGTCCACGTGACGTATGCTGTTTTCGTTCTTCCGGTGAGCGATGACTGACCGCGAACTCCTTTCGAGATGGTACAGCCAATCTCGTACATGTTATTCGTTCCGAGATATTGAAGTAGATCACTCCCTGGAATAGATATGGTGTCAGTGTCAGTCGCAAACATAGCACTCGCATCAGTGAAGCAATCTGCACCATCGGCGATCTCAACCAGTTCGCACGTCGATTCACCATCAGGAATTTCACATGCTTTCGTGCAGAACCAGTAGTAACTCCACGGATAAGCCACACCAGACTCATCACGTGAGTCTTCAGGATCAAACGGAGACGCAACGAGTGAGTTTGTCAAAAATGGTGAAACAATTCTATCTCCACCAAGCCTATCCTCGACGATAATTTCACGGTAAGCGACATTCACTTTCGTTGTTGATGTTATAGCTTGAGCAGTATTGCCGGAAGAAGCAATAGTTGCCGTAACTAACAACTCATACGTTTCTCCAGGTTCGAAAGAGTTTGGAGGAAGAGTAAGTTCCGGAGTCCCTCGCGTATTAATCCAATCAGAAGATTCAACTTGCAAGGATCCCGCTGTGAACTCCCAATAATACTCGAGAGCGTTCAAATTCTCGGGATAATCCATGCAAGACGTGTCCGGAGCTGATACGTACGAGATAATTGTCAAGCGATCCGAAGCGTAGATGGTAACTTCTTCCGGAGTTGCAATCTTGGGCAAAGGAACAGCAGCGACTGCCGTATCAAAAGTCGCAGTTGACGTTGTTCCTAAAAAGTTCGTAACTTGTAACTCAGCAGTGTACGTTCCGCCTGGCACAAGGTCCGTGTACGGAACGAAGAGACTATCTGTGCAAGTATTAATCTTGTTAGCTGTGTCAACTTCGCAAATATCAATATTAGATACATCTTGCGTACTGGTAATTCTCCAAACGTACGTGAGGGCTCTACCACCACCACCAGTCGATCTCAACGCATCAAAGTTGAGAGGAGTGCACGTACCAACACTGACCACACCAGTTATTGAGGCCTTTACAGATGGGTAAATGAGAGGTCCAAGGACACCCGTCGACGCAACGGCGAAGTACGAATTTCTGTCCTTCGTTCGGATGGTTTGTTGCTTCAAGGTGATGAACGATGCCGCGTTCTGCGACGTTTGTGGCTTCACCGTAGGGTTCGATCCGAGCGTAATTTGCAAATAATTGTGAGTTTTCGAGCCAGCGCCATCATCGGTCGGAATGTTAGTCCACTTACACAATGGGTTCGTACCCAAAAGACTGATCGTGGCTGTGGCAAGGACGTTTGAACAGTCAGATGCGCCTATTTGCATAGCCTCATCTGTCTCCACATCGAACACAACTTGGATCGTTGACAAAGAGTTTGCAAATCTCACTTCCGTGACAACAGGCGCAGGAACTGGTTTCACGGTGATGACTTTATTTGAACCATCACCAATCGCTTCTTTCTTTTGAATTATTTGGATGTAGTACGTGCCCGGCAGAATTGTCGAATACGTAAATTTGAAGACACCCGGCGAAACGTACTCAGCGCCGTTATTCGTGTATTCATATCCTTGAATCTCCGCACCTTCGGGTACGATTTCATCAAGGTCGATGGTAATCTCAAAGTCGTTCAATTCATCATCCGCGCTGAATGGGTGCAATCCAGAGCTAAATGCAAGGTTTCCGTACACGTCTCGCGTGGTGATGTAAACCGTTCGGTCCGTAGAAGTAGCAACAAGACCAGATGCGATGCCACCAGATAACGTCGTTTTATACACATTCGCAGTGCCACCTACAACCGTGATCGGAACATACATGGACGACACCATTGACCCACCGGACTCGTCTCGTTCAGTCAAGGATAAGTACCAGGTTCCTTCCTTGTACAAGGTGAACGTCACAGAGTAACCACCGCTTTCTTTCGTTCCAGAGTATCCAGTGACGGTGCCAGTCCTTGAAGTGGCACCGGTTGCTTTCAAAGCATCGCTGGGAATCAATTCAACATCCCATAGGAGCGCTGGAGTAGCGTGATCGTAGCCATATATATCTTTGGCGTAAATACTGAACTCAAATCTGTCTCCCGCACTCACAGTGGTTCCTGAAAGTTCTTCAGTTGTAACACTCGCCTCCGTGGCCTGCACATTCACCACACCGTTCGTTACCTCGACAGATGCCGTGGTAACAAGCAACTTACCTCCAACAGGTCCGAGGTAAACACTCACAGTGTTTGTGCCAACGTAACGCGGAACGAATTCAACTTCGTATTCGTAACCATTACCATCAATCTTCGTGATGATACCCTCAACAACGATAGTCTCCGACTCCACCGAAGAAGCAATTTCAACGTGGAACTCGTCGTTCCCGGCGACGTCGTCGTACTCGGCGTAGTTTCCAAAAGCATCTCTAGCGATGATGGAAAATTTTGACGAAAGGCCTGCACGAACCAAATTCGTTTCATCGGGCTCGAGACCTGTACCTTCAATGGTCGACGTCAACGCCGAAGTTGCCGCTGGGATTACAGTCAAAATCATTTGAGAGTTCGCGATCTCCACGCCATCGAAGGCAACAAAGATTGGAACTTCACCAGACTTTTCAGGCTTGACAGTGACTCTCCATATGCCAGAACCATCGTTAACAACAGTCGGAGCAGTTGGCACAAAGCCAGAAGATACTTGAACAGACGGAGCGGTGGCACTATTCGAAGCGACATCTAATCCATTCACGTCTCGTTCTTGAATGAAGAAGACAATTGCTTCTCCCGCCACGGTTTCAAAGAAAATTGAACCTGCAACTGGAATCTGCGAACCCAGCATAAGAGTACCGTCCGAATCGATGGCCAACAAAGCTGCTGATTTTTCCGCACTCGATTCACGCGTCGAGGCAACATCGTAGACTTGAACGGTTTCACCACCGGAGAGACCATCTGAAGTGCCGATCGGATCATTACCAGTAGCAATTTTAGCGTACATAGAATACGGATAGCCCAGGTCATACGGAATGTACTTGAACATGTACGTACCAGCACCAGTGTACGTCGGCCCGATAACCTCAACGCCAGAGATAGCGCTTGCCTTATCAGTTGCATTCGATATGCCAGAATTAGAAAGAATCTCAAATTCTAGAGTGAATGCTGTAGTATCAGTGCTTTTATCAGTTGTGATAATACCACCGGTTCTATCCGCAGCTTGAATGTAAATCGTAGATTCCGATCCAGCAATAGCGCCAGAAAAGATACCGGCACCTGAGTAAGTTGAGTACGGAGCACCAATTGCACCCGGTAGCACCGTGCACTCGTAATCCTTCTCCGTAGTGGGGTCAATCACCTCAGAACCATCAATGTAAAGAGAGAGACGCAATGAACCCGCAGCAGGAGGTGAGAAGTTCAGGATAGTGATGTAATCTCCATTCACGGCGTTACTTGACGTGAAAGTGATGTCAACTGCGTAAGTTTGACCTCGGACTGTGAAGACGTTCAGGGCCAAAGAATCAAGAACTGCAGTTAGCTCATCACTTTCGCCGATCACATTGCCATTAGCGTCACGAACGTACAATTCAACTGTCGAAGCCACGTCCGTTTGAAACGGAATCGTGGGTGAAATTCCAACAAGTGTAGTAGTAGAAGCGGACGGCTGTCCGACATAAACTTGAATGGAGAATTGTTCTTTCGTGTCGTAGTTTTTGTACAGATTCAATGCCAAGTCGTTGTCGTATACGACAGTCACTAAACCTGGCGCAACGTCAACAGAGGGGAGAGTAAAGTCAACCGTTAACAAGCCAATCGAGGCATCCGAGATTTCGAACGGCAAGAAGCCAGGATTATTGAGTGTATCAACTTTAAGTTCGAACAAACCGCTGTTTTGCAAGTCAGTTACAACATTTCCGTACTGATCCTTCGCGATTAAAGACAGAGTTGAGAGGACACCCGCCTCCACTCCGGCAGTCAAAGCATCTCCGTACAGCAAACAGTCCTTCAAAGATACAGACGAATGAAGCACCTTACCGCCAGATGGTACAGAAAGGAGAGATTCGCCGCGCAACTTAACTTCGACGATCAAGTCGCCAGACTTTTCAATTGTGTAAGTAGCTTCGTATGTGCCGTCAGACTCTTCAACGTACGCAAACTGACCGAAATCAACTACCGAGCCACCTGCAGAAATTTCATACGTGAACTCATCTGCGCTTGACACAATGGCATTCCCAATGGCGTCTCTTGCAATCAGGGTAAGTTTGGCTTCGTTACCGGCAACGATGTAGCCAGTCGACTGTAATCCGAATCCAGTTCCTGAGACTGTTGACGCAGTAGAAGCAACTCCTGGCTCAACAGTGATAAGGAAGCCCGTCTCATCTGTTGTACCGACAACTGCTCCAGATCTTGTGATCAACAATTTGAAATCACCAGATTGCTTTGGTTGTACTGTTATAGTGTACATTCCATCGCCATTATCGACGATGTTAGATGGAGAGATGCGAAGTTCGCTTTGACCGGTGGTTAGCGTGGGGACTAATTTAGCGCTCAGAATTTCACCACCGGTGCTCAAAGTGTTTCCTTGAGAGTCGCGCCCAAAGACATACACGAGCGAGTCTTCAGCGACTTTGAATTCGGAGGTACTATCAGCGCCGACGACCTCAGCCATAGCAGAGACGAAACTACCAGGGGATATAACTGTACCAGTGTATCCAGAGATGGGAACTTCTTCACATACAGGTGGGTCTGAGGAATCACACGCACTAACTTGCATGTCAAGTGTACCCGCGACAGTAGAAATATACTCACCAACAAAAGCAGATTGAGCACTAACATACACGAGTTCAATATCACTTGCAAACGCTGCTTCATTTACATCGCGCCTCATCAAGTTGAATTTCACTGCACTGAGCGAGGACTGAACGATATCGTCCGTCAAAAGGTTCGAAACAGAGTCGCGAAATTGTACTTTAACAGCACCCTTCGCCAAAACCTTACTTGAGAACACACCTTGTCCACCTACCACTGAGTTAGAAATATCAAGGGCACCAGCACTGACATCAAGAGAAAGAGCAGCTTGAGCGAGGGTAAGAACACTCGATGTCACACCATTCTGAACGAGTTGCGCAGTGCCTCTATACACACCAGCCTTGACAGGTTTGATGAAACCGTAATAATAGTACGAGTCATTTTCGGTATCCTTGACCAACTTCATCGTACCATCACTCGCCGAACCAGTGTAAGTGACGGTGTAAGCAGCAGGACCGGTGAGGGCGATAGAGAACGTTTCTTCTTTATTCGCTAAATTCTTGTAATCCTGGCCGTTGTAATACGCATCTCTTGGGTAAATGTAAACAGGTACGCTATCACCTGCAACGATGCTTCCATCCGTGTTCCCGAGCTGAACATAAGAAGTTGAACTAGACGTGACGCTAGAAACGAGTTCGAACGTGAACTCCCCAGGATTCTCGTATTCGACAGAACCGGTGACTAAACCATTGACAGCGACCGTCAATTTGTACGGTGCTTCAGCTACACTAGTCTTAGTAAAAGTAACAAAGTATGTGCCACCCGCATCTTCGTTGACGTAGCCAAACGCACTTGGATCGAGGCCCAAACCAGAAAGCACCGATGAATCAAATAATTGAAAATCTGTGTACTCAACGAAATTTTCGTTGTTCCCATTGAAGACAGTAAGCACCAGAGAAGGTGCTTCGGATGGTACCGCCAATATACCATCGCTGTCGTAAAGCGTGATGGCGATGGCAGTCAATTCACCCGCAACTCCATATGTTATTCCAGGACCTGAGATAACGCACCTTTTCTCATCCACATCCGTGCTTACGGAAGAGGAGATTGGTATGTTCGAGAACGGAGAGCCTGCAATAGCCTCACTATCGTAAGCAATATCGACCGTGACCGTAGCGTCTGTGCTACCCTCAATCATATACTCAAATCGATAAACTCGGGAAGATTCGTCCCATGTTGGACCGCTTTGAATAATCGATCCCGCAGTCGTGGTAACAGTCACTTCAAACGAAGAGGCACTTGTACCTGCCGTGACGAGAAAATCTGAGGCATCACGAGGATCTATGGCAATGTAAGTTTGGATGCCGAGAGAGCCTCCAACAATACCAGGTCCAGAAGCGCGCGTGTAGCTCGCGCTAATAGCACCAGCAACAATCTCCTGCTGGAATGGCGAATTGGCAATATCCACGCCGCGAATATTGAGGGCCGTTTCCATGTAACCAATAACAGATGGGGTGTATTCGATGGTGTATTTCCCAGTAGCACTGTCAAAAGTCACAGAGTGTTCCTGGATGGTCGATTCTTCCATTAATAAGGCATCATCAGAGTAAATCGTTTGTGAAATACCATCGATGATGTCATTCACGAGATTACCGCGGTCCTTCTTGAAGTTTCCATACACATCTCTCGCCTCCAAAGTCAACGTAGCCTTACTGTTGACTGTTGCAGAAGCCGTAATACCAGCACCAGTGAGGGTAAATTTCGAATAATCCGCATCAGATGCGATGACTTCCATGTTCAATGGTAACTGAGACCCACCAGGGCCGTCCAGGACTAGCCCATCTGATATGTATGCTCGGAGAGCATAAGTTCCAGTCGTTTCCGCAGACCAGCGCACTCGCCAGTTTCCTGGTTCAGATGCACCAATTTCTTGTGCGTAGCCATACTTAGCAGGAGCTGGCCCGCTTACGTACTTGTAGCCTTCAGGCCCGTATTTGTTCGGAGCCGCGAATGTAAGATTCGTCGGCGTACCATACGGATCATACGTCAATTGGTTCGAGTACTTATCCGCAGTAATAATCTGATAGTTGTGTTCCGAACCAGCAACGGCTACCTGCGTCAATGGAACTGTTCGGTCATTTCTTGTGTACGAACTTGAAGCTACGGCAACCCCAGGATCGACATTCACGTAAATAATACCGTTGGCGGGTGAATCTATGACAGTTTCTGTGCTCACGCCGTCAACTGGTCGAATTGCAGAAATTGTCAACTGCGCCGGGGAGGTCACTACGGCTGTAAAAGAAACCTTGATTGAACCATCCGGGTTCGTAGTGAAAGATGGCTCTTGTCCACCACCGGCCGAAAGTTCGAGATTTCTTGACACTACTTTAAATTTGTTCGTATCAGGCATCTTCGTGATCGTGTTGCCTGACGCATCGACAGGCTGAATGGTGAACGAAGTAACTTCGCCAGCCCTGGCAGTCATCGTAGCATCACTCAAAGCTTCACCGTACGCGAACGAGTACATTGGCGAGATATTTGGAGAAGCAACCGACATCGTGTACGGAGAACCGATAATGTGATCACCGTCGTAAGTGATGTTGAACTGATATTCAACACCATTTCCGCCAGTTGGCAACGTGTACACAATGTTGTAAGTGCCATCTTCATTATCAGACAAGGTAGCGACATTGGTGAGGAGCGACCCAGCTGTTGGTTTCGTTTGAATTGCAGAAACAACGAGCGGATTTCCGTCTCCACCAATTGTGATTTCGTTATTGAATTCATCCCGGGCAACAAATTTTAACGTTCCACTTTCCATTGCAGTGACAGTACTTGGAGGTGTCGCGAGTAATCCCGAAGTTTTGGAATTCGGTGAACCCGCAGTAACTGTGATGGAAACGGACTCTCCAGAGACAAGACATCCGTCAGGGTTGACCTCCAAATCATCCGGTGAGCCACTCGCGCAAAGTCTTACAGACATGTCAAACGTCCCCGTGAGGTAAGTTATGTTGTAAAATACTTCGAACAAGCACTGGTCAGTCGTGAGACCAAAGCAACCATCGAGTGCAAAGCAGTTCTCCGAGCTTGAGGAAAATTTTTCTCCCATGTTGCCTTCCGAAGTTCCAACAAAATCAATGCGGCAGGAAGTCAACGCATCTTCTCTCTCGTCTTCTGACAATTTATAGAGAGCATTAGAGCCGGCATCATAGGCTGAGATGAGCACAGATTTTCGTTCGTCCGCGATAGAACCAGACAGACCGTCCCCATTCATGAGAGAGTTTGCCGCATTCACAACGCCAGGAACAACTGTGACCTTGAATTGTTTGACTTGAACCGCATCAGAGACCGGTGCCGATCCTTCGGTTGTTGAGATACCCATAGCAAATCTCGGTTGCAAGCTGACAGAGATGGTGTATGCAGCGGTGTTGGAGAAAGTCAACGAAGCTTCAGCAGACACCGATCCATCAGGAAACGCCTCCACGTAGTTTGAAGGAATTCTGCAGTCCGGAAAGAATGATGATGACGGGAAGCATGCCAACGAAGTAAATTCAGCATTCAAAGTTTCCGCTTGTGACGCGGTAGCCGTGACTGTGAACACATCCCCGGGGTAATCCGAGGAATAGTATTGCACGTTGCCGTATGAATCTTTCGCCGAAATCGCAAACTCAACGGGAAATCCTGCGGTAGCAACAATCGGGTTCGTTCCTTGAACACCAGATGCAATAACAACATCAACGCTGGAAGCTGTAGTGAAATCTGGTCGGATGACGAGATTAGAATATCCTCCAAACTCGGCAACAAGATCAGTGCTAGCACCAGCCTCATCGAAAGCAATCTCACGTAAGCGAGCGCCAATTTCGACGCCGTTCGCCGTGATAGATATCGGCCACGTTCCTGCCGTACTGTAGTAGTAGTCGATTCGGAACTCACCCGTTGTACCTTCCACTGCTGTGATGGCGATATCAGATCCAGAGAGTACGGTTCCACCAATTGATAACTGGATGGTGACATCATTTCTGCCCATTTGGACTCCATCTTGATCAAATGTCAAGATACGGAAAGAACCTGAGGGTTTTCCCGTGCTTGCTACAGATGCGAAGCCAAGCGTAAGATCACCATCACTGGTGGACAAATATGCAGCTTTGTAGGTAGTCTGCAATGGATCCAAAGTCTGAACAGAATCGGCAGTTTTGATATCCAACAAACAACCTGATGAAGGAATGGTGATGAAATCGCATCCAATTTGAACAAAACCAGTGCCGTACTCAATCTTGAGCAATGCTGCTCCGGCAGCCACAGGCGTGTACGTGATGGTGTAAGTACCATCACTGTTATCAGTTACAGTTGTCGTAGAGCCTGTCTGGTTCAAACTCGCCCGGAAAGTATCTCCACCCGACGTTTTTAAGTTGCCAAAGGAATCCACAGCTTGAATGACAACTTCTGACGCAGCTCCAAACAGAGTTCCTCGGACACCCGCGCCACTAAGGAAGGACTTGGAAGCAGAAGCGGCTCCAGCAGTAACAGTGAAAACTCGAGGAGAATCTGCGATGTTTGCACCATTTATCTTGAACGAGAGACTAGAGGTACCAGCCACTGAAGGAGTGTACGAAACGTTGTACTGACCGAGTGCTGTATCAAAGACAAAGGATGGTGCAGTCTCCGTAACAAGATCTTTCGTAACACCGAGGCCACGCGATACCACTAACGAAGAAGAGGCACTCGCAGCACTCGTGTAGACTCTGTTCGAGTACTTATCTCGTGGAACAACGACAAAACTGGACTTCACTCCAGCTTTGGCAGAGTTCCACCCCGTACCCGAGGCCGTAGAAGTCGTAGCTACGATAGGTCCAGAGGTGATGTATGCTTTATAGCTTGAAACGTCGGTAGCAGCAACACCGTCAACATACAATTTTAAAGTGTACGTTCCCGTGATTGTTCCTAAATACTGAAGAGTCACCAAACCAATTTGAGTGCCGTCTGAACCGAGAGTAATTGAAATGGCATCAGCGCTGTTAGAAACTACTGGTAAAGAGCCAAACAAGGTACTCGATTTCGTAGTTGACTGCAAAATCATTTCAGCCTTGACATCCACAGATCCAGCTGGGGAAGAAGTCAGGGCGTTTCCATATCTATCGTACAAACGCACAACCCATGTTCCACGAGTCACAGACGTTGCATTCGTGATAGAAATGAGCTTCGTCGTGCTACCAACGACGGCACCAGGACTCACGACAGCAGTGAAGCTTCTGACCGTGGCCGCAGTGGCTCCAGCCGGTGTCACAGAAACTGTCACCGGTGTTGTACCTGCCGTTGTGAAAGTGTATGAAACCTTATAACCGCCCGTATTTGTATTCCAAACACCCTGCGAAAGGACAATGTTGTTCGCCCGAAGCACGACAACCATTAGCACGTCACTTACCGCAACGTTTCCATATACATCAGCGGGAAAGATGTACAGCGAATATTCCGTACCAGCAACAAAAGCAGCAGAGCTTCCTTGTGCAGGTAAACCAGCCGAAGCAGCAAATGAAGCAGTTCCGTCGACCAAGGCCGGCGCAACCACATTATTCGTCGCAATGATAATCTCTGGGTTCACCATCGTCAATGCTACTCCACTGGCATAGGCCAAGACAGAGTATTGATCGGATGCGAACTTAAGTACACCTTCGGCGACTAATCCAGTTCCGGTACTGTCGGCCTTAATAGTCAAAGTTTGGATTCTCGCGGTGTTTTTCGACTTGATCTGGACAATTACGTCATCCGAAAATCGAGCCGTGGTGATGGCGTTTCCATATGAATCTTTCAAACTCAACGGTAACGATAACGTAGCTCCGGGCGCGTACCCACCTGCTGGAGTTGAAGGCTTGGTAATAGTAGACACACTTCCACTTGCCTTCGCGGCAGCTAAAGTGAAAGAAACAGGCGAGTCCTTCACCGCATGATAGACCGAAGGCGTGTCCGCATCAGCTTTAGATACTGAAAGTGTGTAAGTCCCAGACTTCGTTGTGTACAATTTGTCCACATAAAGACGGCGATTCATATCCGCGTCTCCTGCACCGGTTCCTAGTGGTGATAAAGTCAATGATACTTGACTTTGAGGTCGAGAAAGTTTCGAGAGAAACGTCGTGGAAATCGTGTTCATATCCAAATTATATTCCAGGTTCCATTGATTTATGATGAACGTCACACTCGATCCAACAACGCCAGAAACTGGTGCACCGGTTACCTTGAAGTAATCTGCCTCGTTCGTGAGGAACACAGAGGCAATGTGGGTAGACGATCCTTGATCAAGCGGGTACCCGTCTACTGAGACTGTAAGTGTGTATGTTTCAGCGTACAGGGGAGTAAATGATCCATAGTATGAACCAACCGACCCTGTTCTATCAGAAAGAGAATTCGAAACTTCTGCAGCTCTAGTTCCGGAGATGCTCCCAGTCACAGTGACAGAAAATGCAGAGGATTGTCCAGAAACAGCAATGCTATTTCCAAGACGGTCGATAGCAATGACATAAAAGTAAGCAGGTTGACCAACTTCGATGTATTCACTCGGCGTGGTCATCGTAGACTTAGTACTTGGTACATCAGAAACCACGTTGATACTGGTAGATGTACTGAGAGTTTCACGATCGAATGGTTGGTCTGTATCCACATTCAATAGGTTACTTATCATCGCAGTGAACGTATATGTTCCAACTGTATTCACTGACGGAATCGAAACAAGATGCTTACCAGCAGAGATACACGATGTGAAGGTACCTGGTTCTGATAACTCACCACCGGTGACACCCCACGCCCAATTGAAGTTATCGCGCGTAACACACGTCGGATTCGAATAGATATCTTTTATGGATACTATTATTTTTTGAGTTCCAACACGTCTAGTGCCGTAATCCACCGTAGTTGACGAGGTAGCAATGTATGTGCTCGCTTTTACAACAATTGTCTTGGAAACCGCAAGCTCATTCGTATTGACGTAAATCTTGAAGGTGTACGAGCCAGCAACTTGTGGAGCTGTGAACTTAATTTTAATGTCATACGGTTCTTGCGTATCCAAGGGAGTAATGACGATGCTGTCAGTAAATGAAGACGACGCAGGCGTACTCGTGAACACGATACCACTTGCACTCGGAACTTCCTCTTTATTTGTGGCTTGGTTCCCTTGAGAATCCAAAGGATCAAGCGTGAACTCTTCCTCCTCGCCCGCAATCAAGGATGTCGGGAAGTCTACCGCGACAGACTCCTCAGAAATCGGACCATGTCTCACGTCGATGACAAGTTTATTATCAACGAATTGAGAAATAGCTTCACCATATTCATCACTTCCAATTTTCACATCTAACTCAATCAATACCGGAGCCTTAATCAAGAGTGAAATTGAATACGTGCCATCAAAATTGTCTTTCCAGGGCTGAGCAGACAGGCCCGCGTTCTCAACAATAGCTTGGCCCGCATTCTCATGACCAGCAGGGAAGACGCAGCTCGTGTAATCAGCGGCGGTACCAAATTTGCAAAGATACGAGACAAACAAACTTTGGCCACCATTAGAGAGATCGATCAAGTTATCAAGTGTTTGAGAATCTCCAGAATTCCAGCCTCGTGTGACAACTGTGTAAGTGACGGTCCCAGTTTGCGTGAAGCTCTCCTTGCCACCCGTTGCAGAATCTCTTTCCACACAATCAACGGCGTTTGAATTCAAGGGTTCCGTCGCCGATCCTTCATCACAGACGCCGTACATATACGAGTTCTCTGGACTGATGACGGTTTCAGAAACTTCAAATGAAGTGATCATTGCGCCTGAGGCCAATTGACCACCAAACACAAAGCTTCCCGCATCGTTCTTGAACACCACCATGGCAATGTAGAAGCCTGCATCAGATGCATCGTAAGAAATCGTGTACGTACCGTCAGCATTGTGCACGGCGCTCGCAGGCACAGCGCTAGATCCGCACCCAGCTGGATCAGCCGCTGCTACAGTTCTGCTCGAGACTTTGCAAACCCGAGCAACGAAATCTTTGTCTTCTCCGTAGACTAATCCCGAAGATTTCGACGAAATTTTGTTTGGGAGAACGCTATCGTACGGAGTCAACTCAAAACTGGACTGGCCAGTTCCTTTGTTGTCCGTAGTAGAAGAAGTATCGGAATACTGCAAGTCCCAAATTGTATGCGCGACAGACATCGTACCCGGAATGACCGTGAACTCTTCGTAATCGGGGATGAGGTTTGCTTGAACAACCGTAGTAGAATCGTACGGCGCCCCAGTACCCGCCTGAACGAAATAACCTTCATAAGCGAGCATCTTACCCACTGTCGGCCAATATTGCAGAGCGAAGGTTTCTTCATTCTCATCGTCGTACAAGCTCATGAAGTAAGCCTCCACTTTAAAGCGAGTGGCAATTTTCCTATCTACTGTAAAATATGCATTATCATCGTAAACCGCAGCCGAAGCAGAGTCAGCTGTTGATGCTGTAATATCCGTGCCAATGACTAAGACATTGTTGATTTCTACAGTTGGAACATCTGTTCCGATGATTGTAGGCGACCACGTAACACTACTTCCCGAGTACTGGCTTACTTTTGAGGTGAAGTAATGCGTTTTCAAGGTAGAAGACACCGTTCCGATGTTCTTTAATCCCGTGTTAGAATTGGCCATGAAACCCTCGGTGTCGAGCTCGATAGTGTAGCCAACTTTGTCAGTTGACGATGCTTTGAACACGGACGTAGAACGCTGCGTACTCGGTTCAAGCGAGTAATATTGCGCCATATCTCCTGCAGTCATTCTCGTAAGTGTTACGGTGTACGTGGTGCAGAGAGAGTCCGTGCACGTCGCATCCGGAGTATCCTTCGTACTACTGGGAAGAATTGTTAAGCTGACCGTAACGGGGGTTCCAGGAACTAAGTCATACACGGTATAACTCGTATCCGTTCCATGGATGGCATCACCCGCATCATTTGTTTTAACAACATCGTTGATTCGGACATACGTTCCTGGGTACAATTCCCACTCAACTGTGGCGGCGTCGGCGCCATGTTGGATGCTTCTGGTGTACGCGAGAACAGAAGGGTCAAACGAAAGTGGTTCGGTCACAGCACTACCAGTAAAATCGACACCTCCAACATTTACCGTACCGTTGATATCGTACGCATTAATAGAAGACAAGATGGCAATGTCCTCAGAACTCTGAGGACTTCGGGTTACCTGTATTGTGTACGTGTTGATGACGGTGACACCATCTTCTTCATCTGTGTATTCCACGGAGACTGCCACATAGTTCTGATCACCAACGTCAGGATAAACTTTGTAACTCTCGGATGAATCCAACGAAGTTCTTGCGCCAGCTCCTAAGGATACATACACAACGGACCCTTCCTTGGCAACCAAGTTAGCGGCCGCTCTAATATCGAGTTCAGTCGTGTCGTACCCAACCGTGGCAGAGTACGTGTTCACGGTTGCATCAAACGATGGCATGAATCCACTCGGAGTGAGACTGAGAGATGTAAGATATGGCGCAACTTTACGAGACGATGAGATAATGTAAGAACCGGAAAATCCAGTTGTTCTCGACGTTACTGCAATGGTGATATCAATCTTGCCAAACGGAATTTCGACGCAAGAAGCGACATTGGTAGCAACCGCGAGTGGCGCACCTCCACCCATTTGAATGCTTGAACTGTAACTCACAGTATCGAATGACATGGTGAAGCAAACGGATGAGGAATCAAACGGAACTGGCATGTCGTATGCGTACGTCGTGGCAGCAAAAGAAGGGTCCAGTTTAGCACCCGTCGAGCCTGAAATACTGAGAGTATTCAAAGTTGGGAGTGCCTCTTTTGTAAAGGTAACTGTGTAAACGTTCACGACGTTCAAGTTACTCAAATCCCTCACATAAATTTTCAGTGCTCCGATATCTTCCGTAACACCCGTAGTGTCGTGTGTTTGTTTTCCACTTGTCAAGCACGTTGAGAAGTCTTGACTCAAACTGACTAGACACGTAGAGCTGGTACTGCTTTTAGATACGGTGTAAGTGAAGCTGTTCTCTGCGCTCCCCAAGGCAGCCACGTAATTGTAACGAGACGTTGAGAAGGTTGGCGTAACAGAAGATGAGGAAAAGGTCAAAGAGTCTAACTTTGGCAACGTGCCACGTGTAACATAGTACATGTAAATAGACTCGACTCCACCTATTGCAAGACTTCCTTGCACAGTTATCGTAATTGCAGTCGTCGTGCCTTCCGCAACTGGCACAGTCAAACGCCCACTTTCTGGGAAAGCAATACGTGAGAGACTACCATATTGTACGAAAGCATCAGAGACTGGAACATCGCCAGTTTTAAGGAATGCCACAGAGATGTCTAATTCAGATTTTGTCGCAGCGACTGTAGACCGGTAGACGTAAACGGATGTTGAAAACGAGGGCGAAAGTAAAATCGCTGCGTCACTCGAGTCCACGACAGCGATACTCGTGAGTTTCGGAGTATATGGCCTCGTAAATGTGAACGTGTACGTCGAACCGCCATCCACGTTTTGACCCTCAGCAACTGACTGCAGAGTAATAGAGGAGAGGCCGGAACCATCCGTAGGAACAACAGTCACCGTGTGCGTGCTCAAACCTTCATCGATTCGTAGTGGTAACGCGTATGCACCAGAAGTAGAACAACTCACATCGGCTTGATCACACGTTACCTCAACTCCATCAACAAACAGGACGGAAGATGAAGACGGCGTGATTGTGATCAAAGTCTCGTACACGTATTGCGGCACATCCACATTATACATATATGTATTGCTCGAGAATGCAGTCGGATCGGTGAATGAGGGACTTTCTGATGGACTGCCGTCCGAGGTGGTGGGATCTGACTCCCATTTATAGTTGCCAATTTCAAGTGCGGTGACCGATGAAGCGTCTGCTCGAGTAATTGAAATGGAATATACAGTCGTGCCCTCCGCGCCAGAAACAGTTACGAGCAAAGCATTGACGCCGTAATCTAACGCAACTGGAGTCGTTAGTGAAGATTCACTCGTTATTGACTTAGTTCCATCAGGCGCCGCAACCGTGAGGGAAACATGCGGCACATCTGAAGAAACAATGGAAGACAGAGTAATAGAAGAGACTGTGGCTAACACGTTTACAGCGTACGTGTAAGAACTTGCCGTAAACGCAGGAACCATTTGTTCGCCGATAACATCAAGAGAAGACAAGAATGGTGATTCCTTCACGTCCACGTAGAATGTATACGTGCTCTTTACAGTCTCATCTAAAGATGTAACCGTCATAACCACAATCGTATCTGTAGTTGAGAGCTCGATACCTTGAGAGGATCCGCTCAAGAAAGAAGCAGTAGATTCGTACCCGCCGGAGGAAACAAATGTGATTGCACTCCCGGTGGTGTCTCCATTCACAATTGGTTTAAAAGTGAGACCTTCGCCATTATTATCGTACGAGTATTCGAGGTAATACGTAAACGTTTTCGGAGAGAAATTCAGCTGATTTTGCCCCTTCGACAGAGTGACGCTCGAAAATGTAGGCACATCTGGGCGAATGAAAGTTACCAAGTAAAACGTTTCCGATGTGGCTGAATATACCGTAACTCGAACAGTCTTGGAGCCAACGTTGAGTGAAATTTCCGAAAAGTAAGAGCACGTCAGCAAACTGCACGTAGACGCTTCGGATCCATCGATAGTGACCGATTGAGTCGTAAAGCAATTGTCGGTATCACCGCTGGCAATTTGCTCTGCTGTGCAACTCAAGGAATCGTCAATGAACGTGAGCAATTGTACGGTGGAAGTGTCAGCATTGACGTAAACGTTGTAGCTGGGGACCGAAGTAGAAAATCCAGACGCAGTCTCATCCAATGAGGAAACAAGGCCGAATTCTCCTCCACCAATAGTGATATCTTTCAGAGAAATGGATTGCACCGGGTCAACACCAAGCAAATCAAAGCTGACATATGGAATAAAACCGCCGCCGAAAGTAACATCAAGCGGTGGCGTGGCAGACCCATAGAACACTTTAATTCTCTCAGCTTCTTCCGTGGATCCACTGCCTCCTTGTCCATATTCATCATCCTTACCAAAGTCATTGTAGGTATCGATAATGATAGAAATACCGACATCGGTTTCACCAATCCAGTTTGCCGAACCATCTCTGAAAATAGGAGGTTTCAAAACGAGTCTGAATACGCCTCTTTGATCTGTTGCTGCAGTCCACAAGTCACTGGCCTCGTAGATTGTACCGATTGAGGAATAATCGGAAGTTCTAGTACCAATGGAGGTGATGGCATCGTTGTTACTTGGATCGGACCCACCATCGAAACTGAGTTCGATTCGTACCTTTGTATCATCAGACGTTGCAGCTTCAGAGCTTTCGTCATAAACTCTCACTTCCATGTCTAGGAGTACATCCGTGGCATTTCCGGACTCATATGTCAAGAACCCTTTATAGCTTGTTAATCCATTCGTGACATCGATGAATCGAGCTTTTTTGGACAAGGCGTGAAGCAAGTACAGAGAATCTGCTGCGTCTGGCGATACGTAAGCTCCAGACTTCAACCAGTCAAGATTCGGGTCCATTTGCTGTCTCTGCCAATCGCTATAAACGCTCAGATCGAAGTCAGCATCATAGCTCTTGCCCATGATGGCTCTTTTAAGAGCTAAAACGTCGGAAACATCGAAAGAACAATCTCCGTTGACGTCCCCAAACTTACATCCACTATCAACACCACTTGCGCACGTCCCGACTCCATTACAAACTGCTTCGGTATCAGTATCTTGGAGGAGTGATCTCATGTGGGAAGGAAGTACGGCAATTTCCACCTCCAAAACTTCGGAGATAGAGCCATCCTCGAGCAATTGACGACGACGTTTCTTTCCAGAGTAGCTGTTAAGAGCGATATCACCTGAACCAGTCATGTTAGAAACGAAGGCAGCTGCTGTTATGTCGGCACCATCGGTACCCTCAACAGTCAAGACCTGGACTGTGGTTTTGATTTTAGCCAAAATCTTGAAGGAAGTTTTCACAGAGAACGAAATCGTAGCGACGTGAATGGAGGAACCACTTACGGTAGAAAGCGGCTCGGTACCAATCATGAGCACTTCAGTGGACGGGTTATTCCTGGTACAGGCAAAATCGTATTGAGCCCAGTCGTCTCCTACCGTGCAACCAGTCGCTGCGATCATATTTGAATCAAACTGGGTAACGAGTTGGAAACTTCGAAGATTCGCAGATCCCGAATTGATTCGAACTTCAATGTCGAACGTTTCGTCTTTAATCTTCGGAGGAAACGGAATGCCTGTCAACGCACCCAAGGAAACGTCATTCTCAGCTGGCAAGAGATTCGGGGCAATCGAAGAAGTTGCCGATACGAGGTAATCGACACTGCCATCAGCGCAAACAGCAGAAGCAGAAATGAGAACTCGAGTCCAATACTGGTTCTTCAAAGTCGCCGTGCTTCCACTGACTTCAATGATAGAGGGCAAAGTAGAGTCGAATTTGACTACTTCTTCCCAGTTGAAGACTGCTTGCACTTCTTCCGAAGACACCGCGTTGGAAATCTGAGATCCATCATTGAAGTACATGTGTACATCTAAAGATTTTGTTGCGTCTACCAGGCCGATGAAAGAAGTAGACGCGTCCCAAATATCTTCATCAAAGAGGACAGAGGTCAGCGTTACTGGTGTATCCGAAAGCGCAAAAGTCGTCTCAATGGTAGACTCGGCAAAAGTGCTACTAATAGCTGCATTTCCAGTAGTGGATCCAGCAGCAGCAATTATCACCTCCGAAGAAGTGGAGGACTGGGTCAATGTGAATATGTCAGAGGCTGTGTAAGATGTTTCGCTGGTGATATCAAAAACTGAGCCATCCGTTAAAGTAGCAACTGACTTCAATATCGCTCGTTGATAACTACTGGTGCACACAATCTTGTTCAAAGACAGTTTTTCAATGTCGCTGCTTCCTGTGAATGCCGGATACGGAGTCATCACTGTTTGCGTGCTCATATGTTTAACTATGTCAATCGTCACCTTCGCCGTCTTCATCTCATCTGTCCAAATGCCCATAACGGTGATGCTCGTGTCATCAGTTGAACCAAATATGGTGAGCACACCATCGTTAGATACGCGAGCATATGAGTGATTGGTTACGTATGTGGGATTGTTGTAGATATCGAGATCGGTAGGGTGTTTTATCAGAAACTGAGACGTGGCTGAAGATGTGAAACTCTGAATATCACCGTCAGAGTATGTTCCAGTAAGTTCCAAGTTAGCAACACTTCCGATATTCATAGGAGCGTTCGTAGAGAGATCACCTTCAAAGGTAAGCTTGGATGCACTCGCAGTCAAATTCACATATTCGAGATCAGCGATGACAGCTTCGACACCACCGTAGCCGTAAATGATATCTTCACCTCCTACGGCACCGTTACAGGTGGTCGTAAGCAGCTTTGCCTGGATGACATCATAGCCTTCCATACCGCCTTTCACATCTCCAATTTCTCCATAGTAAGGTGCGGCCGTGTTGTCTGAGCCAGCCGTGCTTATAATGCTCAAACCGTTGTATCGGATACCGGTACTTACGGTCAGGCCAGGCAGGTGAGAAAGTTCGTTGACTTTGTTATCTTTAAAGCGGGCATAGACAACAATAGCGCCTTGCGCACCCTTACGATTCAACTTTTGAATCATATTCACAGACACATCAGCGTATGTATCTGCGTTCAAATCGGAAGGAGTCTGCGAATCAAACTGTTCGGAAGTAAATTCAGCTCGGGAAACAAGTACAGGTCGAAGCGACTCGATACCGATAGGGTCGGAAATTGCCGAGATAGTCACCGATGGCTCGACTGCCAAATTCGAATTTATCAGAGTAATTGTCGCCTTACCAACGCCATTGGTTTCTACGATTGTAGTACTGCCATCCCTAAAGGAGAACGCATCCCCTTCTGTATTGTTCAAGTACAAGTCAACCATACACGTGATGTCAACTTCATCTTGGTCAGTTAAACCACTCCCGCCATATGTTGCCAACGCAGAGATGTTGGTGTATTGATACACTGAACTGCAATCCTCGTAATACACATCCTCGACCGGAGCCAATACTTTATCTTGTGCTTCTAAAGACACAACTTTCGGAAACCAGACTCTGATAGATGATACGACAAACTGTGCACCGTCCCCAGAGGTCAATTTGACAGATGCCGCAGCAGCACCAGCTTCGTTCGTTTTTCCAATTTTGGCCACACAGGCGTTTTGCGTCCCGTCCACACCGTTAATTTTCAAGTTACCCGTTTCTACGGTAAGTACAGAACTCGACGTTATAGAGCATTCAACACTTTGCATAACTTCGTCGCCTCCGTTTTTAATGTAATTGTCTGGGTTTCTGTACACAGCGTATCCAACAATTTCCGTCTCTTGTATTGCCCTCGTGGTGTCCAAAACTGCCGTATTGACGATCTCAGTCTTGGAAACAATGCTGTAGGAACCGATAATCTCGTTGGTGTCGAGTACAATAAGTTGGGCGTTTGTGACACTACCACCTCGTGCATCCGTTACATACGCGTCAAAGCTTTCTAAGAATGTGTAGCCACCGATCGTTACCAAGGAATCAACATTGAGTGCAGCCACGTCGTTGTAGGTTCCCACCGGTACGTTGTTGATGGTAAACGTGATGTAGCCCAAAATGACTTCGTCACCCGTGAGATCTGCCAGTGTAGCGCTGGAGGTAGCTCCAGCGACAACGATAGAGACGATTCCTTCCGTGCTGTTTCTTTCTAATCCAACAGCCGCAGAGTTGTATCCGGTAGAAGTAGTGAAAGAGTCAAATCGAAGAACTGTGGTATTGTATTTCAAACTACCACTCCATGCTCCGAGCGGAAAGCCGCCCGTATTCGCTGAAACTGGAACTGTGAGTTCGTTCTCGCTGAAGCGAGGGGACTTCGGCATCTCAAGGATGACACCACCAGTCGAGGGAAGCGCAACATAGGTCGCAGAGTTCGCAAGCTGGACGGAAAGGATGGACGATGTCGAGGAATCCTCAATACCGTATCGGAAGAGCAGCTGCGCTTTCATAGAAACAACTTCGTCGGCTTGGAACCACGCGGTCGGAACATCGAGTTCACAAGATCCAACGCCAGTAGTGAGCGAAGGCAAGGCGCAACCGATGGAGGCAACAGAGGTTGCATCTTCCGATAACGTTGCCGACAGGCGTAACGACAATCCAGTTTGCAAAACTGTGCCAGCAGTCGTGGCGTCCATCAATTGAAATCTCACCTGCAATTTCGCTGTATCTGGATACACCGTGCTCGTTAGAACAATTAACTTCACAGAAGACACCGGACGACGAGAGATTGCAATTGTAGCGGATGCTTCAGTGAAACCAGTTGGGGTGGAGTCTCCACATCGATCAGCCATCAGCTTGGCGGAAACGCTTTTCGTGGTGGTTGTTGATCCAGGAACGAAAATACCGAATTCGCGAGAGAATGCACCCAATGACGCGTAGGTGGTCGAGCCAATGCCAAAACCATCTCCAGATATTTGATAATCATCGGAAATAATCTGCGGTTGGAGCGCGGAAACGTAAGAGTCTTCATTCGCACCAGCGATGGGGTCCGGGGTTTCAAACGTAAGCACCGGAGTGTACGTATACCCAAGCGCAGACATGTGAGGATCAAGCGATACACCAGTGTATGGGAAGATCGTGGCGCTCGTAGAACCGACGGAGCTTGAAGCGCATTTAGATTCACACGTCTCCACGACAAGTGCAACGGTAATGTTTTCTTTTGCAAATTCTCCGCTTGGGCCCGAGGCTGTCACGGAAAACAAACCAGCAGAAGACATTGGAGCTTCAACGGCATAGCGCACCGGTAATTCGCCATCTGCGCTTGAAATATATGATTCAGCCTCGGCAAAACTCATGGCAGCATTCGCGAAATATGTCTCGTTAGTCGAAGTAAATTCGAAGCGGACTCTGGTGTATTCTCCGCTGACACCAGTACCAGCGTAATCGAAGAGCTGTGCCTGGAAAGTAAGCGAATCGTACGGAGATTCAGGGAGGACGATGATATCATCAACGGACGTCGCGAACAAGAACCTGTAGTCCCCTTCAAGAACCTTCAATAAGAACTGCGCATCTCTAAGTTCTGGGCATGGTGATCCGCTAGCTCCATGTACTGCACATCGAGATGTGTCGAAATCTTCACCGCGCATCCAGTCCATAGTAGGATCAACTTGTTTGCGCTGGAAGGAGTCCGCATCGCCCAAGGTCGAAGTAAGATTCGTGTATTCATCCGAGCCAGCAATCCAACGCATGAGAGCGAGGTAATCGTTTGCGTCGAACTTACAGTCACCATTAACATCACCTTGCACATTCGTCGAGCACGTAAAGTCTTGGAGGAGCGTACGTTTCGCGCTTCTGGAGCGCTTCTCAGCTGCTAAATACTCGTGCGAAGCTCGCTTTTCGTCAGGAGATTTGGTGGTCGCTGGGACCACTGCCATGTGCTGAGCTGGTACTTTGACGTTGGAGTTCACCCAGTCTTTCGGAGCACCAACAGAGAGCAGAGAGCGACGTCTCGCACCATTCAACTTAACGTAAGTCGTTCCAGCTACCGAAGCTTCGTTTGAATACGTGGCTCCGTCAGAAAGAACAATAGATGAAACTTGAGTGTAAATAAGACTGGTGGTCGCAGTGGACAAAGTAGACAACGTTATTGACGCGATCTCAGCCTCTTCCCCGATGAGTTCTTCTTGAACAGCACTACCGACGAGAGAAATTTTCCCACTCGCAGTATCAATGTTGCAAATAAAAATTTCCTTTGACCATTCGTTGGAAACAGTGCAATCTGTTACTGTGAAGTCAGTTGCGGTAGTCTCAATCTCAATCACAAAAGACTCGAGTGACGCTTCACCTGTATTGACCGAAATAGGAATGACCACAGCATCTCCAAACACGCTTGGTCGTAACGGTACACCGGAAGTTAAGCCTATATCGACATCCCCAATCTCGGGTTTCAGGTTGGCATAAACCATTTCCGATGCATCTGTGTCCGCGAGAATTGAGGATGAGTTGAAAGGGCACTGCACGGTAATGCCAAGGGTGATGGACTCGTAATGGTTATCACTCAAAATTGCTCTGCCAGTGTTTGTAACTTCAATCGCGGAAGTTACGGAGGTTGACCAGAGCAGCAATGTGTCAAGCAACTCCGGACGCACCGTGACATCCGGTATAATTGTCCCATCTTCGAACGTTATTTTCGCAGAGAGTTGCGTTTCGGTCTTGACGACGCCAGTGAAAGTCGCATCAGCCGGAAATCCGGTGATGAGCTCCATGGCTTGAACTCTCAGCATTTCCGACGAAACGGTCACTGAAACCGAATCAGTTTTGCCCGCGTAAGTAGTAGTGATGATAGCAGTTCCTAATGACTTACCGTATACTACATACGTCCCATCTACAAGTCCAACTGAAGCAATGCTAGAATCACTGGAGCTTACGGTTACGAGAGAAGAAATGTCGATCGAACTATCGTCGGTGTATACGAGTTTCGAAGAAAGAGAGACGGCGGTGTAATTACCACTGCACTGAATGACTTTAAGCTCAGCGCTATCTCCGAGCGAAGAAGCGCCAGAGTATGTCGGCCACGGTGCAAGTTCTGTCTGTAAACCATCATCGGCAATATCAATTGCGAAAAAGGTTGCGGAGCCACGGACGCCCTCCGCTTCGGTGTAACCTGGAATGGTCACGAGAATCTGAAACATTCCTTGTTTGGGACCATCGGGTAAAACGGTGACTTCACCAGTAGATGAAACCTGGGCAATATCGGTACCCATGGAAACACTGAATGATGGCGGTCTGTCCGCATCATTGGTGAAGTCCACCACGCTTCCATCTTCGTATCTGACAGCAACAGTAAGTTGAATGGAAGTTGCAATGCTAGCTGGTGGATCTTTCGCACTGGACGAAGAGTCCGTGATGTATCTAGTATCTGCATTGACAAAGATAGCCGCAACTGGTGACAAAGAAATTGTTACGTTCCCAACGCCAGAATAAATCACTTCTTGATTACAAATATTGGACCATTGCGCTGTGATTGCAGATTCAGTCGAGATACTTATTGCATTTGGAGCAACGTAAGCGTTGATGACGTCCTCATCAGTCACAATTTTCACAGAATCAGCGCAACTGGTTACCCCACCATTGTTATCGAAGCAGTCAGCGGTAGAAATACCGGCCGAAATACCCATATCCTTGGTGAGATACTGTGTAGTATCATCGCTGAACGTGGCCATGAAATATAATGGACCACCTTCGCCAGCAGCCGTGAGAGATTGCTCCAAAGTTGCTTTCACATTAACGCTGTAGTCGATTTGGGCTTCCGGCGCCGTAATAGCTGACCATTGCGCCAAGTTCGGAAGCAAAGCTTCCAAATTTGCCACGGTTACTTCAGTCGAATCAATGATGACTTCAGCGAAAGCCGAAGATCTAGAATTAGAAAGCGTTATAATACTTGATCCTGGATTAGTACCAGTTAAAGTCGCTCCAGTAACTGCGGCAACTTCAGACCGCGATGACTCGTACGCGACGGAGCACGTGACATCAACACCGGAGACAGGGTCCAGGAATTGACCGCCATACGTGACAAGAGTACGAATCGAGGACGTTTGATACAGCGGACTGACACAATCCGTGAAACTGCAGACAGCACAAGCACCAGAAATAGGGTGCAAAACTGGCTGAGCAACAGCTATTTCCACATCAAGTGGAAACCAAACCGTCACAGGAACCACAGCTGAGTAGTCCCCGACGCTGGCGGAAACTTGAATATTTTTGTATCCATCAGATGAGCCTGGCAAAATCAAAACGGAGCAGCCACCAATTGAATCGATGGCTTGCGCCGCAAAAGATGCGCTGGAACCACAATCTACCATATCGGTAACTTGAGTGTCGGAACCGACGTTCCAAACATTCATGACAGTAAGGAAGTGATCTTGCGTCGTGCCAGTCAAGTAGGCAGTATTGAGAATTTCCGCTTGATCCATGTAGGCGTACACTCCCGTGCGCGTCTTTTGGCCAACCAAAAGCGAACCAAACGAAGACGTTCCGTACAAGTGGTCAAATTGCATTTCTTCATTGACAACGTATTCCCGAGTACCCTCGTTGACGAGGGCATTCGTGGTACCCCACAACGGCATTTCAGCTTTCCCAATGGGAGCATCAGCCGCGACAATAAATCCCACCGTCCCCAAATAAACGGCGGAACCACTTGTATCGGAGAACGATTTTGTCACGTTCAAGCCAACAGATACGATACGAACTGAGTTCGTTCCAACCGCTTGAACAATAGGAGACGGGCTGAATAATTCAGAATTCACACTGAAGTAGTTGTACGACAAGTAAGTTGTGTTCCACTCTAACGTAACCATATACGAAATCAACGCTTGTGAATCAGTGGCAGCGTATAAATCAAAAGTCTCCACTCTACCAGCGTACACCGGCGAGTATCTCAATTGCATGTAAACGTGTGGGTTGTTTACCATGGTGATCTGGTGGTCATCGTTAGACGGTGGTCTCACCAAAGTGCCAGAGGATGCAAACGTTGCAATAATTTCATCTGAATACTTCAACAACATTTCAATGTCAAAAGTTACGTCGGAGTTCCACGCGCTCGAACTTGAAGCCGGAAACCAGTCGGAGCTGATCGTGGTCTCGCAGTCACCGCCACCGGAAACGGCACTGGGCAAACCGCAAGCAGTTAAAACCTCTTCAGAGCCATCAGGGGAAGTGAGTTTGAACGTTACAGAAATTCCTGACGTCAATATCTGCGGACGTCCGTTGGCGTCGCGCAACTGGTAGCGCAATCGAAAAATTGGCTCGCCTATTTCCACTGTCGGGTTTTTCAGAATGACAGACATTTCAGATGCTCTGTCTCGCGCAGTAGTGTATTCGCCAGATATTTGACCTTCAATATTCGTTAAGCTTTCGGTAGAACACGCGTCGTCGCTACCAACAGTTAGTTTCAGGCTACCAGTAGATCCTGGTGCCTTATTGTTGAACGCAAAGAAGTCTCTGGAGTAATATCCTTTCGGCTCATTTTGCTTGGTCGTCCCTGATGGTAATCCCGGGGAGTCCGCAGTTGTCGTCATAGAAACTTCGAAATCCGCGAGTAAGAGACCATCACCGGCGGGTTGAATCGAAATCGGGGCGATAGGATCAAACTCGTAACCAGACACGTTGTACGGATATTCCGAAGTGCCATAGAATGGATAGTGCGTCCCAAGGTCAGAGCCATCTGCGGCATAATTTTGAATAATGATCGTCACGCCAGCAACACTCTCAGTGGGAGCATCTTCGTTCCATTCGTAGTTGAATGCGTAGTTGTTCTCCTCGTTACCTTTCGTTTGAACAACATAAGTCCCAACATTCGTTTGCGAGGCTTTCGTGATCACGTTGTTTTTCACCGTCGATTCATCCAACGTTTGATTATACAGTGTTCCCCAGCGTTCGCCCATGACAATCGTCATGTCAGAGTTATTGAACACTCGGCCATCCGTGCGTCCATACTCGATAAAAACTTTGGAGTACGAGTCGCCGTAGCTCTCATCGCCATATGCAGGCTGATATGCGTAATGCGTGTAATCGCCAAGAAAACTGTTATCCAATTCACCGACAACCGTACGAGAAGTTGATGGCAAATAGCCCAAAGCGCACGAATCACCATTCAAACCAGCAATATTGAAAGGATCAAAGATTGGGTCATACACCCTCGCCGTCACCGTCAAATACGAATATTCGTTATTCAATTTTGGAGTCACAATTTCGTAAGTCGAAAACATAGCGAGGAATTTGTAAACTCCAGTTGCCTTCTTCAGGTACGAGCCATCGACAGCCGTGGGACAGACTTTGGTAGAGTTCTCCTCACCGTTCCACAACTTACAGCCGCCCGCTACTCGATCGTAATCTGGATCTAGGTAGTTCAACGTAGCGTCCATTTGCATGAGCTGCCACTGGGAGAAAATGGAGAGATCCTTATAATCGATCCCATTCACGGTTTGGCCCAACAAGTGATATTCAATTACAATAGCATCATCCAAGTTGAACAGACAATCGCCGTTCACGTCTCCAAAAACACGCGGATAGCAATCAACACCAATAGTTCCCTTTTTGACAGTAACACCAGTCGAAACGCAATCATCAGCTGTTTGAAGCATTTTACGACGCGAGACGTTGGAAAGCAACGTTCTTCGACGAGACGCAGAGTTCAAGGCAATTTGGGTCACACTTCTCGGAGATGTAAATGGAATTTTAGAAGTCGAGTCAAACTCATTTCTGTGAATGAAAGACTGAACATCAACTTCCAGTTCAGTCACGACAGCCTGATCCGTGACGACTTCGAACGTAATTATCGCTACTTCAGTCGCCGAACCCGTAACGGTAGACTCAGTGTTAGAAATAAGAATCGAAGCCGAAGTTGAAGGATAATTGATCGTCTCTTGGAAGTAAGATGGCCAGTCGCTGCCTACGACAGCACTGACAGCCTTGATGTAAGTGTCGTCAAAGTTAACTTTCAGCTGAGCACCAACGAGGATTTCATCGCCCGTATTGATTCTGACGGCAACTTCAAACAACTCGCCCGCGGATTTCGGCGGCAAAGGAATTCCAGTGTTTGCACCGATATCGAGATCGTACAAGTCCGCTAAAAGATTCGCATACACTTCATCAGTTCCCGTGACGGTCGGATGCTCGTTGTTCGCGTTAAGAGCAGCGGAGCAAATACTCGAAGCAGTCAAAGTGACAGCTTTGTAGTAATTCGCCTTTAATTCAACGAACGATGAAACCACTTTGATCACTTCGTCTGCACTCGAGGAGAGCTCAACGAGTGCAGAAACGGGAATGTCTTGGTCCAAAATGTCTTCAAACATCGTTCCGTCGCTGAAGACAACCTTCATTCGGACTTCTTTAGAGGTCCCAAATGAGGCAACGAATGCATTTCCGGAATCCCACTGCGTTACGTGCGAAATGGATTCGATGCTGATGCGAGTATCTGTGACCGTGATCGTTTGAGAAACTAAGAAAGCCTTTTCACCACTTCCGAAACTGGACGTCATATCAAAAGTACTCGCCGAGATCCCGCGCGCAAAGTTGGCTCCAACACCTGCACCACCAACAGTGCTGTCGGCACCGTACACGAGACCAATGGAAACATCGGAGGTAGCGTAGTTACCATACTTAGAAATGTCGAAAACAGATCCATCCGACAAGGTTGCGGATAAGGAAGCCTCGAGACTTTGGTAGTACTCAGTGCACGCAACTTTGTGAAGCGTCGTCGTCTCGTATGACGTTGAGCCTGAGTAAGCTGGAAAAGGATTAGTGCGCATATCAACATCCGTGAGAATGACCAAAGTCATGGATACTGTTGCAGTGCCGAGCTCCGGAGCATACTCAGGCAACGACGCGCTGACCGTGATCGTTCCGATCCCGTTAGAATCGGTTTTAGGAACGACGACGCCATTGATTACATCCGCCAAATCTTCACCCGTCGAAATAGTGAAATTCGCACGATCATCGAGAATAAAATTCTTGGAGGATCCGTCGTCGTAGTTGATAGTGTAGGTCAGTACAGCCTCAACGGGAATTGCGATAGGTTGTTCACTCGCACCGTCTCCTCGTCGCGTGATTCTGTTCGTGTTTGCGGAAAACTCGACAGAAATAGGAACCGCGAGGTCAACCAAAGTCGGAATAATTCCAGAGACGTTGTACGGGGTCTCGCAGACCGTCCAAATTGGTTTCAATAACGAACCATCAACGAGCGAATCAACAGAAGTTGCCCTCACTGGAATTGTTAATTGAAAGTCAGATGTACCGTTGACATTCTCCGCGACTGACAAGTCATTCGTTGAATTTACCGCGACAGAGATGTCCAAACCATCGGATTTTCTGATGTACCTCGTCGACCCGTCCGTGAAGTGCGCCCAAACCCATATCTGACCTTGATCTAATTCATTTTTGAAGTCGTGCTTGAGCTCGACGCTCACGGCCACTTCCGAATCAGCACCAATGGCAACCCCGGCAGGAGTGCTCAAAAGTTCCGTACCAGTGACGACAGCCCCTAGCAACTGGGTGACGTTGACGTAATCGTCCACGGCGCTCACGGTCACGATTGCCGTCGCGTTCAAAATGCTTGAAATGGCCGGGCTCGCAAACGAAACAATAACATCCCCAACTTCTGGGTACGCGGTGATAGTTTCGTTAGATGTCGTATTCGTCAATTCGTCATAAACTTCCACAATTTCCGGAACTTTTTCGATCGTCGACGCATACGCTTCGTTCACTGTAATTCGCGTCTTTGAGAGGGAAACTGCTTCCGCTACGGAATCTTCGGAATCTTCCACTTGAAAAGAGGTGTAACAGGTGACGTCGTTGTTGTAAATTGATTCTAAGTTATCACCGCCAAATGTCACGTACGCCTTAATATCTGCATACTGCCAAAGTTTCTCCGAGCACGACGGATAAGTAATCGAAGTTTCATAAGACGTCGTGTTCGACGTTTCGTTGTAAGTTGCAATCGTATTTGTGATTGATGGTAAATTGATCGGGTTCAAGACAGCATCGGTGACGACAATTTCAGACTCAAGCGGGTAGTACACGTTGAGCGAGGTAGAAGAACTCAAACTTCCACTCGTTGTGGTGATCGAAAAGTTGCCGTGTCCGGTATGCGTTTCGTCGATGGTAATGTCGCAACCCGACGAGCTGACGGCCAAGGTGAATGCAGTTGAGGAGCCGGTGCTGCTCGAGCACGAACTTGGTTCAAGGACGGCATCCGAAGTGCTCGGCGAAGACCAAACAACGTAAGTCACGATGCTCGTGGACGTACCTTCCGAAGTGATGGGGTACGCATTGACCAAGTCAGTTTGACCGATCGCTGAATACATCTTCACTTGCTTCGTAGAACTCACCAATCCGGGTTCTAAGCCACCCGAAGGGGCACTGCGAGAGTACGAATTTACGACGCTCGCAGTTCCCGTTGGAACGTAAGTGCGCAAGCCCCAGTTTGCCATTTGCCTAACGGTGGCTGATAACAATCCTTGGTCACAGTCAAACCAGGAGCTTCCAGCAACACACGCGTACGTACCGAATGAGCTCGTGTACGACGTGATCTTTTGCCTGAGCGTTATCTCTCCGATCTTTAACTTCGTACCTTTCGTCTCTTCTTCGAGAACATTTGTCGAAGGAGATAAAAAGACAACCGAGATGAGATAACCTGGAATGGCTTCGCTAGCCTTCGCTTGCCAAATACCGCTCGACGTGAACCCAACGTATTCAAACGTAGAATCCCATTGCTCTCCGTTTCCAGCGTCGCTGATCAAGATTTCGAAATCTCCAGCGTATAAGCCGTAATCTCCAGTGTTGACAAAGACTTCAACGACACTTTCTTCTCCTTCAAAAACAGGATATTTTGGTGCTTCCAAAATAATAGTAGGTTCAGAAACCGCATCGTGTTCATAGTGTTTCTTCAAAGTGAACTGCTGGGTAAGACTCGTTCCGTAAGTGACCGAATCGTATTGATAGGAAATTGTCGCTTGTCCAACTTGCTCGTTAGTAGTGGAAAACCATTCTGAAACCGCTTCCACTCTACAAACGCCGGCACCGGTTACGGAGCTTGGAGTTTCACATTCGCCCTTCGTCGTCGCGCCGTTTAAGTTCAAAGTCATAGAAACAGTTAAACCACTGAGTTGGACTTGGCTTCGACCATCGGCGTCGGAAAGTCTGTACCAAACAGTGGCCCCCGGCCCTGATTTGTAAAGCGACGGGTTCTTCATCAACGTTTCGATCGAAGCCGCCGGATTCGCAATTGCTTTGTAAATTGGCGTCGCGAAGTCAAAGCCGACTTCGCCGGAACACGTGTCCGAACCTCCCATGTAAAATTCAGCGAAACCAGTGCTCGAAATTGGCTTGTTCAAAATCGTCCCCACTGGTCGCTCCCACATCCCGCAACCCGTCGTTCCAGACGTGCGATTGAGGATGACTCCGAAGCGTTCTGGACCGCCTTGACAGCGACCAGCCGTGCTTTCTCGGGTATCTGCCGTGGCATATCCGAGCGAACCCTCCTTGACCTGAATATCCGGTAGCGCAAACGCGTTGTACGGATCGAGAGGAATAATAACCGTTCCTTCCTCGCAAGAAATAGAAATGGAATTCGTCGACCAGTCGTACGCTTGAAGATTCATGACGGAAACTGAAGCGCAATTGGAAAAGAAAACCTGCAAATTTTCGCGCGCTTGACTCCTGTAGGACGAAGTCAAAGCTCCGATGGGAGCAGAGAACGTAACCGAAATATCGGTGTATCCGCTACGATCAGCCGTCACGGAATTAATCGTGAAGGATGCCGAAGTAACGGACGCATCGCCGAGGTACAACTGCGCGTTACACGTCAACACGTCGATCAAATCTGCCAAGAAATTTGAGTAAAATTGCGTCGTGGGGTCGCTGAATAACGAGTAATCAATATCGACATTCAAAGAATGAGTGATGGTATCGACGAGACCAGCTTCGGCGAATCCGTCGCAAGAGAAACCGTCGTCAAATCCTGGCTCTTTGTAAGCAAGGAGTTCGTAGACCGCGGTGTTTCGGCCATCCTTAGCACGAATTTGAATCAAGTTGAATCCATCTTCGAGTCGCATGTAACCTTTTTCTCCAGAGTTTACAGTTTCACAAGCGAAGGCGTTATCGTAAAAATTTTTGCGGATGCGTTTTCTCGCCCACATTCTTTTCATCTCCTCGGAGGAACCAGTCGTGATTCTGCAAATCTTGACGTCGTTTCCAGAGAGCGAGTGCGGAGTAATACCAATTCTATGATTCGTAGAATCCAAGAACGTCGAATATTTGAAGACATCCGGCATGAACGAGGGTTCGAGCTCGCCACGATCGAGTTGAATATCGCCGAGCGAAGCGCCCTCCTCTTCGTCCATCAACACATACACCGTAACAATGTAAGTGCGGGTGGACAATCCGTTTGGAGAGGTAACTACAATCAACGCTTTGTTCTCGCCGAGTCTAACGCCAATTCGAAAAGTATCGCCAGATCTCACTTGCTTCCCGTATAATCCACCGATGCGAATGGTCGCGTCCGGTTGAGTGGCGACTGGAGTCAACGCGACTCTCATGTCTGGTAAGTCATCTACGGTCAACAAGACAAAGTATTCGAACGTTCCGGAGTAAAACGGAGGTTCGATAACGCCAGGAGTAACCGCAATACCAGCCAAGGAGGCAAAATCGCCGTTTTCAAAGAACACGCAATATTCCGGGTGAAACGGAAGGTAGTCGAATTGCATGATATCGAACCAATTATTGAATTGCTTCGGCGCCGTGATCGTACTCAAAGACGATTTTCCAGAGCCGTAACGGACCATAACCGTCTCATCCGAAAAGATTTGCCCATCCAAGGATATTCGAAGCTCCACGTTCGCACTCGACGACGTCTTTGTAATTTGTTTCAAAGACGGCGCGAGGCAAGTCAGCTGGGACTTCATGGCGTCAAACTCGCCATCCACTCTCATGGAACCAAAGTAGCACGCCGACGGCACCGTGACAGAGCTGGGATCAAAACCTGGACCAAACATGTAGTCGCCCAAAGTGAAACGAATGGCAGTTCCGCCCTCGGCGGAAACTTTCGGCGCGGATGGTTTGACATCCGCGACGCTCATCTTTGAGTGGTAATGAAACTGCGCGCCGTTGACGGAATACAAAGATCCATCCAACGAAATGCGCAAGGTGACGTCCTCGTCGTCCTCCATAGGCGGTGCTTCGCAAACAATAACGAGGACACCTGATTCCTCCATGATCTGAGCGCTCATGGCTTCGACTGGTTGTTCGCCAAACTTACAGTAAAACGAGTTGTGGTCCCGCGCAACGTGACCGGACAACATAACGGAGACTTTCGTGCCTCCCTTATCTGAACCAATCGCAGGAGAAACCGCAATTTCGCAAAGCTGCAAGATGCCTCCGTCCGGACCAGTAAACTCCTTAAACTCAGCGTCGACTTTTTGATCGTAGAAATCATAAAAGTCGTAGAACGAGTAAAAGTCGTAAAACGAATAAAACGCCTCGTAAAATTGAGGAGAATAAAACGCCAACGCTTCGTCGACGGCATCCTCTTCCCAACCAATGACTTCGGGAGACAACGGACTGATGAAGTGACCGTCTTCCGTGAATTCATTAAGCGTTCTCGACCCAGCACCTCTTCTCACAACCTTGACATCGTCCGAAGAGACGACGTGCACGTCGCCATCAGTCGTCGCCGCCGAGGAGGAGGAGGAGGAATCCTCTCCGCCGAAATCTTCGACGCGAGGCAGGTCAGAGCTGAGCGACTCACGATTGTCAGCTCTCGTCGCGTCCGAAAAGCCTTCGCGAGTCAAATCATCCGAACCGTAGCGGTGCGCCTTCTGTGATGGCGCGCCGCTCACTCCGAATGCAACGGACGAGCACAAGGCGACGAGCGCGAAGAAGACGAAGAATTTTGTCGTCGCCTTCTTTTTGCTGCTAAATTTTTTGCTAAAAAAACTCATCTTCCTCTTATCGCGTCGTTTTACGTCGTCGTCGTCGGAAAGAGTTCTTCTTCTAGTACGTGTGTGTGTGTATACACACTACAAAACTACTTCTCTACGAGAGCGAAGACGATCTGATCTGATCTGATCTGTTGTGATATAAACGAGGAAGGAGTTGTGAGTGATTTAAAACCACAGAAAAGGAAAGCGGCGCGCGCGCCACGTAAAAAGATAAATTTGGATTACAGAGAGACGTTTGAGACGGAAATCACTCCATCCACGATCGCGGCTGACTTTGACGATGAGATGACGTACCTTGTGCCCGCTCTGGTATATTTCTATCTACTACCGATCCAAAAGAGGATCAGATCTCCTAAAGAAGAGAGGGAAAGTGAAAAGCTTTTTGTTTTCACTCCCTTATCGTCGTCCTCGTAAAGAGAGAGGAGGAGATCTGCGTCGCCTTTTCTACTTGTTTGAACACGAAGCCTTCGATTTCTCTTTCGGTGTGGTTCAAGTCCTATTCGCGCGCGTTTCTTTTTTTCGGAAGAAAACAGAGAAGACGCGTCCTAATTCACGGTGAGCAGCGGTAGCTACGTTAAAGTACTACGCGTAAACTGTTATGGTAGTTTACTTTTGTTACGTTATAAAGCGCAAGAAAGCTTAAGCTTTGATGGGCGTGTGAGATTTTTGAGGGCGAATTGCTTCAAAACGACTGTTCGATTCTTTCGATTCTGGCCATTAAATTCGAAATGAGTCCCTAAATAATTAGTAAAGAAAGTCTAAGAAGTGTATTTGCGAAGAATGTGCGCGTCGGCGTCGTCTGAATCGTCGTTATGATAGTCGTTATAGTCACCATCATCGCCGGGGCCGCTCTTGTTTTCTCGTTGATGGTGATCGTTACTTCTAAAAATAGTAGTATTGATGATTCCAGTTGCCATCTCCTCCTCCTCTGAGTAGGCATCAACTCCTCTTCCTCGTCCGCGGTCTTCTTCCTCGACGAAGCTTTCTTCGAGTTGATCTTCGACGACGAAACGAACGAGGCGAAGACGTTCGCGCAAAACTTTATCGACAAATACGCTCGACGGCTTGTGGCCATCTTTTCTTGCATCCTTTTGCATCGACGTTTGTTTATTAACTCTTCTTCGGTTATTCGCAAACGAACGCTCGGCGCGTTTCACCAAATCAGCCGCCAAGGAGCGAGGCGAGAGATTTCCAGTCGATACGGAGGTACCTCTCACTGGAGAGCTCTTATTATTGAATTCCTCATCGCGACGATGTCGATTTTGAAGCATCTTTTCTAAAGCTACAACTTCTCTTTCTGCTTCTGACATATTTTTTGTATCCTCAGATTTTGGACGCGGGAAAGTTGCGCTGCCGAAATTCTTGTACCCAATAATATCATCGATTTCGTGGTTTTCGTCGTCGTCGTCGTCGTCGTCGCCTTCATCGTTCTCCCCCTTTCCTCTGTTCTCTTTGCCAATGCCGTTGTTGTTGCGATCAAAATTAAAGGCGATCGAGGCGCGATTGATTTCTTTCACCGCGCCGAGAACAAACGCATCCGCTGAATCGTTGGAATCGTCGGCATTTGTATTTAAAGTGACGTCAACTTGATGCGGCACGAAAGGTTCTTTTCCTTGCGTGGCGACGCAATCGTAACACTCGAGTCGCGGCATCGCCGCGGAGGCATTCTTTTTGTCATAATCTCCGTCGTCATCTTTTCTTTTGCCGTTCACAACGCAGACTAGAAAACTGCCGTTTTGAGATACTTTCCTCAAAACAGAATTCGAGGCGTAGCGCAAACACGCCGCCCACACTTCGCTCGATTGTAAAAATGCAAGACTATCGCGAGCATCATCATCGAGACGATGTATCCAAACACCAACCAAAGGCGTTTCACAATTATGCACTCTCGATGAGTTTGTTTTGAGAAAGCACAACCGGCGAGCTCGATCGAGCGTGAGAAATCCTGTCGTCATTTTCGTCCTCGTCGTCGAAGATGAAGAAAGAGAACTTTCCCTCGTCCTTCTACCGTTGTAACCATTCAAAAAGTGGTCGTCATCGAATAACGCGGAAATAACTCGAGAGGATGATGAAAATTCTCTGGAGACCCTCAACGGCCGAATCGGCGCAAACCGGAAAGCGCACGAAGGCATCTCCAAGGCTACGGTGAGATGTACTTTCCACGCAGGCGGCGAGTTTCGCTTCGTTTTCACACCGTCGTACCGTTCAACGACGGCTCCTATTCGCATCGGCCACATGTCCAGAGGTGTCAACGGCTCGTCTTCATCTTTATCTTTGTCCATCTCTTCTTCTTCTTCTTCCTCCTCCTTCTCCTCGGCGTCGACGACGATACTCTTCGTCGTCGTTAAAGGCATCGCATCGCACGTCGCGTAAAACGACTCTCTCACGCTCGTAAAACTCTTCCCCCACGCCAATCGCGATGCCATTCTCTCGCATCGCTTTTTCCCTTCTTGACTTCCTCCGCCGCGGCGGAACGAGACGTCCAGCGGTACGCGTCTCTCGCTACTACAATGACTAAATCCGCGTTTGTTTCTTTCGCCTGTTTTGTTGCTTTTGACGCCACTACTGCTACTAATCGTCACTATCCCAAAGCTATCGTTGCTATTACTGTTACTGCTATACATCGTGTTGTTGTTGTTGTTGCCCTCGCTGCTGCTAAAATCGCATCTCGCGTAGAGATGATGGTGCGAAACCGATTTTGATTTTAATTTCTCGAGTATCTTTCCCGCCAACGAGTCAAAGTCGTCGTCCACGAACTGAAATATCGTCGGCCCGACGTCGCTGGACCAAACCACTGTCGTCGTCGTTTCCTTCTCCTTCGTCGTCGTCTCCGCGTCCCACAAAATCTCTCTCACGCGAGGGAAATCCTTCGCGTTTTCAGAAGAAGACGAATTCAAAGACGAAGACGTTTCTCTCGTCCTCCTCGTCCGCGAACCATCGTTATAAAATCTAATGTTTTTCCCGTTTTTCTCGTGTTCCTCCTCTTCAAACGCCTCCTCTGTGGGTGTTTTCTTTGTCGTCTTCTTTTCCAAGAAATACGCCGAAGAAGAAGACATTTGTCTTCTGTCCTCTCTTTTGTCTTCTTCTTTGTCTTCGTCTTCTTCTTCTTCTTCTCAACAACAACAAGAGTTGTACTTATTAGAGTATTAGTATGGATTGTGGTGTACTGGAGAAAATGGCGGGAAAAGTTCGTCATTTTTTCATCTCCTCATTTAATCAACAAAGAAAAGTGAAACGATGACGCTCTTCCCTCTTCTCTCGTCCTCCTCCTCCTCTCCGTGCGTCTCTCACAACAACAACTGTCGTTCTTCTTCTTCTTCTTCTCGTTGTTTTTCCTCCAAATCATCGTTTTCAACTTTATCGCGAGGTAAAGGAGGAAAGATTCATCAGAATCAATATTCAACGATTGCAACACGAGCGACGAGGAGTAACGACAGCAACAACAACATTAACAACAATTCTAAATACATCGAGAAAGCGAAAGTGCAAGATTTATTGTCGAATTTGGAGCGATGGCTTCGAGAGAACGGGTCGGAGATGAACGAAAAGTGCGAGTTTGGGTTTAGCTCTATGATGGAAGAAGATAACACTTTGATGATTCGTAAAAACACGTGCGGTATTTTCAATCGTGGTAGTAAAAGTAGTAGTACAAGTAGTAGTAGGAGTAACATCAGCAGCGACGATAACACGAGTATTAAAAAGAACGAGTCGATCTTAAAAGTTGGCGATTCGGTGTGGATGACTGCGGAGAAAGCGAGAGAAGATGCGGACGGGAAGTGCGGGAAGATTTTAAAGCGTCTGGCGGCGCAAGGCGAAGCCGCGCCGGCGTGGGTGGAACTTTCCGTGTATTTGGTGTGCGAACTCGAGAAAGGCGAAAGTTCGTTTTACGCGCCGTATTTGAGTTATTTACGCGAAGCGACGGTGTTAGAGTCGCCGCTATTTTGGTCGACGGAGGACGTGAACGCAATCGCCGGGTCGCAACTCCTCGACGACGCGGCTGGGTACGATTCGTACGTTCGAGGCACGTACGAGTCGTTGAATTTAAGCAACGACGGTGTACCGGAGGATACGTTCTTGTGGGCGTTTGGAATTTTACGGTCTCGAGCGCAACAACCCATGCGAGACGGGTCGGAAGTTACCTTAGTTCCCGGGCTGGACATGTTAAACCACAAGGCGAGATATTCGGAGAACGATTTTGGGGTTGGCGGGAAGAAGAAAAAGCCAGATTGGCAAGTCTACGAGGCAGGTATGGACGACGGCGCGATGGATTCACCCATGGCGGCGATTACAAACTTATTCGGCGGTGGTGGGAAGAAGGAGGACGCCAGGGGGAGCAGCGGTAGCGGTAAGAGTAGCGGCGCAAAAAGCGAGAATAACAACATCAAATTCGCCTCGTTTCGAGCGCAACAAGATACCATTCAACCGGGCGAGGAAATTTTTATGGATTACTACGCCTCCATCAACTTCGACGAGCGACCTTTGGATGGTAAAACCTGCGTCGATTACGGCTTCGTCGATCCCGTGGAACGAAACGGTGGCTACGAGTTACGAATAGGCATTCCAGAAAACGATCCAAACAGAGACGATAAAATCGACATTTGCGACGTGAGTCAACAAATCATAGGCGGCGGCGACGATCCAACCTTTTATTTAAAAGCGTACGAAGATCCAGATCCAAACTTGCGCGTTTTCAGCAGATTGTTGAACATCCAAGGCTCGGACGCGTTTTTGTTGGAAGCTTTGTTTCGAAACAACGCGTGGGAGTTGATTTCCGAACCCGTCTCGAAAGAGAACGAAACGCAAGCCTGCGAAACGATGATTGCGGGATGCAAAGACGCTCTGTTGCAATACGAAACGAGCATCGAACAAGACGAGGACATGTTATCGATCCAGGACATTTCCGACGAAAAGCTTCTCTCCATTCGCGTCTTGTTGGGCGAAAAAAAAGCGCTCAGAAACACGTTGCGATATTTCGAAACCATTCGCGCCTCTGTCGATCGCTTAGAGTATTACCAAGAGCGACGCTTGAGGCAGTTAAACTTGTTGGACGAGGACGGGAGTTCCACGTACGATCCATTCAACGATTTCATAGCTTAATATAATACTATAATACTCTACTATATTAATAATGATGCAAAAAAAAGAAGTTGTTCAATACGCGAGTTGAACGCGTGACCTTCTCGGTGTAAACGAGATGCTCTAACCACTAAGCTAATCGAACGAGACGACTCTCCATTAGGGTTTACATTACTCTATATTAAAACAACAATAAAATAATTTGAGCAACAAAGAAAAACAAGACACAAAAAACGCCATTCACAGAAGAGACTCTACTAACAATACACAATGTTGTTGACGAACCCGATCGAGGAGGACGTGTTCGAACGAACCAACGAAAACGAGGACGAGGAGAAAGCGTGCGAAAAAGAACGAGCGAGGAGACGATTAGTATTGGAAGAAGAATCGTCGTCCTATGTGTCGTCTGAGCAGGCAAAAGTGGCGTTTGCTTTTCTCTCAAAATCCAAATCGTCGTCGTCGTTAGAAAGAAAAACCGAAGAAGAAGAAGAAAAAGGCATCGAAACGATCGCGTTCTTCTCGAACAGCCGAGTGCCTCTGACGGTGTGCGAGGAGATTTTATCCTCGTTTAAGAAGAAAAACAAAAAGTTTGAGAAGATTGGCCACGTGAAAGTATCAGGCGTGAGCGAACGGAACGACTGTTTGAGCGACGATTTTGATGAGGATGATTTTGACGACGAGAACACAAAACGACACGAGACGTTCACGAGAACGTGCGACGTGTATTACCAGAGAGAAACGAAGATCGCTCTCGTGAAGTGTACGTACGACGTTCCCGTGGAAAATGCGACGAGATGGGCGGAAACAGTTTTAAAGAGTCTCTTTCCAGACGACGACGATGAAGGAAGGATGCGTAGTCGTCAAACATCGCCGCTACGAAAGGCGTTCGTCGTCACGTCGTTCGTTTCCTCGTACGCCGACGATACGGACGCGGATGAAAACGGTTTCGGTGATAGCGCTCGCTTTGCCGTGCAATACGTAGGGAACGAGGCGTACACTACTTATTCGAATACAAAAACACGTAAAAATAGCACAAATAAGAAACCTTTATCGGTAGGCCGGGCCGTCGTCGGCGCCGAGGCGGCGTTGTTCAACCGCTTGAACCAGATGGCAAACGACGGCAAAAGCGCCGAGAGGACGAGAACAAAAATAGCCTTGCTCACATGCCCGGACGAGCGTTCGTTTTCGGGAACCGCGGACGATATCATCGACGTTCGCGCTTTGAAAAACATCGTGGATGTATTACGAGAAGATTTTGACGACGACGAGAATACAGAGGAGAAGGACGAATGGAGCGAGCTCTTACGGTCGGTGGACGAAACCGCGTTGAACGAGTGGGCGAGAAAAGGCGGTCGTCATCGTAATCGACACCATCTTCAGCGCGACGCGACGAATTCTTCCATCTCGTTCGTCGCCGACGATAACTTGTTTTCTTAATAATAATAATAATAATAATACTAGTATATATATATATAGTAGAGAGAGGTACTACTAGCGAATGAACTTAAATAAACATACATCCGCACACATGCTTACACTTGACAAACAACGGGAAGAGAGCGTCCTCAAAAGTCGTCAAAAGTCGAGGACATCACATAATAAAAAAAATGTCATCAACAGCGACGATATTCGCAGCAATGAATACAACGACGACGATTCAATCCTCTTTTAAACGACCTTGTCGTCCTCGCTCGCTGTTATTATCATCAAAAGGAAGCGAGAAAACTTCTTCCTCCGTCGTCGTCTTCAAAGGTCAAATTCGTCGTCAACATCGGATAATAAAAGGTCGACATTCTGTTATTCGTTCTTCTTCTTCTTCTTCGTCCTCCTCCTCCTCTTCCGATGAAAAAAAGAAGACGACGACGATGAAAACGACGACGACGAAAATAATGATCATCAAGAAAATGATCGTCGCCCCAGCGATGATGTTCGTCTTTTCCGCCACTTTCGGGGGGTTTCTTGGGTTTACTGAAAATGGGTTTTTTGTTCCGTCTGCTGCGTGTGCTGCTGCTTCTCCTTCTGCGAAAGGCGAACGGAAAGAACCAACGAACACGGCCGTTCGCGAGTTACGCAAACAGTCGAAAAAAGCGGTGAAATGTTCTTTAGATGTGGCGAAATCGACCATCGATACGATCGATCGGAAAATCAACGAACCGTGGAACTTGGAAGATGTATGGGCGATATTCGCGTTGAGGTTGGTTATAAAACGAAGACGGGAGATGTTTTTATGGTTTGAAAAACAAAGGATGAAAGCGTTCGGAGGAAGAGGAGAGGATTCAAAAAGAGAGAAAGTAATCGAGCAGTTAGAAAGCGCGGACGTTTTGGATTCACCGTATCGAGAAACGTTCGCGCATTGGATTGGGAAACCGCTCGGCGCTTTAATGTTTTTGTGGATCACCGGGTACGTTTTCGACGTGACGTGTGAATTCGTGGACGCGATGTATGTAAATTTTGCGGTTCCCGAGAACGTGGCCGCGGGTTTTGATCGAGGGACGTATATTTTTACCGCTGGGCTTATCGTATCGATGTGGTTATCAAAGTACGGCAGCCAATTGTTGACGAAAATGTTCCCGGATAGTTCGGCGCAAACCGAGGAAGGGAAGAAGTTAATTTTGGTTCGATTTGCCACCATGATCACGTTACTCGCCACATTTGCGGCTACTCTGGTCACTTTTGGCTTACCTGCCTCGTTTTTATTCTCTTTCGGTGGTCTCGGAGGTTTAGCTTTTGGTTTAGCCGCCAAAGATTTCATCGCGAATTTAATCGGCGGCGTCATCATCGCCGTCACGTCGCCGTTTAGCGAAGGCGATAAGATCGTCTTGTTGGCGTCTGGTGGTAAGTTTAGAGGATCAGATTCACCAAAAATCAGTGAATATAGCGTCGAGAAGATTGGCTGGTACTCGACGTTGTTAATGCCGAGAGATAAGAAACCAACGATCGTACCAAATGGCTACTTCTTAGGCAACGCGACCATCAACCATTCTCGAGCGACGCATCGATTCGTTCGAGCGGCGTTTGAAATTCGATACGAAGACGTCGGCCAGGCGACTCAAATCAAAGAAGGCATTAATGACTTTTTGGCTAAACATCCACACGTGGATGTTAAGGCTGGATCCAAATCACTGATCACAAACTTAGGCTCGGCAAAGTTGGAGATGGAAGTACGAGCGTTCATCCCGATGGCGGACGGTGGTGACGCGTATTACGATTTGCGACAAGACGTGTGCCTTGAAGTTTGCCGACTTCTGGAGAAGTACGCACCAAAGAGTGCAGGCACGACTCCCTTGCTTTTGTCGCAAGACGGCTCGTTCGATGGTCGCATTTTATCTTCGTGAAAAACAAATCGCTTTTGCGCTTTTGTGCGTATATAAACGCGGCGTGTTATAACTATTCTTTTTTTGTATGTATTTCCTCTTTAATCATCATTATTTAATCATACGTAGTACTACTTAGTAGTACTCGTTTACAGCATTTTCACAAAGTTCTTTAAAATAATATTACACACACATACACAGTCACACACGCACTCTATCACTTCTATTTCTTTTCTTCTTCTTTACTTTTATGTACAGTAATAATCTGTAGTAAAAATTGCTTTCTGCCTTTCGTCTTCCTACACGTCTATGTTTCCGACTTTGGTTAAAAATTGCAAAACTTCGTCGGTATCTCTCAACGAATAACTCGCTTTCGTTTGCTTGGGAACTTTGGTCACCACGATCCCGACGCCGTCGCCTTGCGTCTCGTCGTCGCTGAGTTTCCGTAAAACCTCAAACGCGTCTTCATCCGTCACGTCGTCGCCTAAATACATGGAAATGACATCTTTTCGATCGTTCAATTTCAAAGCTTCCAACAAATAAGACAAAGCTTTCCCTTTATCCCAGTCGACTTTTGGTTTCACTTCCCACACTTTCTTCCCGGAATGTTTCCGCAACTTGTCTTTATTTTGCGCTACGATTTCATCTACCGCTTTTTCCACCTCTGCTTCGTCCTCTTCGTTTTCGCATTGGCGATAATGCGCGCTCACGCAAAACACGTTGGTCTCCACAACCGCGCCTTTTATTGAATCTAACTTTTTCTTCAACGTCTCAAACACGTTCTGCATGACATCCTCTGCCCACAAGCACGGCTTATAATCGATATCTGGCGAGCCTTTCGGACCGGCTATATCTAACCCATGCGATCCCGCGTAATACAACTCGTCCAACTTTACAAAATCGTACACCTTCTCTCTCGCTCGTCCGGAAACGATCGCCGTCGGAAACTTCTTCGCCACCGTTTGCACCGCTCGCCTCGTCTCTTCTGACATGAACGCTTTTTCCGGCTGAGATACAATCGGCGATAACGTCCCGTCGTAATCCAAAAAAACCACCAACTGTTTCCCTTCCGATTTCAGTTGTTTCTTCAATTTCGCGATCAAACTGTTATTCTGATTCGTTCGTTGTTTTTCTTCTTCTTCTCTTCCCTCGATACCATCGTTCTCGTCATCATCATCATTGAGCAACAAAGCGCTCGGGTGGTGTTTCGTCAACCACTCCTCCTCGGTTTTCCAGTACGTCGGCGTCGTCGCTCGATCGCCCATTTCTTTCAGGGAAAGATCCTCGTACGAGTTTCGATGCGACATTATTTCTTCTTATTCTTCTTTGTATCTCTTCTGTTTGATTCCGTTTTCTCTTTTAAACTTCTTCAATTCTGTCTATTGGAACGTCCAAACAATCGCGCGCGCTCTTAAGACTTCTTTCTCTCTCGATGAAATGCTTTTCCTCCTTCTCTCTTTGTTTTGCTCGTTTAAAGAGAGATCTGTGTTTGTTCTCTTCCGGTGTGGTGACGATCTCGTCGTTTGTGATCGTGTTTTTATATACTCTCGTTGTTTCTCTTGTTGTGTGTAATGCGCGTTCTCGCCAAAAGTTGTTTTGTGGCGGAATGTGTTGACGAGCAAACAAACGGCGTCGTGTCGAGCTCTCAGCAATGTTGTTAACTGTCTGTTTCCTCTCTTTTTCTTCTCTCCTTTTTCCCTTCTTTTTTCCTCCTTTGTTTGTGCAAAAAGGCAACGAAAGTTTCCTCCCTTGTGTGTTGTTGTTGGCTTCTGTTAAACCCTGATTCAAGAGCACAGAGGGAAAATCAAGATTTGTTGGATTTTTTTTCACCACGAACCATCTCTTTCTTTTTTGCGACGAACGAAACACGACCAAAAACAACTCATCATCATCGGCCCCTTCTTTTCATCGATTCGTCATATATAAACGCACCCAATACACACACTTACAAAATGGCCCTTTCGATGCAATCCGCTTTAGCTGGCAAGCAAATTACCGTAAACAAGGTTTCCTCCAAACGGTACGTGTATTTGATCTTCGCGTGATGGAGTTACGCGTTGAATTACGATTGTCCTTTTTTTTTGTTTTATATAGTACGCTCTCTTCTTTGGGCGAGATTGAAGAGGGAAAATCGATGATGGCATCCTCCTCTCGATGTTTGTATACTCACACTCACCTCTCTTGTCTTAATGCTCTTCGTCATCATCAAAACAACACAACAGTTCGGTCAACAAGACGGTCGTCCAAGCGTCCAACTTGTCGGAAAAGCTCTCCAAGGCGGCCGTCACTGCGGCCACCACCGCCGCGTTGTTCGCATCGGTACGTTTCTTTTTTCTTTGCTCTTTTGGTCTCGTTTTACGAAGGGTGGTTTTAAACAACGGGGATAAAAAAACACTTCGCGCTTTTGAAGAAGAAGAAGAAGAGGTTCTCTCTCTCTCTCTCTCTTCGTCGTCGTTACATCGTGCGCGCGCCTTAAAAGTCTCTCGAGGCACTCCTCCTCCTCTTCCTTTTGAGAGACCACGGAAGAAGAAGAAGAAAAAACGATGAGATGATGAGAGAGATTTGAGCGCGATCCGAGACGAGAGACGGAAGGAGGGAAAAAGCTTCGGAAAAATCGTATCTCTTCTCGCTTCGCTCTAATCTCAAAATTTTTTTGGCCAAAAAGATCTCAAAAGAAGAGGAGGCGAATTTTTTTTTGAGAGCGTTTTTGGTGTGAAACCAAACAACACAACAATCTGAAAGAAATGTCATTTTTAAAAATAAGAGAACTGACCTTTTTTCCCTTTTTCTCCCTTCTTTCTTCTCAAAACTTGATTTTAAAAACGAAAATATAATACTACTAACAGTCTGCGCAAGCGGTCACGTACGATGAGTTGCAAGGCTTGACGTATTTGCAAGTCAAAGGTACCGGTTTGGCGAACACGTGCCCGGTTGTCGAAAGCGGCTCCGGCCCGAAGGCGTTGAAGGCTGGCGACTACAAGTTTGACAAGTTTTGCGTCGAACCGACTTCGTTTACGGTGAAGGAAGAAAAGGCGGACGGTTCCACCGAGTTTGCCAAGACGAAGTTGATGACTCGTTTGACCTACACTTTGGACGCCATGTCTGGCGACTTCAAGGTTGGCTCTGACGGTTCGGTCAACGTCGTCGAGAAGGACGGCATCGACTACGCGCCGACCACGGTCCAATTGGCTGGGGGCGAACGTGTTCCGTTCTTGTTCACCTTGAAGGAGTTGCAAGCGAAGGGTAACACCTCCCAATTCGGCGGTGACTTCGTTGTCGCTTCGTACAGAGGTTCGTCCTTCCTTGACCCGAAGGGTAGAGGTGGCTCCACTGGTTACGATAACGCCGTCGCGTTGCCGGCCAGATCTGACGCCGATGACTTACAAAAGGAAAACAACAAGAACGTCGCCGCGTTGAAGGGTAGTGCCGTCTTCAACGTCGCGAAGTACGACGAAACTACTGGGGAGATTGCCGGCGTGTTTGAATCCATCCAACCGTCTGACACTGATTTGGGCTCCAAGGCGCCGAAGGATGTCAAGATCACCGGTTTGTGGTACATGCAATTGCAATAAGCGGCGTGTGCGTCTTTTGTAGAAAAAGAAAAACAGAGAGAAAAAATGGAGAGAGAGAGGGTGTGAGAACATTGATTTGAGAGAGTGAGAGAGTGAGAGAACTTAAGCTGAGCGTACGCACAAGTGTGTGGTTTTAATATATAAAATTAAATAGCAATTATATTTACACAACAATCAACAAAACGAGAAGAAGAGGAGACCGAGATGTGCCAACGACGCCATCCCGGCGCCGCTCGATACAGCGCAGAAGAGCAAACTCGTTATTATTATCGTCATACTTTTCTTCTTCTTCTTCTTCTTCTTTCCCTCCGCATGATTGGAATGATATACTAAAATCGTTCCTACCGCGGTGCAAAAAGCAACCCCCGAATCTATCGCAGACCACACCCCGCCCGGTAAGTTCCCATCTTTTACTTTCGTCACGAACGCGGGTAAAAGTAAGAAAGAAGCCCAAACAGAGGCGCAACACGAGTGCACGAGTGTATTTTCATCAGTACTAGTACCAAAAGTGCACTTGAAAACGATCATGTACGCGTGCACGAGCGCCGGAGCGACAGCCGCTAACGCCGCGGAAATCGATACGTGCGTCGACACCGACATTCGTCGCAGAAAATCAAGCTTTGTTGAAGCGGTATTCTTTCTCGATAACGCGAGCATCTTGCAAAAAAGCAGGTGTAAACTCTTAGCCATGCCGTAACCGCAGACTAAAACAACGCTCGTTGCAAAAAGAACGTACATTTCTAATCGTAAAGCTCGCATCTCTTTCGCGCCGATTGCAAAGTTTTCACTCAAAGCCGAGAGCACGTAGAGCGAGGAAAATGCAAGACCCGAAAATGCCATCGACGACGACGGGCCCGACGAGAACAAAACGTGCCAAGATATTGCAGCAGACGCAACGTTCGGTGTTCTCGCGACGAGGATGGGTGCAAACGTGTACCATCCTCGAGTATTTCTATCGGTATTGATATCGTCTACTCCAGAAAAAAATCCATCGATGAAGACGCCGTGGTTGTCTTTTTTCTTCAAAGTCGAAGACGCGTCTTCAAAGCCATGCCAACCCAAATGCGGCGGAATATCAACGTGTATATTCTTTATGTATTGAGAAATATCACCTACTCCTTCATTTCCACCTGCTTTTGCCACGCGATGTAATGCGACCGCGAGCGATAAAATCACTTGCTTGCACCAGCATATCGCGAGATGATCGCAGGACGTTCGCGTCGATACGGTCTTCACTCTTTCGCTATTCCTATTCCTATTATTACCACTATTATTATTACTATCATTCAAAGAGAGAACAAGCGAAGCGTCCACTCCGGAAACTTGCCAATCGCGCATCCCCCCACTCACGGACATCACGGACATCAACTCCTTCTTCCCTTCGCCAGTCGTCATCTTCTTCGATGTTCTTTTCCGCCACGCGTGATTGGCGAAACTCGAAAGCGCAAACGCTCCGGGATGGTACGCGTGCGGCGTTGCCAGAGTCGTCACGTGCACGTGCTCTATTCTTCTTCCGTTAAAATCACTTTTATTCACTATCACTTGCTCTGCTGCATACTTCGCGACTAACCCGCCCATGGAGTGCCCGACCACGATAACGTTCTTCAAATATTTTCCACCGCCGTCATCGTCGTCGTCGTCGTCTTCATCGCTTTCAAAAATCTTCCTCCCAAAATACTCCTCTAACACCCATCTCGTTGTTTCAACTTGCCGTTCCATCGCATCCGCGTCGAACGCCGAGAACTCTTCCTTGAAATCCATCGCGTACCATTCAATCTTTGTCTTTTTTGCCTTCGTTTCTTCACTCGAAGAAGAAGAAGAAGAAGAAGACAAATAGTATTTCCCGAGCGCGTGCGTCGAGTGCGCGAGCGAGCGCACCTGCGCGTAATCGCCGCCGTTTCCCGGTATGAACAAAGCCAGCACAGTTTTTGTTCCTTCCATAAAAGCGTTTTTGTTCTTTCCACCGTTCTCCGAAATGTCGTCCATCTCCTCGTATCGGATGAGATCATACTTTCGCCCTTTTCCTTTCTCAAAGAATCCAACACCACTTTCGCTCAAATCAATTTTCGAATATCCGGGACGCATGTACGTCATCTGACACTCGTTTTCGCTGAAATAAATCGCTCGCATCCAAGAAAAGAGGAGGACGAGGAGGGCGAGGAGAACGCACGCGCATTTCAAAACGAAAGAGAAGAAGAACAAGGAGTGATAGTTGTTGTTGTTTTTCTTCTTCAAATTTGCGTTTCGTCGATGTTGTTCGTTAAAAGAAGTTTTGCGTTTCATCGTTTATTATTTACCCCGACGACGAGTCAGAAAACGACATTTAATACATCCTCGCGACGACGATTTCATCATCATCGCGTTAAAAAGTTTCGCTCTTCGTTTCTTTTTGGTGTGGTGCATAAAGTTTGCCGAAAAGCAAAGTTGGTCGTTTGTTATTGAAGAATTCGTTTTGTCTTCTTCA
>Ga0209425_10000326_pt1 | contig 57747 bp, 50 predicted proteins | sample COG_05_FD_184749 | JGI IMG/M metagenome (GOLD analysis project Ga0209425, IMG submission 184749) | Pelagic Microbial community sample from North Sea - COGITO 998_met_05 (SPAdes) (version 2) | ecosystem: Environmental > Aquatic > Marine > Neritic zone/Coastal water | place: Helgoland, sampling...
TGCTGTGAATATAGGAGAGCTAACAAATGCTTTAAAGACTTTGATCAACAATCCAGAACAGCGCCACCAAATGGGTCAAACGGCAAAAGAACGCGCCAAAAGCGTTTTTGACTGGGTAAAAATTATACCGGCTTATGAAGAACTTTGGTCTGAGCTCGACAAGCGACGAAACTCAGAAAAACCTCAGCAACTTACACAAAGAAAACAAAATTTTCACCCGTCTCATCTAGATCCATTTTCTTTATTTATGGAATTTCCAACTTCAGAACTCTCAAGAACTGATCATATTCACCTCGAAGTCAAAAATTGGGATGAAATTATTAAACTACTTAAATTAAAAATTTGCTTGGTTTATCCAGAGTCACTTCTTAATTTTGAGGAAATCTCTCAGTTAATCTTAAAACTTGAGGAATATCCCTGTCAGACTGTAAAGAATATTTTAGATAGCATGCCCAGAACTAACGAAAAAAAAATACTGAGGACCATTGTTTGGTTAATAAAAATAGGAGTTTGCAGTCATAATGGCTAAAGTTTGAAAACAGAGATTCAACAGGTGCTATTATGAAATAAATAACTGGCAAATATTCTGGCTTTCAACTAAGGTCAATTTAAGGTTTGGGCCAATGATTACAGGAGACAAAATATGTTTATTCAAACAGAGGCAATGCCCGATCCGGCGCGAATGAAATTTTTTCCAGGCCAAAAAGTTCTATCGGCTGGAAATGCAGAATTTCTTAACGATGAGGCTGCGGAACGCTCACCACTTGCAGCCAGAATATTTCAGATAGCGGGTATCGTTAACGTACTTCTGTATGAGGAGTTCATAACAATAGTTAAGGATAGCGAAACAGAGTGGCAAATGTTAAAGCCAATGGTCCTCGGAGCCATAATGGATCATTACCAGTCAGGAGATCCTATAATAAATGTTAACAATAATGTTGATATCGAATTTGAAACCAAGTTAGAGAAATTTTTAGCCCCCATACCTGAGAACAATGAAGCCGTAGCAAAAATTGAAGAATTAATGAGCAACAGAGTCGCTCCTGCCGCAGAACAGATGGGGGGTTCCGTCAACTTTAAGGGCTTCGTTGATGGAATAATTTATGTCGAATTTATAGGACCAACGCTGGGTCTGGTTGGAGGCATGACAAACATATTCAGCCACTATATACCAGAGGTTAAAGCAGTAAAAGACTATAGAGAAGCAATCCCAAAACCTGGATTAGAAACGCCAGAGGGCCAAAAAATAAGGCAGGTTCTTGACGAGCGTATCAATCCATCAATAGCTAGTCATGGTGGACATATATCACTTATTGATGTGAAAGATGACAGAGCCTATGTTAGGCTTGAAGGTGGCTGTCAAGGGTGTGGAATGGCAGACGTAACGTTAAAACAAGGGGTGGAAGTTGAAATAAAAAACGCTGTGCCCGAAATTATTGCAGTGTTAGATGTAACTGACCATGCTGGCGGTTCAAATCCTTATTATTCTGCTGGAAAAGGTGGCGCACCGGCAAAATAAAAATGAAGGTACTTTTAATTTCAACTTACGACTTGGGACACCAACCATTTAGTTTGGCATCACCTGCGGCAACATTATCTAATGCAGGTATTAGTGTTACATGTAACGACCTAGCGGTTGATACATTAAATGAAAGCGCCGCTATAAATGCAGATATGATCGGACTTTACTTGCAAATGCATACAGCGACAAGATTATCTGTCGCTCTGCTCCCAAAGTTAAAGCAACTAAATTCCCATGCTCACATTTCGTTTTATGGCCTATATGCCCCGTTGAATGCTGACTATTTGAGAACAATTGGTGGTGATAGTTTTATAGGAGGAGAATTTGAAGATGGGTTATTAAAAGTATGTAATACATTATTAAATAATAATTCTGCATCAAAATTTAATTTAATTTCCACTAAAAAACAGAATTTTATTCAGCCGTTAAGGAATGGGCTACCAAATTTAGATAAGTATGCACATCTGATAATGTCAGATAACTCTAAAAAAATTGTTGGTTATACTGAAACCAGTAGGGGCTGTAAGCATAAGTGTCGCCATTGTCCTATAGTCCCTGTTTACCATGGACGTTTTAGGGTTATTCCACAGGATCTAGTGTTGGCGGACATTAGACAGCAAATAGAGAAAGGAGCGCAACATATTAGTTTTGGTGATCCAGATTTTTTTAACGGTCCCGGTCATGCTACTGATATTTTAGTAAAATTTCGTAATGAATTTCCAAAAATTACTTTTGATGCCACCATAAAAATTGAACATATACTCAAACATAAAGATTTACTACCTATGTTAAAAGAAGCTGGTTGTTTATTTATAACAACAGCTGTCGAATCAGTGGAAGAGAGTATTCTTGACCATTTAAATAAAGGACATACGCGTTCTGACTTCGTACTAGCTACAAGAATAGCCCAAGAAATAGGTATAACGCTCTCTCCTACCTTCGTTCCCTTTACTCCATGGACGACAACTGATGGTTTTATTGATTTATTAAATACAATTGCAGAACTGAATTTAATAGAAAATGTTGCACCGATTCAACTGGCAATCCGTCTCCTCATTCCAAATGAATCGTACTTGCTAAAACTCCCTCAAATAAAACCTTACTTGAAAGAATATGATCAAGAAGCCCTCAGCTATCGTTGGCAAAATAAAAACCACAGTGTTGAAAAACTATGTTCAGTTGTTCAAAATATAGTCGAAACAGGTGCCCAAAAAAAACATTCACGAATAAAAATCTTTAAAACAATTTATAGGGCAGCACTGGAATCAAAAGGTTCAAGTCAAACTAGCATACCCCATATTAAAGAGCAGAGCGGATTAAAAATTCCGAGCATGAGCGAGCCTTGGTTCTGCTGCGCCGAGCCAACAAAAGAACAACTCGCTCGTCTCTAATGCCACGCCTACTTTTACTTATTCCATCAACATCATATAGGGTGAGTGATTTTGTATCATCCGCTCACCGTCTGGGTGTCGATGTGACCGTTGGTTCAAATGAAGCTCAAGTTTTAGAATCCATTTCAAATGGCGGGACTATCTCAATTGATTTTAAAGAAACAAAATTAGCGATCTCTACCATCGAGAAATTTAATAAAAAATACCCTGTTAACGCTATTGTAGCAGTCGATGATATGACAGGTATTATTGCTGCCAAAGCATCAAAAAGATTAGGCTTGCTCCATAACAGTCCAGAGACAATTAGACTTACCGGGAACAAACTATTGTTGAGGCAAAAATTATATCAAAATGATCTACCTTCGCCAACATTTCAGAAAATAAAGCTGCATGATAACCCGAGAGCTTTATCTTCGAAGTTAAATTATCCATGTGTTTTAAAACCCCTTAACCTCTCAGCTAGTCAGGGTGTAATTCGAGCAAATAATACTCAAGAATTTATAGTAGCCTTTAAAAAAATAAAAAAGATTTTACTAAATCTAAAAATGAAATATGAAACTAAAATTTTACCAGAAATATTAATCGAAGAATATATAGAAGGTGAAGAGGTTGCGCTTGAGGGAGTAATGATAAATGGCAAACTTACGACATTGGCTATTTTCGATAAGCCTGACCCTCTCGAGGGTCCCTATTTCGAAGAAACAATTTATGTAACACCATCTCGAAAGTCCGAGGAAACCCAGTATTTAATTAAAAATATGGCAGAGCAGGCTGCCAATGCCATTGGCTTAAAAGAAGGTCCTGTGCATATCGAATTACGCATCCCCCCTAAAAAAGAGAGTACAAACGATAAAGGACCGTGTGTTATTGAAATAGCAGCTCGTTCTATTGGAGGTCTGTGCTCTAGAAGCCTCGAGTTTGTCGATGGTTTAACACTTGAAGACATTATACTTAATCATGCACTGGGTAAACCAATATTGCCCGAGCGTGAAAAACTATCATCTGGTGTAATGATGATACCTATTCCTAAAGCAGGAGTATTAGAACGCGTCGATGGTATACTTGAGGCTCAAGCCACCAAAGGCGTTAAGGACCTGACAATTACTATTCCTATCGGCTCCAACGTTCTACCTTTGCCAGAGGGAAATAAATATTTAGGTTTTATATTTGCTAAAGATAAAACACCACAACTAGTCGAGCATATTTTAAGAAAGGCATTTTCCAGATTAAGGTTTATAATCAATTAGATTCACAAATCTTTGCAAAAGCATCTACAGCCTCAATAACACCAGCCTTATCAACATCCAGATGCGTCACTGCACGCATATAGTTTTTATTGATCGCACCAATACGAATACCCTGCTGCTGGAGTTTAGCAGATATTTGAGTAGCTGTTAATTTCGCTTTCTCTACGTTAATTAGCAGAATATTTGTATCAACTGTTTTCTCTGAAATATTAATACCTGAAATTTGCGCTAGTCCTTTTGCAAGAATTCCGGCATTCGCATGATCAACTTCCAATCGATCAATGTTATGGTCTAATGCATAAATACCTGCTGCTGCTAATATACCGGACTGCCGCATAGAACCTCCGAGGCGCTGTTTCCATGGCCAAGCCTCCCTAATAAATTCTTTGGTACCCGCCAGCACACCGCCAACCGGGCAACCAAGACCCTTAGAAAGATCTATCCATACAGTATCTACTGTCGACGAAAAATTAGCTGCCGAAGTGCCGGAAGCGACAACCGCATTTAAGAGCCTGGCACCATCCATGTGCATGATAATATTATTCTCTCTCGCCAAGCCGTGTATTGACTGTAACAGTTTCAAGGGCCAAACGGTACCGCCACCAAGATTAGCCGTCTGCTCAATCGCAATCATTCTTGAGGTTGGGGAATGCCTAAAATCGGACCTGATCGCTTCCTTCGCTTGATCGACGGTATAAACTCCATTAATCCCATCTAATGGTTTTATCATAGCCCGAGCTATAACTGCAGCTCCAGCTGCCTCAAAATTAATTATGTGGGCAGTTTTATCAGCTATAATTTCATCACCAGGTTTGCAATGCACTGCCATTGCAATTTGATTGCACATTGTACCAGACGGAACAAATAAAGCAGCCTCCTTTCCAAGAAGCTGAGCAACTTTATCTTCTAGTGTACGAGTTGTGGGGTCCTCACCGGCTTGTTCGTCTCCTACATCCGCTGAAACCATTGCATTCAGCATTGCTTTAGAGGGTCTAGTCTTGGTATCACTAAATAAATCTATTTTTATTTTCATTAATTATTTTTCCTCAGCATTTTTTAAATTTTATTATTTTGCTTACAGAGCATTTTAATAACAAAATGTTGCAACTTATAACAAGCAACACTTAACTGGGATCTGAATTCGCCCAAAATTTATTTAAGTGCAGGAAAGATGAATTCTCGCGCAAACTATTCTCAAATTTATTTTAAATTAATTAGTTATCATATATTTAGCTTATCATCGAATCTGGCAAATTACTAAAAATAACATTTATTAATTCTAGGATCTCAGCTTTTTTTAGTTCTCCAGCCAAAATTCAATAATAAATTAAGGTTAAAAAATCAAAATATTTTAGAGACTATAATATTAAATTTTATACCTTGCTCAAAGCTGATTTAATTTTTAACAGAATTAAAAAGTGATTTCCTGATAAACCTCAGAGGGCTATACTAAAACAGTTTATTATTTCTTCCCGTCTTAATGGAGATATCAGATGATTGTAGAACAAATCTGGACCGGTAATGATTTTCGTAATTTCAACTATTTAATTGCTTGCCCAGAAACAGGCGAAGCCATCGCGGTTGATCCGCTTGACGCTGAAAAATGTTTAGGGGTAGCGAAAAGCAAAGGTTGGGATATTACTCAGATACTTAATACCCATCACCACCACGATCACATTGGCGGGAATGAGGCAGTCGTAAAGCAAACAGGTGCAAAGGTGTTAGCGCACTCTGGCGCAAGTAGCCAAATACCAGGAATGGATATTGGCCTAAAAGCTGGTGATTTAGTTAAATTAGGAAATTCCGTTGAATTGCAAGTCATGGACACACCCGGCCACACGATGAGTCACGTTTGCCTTAAATCACTCACAGATATTCCTGCTCTTTTTGCCGGTGATACTTTATTCAATGCCGGAGCTGGCAATTGCAAAGGTGGAGGTCATCCGGATGAACTCTATAATACCTTCAACAATCAACTAGCTCAATTACCTGATAATACTCTTATTTATCCGGGCCATGACTATATAATAAACAATCTCGAATTTACACTCGATAGGGAACCAGAGAATAATCGGGCGAGAGCGTTATTGATAGAACTAGAAAATCACGATCCAAATCAAGCCATTATTACTAATATTGGTCTTGAAAGAGAGATTAATACCTTTCTTCGTTTAAATAACGATAACATCATTAGTAAATTACGTGAGAGGTTTTCAGATTTACCAGAGATATTAGACGAAAAAACAGTTTTTATTAAACTCAGAGAGCTCAGAAATACTTGGTAACGGGAAAAATTCTATTGGATTTAAAGGTTCATTATTTAACCGAAATAACTTTATTAAACTCAGAAATAAAAAACTTTTCAAATTCTTTAATAACTTCAATATTCTCAAACAAAATATGTTTATTTTTCAAAATTTTTCCTTTGATTTCATCTCTGAAATGCTGATTATTTGCTAATTTAATAGCAATTTGAATATATTGCTCAATATTATACGCGATACAGTCATCAATGCCCATTGCTCTATACATTCCTGCTGTCACACGGCCCCGCATTAAAGATGATTCCAGCGTCACTATCGGTTTTCCAAGAGCAAACGACTCCAAAGAGGTATTGCCACCACTGAAATACGGCGTATCCAAAATAATATCCGCCGCTGACTGCAACGATATAAAATCTTCAGGGCTCTGCCTTGAGATCACAATTATGCGATCCATTGCGTCCGGTATAGTTTTAGACCAACGTTTATTTAACTTATTTGTCCACTCATTAACGACGCCGCCGAGGACAACAATTTTAGCTGAAGGGAGCTGCCTTAAAATTGTAGCAAAAATAAAATCAATATCAGGATGGTATTTAATAATATTTTGTGGACATAAATAAAGTAGGCATGATGAAGAAAGGCCAAATTCCCTGCGTTTTTTCATCTTTTTAGGAATCTGAATAGGTAAATAAAAAGTCGGCAATGTATTTAATTTATATAATTTTTCGCTATAGTGCTTAGATCCAGTGGTTGGTTCAGTTAAAACACTTGAAATAAAAAAATCAATATTTGGAATTCCGGTGGTGTCGGGATGCCCCCAAGTAACACACTGAATATGCGCCAATCTAGAAAACGCCAGAAAATACGTTCGAATATCCATCCCGATATCTGGATAAAACAAAATATCCAAAGTTTCAGATGCTATAATGCTCTGAGAGTCAAATGTGTTGTCCGGTAATTGGACTAATTTGTTAGCAGATTCGCAGATTTTTCGAGAGATTAAATCATTTTCGATATCAAGCTCATCTGTTATAAAGATAATTACTTCAAATTTCTTTCGGGATATCGAAGAAATTAATCCCTGCATCAATTTTCCAACTGAGTGTTTCCTGAAGTAGGCAGATAAAAATCCAATTTTAATCTTTTTTGGCTTGGTAATAATATTTTTACAATGAGGGGCAATAAAATTAAGTTTTGGGCACGCTTTTAGCAACAAACCAGCAATCTTTTTTTGCGTTGAACGATTTAATTCTCCCTGGTACGCTAAAAAAAAGTTGGTTGATGCAATTTCTAGCGCGGGGTCTGATAGCCTTAACTGAGCCCTAATCAAAGATTTTAAATCAGTCATAAAACAACTGCGGATTGATGATATATGTTTTTGGCTCTTATAAATTATTGGAACGGTTAAAAGTATTTTTATACGGAGACCATCATGCTCAGATATCTCTAGTGCGCTCTGATAGTAATATACAGCTTTCTTGTTTTCCCCTATCTTTCGATATGTGTTAGCCAAGTTAACTATTGATAGATGTGATGTTGGGGCGATTTTAAAAGATAATTCAAGAAATTTAATAGCACGATTGTAATCACCTAAATCATGAAAAATATTGCTGATATTTACCATTGCGTCATGACGACTAGGATCAAATAAAAGTGTTTGTTTGTACATAGATAAAGACTCTTCAATCAAGCCTAATTGTTTAAAGAGCTTGCCATAATTATAATAAGCATCTGAATTTTTTTTATCTAATAATATAGCTAACTTATAATGAGATTTAGCCCTCTCAAATTCGCCTAAATCTTGAAGAACAACGCCCAAATTAATTTGATATGCTGCATAGTCAGGCAAAATTTTTATTGATCTCTCCATGAAGTCAACCGCTTCGAGAGATCTACTCGGATCCCCAGCTTGAGCAATACTGGTGCCTAGTAAATTTAGGTAATGAGGGTTGTCAGGATCATTTGTCAATAACACCCGATATATTTTTTCCGCTTCACCGAATGAATTATTTCTATGCAAAACCTCAGCATCTAAAATCAATTTTGATATTTGATTTTTTAAAAGAGCCATCTCTTTTAATTTTTATGTTAAATCAAACCAGCTAATGGTGATGACGGATCTGCATATTGTTTACGAGGCATACGTCCTGCCAAATAAGAGAGTCTTCCAGCTTCAATCCCTAACTTCATTGATTTAGCCATTTTTACCGGATCTTTTGCAGCTGCAATCGCAGTATTCATTAACACACCATCACATCCTAGTTCCATTGCAATTACGGCATCCGATGCCGTACCAACACCTGCGTCAACCAAAACCGGAACTTTTGACTGCTCTTTTATTAAACGAATAGTAACAGGATTTTGAACGCCCAGCCCAGAACCTATAGGTGCAGCTAAAGGCATAATCGCATGACACCCCATATCCTCTAGTCGTTTAGCCATAATAGGATCATCGCTACAATAAACCATAACTTTAAAATCATCTTTTAAAAGAATCTCTGTAGCTTCTAGTGTTTCAATCATTTTAGGGTAAAGTGTTTTCTCATCTCCTAAAACCTCGAGCTTTACTAAATTCCATCCACCTGCCTCACGAGCCAAACGCAATGTTCTAACTGCTTCATCAGCTGTAAAACAACCCGCAGTATTCGGGAGAAACGTATACTTTTTAGGGTCAACGTAATCTACAAGCATTGGTTGGCTTGGGTCAGAAATATTTACCCGCCTCACAGCAACCGTAACAATCTCGGCACCAGAAGCTTCAATGGCTGCTGCAGTTTCTTCAAAATCTTTGTATTTTCCGGTACCCACTAAGAGCCGAGAATTAAATTTTTGCCCAGCAACTTCAAGTCCATCATCAAATTTTTCTTTTACCAATTCACTCTCCAGCTTTAAAATTTACGTTTAAATTACCGCCACCAATAAAATGTACGATCTCTATTTGATCACCATCAGCAATATTCGTTACAGAATAATTTGACTTAGGAACAATTTCCAAATTTCTCTCGATGGCCACTTTTCTATCATCCAAACCGATGTGTTTCAGCAAACCATTAATCGTTAATGGATCTGAAATTTCAATATTTTCGCCGTTGACTTTGATATTCATATCTTACTTTCGGTAATAAATTAGCAAATTATGCCTTGCCAACCAATACCTTTCAACTAGGTTTGTTTAAATGTTGTAAGAAAATCTTAGTATTTTTTTTAAGGACTTACTTTATTACAAAAAATTTGTAAATATAGGAATAATTTTATCTGAGAGGTTGCTATGGCAAAACCAGTGCTAATCATAAATGGACCTAATTTAAACCAATTAGGAATAAGAGAACCAGAAATTTATGGAACACAAACTTTGGATGAAATAATGAAACTATGCAGTGAAATAGCTGCAGAGTTGGATTTAACAACAGATTTTAGGCAAAGCAATAACGAAGGGGAAATAGTAGACTGGGTTCAAGAATCTGCTCTCAAGCATTCTTCTATTATCATTAACGCTGGAGCATATAGCCATACATCAATAGCTATTTTAGACGCATTGCGAAATATTACTATTCCCATTATTGAGGTCCATCTATCCAATATTTATCAAAGAGAACCTTATCGACAGGTTTCTTATATCTCAAAAGCTGCAAAAGGTGTAATTTGTGGGTTTGGCAGTGATGGTTATGATTTAGCATTAAGAGCTGTCTCAAAATTATTATAACTTCTTAAAAAAATCGGATAAATTTTAAAATATTTAAATCATGAATCAATTTTCCGATGAAGTTTTAAACCAAAATAGGCTTACTCCAGCCAATATAATTAAAGCATACTCTGTCGGCATATTTCCAATGGCAGAAAATTATTCAGATCAGAAAATTTATTGGATTAACCCTCAAAATCGTGGCATTTTACCCTTGGGAGGTCTGCACATTTCTAAAAGCCTAAGAAAGACAATAAAACGAAAGTCGTTTAATGTAACATATAACTATAATTTTAGACATATAATACAAGAATGCGCGAAAATAGGCTCAAGAAGACCGGAAACTTGGATAAATCAAGAAATTATGGAAGCATATATTGAATTGCATAAAATAGGGTATGCGCATTCAATCGAATGCTGGAAAGATAACAAAATAGTTGGTGGGTTATATGGCATTGCGCTTGGTGGGGCATTTTTCGGTGAAAGTATGTTCTCTCAGCAGTCAAATGCCAGTAAAATTGCCTTGGTTCATCTCGTAGCAATACTTAAAGATAGAGGTTTTATCCTGTTGGATACGCAATTCACAAGTGACCATCTCGAAACAATGGGTGTTATAGAAATCTCTCGTGAAGATTACCTTAAAAAACTTAAGAATGCATTGGCTAAGTCTCCGGTTTTTTATCAGAAATATACCAACCATCAAATGTTAGAAACACTATTGTCAGAATAAAAAACTTACCCATGTTCTTAAATATTACGGCTTGCAGTCAATTATCCACAAATCATAAACAGGGTGCTCCATTGCAGCCAACGATGGGCTAGACGCAAACATCCAACCTCGGTAAACACTAATCGCAGGCCGCGACGGTCGCGTCTCCCAAACATCGATAAAAACACTGCTCTCTGGTGGCTCTTCTGGACTGCTTTTATTGCAAGTTCTTACTATTATCTCGAGTGTGCCAAACTTAATTGTTTGGCCAATAGAAGCCTCGAAAGTTATAACCGTCGCTGTAACTTTATCCAAACCCCTGATTACCGCCGTATTAAAGTTTTCAGCGCATAGACTAGGCGAGAAGAATAAAAATAGAGGTAATACGATTATTTTTTTTATAAACAATTATTTATCCAAATATCATACGTTTTCTTCGAATAGATGGTAATACAAAATACAATAATAAATTTATATATTTAATTTGGAATCCATGGCTCATAGGATCCTGCAGTTTTTGGAACTCCCGCTTCATCGTTCAAATCTTTTTTTGAAGGCGAATAAGCTTCCGACGTTCCTGTCTTGTTAATGGAGTGAGACTTCTGCCAGCTATATGACTGAGCGGCCGCTTCGGTAAGTGGTTCATCAACAGTATAATGCAACCATGCATGCCACTCAGCGGGAACGGATGACGCATCAGCTATCCCATTATATACTACCCATCGACGTTCTCTCTTCTTAAGTTTTTTCTTTTTACTACGATAATAAGTATTTTGGAATTCATCTAAGCCAACTAACTCACCATTGAAGACTGTATAAATCCATGTGCGTAAACTCATTATTTAGAACTCTCTTTAAATTTTATATTTTTACGGTTATGATAAATCGTCAATATAACTACTTTAGATTGATTTATAAGGTTAGTAAATAAAGCAACTCGAACGCGTGCTGACAACAGTGCAGTATATGTGATAGCTAACATAAACCGATTTAATATTTTTGCTATAAAAAAATAATTTTCTTCAGAGTATCGCCAAATGAGTGACGGCACACCTAAAGACATAATATCTATATTCGAGCGAGCCCATAGTTACCAAGAAAATGAAAATTGGGCTGATGCAATAATATTATATACAAATATTGTGAAGTTGAACCCTTCAATGATGGAAGCACATCACAACCTAGCGATCTGTTTTCGCAAAAATGGAAACCTTCAATACGCTCTCAGATATGCGCAAACCGCACAAAAGCTAAATAAAAACAGTTCACAAACAAACTTTTCTCTAGCCATTATTTATGAAAAATTAAATTCACCCATTAAAGCAATTAAATATTATAAAAAAGCTATAAAAATTAACTCTGGTTATTTTGAGGCTTTAAATAATTTAGGCAGGTTGCTTGAAAGAGATGGCCAATTAGAAGGTGCGATAGAAAGCCTAAAACGTGCTCAATCAATTAAACCAGATTCACCATCAGTAAATGTAAATATTGCTAACTATTATATTGAAACTGGCCAGCCGCATAAAGCTAATACTCTCTTGGAGCCTTTTTTAGATAAAAAAATAAAACTTTCTGATGACATTCTAGCGATCGTATCAAATACGATGGGTGTGATTTCGATGGTTTTGGGAAATTTAAGCAAAGCTTTATTATTTTTTCAGTCCGCAATCCAATACTCGCCCAATTTCGCAGAGGCCCACGAAAATCTGGCATTGATACTACTTGCGAAATTGGATTATTCGAAAGGCTGGGAGGAATATGAGTGGCGTTCGCAAAATAAATCGGAATATGAAGAAAAAAGATGGCAAGGAGAACCATTAAAAAACAAAACATTACTCGTTTATACCGAACAAGGTTATGGCGATATTATCCAGTTCATAAGGCTAATTTCTCAAATTGATAAAAATGGAGGGAATATTTTCTTAGCTTGCCCCAAACCTTTAATCGGGCTTCTAAATAGTCATTCGGATATCGATGGGGTTACTAATATCAACGATATAACTATTACTTTTGATTATTTTGTGCCTCTGCTCAGTCTGCCTAATATTTTAAAAATTAATTTGTCTAACATAGATGGAAAACCGTACATATTCCCGAAACCCACAATCGCAAAATTATACCGCGCAAAAATAGAATATAAAATAGGGCTTACTTGGTCAGGCCGAACTCAAAATCAAAACGATCCCTATCGTAATAGATCTTGTTGCGTATTTGATATAATCCCAATCTTTGAACAATATATTGATACTAATTTCATAATTCTTCAGCATAAATATAATCAAGATGTACATAATCTTCTTAAAGATCGATCAAATATTAGCGATTTATCTGGTAAGCTTGGAGATATTGAGCAGACGGCGTCTATTGTCTCTGACTGTGATCTCATCATCAGTGTAGACACCTATATGGCCCATCTTGCTGGGGCAATGGGTATTGCAACTTGGGTAATTCTGCCATTCACCCCGAACTGGAGATGGTTTGGGAATCAAACAACTAGATGGTATCCAAAAACCAAATTATTCAGACAAAAAAAACCTGGGATCTGGACTGAACCAGTCAATAGAATCATAAAAGAGTTAAAAGATTTGATTCCCTAATTTTTCCTCCTTCGACATAAAGGCATCAATATCAACGACCAATTTAATTAATGTATAAATTAAGGTATATTCTTTAAACAACTGATATATATGATTAAAATAAAACATATAATCTTTTTTTCTATAACCTGCTTATAACCAACTGATTATATTGTATTTTTGTAAAAAAATTACAAGATATTGTATTTTAACACTCAAATATGTCTATCAATTGATATTTTACTTGCGTCAAAAAAAACCTCGGACTAGATTTTGACTTAAATAATTTTGATACCACTTTATACAGGTGACTGCATTAGACTTGGTTTGGCTTGGAAAAACCAGTGTAAGATAAGTAAGTGATGAGACACCTTTTATATTGATTGGCGGTATTTAGAATGGTCTTACACTTTACCGGGGGTTCCATGCAAATAAAGCGAAAATTTACGAACAAGGCAAAAGGCCCGTATAACGGAATAGAGTTCAGAAATACTGCCAGCGAGATAAGAAATCCCGATGGATCAATTGTATTTTCCCTAGAAAACATCGAAGTGCCTTCAAATTGGTCCCAAGTCGCTTGTGATGTACTTGCTCAAAAGTATTTCAGGAAAGCGGGCGTCCCAAAAGAAGTCGTGAAAATTGAGGAGGAGATGGTGCCCTCTTGGTTATGGCGCAGTGAACCTGAGACAAAAAATATGGGCAAAGGTTCGGGCATTGACGACTATGATGGCGAAAATAGTGTCAAACAGGTTTTCCATAGACTGGCGGGAACATGGACTTACTGGGGCTGGAAAGGCGGCTATTTTGATACGGAAGAAGATGCTCTGAGTTATTATGATGAGATGATTTACATGTTATGCATGCAAATGTGTGCCCCAAATTCACCACAATGGTTCAATACCGGCCTGTATTGGGCCTATGGGATTGATGGCCCCTCCCAAGGACACTATTATGTCGATTACGCCTCTGGCAAGTTAACTAAATCGGATTCAGCATACAAAAATCCGCAACCTCATGCCTGTTTTATTCAAAGTATTGACGATGATTTGGTTAACGACGGCGGGATAATGGATTTATGGGTGCGAGAAGCACGTTTATTCAAGTACGGCTCCGGAACTGGAACAAATTTCTCAAATTTAAGGGGTTCTAATGAGCCGTTATCAGGAGGTGGACGTTCATCAGGAGTTATGAGTTTCTTAAAAATTGGAGATCGTGCGGCTGGTGCGATTAAATCAGGCGGTACAACTCGAAGAGCTGCAAAAATGGTAATATTGGACGCAGATCACCCAGATATAGAGAGTTTTATAAGTTGGAAGGTTAAAGAAGAGCAAAAAGTAGCGGCGTTAGTTGCTGGATCTAAATCTGCCGAAATTAATTTGAATGCAATATTGAGCGCATGTAATGAAAACATAGATGATTTAGAGCGTTTCAATCCGAAGACAAATACGAGTCTTAAATCGGCTATCATTGAAGCTCGAAGAGCTTTGCTGCCAGAGAATTATATTCAGAGAGCTATTGACTATGCGAAACAAGGTTTTACCGAAATGGAATTCGAGTCGTATAGCACGGATTGGGACTCGGAGGCTTATCTAACGGTGGCGGGTCAAAACTCAAACAATACCGTTCGGGTGACCGATGATTTTCTGCGTGCCGTGGAAGAAGGTTCTGATTGGAAATTAATTCAACGCAGAGACGGTAAAGTAGCAAAAACAATCAATGCGCGCGACCTTTGGCAACAAATAGGCGATGCTGCCTGGTCGTGTGCCGATCCGGGCATTCAATATGATACAACTATAAATGAGTGGCATACGTGTCCAAATACAGACAGAATTTATGCATCGAACCCATGTTCAGAGTATATGTTTCTCGACAACACTGCGTGTAATTTAGCATCACTAAACTTGAGAGCATTTCAGGATGATGACGGGATTTTTGATGGTTCTGCGTTTTCACATGCAACCCGTCTATGGACAATTAATTTGGAAATTGCCGTGCTAATGGCTCAATTTCCATCGCCAGAAATAGCTAAACTCTCTTATGAATACCGAACTTTGGGACTAGGTTTTGCAAACATTGGGGGCCTCTTGATGTCGATGGGTCTTCCTTACGACAGTAATGAAGGAAGATCCTTGTGTGCAGCCATCTCCGCATTGATGACAGGCGTTTCCTATTCAACATCGGCAGAGATGGCTTCCATATTAGGAGCGTTCCCAGGATACAAAAAGAATTCCAAACCCATGCTTCGTGTCATCCGCAATCATAGGTTAGCAGCCATGGGAGAGAAAAATAAGTATGAAGAATTAACTGTTTTACCCGTACCGCTAAAGGATAGTAAAAATAAGGAAGCTCAAAAGATAATTGAATTAGCACGCCAATCATGGGATCTGGCTCTTAGTTTGGGCGAAAAAAATGGTTATCGTAATGCTCAAGTATCGGTAATAGCGCCAACTGGGACAATAGGTTTGGTGATGGACTGCGATACAACAGGTGTAGAACCAGATTTTGCTCTCGTAAAGTTTAAGAAGCTAGCCGGAGGTGGATATTTTAAGATCATAAATCAAACAGTCCCTGTCGCGCTTTCAAAACTAGGTTATTCGGAATCTCAAATTAAAGATATAATCCAGTATGCTGTTGGAAATGGAACACTCAAAGGTAGCGCATCAGTAAATCATGAGAGCTTGGAAGCGAGAGGTTTTGACAAAAAAGCGATTTCTGCGGTCGAAGCGGCATTAGCTGATGCGTTTGATATCAGGTTTGTTTTCAACAAATGGACTTTAGGCGAGGATTTTTGTTCTAATAATCTTGGTTTCACCGAAGGCCAATTAAATGATATTAGTTTTGATATGCTCTCTGAGTTAGGCTTTACTTCAGAAGAAATTAATAATGCAAATAATTTTGTTTGTGGCTCAATGACGTTAGAGGGGGCACCTCACCTAAAAAATAGTGATCTTGCGGTTTTTGACTGTGCTAACCCTTGCGGGCGTACGGGAAAAAGATTTTTATCAGTAGAGAGCCACATACGTATGCTAGCGGCATCCCAACCATTTATTTCAGGTAGTATTTCAAAAACCATCAATATGGCGAACTCAGCAACGATAGAAGATTGTAAAGACGCATATATGCTCTCGTGGAAACTTGGGCTCAAAGCAAATGCTTTATATCGAGATGGATCCAAGCTATCCCAGCCTTTAAACTCTCAAACGCTTGATGAAGATCTGACAACAGATACCGAGGAAAAACCAGCTGTCGCGAAGGCGGAGAAGATAGCGAAGCAGATAATTGAAGAGTTTATGGCAAACCGTCTGCGACTGCCCCACCGAAGAAAGGGGTACACGCAAAAAGCCACCGTGGGCGGGCATAAAGTTTACTTAAGAACTGGTGAATATGAAGACGGACGTGTCGGTGAAATTTTTATTGATATGCACAAAGAAGGAGCAGCTTTTAGAAGTTTAATGAATAATTTTGCAATTGCCGTTTCTATTGCTCTTCAATATGGCGTTCCTTTAGAAGAGTATGTCGAAGCTTTTACCTTTACCCGATTTGAACCGTCTGGAATGGTGGAGGGGAATGACTCAATTAAAATGTCCACGTCCATCCTTGATTATTTGTTTAGAGAGCTTGCGGTATCTTATTTGGGGCGTAATGATTTAGCACACGTACAACCAGATGATCTTATGCCCGACAGTGTCGGCAGAGGCGAAGGCGAAGAAGGCGTTATTAATTCAGCTACCCAAAAGGTAATGGAACGACTTACAAGTCAGGGTTTTATTCGCTCGAACGCTACTCAAACAAACATTAATACAAAAAGTATGCGAGATAATGGAGCTCATAATAATGATTTTGCGGATGAAAAAGCAAGAGATAATGGTAGTGAGGAAAATCTAATATATGGTGAAACACAAACGCTCGTTAGAAACGAAAAACTAGCAAAGGACGACCAAGTATTAGAAGCCCGAATGAAGGGATATGAAGGTGATGCTTGCGGTGAATGCGGGAATTTTACCTTAGTAAGAAATGGAACATGCCTCAAATGTAATACGTGTGGCGCAACTAGTGGATGCTCATAATTAAAAAAACTAATACAAGAAGCTGAATAAAAAGTTCCTCCCTGGTGACTAGGGGTGTAAAAGGTGTCGGCCTGCCAGCCCAATAACTACCTATTGCACCCCTCTTTTTTCAAATTTATTCCGAAATAATATCAGTATTATTATATATTAAATTCATTTTATAATATTAAAACACACCTTAATATTAAAACTGCTATCATTAACTACTGTTTGAATATTTTAATATGCCATAAATATTAAAATATTTTAATGCTTAAATAAAAGGATATCACATGGCAGATCCAATAAATCAAAGATTAAAAGAATTAAAAATAGATCTACCCGAAACACCAAACCCAGTTGCCAACTATCTTCCGTATACAATCACTGGCAATTTAGTTTTTATATCTGGTCAAATCCCATTTGTTGAGGGACAATTGCTTTACAGCGGGAAAATCGGTGAAGATATTTCAATTGAGGACGGACAAAAAGCAGCTAGAATTTGCGGCCTCAACCTACTATCTCAACTTAATCAAGCCTGCGATCAGAGCCTTAATCGTGTCTCTCGCGTCATTAAAATATGTGGATTTGTTAATTCAACTTCTATTTTTAAAGAACATGCTCTAGTAATCAATGGCGTATCTAACTTAATGGTAGAAGTTTTTCAAGATCGCGGAAAACATGCAAGAGCAGCAATTGGTTGCTCTTCTTTACCTTTGGGTGCTTCTGTTGAGGTGGAGGCAATTTTTGAGATAAAATAAATAGTAAATCAAACTTTCTATTAAAACTTTTATTGAATGAGTCATGACTGCATTAAATTGCTCATAATAATCTAAGTTCATTCGAATTGAGCCAAAAATAAACTTAATATTATAAATAATGCAAGCTACAGAAATCTTTTAAGGATAAATAAAAAAGCTCTAAATCCAATAAAATATCCTGATGTCTTGCTCTTATTGCAATTCAGTTTTATCAGTACTTATGCAAACCGAAAAGAAAATTTCGATCGAAATATACGATCGTATAGCTGACATTTCGAGTATAGACTGGAATGCGTGTGCTGGTTTAGACAACCCTTTTGTTCAACATGCATTTTTAAATGCACTAGAAATAAGTGGCTCAGTAACTCCAGAAACCGGTTGGCTCGCACAACATGTTTTGGTGAAGGATGAAGAAGGAAACCCAACAGCCTGCGCGCCGTTATACCTCAAAAATCATTCATATGGTGAGTATATTTTCGACTGGGGTTGGGCCGATGCCTTCCAAAGGGCAGGAGGAGCATACTACCCTAAGCTTCAAGCTGCAATCCCGTTTACACCCGCGACAGGACCGCGATTATTAGTTAAACAAGGTGCTTCCGATGAATACTTCGGAATTCTTGTATCGGCGATGCTGAAAATAGCAAAACAACACGGCGTCTCGTCGCTTCATTTAACTTTTTTAACCAAAGAAGAATGGAAACGTCTTGGTAATTTAAGCTTTATGCAAAGGACAAGTAGTCAATTTCATTGGGAAAATAAAAACTATCGCGATTTTGACGACTTTTTAGATAGCCTTATTTCAAGAAAAAGAAAATCAATAAAAAAAGAGCGTCGTAGAGTTTATGAAGAGGGCATTGAGCTATTTTGTTTAACGGGAGACGAACTTTCCGAGGAAAAGTGGGATATTTTTTACGGATATTATACAGACACAATCGACCGTAAATGGGGAAGATCTTATTTAACCCGAGATTTCTTCTCTATATTAGGGGAGACAATGTCTAATTTAGCCATGTTAGTTTTGGCTGAACATAATAATAATCCTGTTGCCGGAGCTCTAAACTTCCTAGGCTCTGAAACAATTTTTGGTCGTAATTGGGGCTGCTCGCAAGACTTCAAATTTTTACACTTTGAAGCATGCTATTATCAAGCAATAGAATACGCTATAAACAACAAGTTAAAATGGGTTGAAGCTGGGGCTCAAGGTCCACATAAGATCCAACGCGGATATCTTCCACGAGAAGTCTACAGCGCGCATTGGATTAAAAATGACTCTCTTTCTGCGGCTATAGAAGGCTTCTTAGAACGTGAGCGTAAGGAAGTTGACTACCAAATCTCTGAACTAATGAGATACTCTCCATTCCGATCAGAAAAATACTGAAAATTTAAAATATCATTAAGTAAAACAAAATTCTTTTAATCTAGTAATTATCATTTAGATGTTTTAACATTATGCAAGATTATCAACATTAAATTTGTTCAATAGGTGTAAAATGGATATAGAGTTTTTTGCAATGTCGGCTTTTGCCGGAATTATGGGTACATATGCCTTAATGATGTTGTCGTGCTGGGCAGACAGCTTAGGCTTGCCACGTCTTGACTTCAGTCGACCCATGGCGAATTTAACGTTTGCGAGATCATTTGAGAAAAATGTTGCACCTGGTGCAGGTGTAGATGCCCCAAATACGCCGTATTGGCCAGGAATGGCAATCGTTTACGTTAATGGTATATTTTTTGCCCTATTGTATTCTTCGTATACGCACCAATTTATTCCAGTCAATTTTATAGAAAATCTAATTCCATTATCTCCAGCCCTTTTAAAAGGTGCAATTTGGGGCATAATATTGTGGTTTGTCTCTGGAATCTTCTATGTGCCAATTTATCTAAAAGAAGGTTTTATGCTCTCACACATCCATCCACTCGCCTGGCTTACGAGTTTAAAGGTACATGTGGCCTTTGGATTAATGGTGGGTTGGATCGCCCCAGTAATACAATAAATCGCTAAGTTTACGATAATAAATTGACAAAAACTACGATTAATTTATTAGAACACAATCTTGGTCGATAACATTTTTCTTTCTTATTTATTACATTAGCCCAAACTGTAACAAATATGTACTCAAAATTGGGTAATTTATAAAAATAATAAGTGTCAATAACATGGTAACTGCGAATGGAAATGCTCCCGTAAAAATATCAAACAGCGAGATATTAGGATCATTGATAGTACTTTTAATAACAAAACACGAAATCCCCAGAGGTGGGGTTAACAGTCCAATTTCCGCACCTACTACAGTTACTATGCCAAACCATACTAGGTCGATTCCAAAAGCGTCTAATGCAGTCAAAAACAAAGGAACTATTATTAAAATGATCGATGCTGTATCTAATATCGTTCCTAACAAAAGAAGCAATATAACATATAGCGTCATTATTTGACCGATTGTTAAATCCATACTCGTTAGCCACTCACCAAATTGAGTTGGAAGCCCCGCAACTCCAAGCATTCGGTTATACATCGTAGCTGTGATTATTAAGAATAAAATTGTTGCTGCAATATAACCTGTTTCAACTAGAACTTCCCACAGGTCCTCCCAACTAATAGCCCATTTCGCAACAGCGATTATTAGTGCTGTCAAAGCGCCAGCGGCACCCGCCTCCACAGGTGTCACAATACCGCCATAAATACCGCCTAATACGACAGATATTAAGAGGACTATCGGGAATAACTTTTTTATCAACACCCAAAAAGTCATTTTTGCCCAATCTTCGTTAGCTACGTCCTTAGCTTCAACGCCACCGACCCAACTTGGAACAGCATACGCCAAAATTAAGATGAGAATTGAAAATGCAATTGAAAGTAATATCCCAGGGATAATTCCGGCGACGAACATTTGCCCAATCGATTGTTCAGTTACGATCGCATAAATTATTAGCATGGCGCTTGGCGGTATCAGCATTCCTAAAACAGAACTCCCTGCGACAACACCAACCGTAAACCTTGGTTTATACCCGAATCTCTGCATTTCAGGCACAGCGACACGTGTAAAAACTGACGCAGAAGCTATCGAAGATCCTGTTACTGAGGCAAAAATTGCATTTGCCGCTACCGTAGCTATCCCTAGCCCACCTTTAATACGATAAAATACAAAGTTAGCAACTTCATAAACATCTTTGCCTATGCCAGCTTTACTCACAATGAGCCCCATTAGCGCAAAAAGCGGAACAGAAGCATAAACATATTCTGAAACCGTATCAGAAATTGCTTCTGTAAGAAGCGCAACCGCAATATCATAATTCCCTTTTATAATCAAAACACCAACAAAAGATACTAAACCTAATGCAACGGGAATATACATACCAAGATAAATCAAAATAACGATTGAAATAACTGAAATAATGCCTACTTCAAGACCTGTCATTAAATTACTCTTCTTTTTTCATATTATTGAATTCTAATTTGATTTTTTACTGATGTAATAAATGCTCATTCTCAAAAAATGAAGAAACGTAACTAAGCAACCTAAAACAATAACAACCCGAATTGGCCACTTAGGTGCTGTAAAAAGCCCCTCTTCACCAACAAAATAATCATAAACCCAAGCATCATAAAGGTCTGGAACCGCTCCCCATAGAACAATAAAAAAGAAAGCTGCACCAAGAAAATCAAAAATTGACGCCATTTTACTGCCTACATTTGGTTTTCGATTGGTTACAAAATTAAAGAAGCCATCAGATCTAGTTAGACGACCTCTTCGAGTTGCGTCTCCAAGTTGCAAAAACACAATCCCAATTATCGAGAATTCAACAAGTTCGGTTACACCGTGGAATGGATGATTAAAAAACGTCCGTGATAACGCATCAGCATCTATCATAATCATCAAAACAAAGACCCAAAGCGAACCCAAAGTATTCATTATGGTCAGCGTACGATCTAATGTCTTATTAAAGGCGCTACCGCCAGGTAGCGCCTCATTGATTAATTGTGTCGACATATTAATTAAATCTCTTTAATACGTCTGATTACTATTCTTTATCCCATTGGCGGAGAATTGGCTGATTAGCAGCACGCATTGAATCCATATATTCAGTCAATATAGACTTTCCAGGAATCCCTTTCTTCTCTAATCTATCAGCCCATGCTATCGCCGTGTTTGGCATGGTTTTCGCCCATTTTTGCCTTTCAGATTGACTAAGAATACTTACAGTTCCGCCTTTCGCTGAAAAGGCTGCTCGTTTCTTTGTAGCAACGTCAATAGCTACGCGAGCCAATTGATCTCGATACGCAATTGATGCTGTACTTATTACTTTTTTTACTTCACCAGGAAGTTTATTCCAAGATTTGACATTCATCGTGATAGCCTTGGAGTTAGCAGTTCCCAGATCCGATTTAAGCATATAAGGTGCAACTTCATACATCTTTCGGTTAACAACCGACTCCGTCCAAAGCATAATACCTCCAACAACCCCACGACCAAGCCAATTATGATATTTTACTAAGCTCCCTTTAACCGCGACCGCACCAGTGTTTTTTAACCAAAGCGCATTTAATCCAGCTGTTCCGATTTTAACACCCTTCATATCTCCCATGGTCTTTATTTGTTTTTTAGAGAATATATTATAGGTGGCCAAAACCGCCCCATTTGTTAAATAATGCTGATTAAATTTTTTAAAAGCAGCTTTAAATTGGGGATGTTTTTCAACTAATCCATCAACTGTTTTTGCCAAAAGCAAAGGATCATTGGTTACGAATGGTGTTGCATAAGCTACCATTTGCAAAGGAACTTTATCACTGTGAAAAACAGTTGTTACTACACCTATATCTCCAAGCCCTTTTTGCAATGCACCTAAAACGCCCTTTGGTTTAACTATTTGCCCACCCCAAGCTTGGTTCCATTTTATTTTATAATTACCAGTTTTTGCTAATCCTTTATTGATTTCAGGAATATAAAAATTAATAAACTCTCTTACCCACATTGATTTTGATGAATAACCATCTATCGCTGTTAGATTAATAACTTCAGTTGCCTTGGACTGATTAGTCATTGACAGGCCTGCTACCAAACAAACGGCTATGGCAGACTTTGCTAAAACTTGATTAAATTTTGAAAACAATTTGATAATCCCCTCTTAAAAAAAATATTTACCATTCACAAATACACAACTCTTATATAAGAGTAAAGTCTTATACAAGAGTAAAGCAATAGTTCAATTTAAAACTTACAAAAAGTCGTTTACTTTGATAGAAGAATTTTTTTATTTTTTGATTTAGCTCGATCAGATGGAACACCTGAAATATACTCAAATTCAAGAACTTTATTCTTAACCTTGACTTTAACACTTCCACCCACTGTAAGCTCTCCAAAAAGCAGTTCTTCAGAAAGAGGCTTTTTAATAAAGTCTTGAATAACCCTGGCCAAAGGCCTAGCACCAAATCTCTTATCAAAGCCCTTCTCAGCTAACCAAGTACGAGCTTGATCTGTTAGAGATATTGTTACATCTCTATCACTCAATTGTGATTCTAGCTCCATTACAAATTTATCTACTACTTTGTTCATAACGTTTTTTGATAAGTTATCGAATGATACGATGGAATCTAGACGATTTCTAAATTCTGGACTAAACAATTTTTCTATCGCTTCCTCGTCGTCTCCCTCTCGATCATAGCGCTCAAAACCGATTGAAGGCTTTGCCATCTCCGCCGCTCCAGCGTTGGTTGTCATTATTAAAACGACGTTTCTAAAATCAATACTTTTACCGTTATTGTCTGTAAGTTTTCCATGATCCATAATTTGCAAAAGAATATTAAATAAATCAGGGTGTGCTTTCTCTATTTCGTCGAGTAGTAGCACAGCATGTGGTTGTTGATCTATGGAGTCAGTTAATAATCCACCTTGATCAAATCCAACATAACCAGGGGGCGCACCAATCAATCTTGATACCGTGTGTCGTTCCATGTATTCGGACATATCAAACCTAACAAGTTCAATACCCATTGAACGAGATAACTGTCGGGCCACCTCAGTCTTTCCAACGCCAGTAGGCCCAGAAAATAAATAATTACCAATCGGTTTTTCTGGATCACGCAATCCAGCTCTTGCTAGCTTAATAGCGCTAGATAATTCATCTATAGCCCTATCTTGTCCGAATACCATAGTTTTTAAATCTCGCTCTAAATTTGCTAGAATTTTTTTATCGTTCCGAGAAACTGATTTAGGTGGTATTCTGGCCATTGTGGCAATAACGTTCTCCACGTCTCTGACAGTAATAGTTTTTTTTCTTTTTCCCTCGGGCAGTAACATTCGTGAAGCACCAACTTCATCTATAACATCAATAGCTTTATCAGGTAACTTGCGATCGTGGATGTAGCGAGCCGCCAACTCTACAGCTTGCCTTAGAGCATCAAGGGTATATTTAACTTTATGATGCTCCTCATAATAAGGTTTCAAGCCCCTTAAAATCTTTACAGCATCTTCAATTGAAGGCTCCTTGACGTCGATTTTTTGGAATCTTCTCACAAGAGCTCGGTCTTTTTCAAAATAACCACGATACTCCTTGTAAGTGGTAGAACCAATGCAACGAAGAGCACCGTTCTGAAGGGATGGCTTTAAGAGATTCGATGCATCCATAGACCCCCCACTTGTTGAACCAGCTCCAATGACGGTATGTATCTCGTCAATAAATAAAACGGAGTGTGGCATGTTTTCTAATTCATTTAACACAGCTTTAATTCTCTCTTCGAAATCTCCTCTATATCTAGTACCAGCCAAAAGTGTTCCCATGTCTAAGGAATAAATAACATTTTCCCTTAATACCTCAGGTACGTCATTACTAACAATCCTACGAGCCAAGCCTTCAGCGATAGCAGTTTTTCCAACACCCGGATCACCAACGTATAGGGGATTGTTTTTAGATCTGCGACACAGCACCTGAATAGTTCGATCGATCTCTGACTGGCGACCAATTAAAGGATCTATTTTTCCATCAATTGCTTTCTGATTAAGGTTCACGCAGTATGCATCGAGAGCTTCAGTACCATTTTTTGATATATTTTCATCACTATCCAAGGTATCAGAATCAATTCCTTCGTTTTTCTCAGAGTGACCTGGCACTTTTGCAATTCCATGCGAAATATAATTCACAGCATCCAGCCTTGTCATGTCGTGCATTTGTAAAAAATATACGGCATGAGCCTCACGCTCGGAAAACAACGCGACCAACACATTTGCTCCAGTTACTTCTTCCCTACCGGACGATTGAACATGAATTGCTGCGCGTTGAACAACTCTTTGAAATCCCGCGGTAGGTTTAGGCTCTGATAAATTTGCGGATAAAAGATCCGTTAAATCATTACTTATAAAACCTTTTAAATCTTGCCTCAACTTTTCCAACTCAACACCGCAAGCCCGCAAAACGGAGATCCCATCTGTATCTTCTGTCAAAGCTAGAAGTAAGTGCTCTAAAGTTGCGTATTCGTGATTATTTTCTGTAGCCAAGGCTAAAGCTCGATGTAAACTTTGTTCTAAATTTCTGGAGAGCATCTATGATTACCTTAGTTTGATTAACAAACTAATCCTTTTCTATTGTACATTGAAGAGGGTGTTGATGTTGTTGTGCGAGATCCATCGTCTGATTGACTTTAGTTTCAGCTATTTCATAGGTAAAAACTCCACAGACCCCAACTCCTTTTTGATGGACATGCATCATAATCTTGGTTGCTTCTTCTTGGCTTTTGGAAAAAAAATGCTCCAGTACATGGATAACAAATTCCATCGGCGTATAGTCATCATTTAACAACAGCACTTTGTACATCGATGGCTTCTCGGTTTTTGTCCTACTTTTTACCGCTACCCCACGATCCAAGTCATCGTCAATTTCATCATCTCTTTTCATCGTTTTTTAAATTTCTCTAACGTAATTAAATTCTACTGATATCTAATTAGTCTTACTTATCTGTAATTGCAATACTATGAAATCGATTAAATTATTAGATAATTAACATATCTTTAACTTTAATTTTTCTACCAGAAATGAATACCATATATATTTTTTAATAATTACGGAGATCCTATTAAAAGAGTGCCTTTATCGAGAATAACATTAAAATTGTTTGAATATTTTTCTTTATCCTTAGTACCATAAATATTAAATAAGTCAGTTTTTCTTGGCGGATTATATGCTATATTAGAAAAATCCCATGATTTTAATAGTGATATAAAGCCAATATCGTCAAAGTTATACTCTGGCCACAAGTAAGCTCTTTGAAAAAATACTCCGCTTACGCAAGCTGTAACTAACCAGTAAAAATCTTTTGACGGTAAGCGTGTAACGCTCTCATTAGGTGAGAAAAAATTACCACTTTCCAAACTTTTCGTTAATAATTCAACATCTATTTTTCTTATATCAGTATTCGACTTAATAGGCCTCCACGGCTTTAAAAAATCCATCGTTTTTGCGTCTATTTCCAGAAGAGATAATTCTGCTTTTTGTGTTATTTTCATTTTTATTCTGGAGAGATTTCCACGAATTGGCTCTAAATCATAAGTTCTCACTTGTTCAAGATACATAGCATTATACACAAAACGAAACTGGTTAACGACAGTTTTTCCGCAATTAGCTCTAATATCATCACTGGCAAGATAACTAAACCACGATAACTTTCGAGCTAACGGAGATTGATCTTCTTTATTATTGTATGAACAAGCTATAAGAAGAAGAAAATTTAGAATCATCAGATAATTTATAAATCTTAGCATATCAATGATCTCAATAGCGTTAATTGTTTGTTTACAGCGTTAGGTTAAGTATAACGAATAAAAATAAGGAAATGCAAATACTCCTGATTAGTTTTCATTTTCGATATCAATTTTAATGGGCAGTAACCGGCATAATTAATAAATATTAAATTTTATGATGAGATTGCATTCTAAATGATAAATGGTTTATTATGGCTATAGGATTTTCATGTAATATGCTTAAAATTATCAAACCACGATTATGTATTTTATTTATTTTAATGAGCGTGGGTATTTTATTCCCGTCATATGCAGAAACTAAATATGCTTCGATGGTGGTAGACGCTAAAACCGGTTTTGTTTTTTCAGCAATAAACCAAAATACTCGTAATTACCCCGCCTCTTTAACTAAGCTAATGACACTTTACCTGCTATTTGAACATATTGAAAAAGGTAAATTAACTCTAGACACCCGGCTAAAAGTTAGTCGAAAAGCGGCAAACCGTCCTGCGTCGAAATTAGGTTTGAGAAAAGGTCAATCACTAACCGTGAAAGACGCTATTTTAGCGATTGTCGTTAAATCAGCTAATGATGTAGCAACAGTCATAGCAGAGTCCGTTGGGGGTAATGAGAGACGTTTTGCACTATTAATGACATCAAAAGCTAGGGAAATAGGAATGTCGCGAACGACATTTAGGAATGCCTCGGGCTTACCGCATAGAGGCCAAATGTCAACAGCAAAAGATATGGCCAGATTAACACGTTCAATAATTAATGATTTTCCTGGTTACTATCATTTTTTTTCAAAGCGTTCATTTAAATTTCAAGGACGAGTATACAGGTCCCATAACAAATTATTAAAAACCTTCTCCGGAGCAGAAGGCATGAAAACCGGTTATATTAGAGCTTCCGGTTACAACCTAATTACTACAGCCAAACGTAACGGCACGAGAGTGATAGGAGTTGTTTTTGGCGGAAATACATCTCGCTCACGAAACCGTCATATGAACACATTACTGACACGGGCCTTCAAAAAAGATAGCAAGAAAATAAAACGAAAAGTTACCACTAAATTAAACCATAAAAGGCACATAAAAGTATTAGATAAAATTTGGGGTGTCCAAGTTGGTGCTTTTTATTCACGAGCTCCTGCCGAAAAAATTTCAAAAAATATTAAGAAAAAATATAGAATGCTGTTTGAAGGTGGCGAAATAGTAATTATGCCCCTTAAGAAATCTCGGAAAAGAGTATTATATCGAGCCAGAATTCTTGGTATAAAGCGCTTTAATGCGTTCAAAGCATGCAAAGTTCTTAAGCAACATCAAAAGCCATGTATGGAAGTTGAGTTAGCCAGCTCAAAGCCCTCCCATTTAAATTCAATGTAAAAATAATTTTTATTAAAATTAATTAAAATTTAAAGGAGGTTTTATTCCACTCTTTATAAGATGCTCAGAGAGATCATTTTTTAATCTCCTTAATCCTTCCTCAGTCTCAGACTCACAACGAGCAACCAGAGCAGCTTGGGTATTTGATGCACGTAACAACCACCAACCATAATCAGTTTCAACTCGCACGCCATCAATATCTGAAACCTTAATATTTTCAATACTGTTAAGACCTTCATGAACTTCTCTAATCACGTTGAATTTTCTTTCATCAGCGCAATCAAAACGAAGCTCTGGTGTATTCATCATTTTTGGGAAGCTGTCCCTTATCTCTGAAAGAGAAGTTTCGGAATTTGAGAGCACGCTCAACAACCTTATCGCTGCATACAATGCATCATCATAACCATAATATTTATCTGCAAAAAAAATGTGGCCACTCATCTCACCCGCGAGGGGTGATTCAAGCTCCGCCATTTTCGCTTTAATCAGTGAATGACCCGCCGCAGCCATAACTGGAACGCCACCTAATTTTAAAATTTCATCAAAAAATATTTTACTGGCTTTAACATCAACGATGATTGGTGATTTTGGCTTCTGACTTAATACCTCTCTAGCAAGTATTACTAAAATTTGATCTCCCCAAAGCACTCGGCACTTTCCATCAATCACGCCAATTCTATCTCCATCGCCATCGAATCCAATACCCAAATCACAGTTGTTTTCCCTCACCAATACTTTTAATTGATTGAGATTTGTCTCAATAGTGGGATCTGGATGATGGGCTGGAAATTTTCCATCTATTTCCGCGTTAATAATAAAATGCTGCCCAGGTAAGTCTTTGATCAATAATTGAAGTACTTCGCCAGCTGCGCCGTTTCCTGGATCCCACGCAACCCTCATTTCTTTACCTACTTGTAAGTCTTCTAATAGACGTTGCACATAAGCGTTGTCTACCACCTTATTTGATTTAGAACCCTTACCAAACGTAAAATTACCATCTTCAACTCTTAATCCTAATTTTTGAATATCTTTTCCGTAAAAAGGTTTTCCATTCATTACCATTTTAATACCATTATAATCCGAAGTATTATGTGATCCAGTAACCATCATACCGCCTTGGGCACAAAACCTTTGAGCAGCAAAGTAAAGCATGGGTGTTGGACCACAGCCAATATTTATTACATCAATACCAGAATCTAGGAGTCCACCGCACAAAGCCTCGGATAAATCGACGGATGTCAAACGACCATCATAACCGACCACTACCTTTGGTTGGGAATTAGCGTTATTGTTATTTTCTTTTAAAATAGCACCAAAACCGCGCCCAATTGACCTAAAATCAGCTTTATTAAATTTTGGACCGATAATTCCACGAATATCGTACTCTCGGAGAAAAGTTGGCTCTAATGTTCGTTTATCACTCATATTAACTAGGATCTCATTTTAGTTTAAACGAATTTAGCGGCCAATACAGAAATATTCAAATCCTGCAATTTTCATTTCATTAGGATTATAAATATTTCGCAAATCAATCATTATTGGCCGTTTCATTATAGACCGAAGCTTTCCAAGGTCGAGGGCGCGAAACTCATTCCACTCCGTTAAAATTGCAAGAGCATCCGTATTTTCAATCGCGTCGTAGGCGTTACTACACCAAGTAACATCTTGCAAAAGCTCTTTGGCCTCATTCATACCTTGTGGATCGTACGCTTTTACAAAAGCTCCTGATTTTACTAAATCTGGAATTATGGATAGACTGGGTGAGTCACGCATATCATCGGTGTTAGGCTTAAAAGTAACACCTAATATGGCTATAGTCTTTCCCGTTATATTTCCACCACAAGCCAACTTTATTTTTTCCGCCATTCGTATTTTACGTTCTTCGTTAGCTTTGACTACAGCTTCCACGATCGATATTGGACTATCAGCATCCTGCGCCGTTCTTACCAAAGCAAGAGTATCTTTTGGGAAACATGAACCACCATACCCAGGACCTGCATGTAGAAATTTATTCCCAATCCTGCCATCCAAGCCTATACCTCGAGAAACATCTTGAACATCCGCGCCTACTTTCTCGCACAAATCAGCAATCTCATTTATAAAAGTAATCTTAGTAGCCAAAAATGTGTTCGCAGCATATTTTATCAACTCAGCAGTTCGACGCGAGGTAAAAACCATTGGAGTATCAATTAAAAATAAAGGTCTATATAAATTACGCATTACATCCTTTGCTCTATCCGATGTAGTACCAATTACAACTCGATCTGGTCTCATAAAGTCATTAATAGCCGAACCCTCACGCAAGAATTCTGGATTTGAGACAACGTCAAAGTCAGCATCTGGCCTTTCAGTTCTCACTATTTTCTCAATCTCATCTCCAGTATTCACCGGAACAGTAGATTTTGTAACAATTACAGTATAATGCTCGATCTCGGCCGCAATTTCTTTTGCAGCATTAAAAACAAAACTAAGGTCAGCATGTCCATCACCACGTCGACTTGGTGTCCCGACCGCTATAAAAATAGCATCAGCACCTAGCACAGCACTTTTTAAATTTGTTGTAAATGTTAGCCTACATGCTTTAATATTCTTGCTTACTATATCATCTAAGCCTGGCTCATAAATAGGTATTTCACCCTTATTTAGAAGTTCGATCTTTGAGCTATCTTTATCTACACAAACAACCTCTACACCAAATTCGGAAAAACAAGCCCCTGACACTAAACCGACATACCCTGAGCCAATCATAGCTATTTTCATTTAAAATATTCCATAAATTATATATACTTCTTTAAAACTTCTCGGACACCTGCCCTTAAATCTTCTCTGTCTAAACCGAAAGCAAGATTAGCCTCAAGAAAACCTAATTTATCTCCGCAATCATATCTCTTACCTTTGAAACGAAAGCCACGGAAAGGGACTACCCCGATAGTTTTGGCAATAGCATCGGTCAACTGTATTTCACCGCCAGCTCCTGTTTGCTGTAAATCCAACTGACTGAAAACTTCTGGTTGTAGGAGATAGCGCCCAATTATCGATAAAGTTGAAGGGGCAACCTCAGGACTGGGTTTTTCAACAAGACCCCTAGCATTAGCAATGGTACCATCATCACTAATTACATCTAAAATACCATATTTACTAGTATCCTCCTTAGGTACATCTTCAACGGCCACTAAATTTCCACCAACATCATTATAAATGTCCATCATTTGTCTCAAACAACCTGGCTTAGAGAGTATTAGGTCATCAGCAAGCAAAACGGCAAAAGGCTCGTCTCGAACATGATAGCGGGCACACCAAACCGCATGTCCAAGTCCTAGTGGCTGTTGCTGACGAGTATACGAGACTTGACCAACTTTAGGAAGAACCGTGTGCAACATATTTAATAATTCAGTTTTCCCCCTCTCCTCCAGGGAATGCTCGAGCTCATAGCTATGGTCAAAATGATCTTCAATAGACGATTTTGATCGCCCTGTGACGAAAATGAACTCTTCAATTCCAGCCTCGCGAGCCTCATCAACTGCATACTGAATTAAAGGCTTGTCAACAACAGGAAGCATTTCCTTTGGCATCGATTTTGTAGCTGGAAGAAATCTTGTACCAAGACCTGCCACAGGAAAAATTGCTCGTCTGATTGGTTTTCTCATTTTCACCAGATTATAATCTCTATAAAAAATACGTTAGATTTCTGACACACACTCTCACATGTCGCAAGGGTTTCGTTTCAGGTTAACAACACTTATCCTAAAACTACTATTAAAGTATTACATTCAGGTTACAATCTATAAGTCCAACAAAACATCTTTAGCATGATTTATCTGAGATGCTAAAAACGTTGATCCACCCCTATCTGGATGATTTTGCAACATTAAACGTTGATGTGCCTTTTTTATTTCTTGAACACCAGCTTCTTCCTTAAGACCCAAAATATCTAAGGCTTGAGCTCGGGACATTTCTCCATCAGCACTTTTCTTTTTATTTTCACCTAGAGAGTCGCGCCAATCTGTATCATGATAACGATCGAGATAAGCACCTAGCACTTGGACAGATTGTTCATCATCCCGACATTCAGATAGAAGGTCCATTAGGTCCTCAAACACTAATTCACCTAAACCCCTGCCTTTAAAATTACCCTTTAGAACTTTACCAAACATCTCTCCAGTATCGTGATCGAGTTCCATTTCTAAAAAATTTGTACTAATCTGGGAAGTTTGACCAGTTGGCTCTTTAGACCAACTCGTATTATTACTGGCTCTTGAGTAGTTTTTATTTTTTATAAACAATCGTTTCAAGAACATTACTATTGGAGCTAGTCGGATTAATCGCCCGGTCCACAAAAGCAATACTGGTAACGTTGAAAAAGCCCAAACTTTTAACCCCGTCATAAATAAAACAATGCCGCCAGCAAACAATCCAAATATCGCTGTATATTTAAGATAACGCAGTATTACCTTAGGAGAAGCACTGACGTACCATTGCACTATCAAAATGCAACCTATTAACAAACAAACTCCAAATATTAGAAAGGACATAACTCTAACTCTTTATACTAATCAACTTTAGAAATTTGGTTTGATATTTTTAAGATCTCGCCACCTTCTCTTTTACCTAACCGCTGAAGGGCCCTTTTTCCACCAGCGGTAAATACCGCCACTGCCCTTAATAACTCTTTTAACGTCTCTTTACTATTAACATCAAACTTTGCATAAGCACCATTTGAAAGTTGTGTAATTTGTTTGAAACAATATTCTGCAATGGAGTCCGAACCATCTTGAAAAATAAAAATTGGCACGCCTAAAATACCCAATTGACCGGAAAGTTTTCCCAAAACATCGACGTCCTCCTCTACCGCATCACCTATAAAAATAATAGCGTCAATAGGACTTTTACTATTCTCATTAAGCGAATGTTTTAAAAGCTTTCTTATTTGAGTTTCACCGGCTAGGCATGACACCCCCGTCATTAGGGTCATTAACTCCTGAGCATTACCGACCCAATCGCTGCAGATAAATTGCTTGAAGCCACGAAAATAAACTAATTGAACTTGGAGTCCGCCATTTGCTGTGGTTTCCAAGAACATGTCACCCTGGAGATGACTTGTGGTGTCCCAACTTAATTGTCGACTGGCAGTCGCATCCATACCGAAGACTAAACGACCGTTCGCCCTTTGCTCCTTTGCAAGTGTAATTTTCGCTACTTTTTCTAGAAAAAGGGAGACATCTGTATCGGAAGACTTTTTCGCTAGCTTTTTATCTGTCATTGATTTCTGATCATACTCTAGTTTGCTTTAGACCTATTAAAATGAAGGCATTTTGAAAAATAAATAAAATCTATTTGTTAGTTACTTATGTATACGATATTTAAATCGACATGGCCTAGAAATATATTTAAAATTAGTTATTTTTAAAAATAAAAATAGTTTAATATAATTTATGGAAAATATAAATAAAATTGAGTGTGCTGTTATTGGAGCTGGAGTGATTGGTTTAGCAGTCGCACGAGAATTAACATTAAATGGACGCGAAGTAATAATTCTTGAAGCAGAATCTTCAATAGGCACTGGAACAAGTTCCAGAAATAGTGAAGTCATTCACGCGGGTATATACTATCAATCAAATAGTTTAAAAGCCAGACTATGCGTGGAAGGTAAAAAAAATCTTTATAATTACTGTAAAACACGCGGAGTACCATTTAAGCGATGCGGCAAACTAATAGTCGCTGCCAACAAAGAGCAAATACACAACCTTCAACTAATACACCGCAAAGCAATAGAAAATAATGTTAACGACCTTATATGGCTAAACCAGAATGAAGTATATGAACTAGAACCAGAGTTGTCAGCATTTGCTGCACTTTTTTCACCTTCAACTGGAATTGTTGATAGTCATGCACTTATGCTCTCCTATCAGGGAGATGCTGAGAATAATGGGGCTGTTACGGCCTTTAATTCTCCAATATTAACTGGCGAAATAAAGCACAATTCAATCTTGTTAAATGTTGGAGGGTCACAGCCAACGAAGCTTTCATGTCAAAATGTAATTAATTGCGCGGGGCTTCATGCGCAAAGCATTGCAAACAAACTAATAGGGTTAAACCAAAAATACGTGCCAGAAATACATTATGCGAAAGGAAATTATTTTTCTTTAATTGGTAAAAATCCGTTTAAGCACCTAATTTATCCGATACCCGAGGAAGCTGGACTAGGTACACATCTTACTCTAGACCTTGGAGGCCAAGCTAGGTTTGGCCCTGATGTGGAGTGGATCAAAAATATTGATTATAGCGTAGATGCCTCAAGAGGCCAATCATTCTATAATTCGATACAAAATTACTGGCCAGGAATAAAAAATCATAGCCTCCAACCAAGTTACTCTGGAATAAGACCAAAACTAAATGGCGCGACTGGTACATCAACAGATTTTATGATAAGTGGTCCGCAAATGCACGGAGTTGAAGGTCTTGTTAATCTTTTTGGCATAGAATCTCCTGGCTTAACTGCGTCACTCGCGATTTCCAAGGAAGTCATTAAACATCTAAGGCAATAAAGGTAGTTTTTTTAAATGAAAATTCTATTAATAGCTCTTTCAATTGGCTTTTTAAATATTTTTTTTGCGCAAGCTCAGGCACCACAGCAGCCTCCAATAACAGCATTGCCAGAAACACCTGAAGGCCAGGAACAAGCTGAACCAAGCGAGGCTATGCGATCTTTAATACGCGATATAAGCAGATATGCACGTCGGTATAATCGATATTTTACGATTGTTACCCAAGGTGGTTTAGAAATCTTAGAAAAAACAGATCAAGTAGATGCAACCAGAAGTTCTCCAGCAAATACTTATATTCGGTCAATCGATGGAATCAACATAAGAGGTCTAAACTATCACCCTCCTTTTGATGGCAAAAAAGAAATCGAGACCGAGAGGAAATCTAAAGAAAACATGCTAAGGCTTGCCAACATCGCCCAAAAACGCGGCCTTAAGATATTTGTTACAGACTATTATGCAAACTTAAAAATAGCCCAAAAAGCATATAGATTTAACTTAAGTAAAGGATTTATTCCATTTACAGCAGAAAGTCTGGGTTCAGATTATACTTTTGATAAAATTCCAACTTTCCCAAGTAGGCCAATAAATGAAAACCCTAAGAATATGATAGGCCTGAAGTCGGCAAAGAATTTCTTGCAATTAACGGATTCTGCAAATTATGATCGTCAGCAAGACTTTGTAATAGCACTTAGCAATACAAACTTCGATGTTGTTATTGTTGATGTCTTTCATAAGGGAAGGCAACCCTTCAAAAAAGCGGCTATTCAAGGTATGAAATTTAAAAAACTTGGTGCTCGCCGGCTTGTTTTTGCTTATATGAATATTGGCGCTGCTGAAAGCTATCGATATTATTGGAAAGACAGGTGGAAAGAGGGTCAGCCTGCTTTTATTTCGAGTGCTACCCCAGGAAATCCAGATAAATACTATGTTGAGTTTTGGCGACCTTCTTGGAGAAAAATTATTACAGGTAACACGAGCTCATATATTTATGGAATTATTAAACAGGGATTCGATGGAGTCCTCTTAGGCGGGGTAGATAACTATAAATTTTTTGACAGCGGTGGATAAGAGCTAATCAAGAATGGACTCGGAAAACTCTTGAACGACAAAACCTTTGCTTTGTGGAAATTTTATATTAATGATATTTAATGCAGCTGATTCATCCGAAGCTAAAATAGCGTGATTACGAACATCTCCCCAATAATCACTATAAAAATCATGACTTTTATTTTCTTTAAGAAGAGCTCTAACATGTTTATTATATAATTTAACCTCAAAGACTCTATTATCTTTTACTGAACATTTAAACATAGTTTTTACCTTCAAACGGTTTACGTTCATACAATGATAAGTCATAACCGATCTCACTTTTAGCTCGAAAAAAGTTAATAAATGATTAGTTATCATAATTTTTGCCGCAAATTAGTTAAATAAAACAATAATAAGTTCCTACATTAACCCGAGTTCTTTGAGTTCAATTAACATTTCTTCTGGTAATTCTGCCTCGGGCGAAGATCGCAATTCAATATCACCAGGAGCATCTTCAATATTAAGATACCTCCAGCCCTGAAACGGTTTTTGTGTTCTTGGTTCCACCTTGATTTGTTTTGGATCAATCTCAATTAAACAATACTTTTTACCTTCGTTATTTATTTCCTGACTAACTGAAATTATTTCTTGGCGCACCCTGATTAATCGTTTTACAACCCAGTAAATAGAGCCACCATCTAACAACTCATCTAACCTTTTTGGCACATTTCTCGTTGTATTAAAAAGTTTAGAATCTGGGTTTGTTTGGCGGCGTCTTTTCTGTAAATTTATTAACTCTGCGATACTGTTTATTCCAACAGCCATACGTAGGAGGTGAATAGTCATAGTTTCCTCAACCTTTTAAAATAAGCATATTTTCTTTTATTAATTTTGATACGATTTAATTTTAATAAAATTTAATTCAATATTTTAATAGAAAAAAGCAAAAGAGCCACAATTATGGCGATTAAGTTCTATACCAATTGGGATGTCGTTTATCTAAGAAAGCAGAGAAACCCTCAATACCCTCTTTAGTTGAACGGCTAGTAGCACTCATTTCAGCTAATTTGCTCGCTAAATCATTGTTGTAATTATTAGGCACTATACCATTGATAAGTTTTTTTGTTTCTTTAACTGCCTCGGGCGCAGCTTTTAATATATCTTCAATTATTGGACTAGTAGTTTGTTCTAGATCACCAACTTCACAGATTTCATGCACTAGGCCTATTCTTTGTGCTTCAAATGCATCAATACTTGAGCCTGTAAGAGCGAACCGTCTGGCCACACGAGCACCAACCGCTGAAATAACCTGTGGTAATATTGGTGCAGGTGTTATGCCAAGTTTTACTTCTGTTATCGCGAAACGCGCATCGTTTGATGCAACGACGATGTCACAACTTGCCGGATAGCCGACTGCCCCTCCTAAACAAGCATTATGTATCATTGCGATAGTTGGGATTGGAAACTCAAATAATTTTTTCATTGTATTAGTACTTAATTGAGCTGCTCGAAGTTTCTCAACATCGGTCGCATTAGATAGTTCCTTAAACCAGTTCACATCAGCACCAGCTGAGAAATGTTTTCCAGCTCCCTTGATTAGAACAACTCGAATTTTTTTATTTTGTTCTATTCCATCTAAAATTTGATTGAGGCTTATTAGCAAATCAGCATTATAAACATTTAGAACTTCCGGGCGATTTAGCGTGATTTCAGCTACTCTTTGATCGACTATACGCAAACAAACTTCGTTAACCATTTATTACCGTCCAAAGAAAATTTATTAACCACTTTTTTTTAGCTATTATTCGGCTACATTTAAACGATCATACCCTCATAAAGGCTTACCATTTACAAAAAAGAATGTCGAGCCACACACATTTTGCAATAGCTTCAGATGTCGTATTCTTTAACTTCTTTCTTAAAAAAAAACTCGCCTCCCATTGCCACGAAGCAGTTTCAGTAATCAAGTCCAATTTTTGATGCATTTAGCAGGCAAATAAGCGTATGGCGATGAAAAGTCAAAAAGAAACTAAAAGGTATTATTCTTGGCTTTCACCATTTAATAATTTTTCCGTCAAAATTAAAGAATTTTCCAGTATCATTGATATCTACTCTTTCAATTACTTGGCACATTTGCGTGACACTATCTTGGATCGTAATATCAGCATTTTGTCCGCCCATATCGGTTTTAACCCAACCAGGAGAAATTACAATTGTCGTTATTCCTTTATCAATTAAATCAACTGATAACGACTTGTTTACTGCATTTAAGGCAGCCTTTGAAGCACGATAAGCATATTGCCCCCCGCTGGAATTTTCTGAAATACTTCCTAGTTTACTAGATACTGAAACAATAAGTTTTTTTTCAGATCTGGCTATCTGTGAGAGCAGTCTTTCAACCATCATGGTTGGGCCAAGAACATTTGTTTGAAAAACATTCTTCCAGTCTTCGTAATTTATTTCACCAATTATTTTCTTATTTAAGCCAATAATGCCGGCATTATTAATTAAAATATCAATATTTTCGTTTTTATACGCCGCAGAAATATTTTCAAAATCATTGCCACTATTAATGTCTAATTTAGTAACCTCAATGTTACCTTTTATACTATTTAAACTGTCAGCTAATTTTGGATTTCGGCAGGCAGCAATAACCTTAAATCCATTTCTCTCGTATTGCTTTACGAATTCAAGGCCCAATCCCCTATTTGATCCTGTTATAAAAACAGTTCTCATAATAACATTTCTATTTCAAACGTTCTATAGCAACAGCAACGCCCTCGCCGCCGCCGATACACAATGAAGCTACACCTTTTGTGAGATCATGTTTTGCTAGCGCATTTAACAAGGTAACAATTATCCGGGCGCCAGAAGCACCTACTGGATGACCCAATGCACAAGCACCACCATGAATGTTAACGATGTCCTCTGAAATAGCTAAATCATGCATCGCGGCCATTGTAACAACTGCGAAAGCTTCATTTATCTCAAATAGATCTACTTCATCCTTAACCCAACCAGCTTTATCAAGTACACTTTTAATTGCTCCAATTGGAGCCGTTGTAAACCATTGAGGTGCCTGCGAATGACTTGCATGAGCCCGCACAATAGCCAAGGGAGTTAAACCTTTATTTTCGGCTGAAGACATTTTCATTAATACTAATGCGGCAGCACCATCAGAAATTGAGCTGGAATTTGCTGCAGTTACGGTGCCATTCTTTGCAAACGCAGGTCGTAAAGTAGGAATTTTATCTGGAGAAGCCGTTCCCGGTTGCTCATCTAAATCTACTTTAACTATGTTTTTACGATTTTTAACATTAACAGGCACTATTTCTTTTGCAAATGTTCCATCAGAAATAGCCTCATTCGCTCGCTTTAAAGACCTAATTGCGAATTCGTCCTGGCCTTCCCGTGTGAATTGATATCGTTCTGCAGTAGCTTCAGCATAAGCACCCATTAATGTACCTCGCTCGAAGGCATCTTCAAGACCATCTAAAAACATGTGATCTTTAATTTCGCCATGCCCCATGCGCATTCCCTGCCGAACTTTGGGGAGGAGGTATGGGGCATTTGTCATACTTTCCATTCCGCCTGCAATCATAACCGTATTTGAACCAGCCATGATACTATCGTGAGCTAGCATAAGCGCTTTCATTCCTGAGCCGCACATTTTGTTAACTGTTGTGGCTCCCGTATTATGCGATAAACCAGCGAAGATCGCTGCTTGTCGCGCGGGGGCTTGTCCTTGGCCAGCAGCTAACACCACCCCCATTACGACATCTTCAACTTCATCAATATTTATGCCAGATTGCTGTATTGCACCATTTATTGCTGTCGAACCTAATTCCGGAGCATTCACACCACTGAAAACGCCATTCAGGCCGCCCATTGGAGTTCTTACAGAACCAACAATAACGATAGGATCTTTATTCATTTCATTTATACTCTTTTTTAAACATCAACTATAAGAAATAACCAAGGTTTGAGAAATTTTATTCTGATCTTTTTCATCATACATTAGAATAATATTTAATAAACGGATTTCTTATCCTTGTACTCGTCATAATAAAAGACTTGCTGCTAAACCAAGAAATACATAAAAGCCGATAATATCGGTAATTGAAGTTAAAAATGCACTAGATGCAACCGCCGGGTCAAATCCAAGGCTTTGTAAGATAATTGGTAACGAACTTCCCACAAAACCCGCAACAATTAAATTAACTATAATTGCTAAACCTATTACAACCCCTAACAATGCACTATCAAACCATGCGTAGACAATAAATCCAATTATGCTAGCGAATATTAATCCATTAAGCACACCAACAGTAATTTCTTTACCTATAGTTCTATAGGCATTAGAGGGAGTCAGTTCTCTCATAGCTATAGCCCGAACAGCAACAGTTAGCGTTTGTATACTTGCAGTTCCTCCCATAGTGGCGACAATCGGCATTAGTATAGCCAACGCTACCAACTCTTGAATAGTACCAGCAAATAAACTGATCACGTAAGCCGCAAGCAATGCCGACAATAGATGGATAAGCAACCATGAAAAGCGAGATTTCATTGTATCGATAACTGCTGAATAAAGATCATCTTCCTCTCCCACGCCAGCAAGCCTCATAATATCCTCTTCATGCTCTTCATGAATAACGTCTACAATGTCATCAACAGTTATTGTACCAACCAGAACACCATTATCGACAACTGGCGCAGACATTAAATCTCTTTGTCTGAATAAAAAAGCTACTTCTTCTTGGTCCATTGAAACAGGAATAATTTTTATATGTTTTCGCATAATTTCAAATAATTTTACGTTTCTATTACTTCTAATAATTCTTCCCAGAGGAACGGTTCCTACAGGATAATGCTCATTATCCATCAAAAATATATCAAAAAAATCTGTTGGCAACTCTTCTGAATCTCTCATAAAATCAATCGTCTGGCCAACGCTCCACTCAAAGGAAACCGCAATAAAATCCCGTTGCATTAACCTTCCAGCACTGTCCTCAGGATAAGACAAACCTTCTTCAATTAGCGCTCTTTCGTTCTTTGGCAAAGATGCTAAAATCTTTAACTGTTTATCTTCGCCAAGCTCCTCAACAACGTCAATCGCATCATCAACCTGTAATTCCGCAACTGCTTCTGCAACACGGCTGTTTCCAAGTTGAATAATCACTCGTTCTCTGACGGTTTCATCCAGTTCAGCAAAGATATTCGGATCAAAACTATCTCTCAGCGCTTCAACTAATTCTTCCCGCCTCGTATGCCCCAAGTTCTCGAGAAGATCAGCTAGGTCTGCATAGTGAAGAGATTTTGCCAGATTAATTGCTTCTTCAGATTTTCCTTCATCAAGTGCTGAATTTACTGAAGCAATAAATTCTAATGTTAATTCTGTAATAGCACTTTGCGTTGAAACGTGATTTTGATTTATATCTACCAACTTTTACCTCAAATATTGTCAACTCAATTTTGAATTATGTGATTTCAATAACCTAAGTTGTAATTATAAAATGAGTTGATGTACGATTTAGCCCAAATGTCACTTATACACCTAATAAAATTGAATAAGAATAAAAAAAGCTGCCCTCATTAATTAGGGGATGAGGTGTTACTGACATTTGAACAACTCATTATTTTGATCAAAACAATTAAAGGTTACAGGAAATAGCAAACTTACATTATAACGGGTAATATATTTAGTTTAATACTGAAGATATAGTATTTATCAGTTCAAATTAAATTTAATCTAGCTATATTTGGTGCGGACGAGAAGACTCGAACTTCCACCCTCTTGCGAGGACAGCGACCTCAACGCTGCGCGTCTACCAGTTCCGCCACGTCCGCACTTTAATATTTGCCCTGTCATTTTGACACGAGGTACAAGTTGTCCAAGTAACAAATCGAACACAGTGAATCAAGCTATCTCATAAATTATTTTATTTTGTACTATTGAATCTGTATCTTAGAGGGTTTAGAGATAATTATATGATAACTAATAAATCAAAAAATATAGAAGTCCAAAATGATATTGAATGGAAATATACTAATGATTTGGTAGACTATGAGACCGCACTATCAACCATGGAAACAAGAGTAGCAGATATTATTGCTGGCAATGCTCTAGAGTTAATTTGGTCTCTAGAACACCCTTCAATTTATACATCTGGCAGTAGCTCCAAGAAAGAAGATTTACTGCAACCAGACCGATTTCCAGTTTATAATGTTGGTAGAGGCGGTCAATATACCTACCACGGCCCTGGGCAGAGAGTTGTATATTTGATGCTAAATCTCAAAAAAAGACAACCAGACTTGCGTAATTTCGTAAAAGACATAGAGCTTTGGGTAATAAAAAGTCTAAATCAATTTGGTTTAAACTGTAAAACATACGATGATCGCATCGGAGTTTGGGTAGATTCAGGAATTTCTAACAAAAAAATTGCAGCTGTGGGAATTAGAGTTAAGCATTGGATCACCTTTCATGGTTTTTCAATAAATGTAAATCCAGATTTAGAGCATTTCTCGGGTATCGTTCCATGTGGTATCTCTGATTTTGGTGTTACTTCGATTAAACAATTAGGTATTAACTGTAAAATGAAAGATTTAGATAAAGCATTAAAAGAAAATTTTCCGTTATATTAATTCGAGCACTAGAAATGCGCAATTAATTCATTTAATTCCGCATTACATTTAAAAATTTTTCATTTTTTAGTGACTGTAATCAAATTAGAATAATTCTGATATAAATTCAGCATAAATTAACCCATTCCGATGCCTTATATGCTATAAGTATAATGCAAAATAATTTATAGATTGAGGTATAACATTAGAAATCGAAATATTGCATCTGAGCAAAAAAGGTTTGCAAATTTATTAGAGCTAGCTAATCGTAGTAAATATCGCGGCGAGCGTGAGAACGCTCTAGCGGCGGCGTCTCGTTTGGCTAATAAGTTCGGAATGACACTCGATCAAGCAGCTAAACTTGGTTTAAATTATAATCAAGGTGTAAACTGTGATAACAAGAAGGCGTCTAATTCTTTTTACGTAAATATTTCTAAAGAAGAGATAAGAAAAAATCAGGTTGATATAGAAAGTGACAAAAAACGTTGGCAAACAGCTGTGGCAAATGCAAAAAAGCGCGGCCTAGACCAAGAAAATAAAATAAGGAAAAATACAAAAAAGACATCTAATTTCCGCCGAACGAATAACACCTCCAGAAGAGAACCTTTTATACATGCAATGATATTGTTAAAAGAAACCAGCCTTTCTTTTAAAGAGATTGCGAATATTACAGGCATTAGTGTATATAAAGTGATTGCCTTAAAACTTAAAACCCGAAAAGCTGCTTGAGTGATTTTCATTATGCCGCACACAATTATTTTAAATTTGAAAAAAATCTCTCTAGGACTTATTTTACATGTCGAATTCCATATAAACTCGCTGGGATAGTCTCAAGATGCACATTGATTTCGCATATGATACTATCTGTCCGTGGAGCTTTATAACAAAACGGCGATTGCAAAAAGTACTTGCTCAACGCACTGATTTTAGGGTTACAGTTAATTGGCAACCGTTTCTTTTAAATCGTCAACCCCAAGACTTTGAAAATATTTTAGATAAAGATTTAAGACTTAGTGTAAAACAGGAAATAGATATTGATCAAGTACGAATGTCTATAATAAATGCTGGGAAGCCTCTAGGCATAAAATTTGATTTCGAGAATGTGAAATTTTTATCAAATACAATCGACTCACATAAGTTAATAAGAATTGCCCAAAGACTTGGTTGTGAAATGGAGGTAATAGACAAAATTTTTAAGCATTATTTTGAATATGGCAATGATATTAGCAGTATTTCTTTACTCAGAAAAATCGGCTCTGAAGAAGGTCTAGATTATAACGCACTAAAAGAATTCCCAGATAAAAACGAGAATTTTGGTCAGGTCGATGGTTTCAATTCGTTGTTTCAACAATATAAAATACATGGAATACCTACTCTAATTTTTGATAAAAAATTCGCAATCTCCGGTGCGCAAGACGCTATCGTTTTAGAAAGAATGATAAACATATCTTTGGAAAGCACCAAAGTTTTATTATAAATAATATTAATTTTAACGTAATGCTGAGGATAAGATGTCAAATAAATACCTTACGATTGATGACTTAAGAAACAAGGCGGCAAAAAGAATTCCCAAACTTGCGTTTGATTATCTTGATGGCGGAGCTGGAACCGAAGCGAACATAACTAGAAATAGGCGAGGCTTTGACAATATAACCCTTTATCCAGAATATTTGCGTGATGTGACGGATCGCAGTCAGAAAGCAACCGTCTTCGGTAAAGAATATGATGCCCCAATCGGAGTTTCACCCGTAGGACTCGCAAATTTGATTTGGCCCAAAGTAGATAGTTACCTTGCTAATATGGCCAAAAAAAGAAACATTCCGTATTTATTAAGCGCTGTAGGCACAACTTCAATAGAAACGATAGCAAACATTGCCGAAGACAATGCTTGGTTTCAATTATACGTACCTGACCAAGATAATATTTGCTTTGATTTAATTCGCCGCGCAAAAGAGTCAGGCATTAAAGTGCTAGTTTTAACTGTTGACATTCCAGAGCCTTCTAAAAGACTTCGGGATATACGAAATAATTTCACTTTACCATTTAAAATGACGCCAAAAGTAATAATGGATATCGCGCTAAAGCCAAACTGGGCTATTTCAACATTATTAAATGGAACTCCAAGATTTGAGAATTTAGTTCCGTATATGAATGATGCAAAAGAGGGAACATCGTTAAGTGTTGCTCAAGCTCTTCAAGTTTCTGCACGACTTGGTGAAGACTTTATAAACCGCATAAGAGATGCATGGGACGGCCATTTAGTAATCAAGGGTATTCTAACAAAGAAGTCAGCAGAGGCATCTGTTCGCATAGGAGCTGACGGAATAATTGTATCTAATCACGGAGGTCGTCAGTTAGATAGCGGCCCATCATCAATAGAAGTATTGCCAGATATATTCAAAACGGTTGGTTCCAAATTAACCGTCATGCTGGATAGTGGTATTCGCAGTGGTCCTGATATTGTGAAAGCCTTCGCCTCGGGCGCAGCTATTACTTTTTCAGGACGTTCATTCGTTTTCGGAGTGGGAGCACTAGGAGAAAAAGGCGGCAACCACGTATTAGATATCATGGTTAAAGAAGTAGACCAAACTTTAGCGCAAATAGGGTGCGATAATATTTTAAATCTAGATGAGAGCTATATTAATAGTTCTTAATATTATTCCATTAAAATTTAGAGAATACGCAGACGTTTAATCACATTGCTCATTTCAATATAGTGATTTAATAAGTGAGAGGCATAGTTGATATTCAAAAGAAATGTTATACTTATATTTGCATTTTCAACATTTTATTTATTTTGGTACAAACAGGATATTAAAAGAAAATATCATTATCACAAAAGATTAAAGCACAAGACTCGAAAGTGCCTTTATTAAATATTGCACTCCATCCAATCTAGAAGCATCATTATCCCATTTTCTCATAAAAACTAATTTATGATCTGGCCTTAACTTTGCTGTACCCACATGACTCGAAATGAAATCAACTAACCCTTTAGGGTTATTAAATTTATTTTTATAAAAGGAAACAACAGCACCTTTTGGGCCAGCATCAATTTTCTCAACGCTAGCCGTAATGCATAGCTTTTTAATACTTACTGTAGCCAATAAATTTTTAACCTCTGAGGGAAACATTCCGAATCTATCAATTAATTCAGCTGCAAAGTCATCTATTTCTGACTCGTCCACGAGGTTTGCTATTCTTCGGTAAAGGTTTAAACGAATACCGAGTTCAGCAATATATTCCTCTGGTATAAGGACTGGGATACCTATATCTATTTGCGGAGTCCATTTTTTCTGCAATGTGCTACCTACAGTGTCTCCTGATTTAGATTCGGAAACAGCCTCTTCAAGCATTCGCTGATATAATTCAACACCAACCTCTTTAATATGACCAGACTGTTCATCACCAAGTAGGTTACCCGCACCACGTATATCCAAATCATGGCTAGCCAGAGCAAAGCCAGCTCCAAGAGCATCCAACGACTGCATAACTTCGAGCCGCTTCAGTGCAGTTTCACCCAGCTTCTGTCTTGGCGGCAGAGTGAAGTATGCGTAACCCCTTACTTTTGAACGACCAATTCGTCCCCTCAGTTGATAAAGTTGTGATAAACCAAATCTATCAGCTCTGTGTAAAATAATGGTATTCACAGTTGGTATGTCTAAGCCTGACTCAACAATATTAGTAGCCAACAAGAGATCGTAGCTACCTTCATAAAAAGCAGTCATAATTTCATCTAATTTTCCAGGTTTCATCTGGCCATGTGCTCGTGTAATTCTAAGATCAGGTATTAATTTTTTTAGTTCGATCTCAATGTGGCTAAGATCAGAGACTCTGGGGCAGACATAAAAAATCTGTCCGCCTCGATTTCGCTCTCTTTGTATGGCCTCCCTTACAACAACACTGTCATATGGTAAAATAAAAGTACGCACTGCTAACCTGTCGACCGGGGGAGTTGTTATTAGACTGAGCTCTCTGACACCAGTCAGCGCAAGTTGCAAAGTTCTTGGAATTGGTGTTGCCGTTAACGTTAAAATATGAACGTTACTTTTCATGGTTTTTAATTGTTCTTTATGAACTACACCAAAATGCTGTTCTTCATCAATTATTAATAGGCCCAAGCGATCGAAATAAATACTTTTTGAGAGCAAAGCATGTGTTCCAACAACGATATCTATTTTGCCAGACTTAAGTTCTTCTCTTACAATCTCCGAGTCTTTAGACGAAACTAGCCTGGATAATTGACGCACGTTTATTGGAAAATTTTCAAAACGCTTCTTGAAGGTACTATAATGCTGGCGAGCCAATAAAGTAGTTGGAACTACTATTGCGACTTGCTTCCCCTCCATAGAAGCAATAAAAGCTGCTCTTAGCGCAATCTCAGTCTTACCGAACCCGACATCGCCACAAATAAGTCTATCCATAGGGCGCCCACTACTCATATCATTTATCACATCATTGATCGCTGTTTCTTGGTCATCCGTCTCGGAAAAAGAAAAGCCTGAGCAGAACTCATCATATAATCCATCGGGAGGTTGAAAAACCTCCCCCTCACTTAATTCTCTCGCGGCAGCGACAGCGATGAGCTTATCCGCCACCTCTTTGATCCTTTCTTTCAAAGCTGACTTTTTTGCCTGCCATGCGACACCACCCAGCTTATCCAAACGAACGTTATTTTCACTTTCTCCATATCTTGTAATTATTTCGATATTCTCAACAGGTAGAAATAATTTATCACCGCCGAAATAAGTAAGCTTAAGACAATCATGAGGTATTCCCGACTCAGAAAGATCCAAAGTTACCAACGCTTCAAAGCGCCCAATGCCATGGTCAGAATGGACAATAAAATCTCCCGGTTGCAACATTGAAGTCTGAGCGATAAAATTTTCAGGGTTTAATTTTCTGCCCCGTTTTACATTCAAACGGTCGCCCAAAATATCTTGTTCTGTAATCAAGGTTACCTCGGACGAGGTAAAGCCTTTTTCAAGTTGAGTAACAACTAACTTTAAAAGACTATCTGGACTTTCAGAAACCATAATGTTGTGATCATGCAATATAGATTTGAGTCTATTTGCTGAGCCTTCAGATATAGCTCCTATTATCACTTTTTTATTTAAATTCAGCTCCTGCTTTATATTGATATCTAAGCTCTCGTAAACGCCCTCCTTTGATTTAACTCTCAAATCAACGAAACTGAATCCTGGTTTACCATCTGCATTAATAGAATTTGGAAGAGCACTTGGGGTCTTGAACGGTTGTATTCTAATTACTTTATTTTGATCTAGTTTCGCTTCAAACTCTTGACGATCGAGATACAGATCTCTAATTGGCAGAGGGTTATACGGAGACTCTGATAACCTCATATTCTTTTTATTATTTAAATCTAATCGAGCATCAAAACAATCTTGTATTGTCGCCAACCTAGCATCGATTGCCTCGTCGAGTTGATAATCCATTGTAATAATTGGATCTTCAATAAAATCAAACAAAGTATCTAATTTTTCAAAGAACATAGGAAGCCAATGTTCAATCCCTGCGTAAATGATGCTCTCAGAAACGCTTTCATATACTATATCGTCTTTCTCTATCTGACCGAAAGTTGAACGATATCTCTTCCTAAACCGTTCTATGGAATCCTTGTCTATTAGAAATTCACGAAAAGGTTGCAATTTAAAATACTCAATTTCACCATCTGTTCGCTGACTAAAGGCATCGAAACTCCGTATTCGCTCGATCTCATCGCCAAAAAAATCTAATCTTAGAGGGTGCTTATAACCAGGTGGATATAAATCTAAAATTCCCCCACGAATGGCATACTCCCCAGGTTCCATAACAGTTTCAGACCGATCATAACTATTTCTTTTTAAGAAACTTAATAGAATCTCGCGGTTTACCTCAGCACCCCTTCCAAAGGTCATACTTGAGCCATTAAAAAAATTAAACACTGGCACCCTTTGCAAAATAGCCGATATGGTAGTTATAATGATTCGCGGATTTTTATTACTATTTTCATTCAAGGAACTCAGAGTTTTAATTCTAGAAGCTACGATATCATTCTTTGGTGATACTCGGTCGTAAGGCAAACAATCCCATGCTGGAAATTCGAGTACGTTGTTCATATTTCCAAACAACTCAAAACTAGCCTTGATAGAGTGCATTCGCCTGTCATCACGAGCTACAAAAAGTATTGGTTTATCTAATAAAATTAGATCGTTTAGCAATATCCCCTCATAGCCCTCTGGAACACCACCTATCGTAACAGGACCAGAATTAAATGTATTTTTATTGATTTTAATCAATATCTTATAGACTTTCTTTAAAAATTTTTATTCGCTGAAGTATATTATTGTTATATTCTTTTGAGGCTGGTTCTCTCTCTAAAACCCAATTAACAAGATCTACATCTGGAACATCAAGCAGTTGATCAAATTCATTAAGAAGTTCCTCATTTAAACTACCCATTTCAGATATCGCAAAACCGCCAATTAAACGATCAGCCTCTTTTGTTCCCCTGTGAGTTGCCTTATATAAAATTTTTTTTCTTAGAGTTTCCATGATCTAACCACATCGTTTATTCTATGAGCACTTTATGAAGAAGGATGTAAGCCTTTGCAACGCATATGTCAGACAAGTTTTAATAGAAATTTTAATTTTATAAGAAAACCCTGATATGGCTCGGCCCGAGATATTATTCCCAATTTTTTCGTCTGTTAAACAGTTAACCGGTATTGGCCCACGTTTGGCAAAAATAATAGAAAACTTCATTGGATACAATATAGTAGACCTTTTTTGGCACCTACCAATAAATATTATTGATCGCAGAAGAATGCCAAAAATTTCCAATGCTGAAGAAGGTTCCGTAGTGACTATAATAGTTACCGTTCGACAGCACATAACACCAAGAGTTCGAAGACTTCCGCATAAAGTAATCTGTTATGATGAAACTAATGAAATTACGCTGATTTTTTTTAATAATAAGGCAGACTATCTCTTAAAAATTCTACCGATAGGTGAAACCAGAGTAATAAGCGGTAAGATTGACAGCTATGATGCCGAAAAGCAAATGACGCACCCTGACTATATTGTTTCATTAAAAGATAAAAATGATATTGCCAAGGTTGAGCCTATATACCCCTTAACTCAGAGCCTTTCTGGAAAAATACTGGCGAAGTCAATAAAACAAGCGCTCTTTTCTGCTCCTAAACTAAATGAATGGATAGATAAAGAGTTTATAAGACAAAAAAAATGGCCGAGTTGGCACGATGCATTATTACAAACACATAATCCGACAGAACCAGAAGATCTCGAATTTAAATCAACAGCAAGGTCAAGATTAGCCTATGACGAATTACTTGCTAATCAATTAGCGTTATCACTAACGAGAAACCATTTAAAAGAACAAAGCGGTCGCACAACCTTAGGTAATGGCAGATTGGTTAAAAAGGCCTATAAAAATATCCCTTACATTTTAACAAACTCACAAGAAAATGCCGTAAAGCAAATTTCTAAAGATATGTCTTCATCAAATAGAATGCATCGACTTCTTCAAGGAGACGTCGGCAGTGGTAAGACCATAGTAGCTTTTTTTAGTATGTTACAGGCAGTTGAAAATGGTTCCCAAGCTGTAATGATGGCTCCAACAGAAATTTTAGCTCGACAACATCTGGAGACTATTAAACCGCTAGCCCTTATCCTTGGCATTAATATCCAAATATTGACAAGTAGAGAAAAGGGTAAGTTAAGAGATCAAATCTTAAAAGAACTTAAAATAGGAACGATCGATATAGCAATTGGTACTCACGCAATTTTTCAAGAAAAAGTAGAATTTAAAGATTTACGTTTAGCAATAATAGACGAACAGCATAGATTTGGGGTACATCAAAGATTAGCATTAACCTCCAAAGGAACAGCAGTAGATTTACTAGTTATGACCGCCACTCCTATTCCGAGAACATTAACTTTAACAGTATACGGGGATATGGATATTTCTCGCCTAAATGAAAAACCAGCAGGCCGCAAACCAATAGATACATTAACAGTATCTAATCAGAGGTTTACCGAGGTGATCTCGAGCATAGATAGAGCGTTAAAAGATAATAAAAGAATTTACTGGGTATGCCCTTTGGTTCAAGAATCAGAAAATATTGACGTTGCAGCGGCAGAAGAGCGCTATAAACAATTAATCGAAATCTTTGATACAAATACAGTTGGCCTGGTCCACGGTAAAATGCTCCCTAAAGAAAAAGAGAGTGCGATGCAGGACTTTAAACTTGGCAAAACAAAGTTATTAGTAGCAACAACAGTCATAGAAGTTGGAGTGGATGTGCCCGAAGCAAGCATAATGATTATTGAATACGCGGAAAGATTTGGCTTATCCCAACTTCATCAACTCAGGGGACGTATTGGACGAGGTGCTCAAAAATCTGTTTGCATTTTAATGTTTTCAGAAAAAATGACAAAAACCGCAAAGAAACGACTTGAAATCATGAGAAAAACAGAAGATGGATTTGAAATAGCTGACTTAGATCTAAAGCTCCGCGGTGCGGGGGAACTATTGGGAACGAGGCAGAGTGGTCTGCCAGAATTTAAGTTGGCGGACTTAACGATTCATGCGAACCTAATGGAGATTGCTAGAAAAGATGCGAGTTTAATATTAGCAAATGATAAGCAACTAAAAAGCGATCGAGGTGAGTTTCTAAGGGTATTGCTTTATTTGTTTGAAAAGGAAAATGCAATTAAGCTTCTAAAATCTGGTTAAACGAAGCAATACCGTATTAATTAATTAAAATAGTTTTTTTTACCTAAGTAGTAAAAATTAAACTTCGAAAAATTAACAATATTTTTAATATGTAGTTAACTAGAGCTCTCTTATGGTTTGGATAATGGACGCTTTGGAGGCGTCACAAGTCCACCAGAAATCACCATTTTTATTGCCTCTTCTACACTCATATCTAGAGCAACAAGGTCTTTACGCGGAACAAATAATAAGAATCCGGAAGTTGGGTTTGGGGTAGTTGGTACATAAATATTTACTGGGTCAAAATCACTTAAATCCTTTATTTCTCCTTCAGTCGAACCGGTAACAAAAGCTATGGTCCACAAACCTTTTCTAGGATATTCGACCAAAACAGCATCTCGAAACGCATTAGATTTCTGAGCTAAAACTGTCTCAAAAATTTGTTTAACAGTTGAATATAAACTTCGAATTACGGGCATTCTGTCCAAAACGCGTTCACCTGCCCCCAATATCCATCTTCCAAATAAACCAGCTGTTAATGCACCAACTATGGTTAGGGCGATTATTAAAATAAGCAATCCAAGCCCGGGCAAATTAAAAGGAAGATATGTTTCAGGATTATATGCATCTGGAATTAAAGGCGTAACCGAATGATCAATAAATGTTATGATAGCCCAAGCTACATATCCCGTTATTCCCAGAGGAGCACTTACTAAAATTCCTGCTAAAAAGTAACCTCTAATTCTCCCAAAAAAACCTTTTTGTTTAGTATCCATGGATGCTTCAACATCATTAAAGTTAGACACCGGATTTTGGTCAGGTATAAAATTTGGCTTCGAGTTTTTATTTTTATCAATCATAAATATTCATGTATCCACATATTATCTCATAAAGAGGAGAGTAATGCTTTATATATCTTAAAACTCAATATATTCAATGAGATTAATATTTTAAAAAAATTAAATAATATAAAATAGTTTAAGAGGGTGATATGATTGATCCAAGAGATAGACGTGAGTACCCCTATTACCCCATGGTAGGCGTGGGAGCCGTAGTTTGGAAGTCGGATAAATTTCTATTAATTAAACGAGGGAAAAAACCATTTTTTGGTAAATGGAGCATTCCGGGAGGACGCCAAGAACTTGGGGAGACAGCAAAGCAAGCCGCCGCAAGAGAAGTATATGAGGAGACTGCTTTAAATGTAAAAATTAGTAATTTGATAGAGGTGGTTGATAGTATAATCAAGGACGAGACAGAAGCGGTTCAATTTCATTCAACATTGATCGATTACACTGCCGAATGGATAAGCGGCAAAGCAAAAGCCAAATCAGATGCTATTGACATAGCATGGCATGATATCGATGAGTTAGCTGGCTTAGGGTTGTGGTCTGAAACTACTCGAGTAATTAAAAAGTCATTTGAAATGAGGATTTAAAGAATATTTATAATTGCATATCTTGTTTATCAGAAAATTTAATAGATAAACTTAATTTTCGAGTTAGCGGGCTATAATTACAGAATTCGTAGCATGCTCCATCACTTTAAACGCAACACTTCCCAAGAAAAACCTTTTTAAACTTGTATTCCCACTGCTACCAACCACGATACACGAGTACTTTTCTCCAGCATCAATTATTTCTTCGAATGGGTTTCCCACACGAACAAAAGAATCCACGACATCTAAGCCATTCGATTTAAGCTCGTTAACGGCTTGATTAACAAATGTCCATGCTTCCTCTTCTCCCTCTGTATCCCGAGCTACAGATAGCACTGACAATCTAGAACCAATGCGTTTTGAAACTATTGCAGAGCGTTTAACCATCGCCATAGCTCGCTCAGAGCCATCTGTACATAATAAATGCCCATGCCCCCTCTCCAACGATCGAGCCACTAGCACAGAGCATGGTGCATGCATAGAAACTTTCTCGGCAACAGCTGGATCCCAAAAAGATTTGGCCCAACCACCCCAAGAGCCCTCATCTCCTAATATTATTAGATCATAAGGACCAAGTTGATATTGATCCAAAATACCAGAAGCAATGGTTGATGCTGTTTTTAATTTAAGAACAATAGTTTGCCCAACCTGGTTCGTATATTCAATTTTATTATCGCCAAGAGGGTCTCCTTCAACGTCTGTATGGGTAATTTTTTCGTTCCAATCGGCTGATAATGCATCACCAGCAATTAACTGTTCTAGCCCCTGCTTGAGATATTTAATCCCAGGTAACTCGAGCCCCCAACTCAGCATGTTTTCACGCGCTACCCGAACTTGTAATCCACCTGAACGTAAACCTTGATCGATTGGACGCACATACAATAAAACAATATCCGATTTTGGGTTAGAAGCTGCCGCGTCAGCAGCATAAGATAGACCTCGGTAAGACTCTTTCGTACCATCTATGCATACCAATACTCGATATCTCTCCTTGCGGTTTTCGAATATTTGATTCAAGTCAGTATCTGTGCCAACCATAAAATTTCCAATTTATTAATATACTGTTAGAAGTGTTAGTTTTATGATCAAATTTGTCCAGAGAATTCTTTAATTTAAACTTAAATTCCTAGAAAAGGCCAATATAAATAGGCTGCGCCAAGCATAATACATGTTGAAACTAATGCCATTTTCCAGCCAACAACAAGAAAATCAACTGTTTTTAAGTAGCCTGAAGCATAAACAATTGTGCATGCGGGGGTACCTACCACTGTAAGATAAGCAAAAGCCGATGAAATCGCTGTGATAAATCCGATTACTATTGGACTTTCATTTGCTACTGAAGCCATTTTGAGAACAACAGGTCCTAAAACAGCTACAGCTGCACCATTAGACATCATGTTAGTGACCCCAGTGGTAAGCACTGATACAGCCGCCCACAATCCAAAACCTTCATTGGCACCTATTGGAGCCAGCATATTTAAAAAACTATTAGCCACCCACGCCGCAGCTCCAGTTTCTTTCATTTCAATGCCCAAAGAAATAGCGGCCCCATACAGTAAAACAACGCCCCAATTAACACCCGAATTAATATCCTCCCAACGAACTATACCCGCAATTAGAAAACATGTTGCGCCACATATTGCGATTGTCCCCATACCAACTTTATCAGACACTAATATCCAACCGCAGAGAACCAAAAAAAAGAGACCTATTGCAACCCAATCACTTGATCGCATTGGTCCTTCTTTCTCAACTTGGGCGCGAAGTTTTACAACTGCTCGAGAGAGGTCACGGTATTCAGGCCTAAAAGTTAAAAATAAAATCAGAGTGACAAAGGGCAACTGAATGAGAAACATTGGGTACGCAAAAACCATCCACCGAACGTAGTCGATAATAAAACGTTGTGTTTCAGGATTAGTTGGATCGTAAAAAAATTCCCTCCAATAACCAATCATTATTGCATTTCTAGCTCCACCTGAGGGCGTTCCAATACCTGCAACGGAGCAACCATAAGCAATCGAAAAAAGAAGAACAGCTGCTAAATTTCGAACTTTTTTAGGATCATCCGATGTTAAAGTTACTAGTGTTATTCCGACGGGCAACATCATTGCAGCAACCGTATGTTCACCCACAAAAGAAGCCAACAAACCTGAAACTACTGATATGCCAAAACAAACTCTCGATGTTCTTGTTCCAGTGATCCTGACTATAATCCATGCAATTCTTTTATCTAAATTTTGCTTAACAACCGCAACAGCGAGCATTAAAGAGCCCATAATGAACAAAACAGAGTCGTTCCAAAGTGTTTTAGCAACCTCTGACGATGATGTACCCAGCAAAAAAACTTGACCGAGTATTATTAAAAGTGCAACGGCCGGCAAGGGAATAGGTTCGGTAATAAATAAAATTGTGGCGACAACGGACATCGACAAAACGATGAGGCCCTCTCTACTTAATCCCGAAGGCTGAAGCAGAGTCAACATTAAAACGCCTATGGTTAATGCAATAAAAAACCATCTTTTCTCCCAAACAAAATGAGTCAAAAAATCAAATATAACTTGCTTCAAACTGATCCTAAGGTTCGTTATAAATACGCTAATACTTCTGCGTGGAGCTCCTGATAAATCAGGACTTGGGTTATTCATTATCGGGCCCTCAAAAAACTTATTATTATTTTTATAGTGTTTTTACAAAACTTATCGAAACGACTAAGATTTTTATTCAATTTTATCGGCAGCAAACCGTAATTTATCAATGTTTTCAGCATAGTTACCGCCAGTGAATATGGCACTACCAGCTACAAAAGCATTTGCTCCAGCTTTCACCGCAGTTAAAATGTTGTTTGGTTTGATTCCACCATCAACCATAAGGTCAATGTCTCGGATACCAATCATCTCTCTAATTTTCTGAATTTTAATAATCTGTGACTCAATAAAAGATTGCCCCCCAAATCCTGGGTTAACCGACATAACAAGAATCAAATCAATATCATCAATAACATTTTCTAAAACTCTCTCGTGAGTAGAAGGATTAAGTGATACACCAACTCGCTTACCCAAATCACGAATAACCTGTATACTTCGGTGTAAATGTATATCAGCTTCCGCATGAACGGTAATAATATCTGCTCCAGCTTCCGCATAATCGGCTAAATATTGTACAGCCGGACTAATCATCAAATGAACATCAAAAGGCTTTTGACTATAAGGCCGAATGGCTTTTATGACAGGTGGGCCAAACGTTAAATTGGGAACAAAATGCCCATCCATCACATCAATATGTATGTAGTCCGCACCTGCTTTATCAACGGCAATGACCTCCTCGCCGAGTTTAGCAAAATCTGCTGAAAGTATAGATGGTGATATCTTAATTTTGCTCATTTTCTTCTTTTTTTAATCTGCTTTATTCCCCCAAATAATTACCCTTACAAGCTTCGCTATTTAATTTAGCGCGAAGGGTAAGTGCCTTTTGAGCAGAGACAACATTATCTCCAACACCCTTCCAAGCTTGCAATGCACTAGCTTGAAGTGCCCTGCCATATGAATAACTTAGTTTCCACGGTAAATTGCTGTTTTGTGCATTCATCGTGTTTAGATTTAAGGTAGCATCTGCTTCACTTTGTCCGCCAGACAAAAACATTATGCCAGGAACAGCAGCAGGGACACATCTTTTCAATGTAGCAACGGTCCTATCGGCAATTTCAAGGGTATCTATTGTGTCCACACAATCAGATCCTGGAATAATCATATTTGGTTTAAGTATCATAGCCTCTAGCTCAACACCTTGTGCGTAAATTTCCCCAAATACTGCGTTTAATGTCTCCTCGGTTACATGCTGACAAACTTCCACATCATGATCTCCATCCATTAAGACTTCGGGTTCAACTATCGGAACCAGGCCACCTTCTTGACAAATTTTTGCGTATCTCGCTAACGCATGCGCGTTAGTATGGATTGCATAGCCTGAGGGCATATCGCTACCAATTTTAATAACAGCGCGCCATTTTGCAAACTGAGCACCCAACCCAACATATTCTTCCACACGAGCAACCAATCCGTCTAAGCCTTCAGTAATTGTTTCATTCTCTGACCCAGATAATGGTTTAGCCCCAGCATCCACTTTTATGCCCGGAATAATGTTCTTTTGCACCATAAGATCAACTAACGATATCCCGTCGGTTGTTGATTGACGAATAGTCTCATCGTATAGAATCACACCACTAATAAATTTTTCAATATCCTGAGCTCTGAGTAATAGCTCTCGGTAATCTCGACGATTATCCTCTGAAGAAATAACGTTTATTGCGTCAAATCGCTTACCAATCGTTCCCGTACTTTCATCCGCCGCTAATAAGCCTTTATTATCTGCCACCATAGCCTGAGCTGTAATTGCTAATTTGCTAATATCCATCTATTATTCTCCAATCGTTCGCAATACGTTAGTACCTACATTTTTAACCTTGTTTTTACCTTTTTAACAACGTTCTCAGAAGTTATGCCAAAGTGTTTATAAAGCTCTGAGGCTGGTCCCGATGCACCAAACGAGGTCATTCCTATAAACTCACCATTCTCGCCAATATATTTTTGCCAGCCCATCTCTACTGCAGCTTCTATTCCAACTCTTAGACCTGAACCGAGAACATACTCTTTGTAAACAGTGTCTTGTTCGTCGAAAAGATGCCATGATGGCAAAGAGACAACCGCGGCATTTACGCCAATTTCCTGCAAAGATTTTTTTGCTTCTAACGCTATTTCCACTTCAGACCCAGTAGATATTATTGTAACGTCCCTCTCTCCTGCAGCTTCGGCTAAAACATAACCGCCTTTAGCCGATAGATTATCATTCGAATGTTCTGTTCTTACGGTCGTTAAGCCTTGCCGTGTTAGAACTATTGCTGATGGGGTACCCACACTTTCTATGGCAATTTTCCAACACTCTGCAGTCTCAATCGAGTCCGCTGGCCGCAGAACATTTAAATTTGGAATTGCTCTCAGAGAGGCCAGTGTTTCAACAGGTTGATGTGTTGGACCATCTTCACCAAGTCCAATAGAGTCATGCGTTAGGA
>Ga0209425_10000330_pt1 | contig 57610 bp, 60 predicted proteins | sample COG_05_FD_184749 | JGI IMG/M metagenome (GOLD analysis project Ga0209425, IMG submission 184749) | Pelagic Microbial community sample from North Sea - COGITO 998_met_05 (SPAdes) (version 2) | ecosystem: Environmental > Aquatic > Marine > Neritic zone/Coastal water | place: Helgoland, sampling...
GGCAATAATCGCTCCGTCTGCCTGTCTCGCTACTTTACCTGTTTCTAAACTTATCTTCTTTCCTGCTACTTCTATTTCTTTTTTGTATACTTTAAACATTTCATTTCCATTTCTTTTCGCTCGTTCCATTCCATTTTATCTATCTATCTCGATCTCTATTTTCTTAAATTCAATTTCGACAGTACATTTTTGTAAGAATCTATTTTATTCCTCTTTAAGTATTCTAACAATTTCTTTCTTCTATTTACCGCTCTCAACAATCCTACAGATGAATGTTTATCTTTTTTGAATTGCTTAATATGTTTTGAGAGAGTTTCAATTTTCTCAGTTAGCAAAGCGACTTGTATTTCAGAAGACCCTGTATCTTTATCATGCATTGCTAATTCTTGTGTCTTTTTATTCATGCTTCATTTTTCCTATTTATTTGTTTGTTTTATTAAATTTTCTATTTTTTCCGCATACTCAAAAGATTCATCTTTTCTAAAAAGTAATTTTGGTAAAAATTTCATAACCACTTTTTGTGATAAAATTTTTCTAATTAAAAATGAATATTTCTTTAGATTATTAATTACTTCCTCTGCATCTTTTCCACCAAGTGGAAGCACATAAGCTTTAGCAATTTTTAAATCTTGACTCATTTTTACCTCAGTAACTGTGATAGTATTAGTTTCTAAATTGGGGACCTTAGCCTCATTTCTAATAAAAATCATGCTTAAAGACTGTTTTATCATTTCTCCAACTCTAAGCTGTCGTTGAGATACTGGTTTTCCTATTCTGTCAGCCATTAAATCGACCTTTCTGTAGATGTAACATTGAAAGCCTCTATTGTGTCATTTTTTTTGAAATCCAGATAGTCTTTCACTGTAATTCCACATTCTTGACCATTGCTTACCTGTTTTACCTGATTTTTTTCCCTAAATAAAGTTCCAACTTTTCCTGTATAAATAATCGCACCATCTCTAATTATTCTAACATCAGATGTGCTATTTATTTCACCTTCAATTATTTTTGAGCCAGCTACTTTACCCGCTCCCGAGACCTTAAATATTTCTAAGATTTGTGCGCTTCCTATAATTGTTTCTTTGACATCAGGAGATAATAGCCCAGACATTTTTTGTTTAATGTAATCTAAGACTTCATAAATAATATTATAAGATGAAATCTTAATTTTTTCGATTTCTGCTAATTTTTTTGCTTCTTTACTTGGTTTTACATTAAATGCTATTAATACGGCATTTGATGCTTTTGCTAATGTTACATCCGTTTCTGTTACCATTCCAATGTCTGCTAAAATTATTTTTGGCTTTACTTCATCATGTTTGATTTGACTGATAGCATTTTTAATTGCTTCTGAAGATCCATGTACATCGGATTTAACAATTAAATTTAGTTCATCTACTGATTTGTCGGAAAAAGCTGAGTCTTGTGTTGCAAAAGTTAAAGGGTTTTTTCCATCTTTGCTTTCTTGGGCTCTGCTTTCACTTAAAGTTTTTGCTTCTTTCTCGCTATCCAATACTAAGAAATCATCTCCTGCTTTTGATGCACCGTTAATCCCTAATATTTCTACAGGCGTTGAGGGAAGTGCTTCATTAATATTTATTCCTTTGTCATTAATGATTGCTCTTATTTTTCCCCACCTGAATCCACTTACAAAAAAATCTCCTTTTTTGAGAGTCCCTGTTGTTACTATTATCGTTGCAACTGGTCCTCTTCCTACATCAATTTTAGATTCTAATACTATACCGGTTGCTTTTGAGTCAAAGTCTGTTTTTAAATCCAATATTTCAGCTTGAAGAATTATTGCTTCTACCAGCTTATCCAAGTTTAATTTTGTCTTGGCAGATATTTCAACCATTAAAGTATCTCCAGATAAATCTTCTGCTATTAATTCATATTCAAGTAGTTGATTCTTAATTTTTTGTGGATCAGCTTCTGGTAAATCGCATTTGTTTATTGCAACAACAATAGGAACTTTTGCGGCTTTTGCATGTTTAATTGACTCCACAGTTTGAGGCTTTACACCATCATCTGCTGCAACAACTAAAACTACTACATCTGTTAATTTGGATCCTCTAGCTCTCATTTCAGTAAAGGCAGCATGACCTGGTGTATCTATAAATGTTAATTTATTAGACTGACTTTCTATTTGATAGGCTCCTATATGTTGGGTAATTCCACCAAATTCTCCAGAAACCACGTTAGCACTTCTTAAAACATCAAGTACTGAAGTTTTACCGTGGTCTACATGTCCCATTACAGTTACGATTGGAGGTCTATTTTTTAAATTTTCTACTCTTGTTGCTTTGATTTTTTTAATTATTTCTTCAGTTTTTTCTTCTCTTATTGGATTATGTCCAAACTCTTTTACTAAATATTCAGCAGTATCTGCTGCTAATGTTTGATTAATCGTAACTGTGACGCCCATACCAAATAAAAATTTGATGACATTGCTTGACTGTTCTGCCATTCTATTAGCAAGCTCTCTAACTGTTATTGCTTCAGGAATATTTATATCTCTTTTAACCGGCTTTAAATTTTCTTTATCGTCTTCTTTGTTAACATTTTTAAGTTCTTTTTGTCTTGCTCTTTTTACTGATGCTAAGCTTCTTTCTCTAGTTTCAATTTCATCACTAAGCGCTCTAGAAACTGTAAGTTTAACTTGTCTTTTATTAGTTCCTATTTTTGTTTTTTTATCACCATCAGAGTCATTTTTTATTTTTTTAGTTGCTCTTTGTTCAGCAAGTTTTCGTCTTTCAAAATCAGAGGTAGCTATTGACGTTTTAGATGGATTATAAGGCTTTGAGGAAGGGCTTCGACTAAAATTTGGTGATGATTTTGATGAAGAAGATTTATTAAAGTTTCCTTTAGTAATTGGTCTACTTGATTTTTTCTCTATTAGTACAGTTTTTTTTCCTTGAGTTTTTGATGAACTAAAATCTTTAAAGGATTTCTTCTGATTTCCTGAAATAGTTAATTTTGTTTTTTTGTTTTCCATTTCTCATCTCTCAATCTTTATAAATAATATTTCTTGCAGACATAATTAAATTATCTGCTTCTTCTTTTGATAGTGCAAAGTCTTCAAGATAGCCTTGTATCTTAACTCTTTCACCTTTAATAACATCATAGCCGCCAGTTAATTCATCTGAAGCAAGATCTGCAAAATCTTCTAATTTTAAAATTTTTTGCTCACCTAATGTAACAAGCATCCCTGGCGTTAATCCTTTTAAGTTAATCAGTGATTCTTCAAGTCCAAGATCTTTAATTCTCTGTGAAATATCTTCTTGATCTTTTTGATAAAATTCTTTTGCTCTCTCAATTAATGCCTTTGCGGTATCCTCTTCAATACCTTCTATCTTGATTAAATTTTCAACCGAACTATCTTTAATATCATCAATTGATGAAAATCCTTCGGCGACCAATAGCTGTCCTAAAGTTTCATCTAGCTCCAAATTTTTAACAAAGTTCTCTGTTTTTTCTTTAAATTCTTGTTGTCTTCTTTCAGAGTCTTCTTGATCTGTCATAATATTAATTTCAAAATTGAGTAATTTTGTAGCAAGTCTTACATTTTGACCTCTTCTTCCAATTGCTTTACTTAAATTTTCCTCTGATAAAATTACATCCAATTTTTTTCTCTCCAGATCAACATTGACCCTTTGAACTTCTGCAGGAGACAAAGCGTTGGAAACTAAGATTGCTGGATCCTCTGACCAATTAACAATATCAATTTTTTCGCCTTGTAATTCATTAACGACTGCTTGAACTCTTGAACCTCTCATACCAACACAAGCACCAACTGGATCTAAAGATGTATCTACTGCTTTTACGCAAATTTTTGCTCTACTTCCTGGGTCTCTTGATGACGATTTTATTTCGATTAATCCATCATAAATTTCAGGAACTTCTTGAACAAATAATTTTTCCATAAATTTAGGGTGTGCTCTAGATAAAAATATTTGTTGCCCTCTTGGCTCTCTTCTTACGTCATAACAGTGTGCTTTGATTCTATCACCTGCTTTAATATTTTCTCTTGGAATCATTTCATTTTTCTGAATTATTGCTTCTGTTCTTCCCAAATCTACAATTACATTTCCGAATTCTAATCTTTTTACTATGCCACTTAAAATTGTATCTTTTTTATCTATAAAATCATTGAACTGTCTTTCTCTTTCAGCTTCTCTCACATTAGAGCTAATCACTTGTTTTGCTGTTTGGGCTGCTATTCTTCCAAAATCAAAAGAGGGGAGTGGCTGCAGTACTTCGTCTCCAATTTTTTTATCTTTATTAAGTTCATTAAGATCTACAGCATCTTCAAGTTTAATTTCAGTGTTTGAATTTTCAGGATTTTCAGTAATTATAAGTTTTCTGAAGATTTCTATATTTCCACTATCACGATTTATTAAAACTTTTATTTCATTTTCTTGACCAAATTTAGATTTAGCTGCTTTAGCAATGCCTGTTTCCATGGAATTGATTATTAATTCTTTATCAATAGATTTCTCCAAAGCAACAGCTTCGGCTATTCTAAGTAGTTCTAATTTATCTGCTCTTTTGTTTAACATTTTTTTGTTTGTTCCAAAAAAAAATGGGCTAATGCCCATTTTGTAAATTCAATAATGTACATGCAATATAGTAATGTTTTTCTTTATTTCAACAGAAACTATTTGAAAAAAACACTAGTTTTATCTGTTTTTTCCCATGAAAATAAGCCGTTCTTTTCTGGCGTTCTTCCAAAATGTCCATAAGCAGATGTTTTTTCGTATATAGGTTTGTTTAAATTTAACATCTCTCTGATGCCTCTAGGACTCAAGTCAAAATTTTGATTTATTTTTTCTACAACAAATTTGTTTTTATCCAAATCTTTTTCAAATAAATCTACATAGATAGATAAAGGCTTAGATACACCAATTGCATATGCTAGTTGGATCAAACATTTATCTGCTACTTTTGATGCAACAACATTTTTTGCAATATATCTTGCCGCGTATGCAGCAGATCTATCTACTTTAGTTGGATCTTTTCCTGAAAAAGCTCCTCCTCCATGTGGCGCTGCCCCTCCATACGTATCAACAATAATTTTTCTTCCAGTTAATCCACAGTCTCCATCTGGACCACCTATGACAAAATTACCTGTTGGGTTAATATAAAGCTCTTCTTCATTAAATCCTTCGAGAAAATTTTTAGGAATACATTTTAACATATAGGGCCTTAGTAAATCTCTTACCTCTGATTGATTTACATCAGCAGAATGTTGTGATGATATTACTACTGATCGGACTTTAGTTGGTTTACCATCAACATATTCAAATGTTACTTGACTTTTAGAATCTGGCTCAATATTTTTTAATTTTCCAGATTTTCTATCTTCTGCCATCAATCTTAAAATTTTATGTGAATAGTGAATAGGGGCAGGCATTAATTCTTCTGTCTCATTACACGCATACCCAAACATTATACCTTGGTCACCTGCTCCTTCATCTTTATTGCCAGACGAGTCTACGCCCATTGCAATATCTACAGATTGGGAATGTAAATGGCTTTCAATTTTTGTTGCTTCTTTCCATGTAAAACCTTCTTGGTCATAACCAATATCTTTGATACAGCTTCTTACTTTTTCTATTAATTCATCCTTTTTAATTTCAGGTCCCCTAACTTCACCAGCTAAAACTACTTTGTTAGTTGTGGTTAATGTTTCACATGCAACTCTTGCAAAGGGGTCTCTTGATAAATAACTATCAACAACCATGTCAGAAATTCTATCTGATACTTTGTCTGGATGACCTTCAGAAACAGACTCACTAGTGAAAAGAAAATTTTTAAGATTACTCATAATCCATTCTATTAAATGAAAATATTAAAAAAATATACAATAAAATTAATAATCCAAAAATTTTGTTTCCATATTTAGAAAACACAGTAGGTTGTACTTTCTTTCTTTCGTTAAAATCAATATAACCGGAATTACCAAAATCTACTTTCTTTTCAACAATTCCTAAAGGATTTATTATTGCAGCAATTCCGTTATTAGCTGATCTCAATACATACTTGCCACTTTCAATTGCTCTAAAAATACTATGATTAAAATGTTGCTTTGGTCCTATAGATTGACCAAACCAGCCATCTTCTGAAATATTTATAATCAGATCAAAATCAGAATTATCAAATATTTTACCTGTATATATAATTTCATAACAAATTAATGGTAAAATTTTAAAAAAAAAATTATCCTTTTTTATTTCAATAAAGTCTCTTTTTTTACCACTCGAAAAAGATTGATAATTATTTGTTATTGTTTTTAAACCAATTCTTCTTAACAAATTTTCAAAAGGTAGAAATTCGCCAAATGGTACTAAATTAATTTTATTATAGAAATTTAACAAGTTTAAATTATGATCGTAAAATGAAAAAGAATTATAATATTTAGTAGATTTACTATCGGTAGATTGACTATTAATTCCAATCCCTATCAAATGATTATCATTAAAATAATCATCAAATAACCATTTATATTCAAATAATTCCTTTTGGGAAACATCAGGAAGAATTCCCTCTGGCCACACAAAAATAATCTTTTCATTTGGATCAGGTTTGCTTATTTTTATTAAATCTTTAATAACAGAAATAGGGCCATTATTTATATAAAACCTATTAAGACTAATGTTTGAGCCTATTGCTCTTATTTTATAATCATAGATTTCAACTTCTAAATTATTAAATTTTTTTTCGTAAGAAGATCCATAAATATAAAATATAATTGTAGAAATTAAAAAAAAAATTACTATTCCAATATCTTTCTTGTTGCTTCTTAATATAAATACTGCTGGACATGTAAATAATGAAATACAAAATAAATTAAATCCATAAGTTCCAATAAGTGAAGTTATACTTAAAATTTCTAAATGATTAGAAAAACTATAGGCAATTAAGTTCCATGGAAAACCAGTTAAAATTGATCCTCTTATAAATTCAAAGACACCAAAAATTAAGGAGAAAATAAGAAAAGAGGTTGCTATTTTTTTTGGTTTAAGAATTAAAAAAAAATACGAAATTAGGCCATAAAAAATTCCTAAGAAAGCAGGTATTATTATTAAAGTTAATGGAATTAAAAATTTAAAATCTTGATCATATGTTAAAGAAATTGATATCCAATATAAATTGGTAATAAAATAACCAAAACCAAATAACCATCCATATAAAAAGGACATCTTTTTATTTTTATCTTGCTTAGATTTTTTAATTAGGAATAGAAAAAACAAAGTAAAAGTTAAAAAGTTGATTATCAAATAATTAAATGGAGGTAAGCTCAAAGAAGTCAACATCCCTAGAGTGATTAAAAAAGCTGATTCAATACAAAATTTTATATTCAATTTATTTTATTTTTAAAATTACTGATTTATATATTTGTCTTTCTTCTCTTATCATTTTTATATAATCGCTATTTTTGACATGATCAAATCCTAATAAATGAAGAAAACCGTGAATAAATGTTTTAACTAACTTTTGTTTAAAAATTTTTAAATTTTGAGATTTAGGTTTATTAATAAAATTATAACTTATTATAATGTCTCCAATATAACTTTTTTTGGAAAATTTTTTTTTTTTATCAAAAGGAAAAGATAAAATATCTGTAGCTTTGTTGTTATTTCTAAATTGTTTATTTAATCTTTTAATATTTGAATTGTTAGAAAGTAATAATGAAAAACTTATTTCTTTTTTAAGAAATTTATATTTTTTTGGAAATGCCTGACAAATTTTTTTAAAAAAAGACTCTTTATCCTTCAATTTTTTTGACCAAGACTTCTCTTCTGAGAAGACATTAATTTTAATCATTATTTGAGTAGGCTTTTACTATTTTCGAAACAAGTGGGTGGCGAACAACATCAGAATGATCAAAATCAACAACTGAAATTTCATTTAAGTGACCTAAAAGTTTTTTTGATTTAATTAAACCAGACATGTTTTTATTAGGAAGGTCAATTTGTGTTGGGTCACCATTAACTACAATTTTTGAGTTTTCTCCAATTCTGGTTAAAAACATTTTAATTTGAGTATCAGTTGCATTTTGAGCTTCATCCAAAATTGCAAATGAATTTTTTAATGTTCTGCCTCTCATGAAGGCTAATGGTGCTATTTCAATATCACCAATCTCTATCATTCTTTGTATCTTTTCAAAATCAAAAAGATCGTAGAGAGAGTCATATAATGGTCTTAGATACGGATCTACTTTTTCTTTCATATCTCCAGGCAAAAATCCTAGACGCTCACCAGCTTCTACTGCTGGTCTTGACAAAATTATTCTTTCAATTTTTTTTTCAAGCAACATTGTCAAACCTACCGCTACTGCTAAAAATGTTTTACCTGTTCCCGCAGGACCTGCTGAAATAATAATATCACTTTGCCTTAACGCTCTTACATAATCTTTCTGTTTTTCAGATCTCGGTATGATAGATTTTTTAGGAGTTTTGATAATATCTGTTATATTATTATTTTTTACTTTTTCATTAATCATAAACTTATCTACTGATGAAACTATATCTTTATTTTCTATACTTCCATTATTAATAAATTGGTTTGCTAAAAACTGTATAGCATTTTTTAATACTTCATTATTTTTAGCATTAGATTTTATTACTATAGAGTTTCCTCTTGAATATAAATTTGATTGAGTAATTTTCTCCAATTCTTTTAAATTTTTATTAAACTCACCAACTACACCCATCAATAATTCGTTATCATGAAAAATAACACTAAGTGAATTATTGTCTGAATAAACAACTTTAAGAGATGAATTTATCTTTTTAGTTAAACCACTCAAATGCTACGCTACCCTTTTGTTAGAATTGTTAATAATTTCTCCAAATAAAGTGCTTCTGTTACTTTGATTTATTTTTACTGACACAATTTTTCCAATATCGTTCTTCTTACCATTAAATATAACAGGTGTCATATATTCTGAACGTCCAAATATTTGTGTTTCATCCTCAGTAAAATTTTCAACCAAAACATTTAGTATTTTATTTTCTAGAGATTTATTCATCTTAGTTTGATTATCAAACAGTTGATTTTGAACTTTTTCCAATCTTTCCATAGATATTTTTTTATCTGTAAGTTTTAAATCTGCACCAACAGTTCCGGGCCTTGGGCTGTAAATGAAAGAGTATGAGTTTATGAACCTAATTTTTTTTATTAAATCAAATGTGTCTTTAAAATCTTGTGATTGTTCACCTGGATATCCAATTATAAAATCACTTGAAAATTCTATATTAGGATTAATTTTTTTCAATTTATCAAATATTTCTACGTATTCAGTTATTGTATGTTTTCTGTTCATAAGATTTAAAATTTTATTAGACCCACTTTGAACTGGTAAATGAACAAGTGGCATTAACTTTTTTGACTGCTTATAAACTTCAATTAAATCCTCTGTCATATCTTTAGGGTGAGATGTGGTATATCTTATTCTCTCAATTCCTGAAATTTTTTCAATTTCTAAAATTAAGTTAGACAGCCTGTAGTCCCCATTATTATAAGCATTAACATTTTGACCAAGTAAAATTATCTCTTTCGCACCATTATCACTTAAATATTTGGCCTCGTCTATAATCTCACTAAATGGTCTAGAATATTCTGGTCCTCTTGTGAAGGGTACAACACAAAAATGACAGAACTTATCACAACCTTCTTGAATAGTTAAGAATGATGAAATCTTTCCAGAGTCATTCTTAATTTTATTGAAATATTTAAATTTAGATATTGCATCAAATTCCGTTTGTTCAATTTTTTTCTTTTTTTCAATAAAATTTAAAATTGTATCATTTATCTTATGGTAAGACTGTGGACCTATTATAAGATCTATGTAGGGCTCTCTTTTAAGCATTTCTTGGTTTTCAGCTTGAGCCACACACCCTGTAATAATTACTATAGGTTTTTTTTTAGATCTAAAAATTTTTTTTACTCTTCCTACTTCGTGATAAACTTTTTCTTTTGCCTTGTCTCTTATATGGCATGTATTTAGTAAATAACAATTAGCATCTTCATAGTTTTCCGTCTTTTTAAAACCAATTTTTTTTAATGAGTCATAAATACGATTAGAGTCATACTCATTCATTTGGCAACCAAATGTTTTTATAAAAATTTTTTGACTCATTAATTGTGAGCTATAATTTTTTTTTAATCCCATAAAGCTCTAATTTATGATCAACTAAATTATAACCATATTTTTCGGCAACTTTTTTTTGAAGCTTTTCAATCTCTTCATCAACAAATTCAATAATTTCTCCAGATTTAACGTCTATTAAGTGATCGTGATGACCTTCATTCAATTCCTCATATCTTGCTTTTCCACCTTTAAACTCATGCTTAGTTAGAATACCAGACTCTTCAAATAACTTCACTGTTCTATAAACTGTTGCAATGCTAATTTTAGCATCAATTTCTGAAACACGTTTATACAATTCATCTACATCTGGATGGTCCGATGACTCAGACATTACCTTTGCAATGACTCTTCTTTGATCGGTTAATTTTACTCCTTTAGATAAACATTTTTCTTCTATAGTTTCTGCCATATTGAATTTTAACTTAAATAAATAGGATTAATCAAATTTTTTTTGACCTTAAATTTATCGCATAGATTGGGAATATTTTCATATTTACAGTTATTTTCATCACCAAAATCTTCAAAACTAAAACAATAATAATCAATTTTTTTTGCTATATATATTGCCTTTACAACCGATATTGAGTTTCTGATGCCAGCAAAACTACCCGGACCCTGATTTACATAAATTTTTGAAATATCGGTAATATTTAATTTTTTTAAATTTAAGAAATCATTAATAAAAATAACTAGTTTTTCATAATTAATTTTACTATTCTCATAACTAGTACTATAAACATTTTTACTTTTAATGATCATTAAAAAAATCTCTTCCTTTGCTGCATCGATGATTAAAGTGTTCATTATAATATTTTTTTCAATAATTAATTCTAAAGCAGATACAAATAATAACAAACATTATTCAATTGATGAAGGTATTTTATCTATCATGTATCATAGGTTTAATGAAAATAAATATCCTTCGACTAATATTCGAATGAATGTTTTTGAAAATCACATTAAAATAATTAAAAATTTAAAATATGAATTTTTAAATCCTAATAATTTTGAAGATGTTTTTGACAAACCAAAAACACAAAAAAAAATACTTTTAACAATTGATGATGCATTTCAATCTTTTTATGTGGAGGCTTGGCCATTTTTAAAAAAAGAAAAAATACCCTTTATTTTATTTGTTTCTACTGAGCCAATTGGAAAAAAAGGATATATGACATGGCAACAAATTAAAGAGATTGAAAAAGAAAGTTTTACAATGATTGGACATCACTCACATTCCCACGAATACATGATTAATTGGGATAATACTGATTTTGTTTTAGATATTGAAAAAAGTTCTTCTATATTTAAAAAAAAACTTGGATACATACCAGCACTATTTTCTTACCCTTTTGGTGAATATTCTGAATTTATGAGAGATTATATATCTAAAAATTTCAATTATGCATTTGGGCAACATTCAGGTGTTATTGATTTAAATAAAGAAAAATTTCAATTACCGAGGTTTCCTATCAATGAAAGTTACGGAGAAATTAAAAGATTTACCTCTATAATTAATACCTATCCATTAGAATATAAAAATTTACTACCAAATGAAAAAAAATTAACTGAGGACAATAATCCTCCGATCTTTGAAGTCGAATTTTTTAAAAAACAAGAGAATATTCAAAATATTAATTGTTTTTCTAATGAAGGTAACATTTGGAAAAGATCTGAAACCTCAGTTAAAAACAACGTTTTAAAAATTAGGTTTAGGGAACCTTTTAAACCAAGAAGAGGAAGAGTAAACTGTTCTTTAAATGATAATGGTAAATGGCGTTGGTTTGGGACTCAATTTACTATTATAGAAAATTAAATTAAACTTTTAAGTTCAATACTTTCAGGCAATAATTTTGCGTCATCAAAATCTTTTAAATTATTTTGTTTAATAATTTTTTGCAGTACTTTAACATATTCGTTTCCAGTTTCTGCATATTCGTCTAAAAACTCAGAAAGAATAAGACTATCTAAGGCTCTCCCTCTATCTCTTAATTCTGCTCTAGCTAGTCTAAATTTTCTATAAGTTGAATGAGTATTTAAATTTCTTTGATAAGCTCTAACAGAAGCTTGTAATACATTAAATTTCATAACTTTATGACCCTTGTCAGTGTCAGCATCTTTAGGTTTTAAACCTTCTCCAGACCAAGTCCATTGACCAAAAAGAGCATTTCCTTCTTGAGCAAATCTTGATGTACCCCATCCTGTTTCCTTTGCAGCTTGTGCAATCGCTAGTGACACTGGTACTTCGTCTATTCTTATTTTTAAAATCAACAAATCTTTAGAAGGTATTCCATATTGCTTATATTTTTTTGCTAACCACTTTTTTTCTAAACTTGTGTTTTTGCTTTTATTAATAATGCTAAAAAGTCTTTTTCTATCTAATTTAATATTATTATTTTCTTTTAAAATCAGCGGTAAAACAATTTGTATAAATAGTTCTTTTCTTTTTTTTGTGTTTTCTATCATTTTAATCTCTTGCGGGAGAAGTGTTAAAGCAACAGGTTTAACTAATTTTTTTTTTCTTACATCTTCCAGCCTATAATTAGTGTCTTCAAAAAGTTGCTTTATTGTTGATGCGTCTAGTCTGACTGTATCTGTTTCAATATTATTTAAACTAAAAATATCAATCCACAGATCTCTTTCATTTAATGAGTCATTATTATTTATAGCACCTTTTGATTTTTGGTTTAATGTATATGCTAAAATAGCTTTTGAATTATTCTGATGATCTCTAGTTATTAAAATTTTTTCCTCAGTAAAATTTATTATAATTGGAGAATAATAAAAAAAGAAAATTACTACCAAACAACTGAAAAAAATTTTAGTAATTGAGCCTAAATTATTATCATTTATTACTTTTAAAATTTTAAGGTTATTCTTTTTAAAATATTTTTGCATAATATTAAATTGCCTCAACTCCTTTAACTTCAGGTATATAATGACATAAAAGATTTTGAACTCCTTGTTTTAATGTCATAGTTGAACTAGGACACCCTGAACAACTACCTTGAAGTTGGACCTTCACAATACCACTTTTAAATTCTTTAAACTTGATGTCACCTCCATCCTTTGCTACTGCGGGTCTTATTTTTTGATCAAGTATTTGAATAATTTTTTTTTCTATTTCTCCAAAATTTTCATTCACTTCATTTAAAGCTTTATTTATCACAAATTCTTTACCTGAAGCATAATAATCATTTATTAAAGAGATAACTATATGTTTGATTTCATCCCAAGAAACTTCGTCGTATTTATTTATTGAAATAAAATCTTTACTTAAAAAAATTCCCTCTACACCATTAATTGAAAGAATATTTCTAATTAATTCGTTCTTAACTTCATCCTTTTTATTAATTTCAAATGATCCATTATTTGAAACAATCTTGCCAGGTAAAAATTTAAGCGAGTTAGGGTTTGGTGTTGTTTCTGTTTGTACGAACATAATTAATATATAGTGATTTATAATAAAAATAAAACTTGTTAATTATATTTTTACTAAAATCCTACTATTTCTTGAAGTTTTTTTACTTTAATTGACGCTATATCGTTGGCTTTTTGACGACCATCAAAAAGCACCTTTTCTAAATACTTTTTATCATTAATTAATTTTTTAATTTCAACAGATATTGGCTCGATTTTTTCAACTAAAACTTGTGATAATTCATTTTTAAATTCTGAAAAATTTTTATTCGCAAAAATTTGAATTGATTTTTCTATACTTACGTCAGTTAAGCTTGAGTAAATTCCTAAAAGATTTTTGGCCTCTGGTCTTCTTTTTAACTCCTCAATATCTGAAGGTATTGGCAAGGGGTCTGTTTTAGCTTTTTTTATCTTGTTAATAATTAAGTCTTTATCGTCAGTTAAATTTATTCTGCTAAAATCAGATAATTCAGATTTGCTCATTTTTTTTGTTCCATCTTTTAAACTCATAATTCGAGAAAATTCTTTTTGAATTAATGGTTCTGGAACTTTTAAAAAATTTTGTATCTGAAAATCATTGTTAAATTTTTGAGCAATATCCCGGCATAACTCTAGGTGTTGTTTTTGATCTTCTCCCACTGGAACATGGCTTGAGTCATAAAGTAAAATATCTGCTGCCATTAATACTGGGTAAGAGTATAGTCCAACACTAGCTTTTTCTTTATCTTTGCCTGCTTTTTCTTTGAATTGTGTCATTCTGTTTAACCAACCCATTCTAGCTACACAACTTAATATCCAAGCAGCTTCTGAGTGTGCAGAAACCTGTGATTGATTAAAAATTATACTTTTTTTTGGATTAATTCCACTTGCTATGAAAGTGGCCACTGTTTCGTAAATATTGTTTCTAAGTTGTTTTGGATCTTGCTTAACTGTGATAGCGTGTAAATCTACAACACAAAAAATGCATTCATTTTCATCATCATTATTTAATTCAACAAAATTCTTTATAGCTCCAATATAATTTCCCAAATGTAGATTGCCAGTTGGCTGTACCCCTGAAAAAATTTTTTTTCCCATAATTAATACCTTAATTTAATATCTTTCAATTGAAAAGCTTTGATCCATAATGATGTGATTAAATAAAAACATAGCCCCAAAAAAACTGATAAAATTAAATAAAAAAATTTAAATAAGTAATTAAAGGCTAATTGGTCATCAAAAATTAAAATTAAATAATTGAAAAATATTCCCATTAATATTGAGGAAAATGTAATTTTGAAGAACCTTAAAATAAAAATTTTGTTAAAACTGAATAACCTCTCTTTTTTTAAAAAAATAAACAAAACACACACATTAAACCATGAAGAAACTGTTGTTGCTATTGGGATAATTATAAAACCAATAAGATTAAAATAGTAAACACTAATCATAATATTTAAAAGGACTGATAATAAAGAAATATAAAAAGGAGTTTTGGTATCATGATTTGCGAAAAAAAAACTAGAAAAAACTTTTATCATAGCAAAAGCGGGTAGTCCTAGGCTAAAGAAATAGAGAGCTTTAGCAGAATTATAAACTGAAATCTGATCAAACTGACCGTACCCAAAAAGTGCCGAGATAATCTGTTCTGAAGCTATTAATAAAGCAATTGATGCTGGCAAACTTAAAAATAAACTTAATTCTAATGCTTTATTTTGAATTAATAAAACTTTTTTCTTTTTCTTGTTCTGAATATGTTTTGATAGTTGGGGTAAAACTACAACACCAATAGCAATTCCAGCTATTGCTAAATTTATTTGATAAATCCGGTCTGCATAATAAAGATAAGAAACAGCACTTGTTTGAAATGATGCAATAATTGTCCCAACTAAAATATTTATTTGAGTCACACCAGAAGAAAAAATGCTTGGTAATAATTTTTTAAAAAAAATTTTAACTTTGCTACTAATGATGAGGGTAAATTTAAATTGTAGTTTATAATATTTTTTTGCAATTTTGTATAAAAACATTAATTGCAAAAATCCTGCCAATGTAACACCAAATGACAAATAATAAACCAAACTATCATTGAGCATTTTGCTAAAAAATAAAACCCCAACCAGTATAATATTTAAAATAATTGGCGCTGCTGCTGCTGCAGCGAAACGATTATGAGAGTTCAAAATCGCAGAAAAAAAGGATGCCAAACTTATAAACAATAAAAAAGGAAATGTTATTCTTGTTAGATTGATTGCCAAATTAATTTTTTCACTATCACCCATAAATCCTGGCGCAATTAGTGAAACAAATAATGGCATAAATAATTGCACTATAAAAATTATAAACAGCAAACTTAAAAATAAAAAATTAAAGACCTCATTAGCAAAATTATCCGATTTTTTTTTTCCTTTGGCTAACTCTGATGCATAACTAGGTACAAAGGCTGCATTAAAAGTTCCCTCAGAAAAGAGTCTTCTAAAAGTATTAGGAATTCTAAATGCTACAAAAAAAGCATCTGCTAAAAAACCAGTTCCTAAAAATATAGCAACTAAAATATCTCTTAAATAACCTAGGAGTCTGCTAATTATTGTAAATAAACTGAAAGTGCCTGTTGACTTAATTAAGTTCATAAATCATATTAGTCTTATTTTTACCCCATTTGTACATCTTATTAACTTAAATGAAAAAAACAAATACTGATCATTATACTGATAAAGAAGCTTTAGAGTTTCACAAGCATAAAAAGCCTGGGAAGATTGAGATAGTTTCGTCAAAAAACATGACAACAAAAAGAGATTTAGCTCTTGCATACTCTCCAGGTGTTGCCGCTCCTGTTAAGGCCATAAGCGAAAACCCAGAGCTTGCATATGATTATACTAGTAAAGGAAATCTAGTTGCTGTAATTAGTAATGGTTCAGCCATTCTTGGTATGGGAAATTTAGGTGCGCTTGCTTCAAAACCTGTAATGGAAGGAAAAGCCGTATTATTTAAACGATTTGCAGATATTGACTCTATTGATCTTGAAATAGACTGTAGCGATACAAACGAAATTGTTTCTTCAATAAAAAATTTTGCTCAAAGTTTTGGAGGAATAAATTTAGAGGATATTGCAGCACCAGATTGTTTTATAATCGAAGAAAAACTTAAAGAACTTTTAGATATTCCAGTTTTTCATGATGATCAGCATGGAACAGCTATAATAACCACTGCTGCATTAATTAATGCTTTAGATATAAATAATAAAAAAATAGATAAAGTAAAAATTATAATCAATGGTGCTGGAGCTTCAGCGATGGCTTGTTCCAATCTATTTAAAAAAACAGGCGTACCACAAAAAAATATAACGATGGTGGATAGAAAAGGTGTAATTTTTAGAGGAAGAGAAAACCTAAACCAGTGGAAATCTGCACATGCTATCGAAACAAATGCGAGAACGTTGGACGATGCAATTAAAGATGCAGATGTTTTTTTAGGACTTTCAGCAAAAGGTGCTTTATCTAAAGATATGGTAAAAAAAATGGCAAAAAATCCTATTATATTTGCTTGTGCAAATCCTGATCCAGAAATTACTCCTGAAGAAGTAGAAGAAGTTAGAACTGACGCTATTGTTGCTACCGGTAGGTCTGATTATCCAAATCAAGTAAATAATCTTATTGGATTTCCATATATTTTTAGGGGTGCCTTAGATGTTAGATCAAAAACTATTAATGAAGAAATGAAAATAGCTGCCGCACATGCAATAGCAGAACTTGCTCGTGCAGAAGTTCCAGATGAAGTAGTGGCTGCAATGGGTGGTGAAAGACCGCACTATGGAAAAAATTATATAATTCCTTCAACTTTTGATCCAAGATTGATTAGCATAATACCATCTGCTGTAGCGAAAGCAGCAATGGATACAGGTGTGGCAAGGAAAAAAATTGAAAGCTTTGAGTTATATAAAGAACAATTAAAACAAAGGTTAGATCCAACCACAACTATAATGCAAGGTATTAATAGCCTAATAAAAAGAAACCAAAAAAGAATTGTCTTTGCAGATGGTGAAGATGAAAATACTTTGAAGGCAGCAATCGCTTTTAAAAGTTCTGGATTAGGAGTTCCAATCCTAATTGGTAAAGAGGAAAAAATAAAAGAACAAATTAAAAATATTGGTTATAGTGATAACTTTGATATTGAGATTATAAATTCAAAAGATACCTCTAAAAGAGAAAAATACGTAAAATATTTATTTAAAAAACTTCAAAGAGAACAAGGATTGTTGGAATGGGACTGTGACCGGCTTGTTAGAAATGACAGGGTGGTATGGGCTTCCTGCATGGTCGCATGTGGTGATGCAGATGGAGCTGTAACAGGCAATACTAGAAGATTTGGGGCCTCTTTAGAAAAAATTAAACAAGTTGTCGAGCCACGGCCAGGTGAAATAATGTTTGGCTTAAATTTAGTTGTTCACAAAGGAAAAACAATCTTTGTTGCTGATACAAGTGTACATGAATATCCAACATCAGAACAATTAGCAGAAATTGCTAAATCTGCAGCCAGAGTTGTAAGATTATTTGGATTTGACCCTAAAGTTGCATTTGTATCTCATTCTACATTTGGACAGCCATTAACAAGTAGAACAAAACACATAAAAAAAGCAGTTGAAATTTTAAAAGAAAAAAAAGCTGATTTTGAATTTGATGGAGATATGCAGCCAGACGTAGCTTTAAATGAAGAATACAAAAAATTATACCCATTTTCAAAAATAGTTGGTAATGCAAATATTTTAATAATGCCAGGCCAACACAGTGCAGCTATTTCATATAAAATGATGAAAACTCTTGGCGATACAAAAGTAATTGGACCTCTTCTTGTTGGACTAGGTTTGCCAATTGAAATAGCTCCTTTAAGATCTTCGACTTCTGAAATTATTAACTTAGCTTCAATCGCTGCTTACTCAGCAGAGGTTATTGATTATAAATAAATACTAATTTTTTTGGATTCTTAAATCATCAACAGTAATAATACTAGCTATTACATTTTCTACATCCAAAATTTCTTTTGCTTCTTTTATTACTTCAGTTTTTTCATCTGGTGTAATTGCAATTCCATAAATATAAATTTTTTTCTTATATGTATCAATCTGGTAGTTAGTTGCTTTTATGTTTTTATTAAAAATCAATGCTGTTCTTAATTGTGAAGTTATTAAAATATCTTTTGCAGATCTTTTAAAATCGAAGCCTTCATTAATCTTAATATCGTTTCTTACTGATCTGGCACCTTTAGTTTCCCACGCAAGTTTTGTAAGGTTAAGTTTTTCCTCTGGATTTTCAACTTTACCAGTTAAATAAATTCTTCCATCTAAAACTTTTGATTTCACTGATAAAAGATACCCTTTATCAAGAATAAGGATTCTTGTTGATAAGTTTTTTTGCATAATTGAGTCATCAATTTGCGTGCCAACAGATCTAGGATCAAACGCAACGCTCACTCCTGTTCCAAAAATTCCTTTAGAAGAAACTCCAACACACCCTGACAAAACTAACCCTAATATTAAGAATAATAAAAATCTATTTTTCATTTTTTAATTTAAGACAATAATTATAAATTATTTTTTTTGGAATTTTTTTGTTTTGGCTAAATAAACTGGTTATTTCTTTTATACTTAATTTATTGATCATTTTACCAATATTTATCTTATCTGATTCATCCAAATAATTTAAAGTTTTTTTATTATCTTTTTTTTCTGAAATAACAATAGTTAACTCACCTTTTAAAGTCTTATCAAATAACTTTAATTCACTGATAGTACATCTTATATACTCCTCATAAAATTTTGACATTTCTCTACAAATCAAAATTTCTCTATCTATAAAATTTTTTTTTATTAAAGGTATAAATTTGTTGATTTTTTTTGGAGAACAAAAAAAAATTATACAGGCGTTTAGTCCAGATAGATTTTTAAATTCTTCTTTTATAATTTTTTCTTTTTCAGGAAAAAACCCATAAAAAAAATATTGCTCAGAAAAACCACTAGCAGATATTGCCGTTGTTACTGCGGACGCTCCTGGAAGTGGAATTATTTCAATATTTTCCTCTACACATTTTTTAACCAATATTGCCCCAGGGTCAGATACCGCAGGAGTGCCTGCATCTGATATCAATGAAATTAATTTACCCTCTTTCAGTAAATTAATAATTTTAAGCAAATTTTTTGTTTCATTGAATTTATGATTTGATATCAATTTGGCTTTTATCTCGTATTTGTTTAATAAATTTTTAGAGACTCTGGTGTCTTCACACAATATATATTCAGATTTTTTTAATACCTCGACTGCTCTAAAAGTAATGTCAGCCAAATTTCCAATAGGTGTAGGGACTATATAAAGTCCTTGTTTTATTTGGTCATTATCAGATATAGACTTTGACATAATTTAATCTGTATTAATGATATACTATCATCAAATGAATAAATTTTTTAGAGTTCTTTTTTTTATCACTTTTAATTTTTTGATTTTAACAACTTCATCTTTCTCTGATGAAAATAAAATTAAAATTGGTCTTCTGGCACCTCTTACAGGAGAAAATGCTCATATAGGGAAACAAATTGTTAACGCCATAAAGATGGCGTTGAAAGACATTGGGTCAAATGAAATAGAATTGTATCCAAAAGATACCAAATCAAATCCAAAGAATACTTTAGCTGCAGCAATAGAGCTCGAAAAAATAGGTATAAATTTAGTAATAGGTCCTGTTTTTTATAAAAACTTAATTTATCTCGATGAAATAAAATCTATTACCTTTTTATCATTAACCAATAAAACAGTAAATCTTCCAAAAAATATTATAAGTGCTGGTGTTAATTCAACATCGCAACTAAATACAATTAAAAAATTTATTGAATTAAATGAAATCAAAAAAACAATTTTTTTAGCTCCTAATTCAAATTATGACCTAGAAATTAAAAATGGAATAAAGGATTCAAAGCTAAAAGTTTTTAAAACACATTACTATGATATTGAACCAACAAAGTTAACTAATCAAATTGAAAAAATAACCAACTATGATGTTAGAAAACAGAATTTAATTGATGAAATAACAAGAGTAGAAAAATTGGATGATGCTAATAAAGAGAGACAAATTGAAAAATTAAAAAAAAAATATACTTTAGGAAAATTAAAATTTGACTCAGTTATAATTGCTGATTTTGAAGAAAGCTTAAAAAGTGTTGTGACATCTTTGATATATACTGATGTTTCACCAAAACATAACTACCTTATAACATTGAACCAATGGTTTGATGAAAGTTTGATCAAAGAAACAAGTCTACAACCAATTTATTACCCTTCAATTAATAAAGAAAATTTAGAAAACTTTAAAAAAAAATTTTATAATGAATTTGATCAATACCCAAATCATATATCATTGTTAAGTTATGATTTAGTAGGATTGATATATTATTTATCAATTAAGAATGGTTTAGCTAATAAAGAAAAATTTTTTAAATCAAAAAATTCATTTAAAGGTAAAATTGGAATTTTTGATATTAACGATAACAAGATCAATCACAGGCTTAATTTTTATCAAATTGATAAAGGTTCAATTAAAAAAATTTTTTAATCTTTTTAAAAGCTTGGAACCTGTGATCAATCTTATATTTTTTAGATGATTTAATTTCTCCAAATGTTTTAGTTTTATTTTTTGGAATAAAAATTGGATCATATCCAAATCCATTTTTTCCCTTAGGTTCCTTTGAAATAAAACCTTCTATTTTGCCCTTGCTCTTAACAATTTCTTTATCTAAATTACTAATTGATAACGCACAGATAAATCGTGCTTTTATTTTTTTATTTTTCCAATTCTTATCTTTTTTTTTTAACTCACCATAAACTCTACTGATGGCTTTTTTAAAATCTGCATTTCTGCCTCCCCATCTAGATGAATAAATGCCTGGTTTTTTACCCAAAAGATCAATTTCCAAACCAGAGTCATCAGCTAAACAAATTAATTTTGTCTTTTTGGAAAAATATTTTGATTTAATTAATGAATTTTGTTCAAATGTTTTGCCATTTTCTCTCGGGCTGTTAAGCTTAAAGTATGATGTAGATAAGGTTTTAACCCTTTTTGGCAACAAATCTCTTATTTCTTTAAGTTTTCCCTTATTATTGGTGCCGATAAGTAATTTTTTTATTTTTGTATTTAGCATCTAGAAATTATTGATTTTCTTACCATATAAGGTCTTATGGAAAAAGACACATCTATTAAAAAAGAAAATTTAGATCCAAATTCAGAGATAAAGGCTCAAGATTCTGACAGCAAAGATAATGATAACAATGAATTAAATGAAAATAGTATTGAACAAAATGTTTTAGACCTGGAAGACAAATTAACAAGATCATACGCTGAGATGGAAAACCAAAGAAGAAGATTTGAAAAAGAAAAAGAAGAAGCTTATGAATATGGCGGGTTTGCTTTTGCAAAAGAAGCTTTAAGTTTGATTGATAATCTTGAGAGATCAAAACAGACATTAGAAAATGATGACACTTTAAAGAATTCTGAGGCCCTAAAAAAAATACTTGAACACTTGGAAATAATAAAAAAAGATTTAATTTTTATTTTTTCAAAAAATAACATCAAACCAATTGAGAGTTTAAATAAAAAACTAGATCCTAACTTTCACCAAGCTATGATAGAAATTGAAGATAATCAAAAAGAACCTGGGACCATTATTCAAGAAATCCAAAAAGGATTTACTATAAAAGATCGCTTATTGAGACCATCATTAGTTGGGGTATCAAAAAAAGTTGAAAATAAAGACAATAAAAAGCAGGAAAATACTGACAATTTAGAAAAAAATAATGATTAAAGGAACTTGTAGAATTGAGTTTAACCCCTATATGAAGACAGAAAGAGATATTTATGAGTAAAATAATTGGAATAGATTTAGGTACAACAAATTCTTGTGTTGCTATCATGGAAGGTAGTCAACCAAAGGTTTTAGAAAATGCCGAAGGTGCTAGAACTACACCTTCTGTTGTAGCTTTTACTCAAGAAAATGAAAAGCTTATTGGCCAACCAGCTAAAAGACAGGCAGTTACAAATCCTGAAAATACAATTTTTGCAGTAAAAAGATTAATAGGGAGAAACTTTGAAGACCCAACTGTAAAAAAAGATATTGAATCAGCTCCATTTAAAATTGTAAATTCTGAAAAAGGTGATGCTTGGATTGAAGCCAAAAATGAAAAATATTCGCCTTCACAAATTTCAGCATTCATACTTCAAAAAATGAAAGAAACTGCTGAAAAATATTTAGGGCAGTCTGTAACAAAAGCAGTAATAACAGTTCCAGCTTATTTTAATGATGCTCAAAGACAAGCAACTAAAGATGCAGGTAAAATTGCCGGTCTAGAAGTTTTAAGAATTATTAATGAACCTACAGCAGCCTCATTGGCTTATGGTTTAGACAAAAAACAGAATAAAAAAATTGCTGTATATGATCTCGGTGGAGGAACTTTTGATGTTTCTATTCTTGAGCTTGGTGATGGTGTTTTCGAGGTTAAATCTACTAATGGTGATACATTTCTAGGTGGTGAAGATTTTGATAACACTATTGTAGATTATTTAATTGCTGAGTTTAAAAAAGATAGTGGAATTGATTTAAAGTCAGATAAATTAGCACTACAGAGGCTAAAGGAAGCTGCTGAAAAAGCAAAAATTGAATTATCTGCAGCTGAGCAAACTGATATTAATTTACCATTTATAACAGCAGATAAAACTGGTCCTAAACACATTAATTTAAAAATGACTAGAGCTAAGTTAGAAGCATTAGTCGAAGATTTAATAGCAAGAACAGTGCCACCATGCAAAACTGCACTGAAAGATGCAGGTATTTCTGCTAGTGAGATTGACGAAATTGTAATGGTTGGTGGTATGACTAGAATGCCAAAAGTAATTAATGAAGTTAAAGATTTTTTTGGCAAGGAACCAAATAAGAGTGTCAATCCTGATGAAGTAGTTGCTATGGGCGCTGCGATTCAGGCAGGAGTGCTTCAAGGAGATGTTAAGGATGTTCTTTTATTAGACGTAACCCCTTTATCACTAGGAATTGAAACACTTGGAGGTGTATCCACAAAACTTATAGAAAAGAATACAACTATACCTACGAAAAAAAGCCAAGTATTTTCCACAGCTGAAGATAGTCAACCTGCAGTTTCAATTAGAGTTCTTCAAGGAGAAAGAGAAATGGCGACTGATAATAAATTACTTGGAAATTTTGAGTTAGTTGGGATTGCACCTGCGCCTAGAGGTGTTCCTCAAATTGAAGTAACTTTTGATATAGATGCCAATGGAATCGTAAACGTTTCAGCTAAAGATAAGGGTACTGGTAAAGAACAAAAAATTCAAATTCAAGCCTCTGGTGGATTAAGTGATGATGAAATTGAAAAAATGGTAAAAGATGCTGAAGCAAATAAAGATGCTGATAAAAAGAAAAGAGAGTCCGTTGATGTACGAAATCAAGCAGATACCTTAATACACTCAACTGAAAAAAATCTAAAAGAGCATGGCTCTAAAGTTTCTGATGCAGAGAAAAAAGCAATTGAAGATGGATCAAATACATTAAAGGAGTCCCTAAAAGGTGATGATACTGAAGATATTAAGAAAAAAACTGAAGCATTAGTACAAGCTTCTATGAAGCTTGGAGAGGCTATTTATAAATCACAACAAAGTACAAAACCAGAGTCTGGAAAAGATGACGGAAAAGATGAAAAGGAAAAAAAAGACGATAATGTTGTTGATGCGGATTTTGAAGAAGTAAAAGACGAGAATAAAGAAAAAAGCGCTTAACTGACATTTAATTGTACAGATTAAATTGATGGCTAAAAGAGATTTCTATGATGTTCTGGGCGTTAATAAAAATGCAAGTCCTGAAGAATTAAAATCAGCTTACAGAAAATTAGCTGTTAAATATCATCCCGACAAAAACCCTGGTGACAAATCAGCTGAAGATAAGTTTAAAGAAGCTAGTGAAGCTTATGGTATTCTTTCAGATAAATCAAAAAAGGAAAATTATGATAGCTTTGGTCATGCCGCTTTTGAAAATGGTGGTGGAGGACAAGGAGGATTTGGAGGTTTTAGTGGCGCAGATTTTTCAGACATTTTTGAAGATTTTTTTGGTGACTTTGGTGGTGGTAGAAGAAGCTCTAGAGGACGGAGTACAAACAATAGAGGTTCTGACTTAAGATATGATCTATCAATTTCTTTAGAAGAAGCTTATTCAGGTAAAAAACAAAATATACAATTCTCAACTTCTGAAAAATGTAATACTTGCAAAGGTAATGGTTCTAAGCCAGGATCTAGCCCAGATAAATGTTCTTATTGTGGGGGTAATGGAAGAGTAAGAACTAATCAAGGATTTTTTACAGTTCAACAAACGTGTCCACAATGTGCTGGTAATGGAGAGGAGATAACTAATCCCTGTACAGATTGTAATGGTCAGGGAAACAAACAAACTTCTAAAAAAATATCTGTTACCATTCCAAAAGGAGTTGATGATGGAACGAGAATTAGACTTGCTGGCAAAGGTGAAGCTGGTACCAGAGGTGGAGCCTCGGGAGATTTATATTTATTCATTAATATTAAAACTCATGATCTTTTTAAACGGTCTGATGTAAATTTATTTTTTGAATTTCCTATTTCTATAGCTGATGCTGCTCTTGGAACAACAATTGAAATACCGACAATTGATGGCAAAAAAGCAAAAATTAAGATACCTGATGGAACACAAGATGGAAAACAATTTAGATTGAAAGGTAAAGGTATGCCTTTTATGCGGAGGGGTGATCACGGTGATCTATATGTTCAAGTTAAAACTGAAGTACCGGTATATTTGAATAAAGAACAAAAAGATTTATTAGAAAGATTTAGAAAAATAGAAAATGAAAAATCTAATCCAAGTATTAAAAAGTTTTTTCAAAAAGCTAAAAGTTTCTGGAATAGTTAAATAATGGGATTAGAGCAAATATTCCCAACAATTTTTTTAATATTAGTTTTAATTCTAATCTTTCCAGGATTTATAAGATCTAATTCAAAATTAAAACTATTTACTACAAATTTATTTATTTGGTCTATAATTGTTATCCCTCTTATGATAGTTTCATTTCTTATCTTTAAATGAAAAAAATAAATTTAGCAGTAACTGGATGTATGGGGCGAATGGGTCAGCAGATAATCAAATCTGCAAAAACAGATAAAAATTTTAAATTAATTGCTCTTACTGAAAATAAAATAATAAAAAAAAAAATTAATGGAATTAAACTTAATCTAAATACAGAACAAGCATTTAAAAAAGCAGACCTAATTATAGATTTTACAATTCCAAAATCTACTTTTCAAGTTCTCAAAATAGCATCAAAACTAAAAAAGAGAGTAGTTATAGGAACAACGGGATTTACAAAAAATGAAGAAAATGCAATTAAAAAGTTTTCTAAAAAAATACCAATACTTAAAGCTGGAAATATGAGTTTAGGTATTAACCTTTTAATGTATTTAACAGAAATTGCCTCTAGTACTCTTGGAAAAAAATTTTTGAGTAAAGTTTATGAGATTCACCACAAACACAAAAAGGATTATCCATCTGGAACTGCGCTAATGTTAGGCAATGGTATTGCTGTTGGAAAAAATAAAAATTTTTATGATTTAATTGGAAAAAAATTTCTTAATAAAAAAACCTTTCCCTATGGTAATAAAATTAATTTTAATTCTATTAGAAAAGCTGAAATCATTGGTAAACATGAGGTAAAATTTTCAAGTGGAAAAGAAATCATAACTTTAAATCATGAGGCTTTTGATAGAGCATTATATTCTGAAGGAGCATTATCAGCTGCAAAGTGGTTGATGACAAAAACGCCTGGTCTTTATTCTATGAGAGATCTTATGAATTTTAGATAATGAATGAAATTCAGAGGGCAAAAATAGCTTTAAAAATTTTAAATAAAACCTATCCCAGAATATCTGTACCACTTAAAAGTAGAAATATTTTTACATTATTAATTTCAGTCTTACTTTCTGCTCAGTGCACTGATGTAAATGTAAACAATGTTACTAAAAATATTTATCCTAAATATTACAAACCTAATCATTTTAAAAAATTAGGTCACAAAAAAATTGAGAAGTTAATTCAAAAAATTGGTATTTTTAGGGTTAAAGCAAAAAGTATTTATAAACTTTCAGTATTATTAATAAAGCGACATGGAGGTAAAGTTCCAAAAACTTTTGAGGAATTAGAAAAATTACCAGGTGTAGGGCATAAAACAGCTAGCGTAGTCATGTCTCAAGGTTTTGGTTTTCCTGCATTTCCAGTTGATACCCATATTCACAGATTGGCCCAGAGATGGGGTTTATCTAATGGAAATAATGTTGTTCAAACTGAAAAAGATCTAAAAAGATTGTTTCCTAAAAAAAAATGGAACAAGCTTCATCTTCAAATAATTTATTATGGGAGAGAATATTGTAAAGCTAGAGACTGTTATGGATTAACTTGTAAAATATGCTCTTCTTGCTATCCTGATAGAAAAAAACCCTTAAAAACAAAAAAAGCTTAATATGAAAATTTTAGGAATAGGTAATGCAATAGTTGATGTCATTTGCAGAGTTAAAGAAAATTTTATCTCAGAAAATAATTTAACAAAAGGTAATATGAAATTAATTTTTGATGAAGATGAATTTAAAAAATTATTATCAAATTTAAAAATCGAAAAAACTATTTCTGGAGGGTCTGTTGCAAACTCTATAGTTGGTTTATCTAAGCAGGGAAACAATGTTGGTTTTATTGGAAAAGTTTCTAATGATGATTTTGGAGATAAATATGAAAAAGGACTTAAAAATGAAAATGTCAATTACATTTATTCAAAAAAAAAAGAGAGTCTTCCAACTGGTACTTGTTTAATTTTGATAACTCCAGACTCTGAAAGAACAATGTGTACATTTTTAGGAATTGCTGGAAAAATAAATGAAAATGATATTGCTGAAGATGCTGTTAAAAATAGTGATATGATTTTTTTAGAAGGTTATTTGTGGGATGAAGGAGACCCAAAAAAAGCTTTTGATAAAGCAATAAACAATGCAAAGCAAGTGTCTATGTCATTATCTGATAAATTCTGTGTGGATAGACATAAGCCACATTTTTTGAATTTAGTAAAAAATAAATTAGATATTACTTTTGCTAATGAAGAAGAAATAACTTCACTAATTGATGCTAAAAACTTTGAGGATATAATTGAATTTGGAAAAAAAATTAAAAAAAATTTAGTTATCACTAGAGGTGCTAAAGGAGCCGTTTCAATTAACAACAACTTAGTATCAGAAATAGGAATAAGCAACAATCTTAATGTAATTGATTTAACAGGTGCCGGAGATTTATTTGCAGCAGGCTATTTGCATGGTTTTATAAATAAATTTTCTCAGCAAGATTGTTTAAAAAAAGGAACAGAGCTTGCTTCAAAAGTAATACAGCAAATTGGTGCTAGACTTTAGTCTTATTTTTTCTTTTAAAACTACCTTTGCCTTTTTTGGGCTTTACCACCTTGGGCTTAAATTTTTTTGTAAATAAATTTTTAATTAAAGGGTTTTTTTTCAAATTATCGAATATCCTTTTTTATCATGTTTAATAAATTCCATATCATTAAACTTTTCACTTAACTTTTTGCGTAATCTGTAAATATGAGTTTCAACAGTATGAGTTTCTAGGTCAGAAGAATATTTCCAAACATTATTTTGCAACTCCTTTAAACTCACATTTTTTTTTGAATTTATATAAATAATTAATTCAGTTTCTTTTTCTGTAAGACCTAAACTAGCATTATCAAAACTAATTTGTCTTGCATTAATGTCTAACTTATATTTTCCAACCTTAAGTTCTGACTGATCCAAATATTTATTCTTTAAAAAAAAAATATTAATTTTTTCCAAAATCTTAGAAATTTTTTTTGGAAGACTTTCTATAACTAGACAATTTTTAAAATTTTTTGGTTTTTTTAAAGAAATAACCACAAAATTCTCATATTTTTTGGCATTAAGGTCATCCAAATCATTGCCTGATAAATTCAAAATTTCTAAATTCAAATGTTCTTTAATTTCTTCTAATATATCAAATAATATTTTAGACTCATAAACAATTAAGGTTTTAGAATTCATATTTATTATTATGCAAATTATAATTAAAAATAAGGATACACTTTTATGTGATGAATTTGAATTTAAATGTTCGATCGGAAAAAAAGGCTTTACATCCAGCAAAATTGAAGGAGATAAAAAGACCCCTAAAGGGACATACACATTAGGTCCTCTATTTTACAGAAAGGATAAAATAAAAACTCCAATAACTAAACTTAAAAAAAAAATAATTAAAAAAAACATGGGATGGTGTGATGATACGAATAGTTTTTTTTATAATAGATTAATTAAAATTAAAAAAAAAATAAAACATGAAAAAATGTATAGGTTGGACGACAAATATAATATTGTAATCCCAGTTCATTATAACACTTTAAATACCAAAAAAAATAAAGGTAGTGCAATATTTTTACATCTTACTAATAATTATAAAAAAACTCTCGGCTGTATTGCATTAAAGGAAAAAGATATGTTAATTTTATTACGATTAATTAATAGGAAAACTAAAATTAAAATACTTTAAGATCTCTTACCAAATATTTTTGACCCAATTCTTACAAAAGTCGAGCCATTATTCACAGCATCTATATAATCTGATGACATTCCCATACTTAATTCACTTAGATTGAGAGAACTGTTAAGTTTAGACATCTTTATAAAAAAATGTTGAACATTATCTGTAATTGGAGGGATACACATTAATCCTATTATATTTAAATCAAAATCATTAATACATTTTTCATAAAAATTTTTTAAATGTTCCACCTCAATACCACTTTTTTGATTTTCTGCACCAATATTTACCTGTATAAATAGTTTCATTTTTTTTGAAATTTTATTTTGCTCTGATGAAATTTTTTCAGCTAGTTTAAGACTATCAAGTGAATGTATGTAGTCAAATAATGCGACCGCATTTTTTACTTTATTTGTTTGTAATTTTCCAATCATGTGCAGTTTTAAATTTTGAAAATTCTTTTTAATTTCTGCCCATTTATCAACTGCTTCTTGAACTTTATTTTCTCCAAAATGGATATGGCCATGATCAATTAGAGGCTTTATATTTTCCATGGAAAAAGTTTTAGAGACAGCTATTATTTTACTTTCTTTATTTTTAAGTCGAATTTCATTCTCAATAAGGTTAATATTTTCTATTATTTTATGACTCATAATTACAATCTTTACTACTTTATAAACAAATTTAATATAGATGAATTATTAACTTTAAATAGCAATGTTAATATAGTTTTTAGAAATTATAATAAGATTAATCTTGATCCCATCATTAAGAATTTAAGTTATTTCTGTAAAAAAAAAGAGAGAAAACTTTTCATTTCTAACAACTTAAACTTAGCCTTAAAGTATAATTTAGATGGGCTATATATACCGGCTTTTAATAAGTCACTTAAATTTAAGAATTTTAGCTCTAAAACAAATTTTAAATTAATAGGTTCGGCTCATAATTTAACAGAAATAAAAATAAAAGAAAATCAAGGATGTAAAGAAATTTTTATAAGTCCAATTTTTTTTAACGCCAAAAATAAATATTACCTTGATATTATAAAGTTTAACAACCTCTCCTTAAACTCAAAATTAAAGGTTAATGCATTAGGTGGTATCAATAACAAAAATTTGAAAAGACTTAAATTGACTAAATCTGTTGGATTTGGTGGAATATCTTTTTTTAGTAATCAATAATAAAAAAAAGGCCCCTTAAAAAGGGGCCTTAAATTTAAATTAAGTTAGATTAAAATGCGAATGCAACAGAAAGTCTGCTTTCTTCGTAAGTTTCATCAGCAGTTCTATTAGCGTTAGCAGTTTCAGATATAGCACCTGAAATTGTCATAGCACCCATAGTGTAAGCTGCTTGAACTGATTCTAGCTCAGATTCAACAACCGCAGTTACTCCAGAACCTTTGTTAGCGTAAGTTGACTCACCGTAAGATACTGAAAAATCACCTGCAGTGTAAGCAACACCAAAGGCAGTAGATTCAAAATCTTGTCCACCGTTTTGAGTGTCTTGGTAAGATTCTTGCATACCAACAGTTAATGGACCCGCTGCAAATTTAGCGTAAACAGTAACAGCTTCTTCGTCACCACCTAAAGTTCCACCATTGTCAATAGTTTCTTGACCACCACCAATTGATAGACCACTTTCGTGAGCTAATTCAAGAGTTAATGCACTTCCACTTACTGTTGACGCAGTAATACCACCTGCTGCTGCTGGACCTGTGTCTGCAGCACTATCGTGTGTGTAAGAAGCGTTAATAGTAACACCCATAAGTTCTTGTGCAGGAATTCTATAGTCTACAGAACCGTTTGCAGTAGAAGAACCGAAGAATGAACCGTTATCAGTCGTCATAGCCATTCCATCCCAAGTTTCGTTGTAAGCAGCTGGCATTACGTCATCTATACCATTAGCTTTAGAACCAAACTTGTTGTTTACTTGTAAAGTTCCTAAAGAACCCATACCAAGTGTTACTTGTGATGAAGTGTTTGATAATGCACCGTCTGTATCAAAAACTTGTACAAAACCGATAGTGTAACCATTATCTAATTCACCTGATGCACTTAAAGTAAGGTCAGTGTTAACACCAAGACCTTTACCATCGTTAGTAGCAGCTATACCAGCTGAAGTGTCCTGTGAAGCCCACTCAACTTTAGCATTACCACTCATTGTGTATTCAACAGCGTTTACAGAAGTCATAACTAATGACCCTGCTAATGCAGTTAAACCTATTTTTTTAAAGTTATTCATATATCTCCTTTATTTTTAAATTTATGAATAGTCGCAATTTATAATTAAAATCTTTTTTAACCTTTAAAATATTAGTTTTTCACGTTTTTTTTTAAATTTGTGATATTTATGCAACAAATTTATCTTTTGATTTAGGCTATTTTTCATGTAAACCAACAATTAACGAATTAATTGTGTTTATCAGAAAGATTATTGCTTTTAACGAATATTTTATGAAATTTATAAGTATTTTACTAATAATGAGCTTAGCCTCATGCGGTGTTTTAGAAAAACCTGATTGGTCTAAGGTAGCTGAGCCCGATGGTAAAAAACGAGCTCAACAGAATGTTAGAGATGGCAAAGGTATTAAATGGATGGGTTCTAAAAACAAAGGAGGTGGCAATTTTTTATTTGCTTCCTCAAATCCTATGTGGAGAGCTTCTCTTGAAGTTGTTGATTTTATGGGATTATCAAACGTTGACTATGCCGGTGGGCTTATTATTACAGATTGGTACAGTGATGATAATCCAAATGAAAGTATTAAAATTACCCTTAAATTTTTAAGCAATGAAATTAGGGTTGATGCTGTCCAGGTAGATATCAGAAAAAGAAACTGTAATTCTTCAAATTCTTGTTTAACAAAAAAAGTTGAATCTGATTTAGATTTTATGATTAAAGATAAAATTTTAAAAAAGGCCGCTATATATAAAGTTGAACTTGACAAACAAATTAAAGAAAATCAACCAAGAAAAGTTTTTAAGGGTGATAACGAAGGATAAATCTTATTAAAGATTTATGAATAGATATAATTTCAAATTAGTTGAAGAAAAATGGCAAAATTTTTGGGAGCAAAATAAAACATTTAAAGCTCAGATAGATAAATCTAAAAAAAAATTTTACTGCCTAGAAATGTTTCCCTACCCATCAGGCCAGATACATATGGGACACGTACGAAATTATACAATAGGTGATGTATTATCACGTTATAAAAAACAAAAAGGATTTAATGTGCTTCATCCTATGGGCTGGGATTCTTTTGGAATGCCTGCAGAAAATGCTGCAAGATTAAATAATTTAGATCCAAAAATCTGGACGGAACAAAATATTTCTAACATGAAAATGCAGTTAAAGAAATTGGGTTTGGCTATTGATTGGGATAGAGAAATTTCTACATGCTCCCCCGATTATTATAAACACCAACAAAAGTTTTTTTTAGATCTCTATGATAAAGGACTTGTTTATCGAAAAGAAAATTATGTTAATTGGGACCCTGTTGATCAAACTGTTTTGGCTAATGAACAGGTAATTAATGGTAAAGGATGGAGATCTGGAGCTGTTGTTGAAAGAAAAAAATTAAATCAATGGTTTTTTAATATCAATAAATTTGCTGATGATCTTCTTTCAAATTTAGAAAATTTGAAAGATTGGCCCTTAAAAGTAAAAACTATGCAAAAAAATTGGATAGGGAAATCATTTGGTTGTGAATTAAATTTTAATATCAAAGGAAATTCTGAGATCAATGAAATTAAATGTTTCACAACTAGGCCTGATACTCTTTTTGGAATTTCTTTTTTAGCAGTTTCAGTGGATCATCCAATTGCTAAATTTTATAATGAAGATAAAGATTTTCAAAAATTTAAAAAAGAATGTTCAAAGACTGGCACTACAGAAGAATCCCTTGCTCATGCTGAAAAACTTGGATTTAAAACAGAATTATTTGCCACAAATCCCTTAGATGAAGATCAAAAAGTTCCTGTTTATTTTGCAAATTTTGTTTTAATGGATTACGGATTTGGAGCTGTTTTTGGTTGTCCTGCCCACGATCAAAGGGATTTAGACTTTGCATTAAAATATAAACTTAGTATCAAACCAGTCGTAAAACCAGAAGATGCTGGTGATGATTTCAAAATTAAAAAAGAAGCTTATACGGGTTCAGGAATTATTTTTAATTCAAAATTTTTAAACAATCTTAAAGTACCAAATGAGTCAATTATTAAAACAATTGAATTACTAGAAGAAAGAAAAATAGGAAAAAAAAAAATAAATTTTAGGCTCAAAGATTGGGGAGTTTCTAGACAAAGATATTGGGGGTGTCCTATTCCTATTGCATACGATTCAAAAAATAATATTAAAAAAGTACCTGTTGAACAATTGCCAATAAAATTACCTGAGAACATTAATATTACAGTTAATGGCAACCCTCTTGATCTACAAGACGAATGGAAAAAGATTTTAATTGATGGAGAAGAGTGCACTTTAGAAACTGACACTTTAGACACATTTGTTGACTCATCTTGGTACTTTTTAAGATTTTGCTCACCTAATAATACTAAAAAGGGTTTTGACACAGAAGATGTTAACTATTGGATGCCAGTTGATCAATATATTGGTGGTGTTGAACATGCTATACTTCATTTATTATATTCTAGATTTTTTACTAAGGCATTATCTTATCAAAATGATGAAATGAAAATTTTAGAACCATTTAATGGATTGTTTACACAAGGCATGGTTTGTCATGAAACTTATAAAATTAACAATCAATGGTTAAACCCTGATGACGTTTGTTCAGAAAATGGAAAAGATTATTATTTAAAAAATAATCTAAAAGAAAAAGTCACTGTTGGTCCATCAGAATCAATGTCAAAATCAAAAAAAAATACAATTGATCCAGAAAGAATGATGGCAAATTATGGAGCAGATGCTGTCAGATTTTTTATACTATCAGATAGCCCTCCCGAAAAAGATGTACAATGGTCTGAGCAAGGTATGCAAGCTTCTTTTAAATTCATACAAAAATTTTGGGAATTGAATTCTTTAATAATTCAAAAAATTAGTTCTAAAAGTGAAAATGAAAATAACAACGAAATTAACGTTTTTACGAATGAAATTTTAAATAAAATTACATTTAATATTGAGAATTTTCATTACAACGTAATAATAGCAAACCTGCATGAAATTTATAATTTTTATACTAAAATAGTAAAAAAAGATTTAAATACGGAAGCATTAAAAACTAATTATACTAAAATACTAAAAGCAATGTATCCAATAATACCTCATTTAGTTTCAGAGTGTTTAAAACAAATTAACGAAACCTCTTTTCCAAATTGGCCAGAAATAAATAATAAGTATCTTCAGAACAAATCATTTAATATAGTGGTTCAGATAAATGGAAAAAAAAGAGGTATTTTAAATTTCAAAAAAGAAATTCAAGTGGAAGATCTGATTAATGAAATTATTAAAAACAACGAACTTAAAAAATATTTTGAAAACACAAAAATTATTAATCAATTTTATGTAAAAAATAAAATAATCAACCTCATAGTAAAATGAAAAAAATATTAATTTTAATTTTTTATATTGTATTAAATAACTGTGCTGGTTATGAGCCAATTTTAAATAGTAAAAATGTAAATTTTTATATTGGAAAAATTGTCAATAAAGATAATGCCGATATGACAAAAAAAATTATCACAAGACTTAAACCATATCAGATTACTAAGGGTGATTTAAAGATTGATTTGGAAGTTGAATCCAATGTTAACGATAGAATAGTTTCAAGAGATTCAAAAGGAGATGCAAAAATTTTTGAAAAGGGTATTGAAGTAAAAATAACTTCAATAAAGAATAATGATATAAATCAATTAGTATATCTTGAAACTTTTTCATTCAACATTCAATCAAACAAATTTGAATTAAATCAGTATAAAAAGAATATTGAAAACACATTAATTGATAGAATAGTCCAACAATTAATAATAGACTTAAGATAATTTTGAATGATTGTTAAAAATTACGAATCAAAAAAGATTGATATAAAGCTTAATAAATTTTTTTTATTAAATGGTGATAATGATGGAGCCAAAGAGGATTTTATTAAATCAATTTTAAAAGAAAAATATGTTAATTCTGAAATTTATTTTGAAAATGAGATTTTAAATAATTTAGAAAATTTTTATAGTTCAATATCAACAAAATCTTTTTTTGATGATGAGAAAATCATAATTATAAAAAAATCTACAAATAAAATTTTAAATTTAGTTGAAGAAATAAGAGAAAAAAATTTTAAAGATTTAATCTTAATTTTAAATGCAGACTTGCTAGATAAAAAATCTAAGTTAAGAAATTTTTTTGAAAAAGAAAAAGAAACTATTTGCGTCGCTTTTTATGCTGATACACATCAAACTCTTAACATTATAGCTAACAACTTTCTAAGGGACATAAAGCTGAGCCTATCTCAGCAATCAATTAATTTAATTATAGAAAAGTCTAATGGAAGTCGTCAACACCTTCAAAATGAATTGGAGAAAATTAATAGTTTATCCTTAACAAATAAAAAAATTGAAATAAATCAAATAATGAAGATTACAAATTTAGGAAATCAAAACACAATTTCAGAATTAATTGATTTGTGTCTAATAAAAAATAAAGTAAAAATGATAAAGATGTTAAATGAAAATAATTTCACTGGAGACGACTCTATTTTAATATTGCGCTCTCTACTAAATAAAACTAAAAGATTATTTAATTTGAGTAAAAGTTATCAAGTTAATCGTAGTATTGATAGTTTGGTATTATCTTATAAGCCAACAATTTTCTGGAAAGAAAAAGATTTAGTTAAACAACAAATTAAAATTTGGTCACTTATCAATATTAAAAAATTAATATCTCAAATAAGTACAATTGAGCAATTAGTCAAACAAACCCCTCTCCAATCTAAAAATATATTAAGCGATTTTCTTTTAAAAATATCAGCTAAGACTAATAGTAGGATTTAATTATATCTATAATTTTGTTAAGCTGATCAACATTTTGATAAGAAAATGTTATTGTTCCTTTATTTGTTTTGTTATTTTTAATTAAAACATTCAATCCAACTTTATCTGAAATTGATTGTTCTAGATTTTTAATATTTGGGTCCTTAATATTTTTTTGTAGATTTGGCTTTTTTCTAAATAATTTAACAAAACTTTCTGCCTGTCTTACAGATAATTTTTTTTCAATTATTTTATTAGCTATAAATACCGCATTATCCAAACCAACTAGAATTTTAGCATGTCCTGCACTAATTTTTTTAGACTCAACTAAGTTTAGTACTTCTTGTGGTAAATTCAGTAATCTAATTGAGTTTGTAATATAACTTCGACTTTTACCGATAAATTTTGAAACTTTCTCCTGATCATAAGAAAATTCATCTATTAATCTTTTATACCCTTGAGCTTCTTCTAGCGGGTTTAAATCATGACGCTGAACATTTTCTACAATCGCAAATTCTAAAGATTTTAAGTCATCCGCTTCTGTTAAAACAACAGGTATATCATGTAGACCAGCATTTCTTGCTGCTAGCCATCTTCTCTCTCCTGCTATAATTTCATATTTTGAATTATCAGAATTCGAAGTCCTCACTATAATTGGCTGTATAACGCCTCTTTCTTTTATTGATTTCGTTAAATCTTTTAAATTTTCTTCATCAAAGATTTTTCGAGGTTGATATTTATTAGGGACTATATCACTTAATAATAATTTATTTATTTTCGTTTCAACTTTTGTTTCCCCAATCAAAGAAGACAGTCCCCTTCCCAACCCTTTTTTAATTTTTGAATTCATTATGCTGCGCTCCCTACTTTGCTTTCTTGATTTATAAATTCATCTGTGAAACTATAATAGGATCTGCTTCCTGGACAATTTTTATCGTATACCAAAACCGGTACACCATGAGATGGTGCTTCGGACAATCTTACATTACGAGGAATTACAGTTTGATATACTTTTTCTTTAAAATAATCTCTGGCTTCTTGTTCAACTTGGGATGATAGCTTATTTCTTCTGTCATACATCGTTAAAAGTATGCCCTGTATCTCCAAATCAGGGTTTAAACTAACTTTTACTCGTTCGATAGTTTTCATTAATTGAGTTAACCCCTCTAAAGCAAAAAATTCAGTTTGAAGAGGCACTAATAATGAATTTGATGACACTAAAGCCATAACAGTCAGTAAACTTAGTGATGGAGGACAGTCAATTAGAATATAATCATATAATGCTCCAGAATCATTTAAATATGCGGTTAATTTTTTCTTTAGTATAAAGGCTCTGTCACTATCACCAGCAGTTTCAACTTCTAATCCTGATAAATCGACGTTAGAACTTATTAAATCTAAATTTTCAAAATTTGTTTTCTTAATCACACTTGAAATCGACATAGTTCCATTTAAAATTCCATATATAGTTTGATCCGATTGCTCTGTATTAGATAATCCTAATCCTGTGGTAGCATTCCCTTGTGGATCTAGATCAATAACTAAAATTTTTTTACCTTGTTGAGATAAAGCCGATGCTAAATTAATTACTGTTGTTGTTTTTCCGACTCCACCCTTTTGATTTATTATTGAAATTATTTTCATGAAATTTTTTTTTTAATTTTTTTTATATTGAGTATAAATGAGTCTTCATTCGTTAAACTTTTTTTTTCTTCATAGTCTAAATCCCACTCTTTAAGTACATCATCTAAAATTTTTCTCCCATTATTGCCCATAAAAAAAATTATATTTTTATATTTTTTAAAATTGTCATTAACTAAGTTAAGAATTACTGGCATTGGTTTAAAAGCTCTCGACATTATTGTTCCTGTTTCAATATTTTTAACTGTAAAAATATCTTTGTGAATTATCTCTGTGTTCAAATTCATCTTTTTAGAAACTTCTTTCAAAAAAATGCATTTATGATGGCTTTTTTCATATAGATGGATTTTCATGCTGTTTTTGATTTTTTTCATTACAATAGCTACAATTAATCCAGGCATTCCTCCTCCAGTACCTAAATCAGAGGTTGTATTGTTATTTAAATCAACAAAATCAATAATTTGCGCTGAATCAATTATATGCCGCTCTCTTATTGCCTCTTTTTGATACATTTTTTTACTAATAATATTAATTTCTTTGTTTTTTTCTTGAATCATAGAAATTAAGCTTTCAAGCTCAGTACAAGTTTCACGTGAAACATTCAAATCAGAAATTTTAGAGTAAGAATTTAAAATTATATTATCCATCAAGCTATATGCTTAATAGACTTTCTTTTCACGTGTGACAACAAAATATATACAGCTGCAGGGGTAATTCCATCAATTCTCAGTGCTTGACCCATAGTTTTTGGCCTTATTTCCTTGAATTTGGCTTTTACTTCATTAGATAAACCTGAAAATTGATCATAATCAATATTATCAGGGATTATTAAATTTTCATCTCTCTTAAAAGCCAGAATATCTGCTTTTTGTTTTTTCAGATATCCTCGGTAATGAGAGTTAATTTCAAGCTGTTCATCGATCTCACTACCATGATCTAAGACTTCTGGCCAAATTTTTCTAATTTTTTTCATATCAACATCTTTATGTGTTAAAATTTCTTCAGAAGATCTAATAACACCGTCTTTAGCGATTTTAATTCCAAATTTAACAGCCTTTGAAGGAGAGATATTTAAATTAGACATTTGAAGTGATATTTGGCTCAATTTTTGGAATTTATCATCGAATATCTGTTTTCTAATATCAGATATTAGTCCAATCCTAATTCCTTTATGAGTAAGCCTTAAGTCTGCGTTATCAGATCTAAGACTTAATCTATATTCAGCTCGAGATGTAAACATCCTATAGGGCTCAGCAACCCCCTTAGTTACTAAATCATCGATCATTACTCCAATATAAGCATCAGATCTATCCAGGATGAAGGGCTCCATATTTTTTAAAGAAAGAGCAGCATTAATTCCTGCTATTAAACCTTGAGCTGCAGCTTCCTCGTACCCAGTAGTTCCATTGATTTGACCAGCAAGATATAAGTTTTTTATTTTTTTTGTCTCTAAGGTTAAAAATAGTTCTCTAGGATCAATATAATCATATTCTATAGCATACCCTGGTCTAATAAACTTGGCATTCTCTAAACCATTGATATTATTGATAATTTCATGCTGCACTACCTCAGGGAGAGAAGTTGATATGCCATTAGGATATATAGTATTATCATCAAGACCCTCTGGCTCTAAAAAAATTTGATGTCTGGTCTTATCAGCAAATTTAACTATTTTATCTTCTATAGAAGGGCAATATCTTGGACCAACACCTTGTATACTCCCAGAGTACATGGCACTTTTAGATAAATTCTTTTCAATAATCTTATGAACTTTTTCATTAGTATATGTCATTGAACATGAAACTTGTTTATTAAGAATTTTATCAGTTAAGAAGGAAAAAAAATATGGATCATCATCTGCGAATTGTTTTTCCAAATTTTCAAAATTAATTGTTCTAGAGTCTAATCTTGGAGGTGTACCAGTCTTTAACCTTCCAATTTTGAAATTATACTTTTCTAGTTGCTCACTTAAACCCGTACTTGGTTTTTCATTAAAACGACCCGCGGGTGTTTTCTCGTCACCAATATGTATCAAACCATTTAAAAATGTGCCAGTTGTAAGAATTAACTTGTTACAATTTACTTTGTTACCTTTTAAGGTTAAAAATCCAGTTATCTCATTTTTCGCAAAAATAAACTTAATTACTGGATCCGAAAAAATACTTAAATTACAGTAGTTTACAAGTTTTTCTTGCATAAATTTACGATAAAGAGATCTATCAGATTGAGTTCGCGGTCCTCTTACTGCTGGACCTCTACTTCTATTTAATAATTTAAATTGTATTCCGGACTTATCAGCAACCTCACCCATTACTCCATCTAATGCATCAATTTCTCTTACTAGATGACCTTTGCCTAGACCACCAATAGCAGGGTTACATGACATTTCTCCTATGGAGTTTTTATTATGAGTGAATAGGGCAGTATTAATTCCGAGACGAGCTGAAGCTGTTGCTGCTTCACAACCTGCATGTCCTCCGCCTATTACAACCACTTCAAAGAATAAATCTTTTTTCATGAGTTAAATTTATATTTGATTAGAATATTTACAAGAATTGAGTTTTTTTAGTAAATAAGCTTTATTTATCAACAAAAATCGACAAAAAAGGTCTAAAAATGCTGGAAAAATGGACTTATTTTCCAATACAAAAATCGTTGAAAATACTACCTAATATCTCCTCTACATCGACTTTTCCAACTATTATACCCAAATGTCGTGTTGCTAATCTTAAATCCTCAGCTGCTTTATCAAAATCTTTTTTATCATTTTTATCTAAAAAATTTTGCAAACAATTTACACACTGCAACAAATGTTGTCTATGTCTCTCTCTAGTAATTAAAATATCTTCATTGGAGATGAACTTATTTTTTAATTTATTTTTTATTTTCGAAATTAACTTATCTATATTCGAATTATTTTTTAATGAGATTAAAACGTGGTTGAGCTTAGAAATTTCTGGGTCTATTTTTTCTTTTAGAAGATCTGATTTATTAACAACTAGTATGGCATCATTTTTTAATAAATCATTCAAAAAACCGCTTAAATCGACGTTTTTAGCATCAACTACTACTAACTTTAAATCCGCATTTTCAGCTTTATTTAGCGATAATATAATACCTTTTTTTTCAATCTCATCTTTTGAATCTCTTATGCCTGCAGTATCTGAAATAATAACTGGATATCCATCTATATTTAGATGTGTTTCAATAACATCTCTTGTGGTGCCTGCAGTCTCAGAAACTATGGCTACCTCTCTGTCTGATAAGTTATTTAATAAACTTGATTTACCAGCATTCGTCGGTCCTATAATTGCTATTTTAAAACCTTCGCGAATTATTTCTCCAACCTTTTGATCATTTAAAATTTTGTTAATCTCATTTTTAACATTTAAAGAATCTTGTTTTAACTTTTTTAAATTTTCTTTCGGTAAGTCTTCCTCAGGAAAATCTATTTTAGCTTCAACAAATGACAAAATTTTCAATAATTTTTCTCTTAATTCATTAAATTTTTCTGAAGACTTGCCTTTCATTATTTTTACTGCCTGTAATCTTTGAATTTCTGTTTCTGCTGAGATCAGATCGGCAATACTCTCGGCTTTTAACAGATTTATTTTACCATTTTGAAAAGCAAGCTTTGTAAATTCTCCTGGTTCAGCTAATCTACAATTTTTAACTTTTGATATCTCTCTTTGCACTGCTAAAACTACAGCTTTGCCACCATGAACATGAATTTCAGCCATATCTTCGCCTGTGTAGCTCTCAGGCCCTGGAAACCAGATAATTATGCCTTCATCAATCAGCTCAGAAGTGTTGATATTGTTTATTTTTCGAAGGGTGGCTATTCTTGCCTCTGGGATTTCTTTTCCTGTCAATGTTTTAATGATTGATTTTGTCTCTTGACCGGAAATTCTCACAATAGCAATACCAGCTATCCCTGGGCCAGTAGATAAAGCATAGATTGTCATAATTTAAATTAAATATTACTGTATTAATTTAATCTAATTAAATTAATTTACTATAAATTTCATTTATGAATAATATTGAATATTTAACAAAAGAAGCATCAATTATAGTTAATCTTTATAATTCTAAAAGATATTCTGAGGCTATAACGAAATCAAAAAAGGCTATAAAAAGATTTCCAGATCAAATTTTATTTTATAATATTTTATCATTATCTCTGAGTGCTACCAATAAAAATGATGAAGCAATTATATATCTAAATAAAGCTCTTAACATACAACCTGATAATATTTTTGTTCTAAACAATTTGGGACTTATTTATTCGAACTTACATATTTTTAATAAAGCTGAGACTTATTTTAAAGAGGCCTTAAAAAAAAATCCTAATTTTTTTGATGCCCTTTTAAATTATGGTAATTTTTTTTTAAAAAAAAACCAACATCAAAATTCGATAAATTTTTTTCAAAAGGCATATGATGTAGCAGAAAATAATGATCTCAGAGAAATAGCTTTATTTACACTTGGAAATACATTCCAACAAACAGGTGACTTTAAAAATTCAATAAAAATATATAAAAAATTATTAAAAATTAATCCTAATTCAACAAAAGCTGATAAGTCAATTAGTTTAGTCCATAAATACACTTCAAATGAAGATGAGCATTTAAAAGAAATGATTAAAAAAATTCCTAATATAAAAGAGAAAGAAAACTATAAAACGTTAGCCTTTGCTTTAGGGAAAGCTTATGAAGATATAAAAGAATTTGACAAATCATTCCATTACATCAATCAAGCAAATCAAATTGAAAAACAACAACTTAAGTATAATATAAATGATGACATTGATCTTTTTTCAAAAATTAAAAATTTTTCTTCAAAAAATCAATTTTCACAAATCGGCCGCCCAAAAAAGAAAATGATTTTTGTAGTTGGAATGCCTAGATCTGGAACAACACTAACGGAACAAATCCTTTCTAGCCACACTGAGGTTCATGGGGCAGGGGAGTTGCCTTATTTGTCTGAATTTTTTAATAAAGAATTAGAAGAAAATAATTTTTTAAAGATTAATAATGATCAAACTTCTATACAAAATTTATTAGCTAATTGTCAAAATCATTATTTTAGTAAACTAGATGAACATAACATTACGGAAGATATTATTGTAGACAAAGCTCCATTAAATTTTAAATGGATAAATTTTATTTTGGCAGCTTTTCCTGATGCAAAAGTAATCAATTGTCAAAGAGATCCAATTGCAATTTGTTGGTCTAATTTTAAAAATTCTTTTTCATCTAAATCAATAGGATTTTCTTACGACCTTAAAGACTTGGGTAAATATTATAATTTATATAGCGATTTAATAAGTTATTGGAAAAATATATATAATGATAAAATTTATGATATGGACTATCAAAAACTAGTGTCCAATAAAGAAATTGAAATAAAAAAAATTATTAAGTATTGCGAGCTTTCATGGGACGATAAATGCTTAGCACCCGAGAGTAATAAAAAATTTGTTTCAACCGCAAGCCTCTCTCAAGTGAGATTACCTATTTATAAATCTTCGATTAAAAATTGGGAAAATTATTCAGAGAAATTGGTTGATTTAAAAAAAATTTTAAATACCGTCTAGGCTGGTTTATTCATAGAATTAAAGAATTCAGCGTTATTCTTTGTATCTTTTAGTTTTGAACTAATAAACTCTATTGCATCCATAGTTCCCATTGGGGCAATTATTCTTCTAAGAACATTCATTTTTTGTAGGTCATTTTTATCAAACAACAGCTCTTCTCTTCGAGTGCCTGATTTTGTAATATCAATAGCTGGATAAATTCTTTTATCTGCAATCTTTCTATCAAGTACGGTTTCACTATTACCAGTTCCTTTAAATTCTTCAAAAATTACTTCATCCATTCTACTTCCTGTATCGATTAATGCTGTAGATATAATTGTTAAAGATCCTCCTTCTTCAATATTTCTAGCTGCACCAAAAAATCTTTTTGGTCTCTGAAGGGCATTGGCATCTACACCACCAGTGAGAACTTTTCCTGAACTTGGGATCACAGCATTATAAGCTCTTCCTAATCTAGTAATCGAGTCTAATAATATTACTACGTCTTTTTTATTTTCTGTTAATCTTTTAGCTTTTTCAATCACCATTTCGGCAACAGCAACATGTCTTTGTGCTGGCTCATCAAAGGTAGAACTTATAACTTCCCCTTTTACAGATCTTTGCATATCAGTTACTTCTTCTGGTCTCTCATCAATAAGAAGCACAATCAAATAACATTCTGGGTAATTTTTAGCAATTGAGTTTGCAATACTCTGTAGTATCATTGTTTTACCAGCTTTGGGTGGGGAAATTATAATTGATCTTTGTCCTTTTCCAATTGGACTAACTAAATCGATGAGTCTTGGTGTTAGATCAGGTTTTTTTTCAATTTTTGTAGTTTCAACTTCCATTACCAACTGTTTATCTGGATAAAGTGGAGTAAGATTTTCAAATGCAATTTTATGTCTTGATTTTTCTGGTTCTTCAAAATTAATTTTACTCACCTGTAACAAAGCAAAGTATCTTTCACCTTCTTTAGGCGCTCTAACCGGTCCTTCTACAGTGTCTCCTGTTCTTAAACCAAATTTTCTTATTTGACTTGGGCTCACATATATATCATCTGGCCCTGGTAAATAATTCGACTCCATCGCTCTCAGGAAACCAAATCCATCTTGAAGCAATTGTAATACACCGGCACCTGTAATTTCCTCTTTTTCAGCGACCTTTTTTAAGATTGCAAAAAGAATCTCCTGTTTTCTTAATGTGCTAGCATTTTCAATTCCAAGCTCTTCGGCTTGAGTAATCAGTTGTTCTGAAGATTTTAGTTTTAACTCTTGTATGTTCATGATTGAAATATTGAAGGACTAAATAGATACTAACAATATATATACTATTAATTAATATTCAACCCTAGATTGGCTTATAAATTACAATAAAAACTATTAAAATTAGGAGTAATGTCGGTATTTCGTTAATATAACGATAAAATCTAGAAGTCTTCTTGTTCTGATCCAGTTTAAATTGATTAAGCAATAATCCAAGATAAAAATGATAAACTGTTAATAGTATCACTAAGGCTAGCTTTAATTGAAGCCACAAATATGTTAGCTGATCAAAACCTATCTCATGTATTAACAATAAACCAAATAACCAGCTCAATACCATAGCTGGTGTCATGATATAATAAAATAATTTTCTCTCCATTGTTTTAAATACATTCGAAATAATTTCGTTATTATTTTCTGAATGATAAACGAATATTCTTGGTAAATATAGAAGCCCAGCCATCCAAGAAATAACACTTATCAAATGTAAACTTTTTAATAATAAATAACTATTCATAACTTAAACACGGACATTTTTTAAATTGACTTGGACATTGTATTCTTGGAGGAAAAAGGTCTCGTTTGAAATTATAATCTTGTTTATTAATAATTAAATTAGACATTGCCTTTATATAATTTTCATTTGTTCCTAACGCTTTTATTCTAGAATAATTTTTACAACCATTTTTATCTGCTAACTCTTTGTATTCTATGTCTAGCTCAACTAAAGTTTCGGAATGTTCTGATACAAATGCGATAGGAACCAAAACAATGTGCTTTTCTAATTTTGAATTTTCCACAATTATGTCCTCGGTTGAAGGACCTATCCATTTCAAAGGTCCAACTCTACTTTGATAACTTAGTATCCAATCTAGATCTTTAATATTCAAAGACTCAACAATTTTATTAACCGATTGTTCTACTTGCCATTGATATGGATCTCCTTTTTTGATATTTTTTTCAGGTAACCCATGAGCGGAAAATATTAATTTAAAATTTTCTAAATTTTTGATCTTCTTTAATATTTCTTCCTTATGTGCTTTAACAAAATTTTCATCGGTTGGGTAACAACAAATCGTGCTCGTTTTCACCTTAAAACTATTTTTTGTACAAATATCATTCCATTCTTTTATAGATGAACCAGATGTTGCTGCTGAATACTGTGGATAAAGTGGCATCAAAATTATTTCGTTTGGATTATAATTAATTACATCTTTAATGACAACTTCTGCTCTTGGATGCCAGCACCTCATAACAACAAAGCATTTATATTCATTATTTTGATCATCTATATTAAGTTTTTTTTCTAAGGCACTTGATTGTTTTTCTGTTAATTTTAATATTGGAGATGAACCACCTAATTCTTCATATATCTTTTTTGCTGTCGGGGCCCTTCTATTAGAGATTACTTTTGCTAGTGGATATCTTAATAACGAAGGTAAATTTAATATAGCGGGGTCATTAAATAAATTAAATAAAAATGGTTCAACATTTTCTAACTTATCTGGTCCACCTAAATTAAATAATATAACTGCTTTTTTCATTAAAAATCTTTAACCACATTAACTAAATAATCAACTGTTTCGGGTTTTGTTTCAGGTAAAATTCCATGACCTAAATTAAAAATATACGGGTGATCTTTAAAAATTTCTAAATATTTAATAGCGCTCTTTTTTACATTTTCGTTATTAGTTAAAAGTATTTTAGGATCGAGACCGCCTTGCACTGGAATTTTAATCTTCTTAATTATTGATAATGGATCAACCTCATAATCTATACCTACAACATCAGGTTTTACTATATCGCAATAATTTTTATAATCTTTTATACCTCTTGGAAAACAAATAACAGGAATATTAAATGATTTAACATAATTAACTAAATTTAGAGTTGGTATATAAGCATAGTTTGGCAGATCCTTTTCATCTAAAAGACCAGCCCAACTATCAAAAATTTGTATAATATTTGCACCATTTTCGATTTGATTTTTAATATGAACTTTTAAATATTTTTCTAATAAGTTTAAAACTCTATTAATAAAAAATTGATCTTTGAAAAAATCACTTTTGAGGTTTTTTTTGGGAGATTGCTTGTTTATGATATAAACTAAAAGTGTCCATGGAGCCCCCACAAAACCTATGGTGCTTTTGTTCTTAGTTAAGGTATCAGATGAGACTTTTTTTATAGCTTTATAAACTGGAAAAATTTTTTTAACAAAATCTATTTCGTCATAATTAGATAATTTTGAAACATCTAAATCGCCAAGAATAGGACCAAAGTTTTTTTTAAATTCAACTTTTTGATTAAGTCCATAAGGCAACATTAATATATCAGAAAAAATTATCGCCGCATCTAAATCGAATCTTTTTAAGGGCTGCAAGGTAATCTCTGCTGAAAGGTTTTCGTCTAAACACAACTTAATAAAATCTTTGTTTTGAGATCTAATTTTTCTGAATTCAGGGAGATATCTTCCTGCTTGCCTCATAATCCAAATTGGATTTAAATCTGTTTTTTTTTCCATGATTGTTTTTTGGATCAAGTTCATGATTAGTTTTTGCTTAACTTTATTTATTTGGTTTTAATTATAATTAAGTTATAAAAATATAATAAATGATTCTAGTTAAATTTCTAAAAATTACAAAATACTTATTTTTACTTATTGTCCTATTTATATTTTTTGAATTAACCTCTTGCAACAACCACTATGTTAATAAAACCTCAGTATCACTTGATATAAACAATATTAATAACCCCCAGGTTAAAAAGTTAATGAGGGCAGTTGATGGGTATTTGGGAAATATTTATTTTAAATTTAGCAAAGCAAAACAAAAAGAGTTTTTTGATAAAAGACAAGATGAATATGAAAAACTGCCAGACGAAATATATTTTAAAGCGGATCATAGTAATTTGACTATTTCAAACGGAAAAGGCACAAATAACAGCACTGATTGGACAAGAAGTCATGGCAATCACCTTTCAAATAAATTTTCTTCATTAAAAAAAATTAATACTCAAAATATTTCTACTTTAGGTAAGGCTTGGGAATATAAGTTTAAGGACAAAGGACCAGTCTCTGGTAATCCAATATATTATGATGGTAAATTATACTTAGGATCACCAGACAAATCCTTATTAGCATTAAACGTTGTTAATGGAGAAAAGATTTGGGAACATAATACCGAGGGTAAAGCTGCGGTGAGAGGGCTCTTGATAAATAAAAAAAACAAAAAAATATATTTTTGTGATCAAAAAAATTTAATAGCACTTAATTCTGAAACTGGAAAACCAGATATAAATTTTGGCAATATGGGTAAAATTAAATTAAAGAACAAATGTCAGACTACACCGGTCATAATTGGCAACAAAATAATTATTGCTACATTTGAGCCGGGTGTAGAAGTTTATAATTTAGATAATGGAGAAATATCTTGGAAGTATTATTTAATGAAAAAACAAAATAGATATTTTAGGTATGGTGGTAAAAGATATGATTATTCTGGTGGTAATCCTTGGGGAGGTATATCTATTGATAAAGAAAGAGAAATTTTATTTATAACAACAGGAAATCCTGGAAGATTTTATGAGGGCGTAAATAGACCGGGTGAAAATAAGCACACAAATTCAGTTGTAGCCCTTGATTTAAAAAAAAAAGAAATTTTGTGGGAGTTTCAGGAGATAGAGCATGATATTTGGAATTACGATATAGCCTCTCCTCCCATATTAACAACTATAACTCTTAATAATCAAAAAATTGATGTTGTTGCGGTTGCTACTAAATTTAACAACATTTTAGTTTTAGATAGATTGAGTGGAAAACATATTTTTGATTACAAAAAAGTTAAGGTTCCACTATCTGAAATACCAGGTGAAAAGACTTCTTTTTACCAAAAAAAATTTTTACTTCCAGAACCTTTATTAAAACAAGAATTTAAAATGGAAGATGTTTCAAATTTATTACCAGGAAGTAAAAAATTTATAGAAGAAAAAATAAAAAACTTTAAATATGGTTTTTTTAAACCCAATTCTACAAATCATAAAATTTTAGTTTATAAGGGTGGAGCACAATGGATGGGCGCTAGCGTAGATAATAACACAGGAACTATGTTTGTTAATTCAAGCAGCGTCCCAAGTATAACTTGGTTAGAAAAGATAAAAAAAAATAGTTCGTACTATCGGTATGATTCAAAAACTGAAGTTTTGAAAGATCAATATGGATTTCCCGGAACAAAACCGCCATGGGGTATTTTAGCATCAATAAATTTAAACAATGGTAAAACAAATTGGAAAGTTCCTTTTGGAGAATTTAAAAAGTTAAGAAAAGAGGGAATACCTGTTACTGGTTCAATTAATTATGGTGGGGTTACAGCTACGGATGGTGGTTTAGTTTTTGCAACAGGAACAATAGATAATAAAATAAGAGCTTTTAACTCAGAAAATGGTGTTGAATTGTGGAATTATGAGATGAAATATCTTGGATCCAGTCCACCATCTATATTTGAGTTTAATAATGATCAATATATTGTTGTTGTGTCTACAGGACAATTTTCTGTAAAATCAAGATTTCCTGAGCACACAGAATTTGGAGATATGGTTTATGCATTCAAATTAAAATAAATAAATTTAACTTATTTAAGTATATTAATAATTAACTATATAATTTAGTAGTAGTATTATATCATGTTAATAACGGGTATTAATGTTATCAACACTTTATTATATCATTTATACACAAAAATAATTTCAATAAATTAATAATTAAGTTGTTAATCGAATTATTAAATTTAAGTTAATATCTTTATTAACATTTATAAAATGTTTAATAAAACAATAGTTATTCTTAAAATAAATTGAATTTTATTTTTTAATGTTTTTATAAAACAAATATATAATTTATACAGTAGTTATAAATACTTATTAATTATTAAAATTATCCTTTTTTAAAATTATTAAATATAAATTGTTTGATATATCGTGTTAAATATCCAAATTTACTTCTTTGAATTATTAAGGGTTTGTTTTTAATAATTTCAACTCTATAACCACTGTTTTTTTTTATAGGTTTTACCCAAGTTTCACCGTATAAATATTTACATAAACCCTTAGGATTATTTGGTAATTTTACATCTTTAAAAGATCTAGAACTTTTAGTTGGGAAAATTAATTTTTTTGGTATGTGAATCTCGTACCTTTTATTATTCACAAAAGATAAGAAATTATGTTTTTCTATTATATAATTGTTTTTCTTTTTATTAATAAAAAAATAGACATCCACAAAGGATTTTATCTTCTGTTCATTTACAAATTGTATAAAATAGTTGCTTGATACTTTGTTGTTAATTCTGAATTTTTTTAGTTTTAATATTTCCTTCTTAATGGCACTTCTATTTTTAATATCTGTTAAAATATCAACATCATCGTCCCCTTTGATAATGCTCCTGTCTCTTGTAAGGCCAAGGAGCGTACCTTTATACACTGAATATTCATACTTTTTTAAAACCTTTGATATATCTAGTAAATTCCCAAGATTTATTTTGTCTAAGCGTGATTTATTAAACATTGAGAAATTTGCGTATGTAGTTAAAAATAATTATTTTATTATAAATAAATATAACTTTTTGATTTTACAATGTAAATTAAATTATAAAATGAGCAAAATATATCAAATATATTTAATTTCAGATTCTACAGGTGAGACTCTAGAAAGAATTTTTTTAGCATTAAAAGCACAATTTAAAAATATTGAATATAAGATTCATCCATATTCATTTACTAGAACAGAAAATCAAATGTTGAAAATTTTAAATGATGCTAAAAAAAATCCAAATGCAATAATTTTATATACTATAGTTGATAACGGTTTGGCTAAATTTTTGGCAAATCAATGTGATGATAGAAACATTCCTTGTTTTGGAATATTGGGAAATTTAATTTTAAGTTTTTCAAAATTATTAAATCAAAAAGCTTCACACGAACCGAGTGGTCAGCACGCATTAAATGACCAATATTATGAAAGAATTGAGGCCATTCAATTTACCATGAATCACGATGACGGTAATTTAATAAATGAAGTTAATAAAGCAGACATTATTTTACTAGGAGTTAGTAGAACCAGCAAAACTCCAACCTCGATTTATTTAGCAAACAAGGGATTTAAAACATCAAATATACCATTGATAAATGAACAATCTTTACCTCAAGCGCTTAAAAAAAATCCTAAGATGGGTTGTGTTGTAGGATTAAACACAGAAGCCGAAAGGCTGGTTGATTTAAGAAAAAACCGCATGAATACCCTTAAAGAAACAACCAACAAACAATACACAAGTCTTAATGAAATACAGAAAGAAATAGATAATGCAAAAAAAACATATAAAAAATATGGATGGCCGAGTATTGATGTCACACGGAAATCTGTTGAGGAAACAGCCGCATCAATTATTAAAATCTATGAAATATATAATGAAAAATGAGAAAAAAAGTTGTTTTAGCCTCAAAGAGTAAAGTAAGAAAAGAAATTTTACATAGTAATAATATTCAATGTGTAGCTATACCATCTAACGTTGACGAAGATGTTATTAAAAATACATTAACAAAAGCAAAAGCTTCACCAGAAATTATCTCTAAGAATTTAGCAGAACTTAAAGCCAACAAAGTTAGTTTAAAACATGGAGACCAAATAGTTTTAGGGGCAGATAGTGTAATTGATTTAGAGGGAAAGATTATATCAAAGCCAAAAAACAGAGAAGAGGCTCTAAAAATCCTGAAATTGTTGAATGGCAAATCTCACCACCTAATTAGTTCTGTTTGTATTTGTAAGAATGGAAATATGATTTGGAATTTTACTGATAAAGCAACTCTAGTAATGAAAAATTTTTCAATAAAAGAGTTAGAAGATTATTTATCACAAATTAGTGACGAAGCGTTATATTCTTACAATGTTTATCAAATAGAGGGTTTGGGAAAAAAATTGTTTTCCAAAATAGAGGGAGATAAAAATACAATTATGGGGCTCCCAATAATAAAGTTAAAAGAATATTTAGAAAATTATAATTAAATGAAAAAACATATAATAATCGGAAAACCAATAAAACATTCGTTATCACCAAAAATACATAATTATTGGTTTAAAAAAAATAATATAGATGCGTTTTATGAAAAAATATCTCCTGAACAAAATGAATTAGAAAATATTATTAAAAAGATTAAAACGGGAGAAATCTATGGAATGAACATAACAGTTCCTTATAAAGAAAGGGTAATACCTTTCCTAGAGGATCAATCAGATTTATCAAGGCAAACAAAATCAGTTAATACAATTTTTAATAAGCAAGGAAAAATATATGGAGATAACACAGATGTTTATGGCTTTGAAAAATCAATAACAAATGAAAAAATAAATCTTCAAAACAAATCTGTTTTAATATTTGGTGCTGGTGGTGTTGTGCCATCAATTATTTTAGCTTTAAACAATTTAAAAACAAAAAAGATTTTTATTTCTAACAGGACATTAGAAAAAGCAGAAATTGTCAAAGAAAAATTTAAGAATATCCAAATACTTGAATGGGGTATCATTGAAAACTGTGATATATTTATAAATGCTACTAGCATTGGATTAAATAATAATGACAAATTTAATTTCAACTTTTCTCAAATATCCGAAAAAAAGATATTTTATGATGTAATTTATAATCCATCAAAAACTAATTTTTTGCAAGAAGCTGAAAAACAAGGTCATAGAATAATTAACGGCCAAGACATGTTTCTATATCAAGCACAGAAAGCTTTTTTTTTATGGCACAACTTATCACCAAAAGTTGACAACAATCTTATAGAATTTTTATACAATGATTAGAGTAGCACTAGTTGGTAAAATTGGTTCTGGGAAAACTTTCATCTCCGAATTGTTTGGTTACCCAGTATTTAATGCAGATAAAATTGTTTCAAAGATATATGCTGAAGATAAAAAAATTTATAAAAAATTAAAGAAGCAATTACCTAACTTTTTTCTAAATTTTCCTATAAAAAAAAAGGAATTAATTAAAGCTATAGAAGAAAATAAAAAAAATATTAAAATAATTTCATCTATTGTTCATCCAGAAGTAAGAAAAAATCTTAATATTTTCTTAAAAAAAAACAAAAAGAAGAAATTAGTTGTTTTAGACATACCTCTTTTTTTAGAAAATAAATTAAACAAAATAAATGATAAGATTATATTTGTTGACTCAAAAACTAGTGATATATCGAAAAGAATTAAGACCAGAGAAAATTTTAATAAAAAAATTTTTGAAAGATTAAAAAATCTTCAATATTCAATTAATAAAAAGAAAAAAAGCTCAAGTTTTATTATTAAAAATAATTTTAAAAAGAATTTGGTTAAAAAGGCTGTAAAAGATATAATGGATAAGATTACACAATGAAAGAAGTAGTACTAGATACCGAAACAACAGGAATATCTATAAAAGAGGGACACAGAATTGTTGAAATAGGTTGTATAGAATTAGATAATTTAGTTCCAACACAAAAGAAATTTCATAGTTATTTAAATCCAGAAAGAAAGGTTTCACAAAAAGCATTAGAAGTTCATGGATATACAGATGAATTTTTATCTGGTCAAAAATTTTTTAAAGATGTTGTTGATGAATTTTTGAATTTTATTGAAGGAAAAAAACTAATCATCCATAACGCTCAATTTGATTTGGGACATCTCAATCACGAACTAGCTCTCATTGGAAAAAAAAAAATTAACAATGAAATTATAGACACACTTCTTTTAGCTAGAGATAAATTTCCAGGATCTTCGATAAGTCTAGATGCGCTATGTAAAAGATATAGAATTGATAATTCTAAAAGAGCCCAACACACTGCATTAATTGACTGTAATTTACTAGCTAAAGTATATATCAATTTAATTGATCAAAAAGAACCCACTTTAAATTTTCAAAAGCATGAAGAAAAAAACTTCAAACAAAATTTAAAAGAAATATTTTATTCTAAAAAAATAATAGTTCCTAGTTTAGATGAAATTACAAAACGTAAAGACTTTATTAAAAGAAATTTAAAAAAAAATTTTTTCTAATTAAATTTTTCATTATAAAGTTTGTCAAAATCTATTTTTTTTTCTAGCTTAATTCCTGGGTGCCCAGAATTGTGAATTAAATTTAAAAATGTTTTTTCTAAATCTGGATATATTTTATTAGGAACATCGCATAAAATTATTTTTTCTAAATCCTTTTTATCTTTTATGTTATCATCAACCTTAATTACAGATGAATAAACTATTTCATAATGTGATTTTTTTTCATTAACACTCTTATCCTCAAATTTTAATGTTGTGTTAACTTGAATAAGTTTATTTTTTAATGCAATTGATGTAATATCAATGTTAAGTTGATAATTAGAAATATTATCTTTAACAAACAAAAAAGTTTCTATATCCGGAGTCTCGCTAGACATATCTTTAATATATTTTGCTAAGATTTTAAATTTTTCTGTCATCATTTTCATCTATATCTTCAAATTCACCATCTATAAAATTATTTTTTTCCTCTTTTTGTTTTTTTAATTTCTTAGACAAGTTTCCAAATATTAATTTTCTAGTGATAGGAAAAATTAACAAAAAACCTAAAAAATCTGTTGCAAACCCAGGTATTATAAGAAGTAGCGCAGCAAAAGCAATTGCTGCGCCTGATATAATTTCATAAGCAGGCAGCTCATTTTTGACGGCCTGCATAAATCCTGATTTAATAGTGTTAAGGCCTTCGTATTTAGCATAATAGACCCCAATTATCGCAGTAATCAAAATTAAAAGTATTGTATTTATAGCTCCAATTTGTGATCCAATTTTAATAAATAGGTAAATTTCCAAAATTGGAATTAAAATTATTGCTAGTAAAACTGAGTTCATTTGTCTTTAATGTAATTGTTAGTTGAAATTAATCAACATAGTAATTACATTAATACTATGAATCATAGTTTTGAATATATCGATATTATTTTACTAGCAATGATAGCTGGTTTTATTTTTTTAAGATTAAGAGGTATACTTGGTAAAAGAACAGGGTTTGAGGGTAAAACGGCCCCACAATTTGAAAATGTTCTCAGTAAAGCACAACCTCAGAACAAAAAATCTTTAACAGAAAAATTTAATGATGAGGCTCAAAAAGAATTTTTAAATGGGGCAAAAATTGCTTACGAAACAATTATAACTGATTTTGGTGACAACGATAATAAATTAACAACAAGCAAACCCCTATTAAGTAAAAAAATTTACAAACAGTTTAATGATGCATTATTGGATAGAGGAAGAAGGGGACTTTTTGCAGAAATAACTTTTATTGGTATAAATTCTGCATCTATAAAAGAACATAAAAAGCTAGATAAAATTTTGAAAGTGACAGTTGATTTTGTTGCTGAAGTAATTACTTGTATTAAAGATAAAGAAAAAAATATTGTTTCCGGGGACCCTGAAAAAATTAAAAAAATATACGATACCTGGGTATTTTCTAGAGACACAAGTTCTAATAACCCTAACTGGCAATTAGTTGAGACCATTTCATAATTGATTAAGAATATATCAGATAAAGATAAAAAAGATTGGAATGAATTTTTAAATAAAAAAGAAAAACTAATAGATAAAGATACAGTATTTATAAAAAACAAAGTTTCTAAAACTAAAATAATAGACCTGCATGGCTATACTCTTGAAGAAGCAAATAAAAAAGTTGAGTCTATAATAGAAAAATCATTTAAAGAAAACATCTCAAAGATAAAGATAATAACGGGAAAGGGACTTCATTCTCAAAATGAAAAAAACCCATATGTATCTAAAGATTTGAGTATTCTAAAATATTCGGTACCTGAATTTATTAGAAATAATACTGGTCTAATGAAAAAAATTATTGAAATTAAAGATGCTGAAGTGGAAGATGGTGGTAGTGGCGCATTTTATGTAATTTTAAAAAAGATTATTAGATAAGCTTAGATAGATTATTATAAAATAAACTTAGATAGATCCGTGTCTTTTACTAAACTGTCTAAATTTTTATCAATATATTCTTTATTAATAATAATTTTTTCACCCGATCTATCAGTAGCTGTGAAACTAATTTCATCAAGAATTTTCTCAATAATTGTGTGTAATCTTCGTGCACCAATATTTTCAACAGTAGTATTAACTTCAGAAGCAATATTTGCAATAGTATCGATTCCATCATCAGTAAACTCTAAATCAACATTTTCAGTTTTTAGTAATGCAATATATTGTTTTATTAAACTGAAATCAGGTTCTTTTAAAATTCTTTTGAAATCATCGCTGGTCAAAGCTTCAAGCTCAACTCTAATTGGAAGCCTACCTTGTAGTTCTGGGAGTAGATCTGATGGTTTGGCTAATTGAAAAGCACCTGAGGCAATAAATAAAATATGATCCGTTTTTATTGGACCATACTTTGTGTTCACTGTCGTTCCTTCAATTAAGGGTAATAAGTCACGTTGCACACCTTCTCTAGATACATCACCACCAATTTTATCTGTTCTTCCTGAAATTTTATCAATCTCATCTAAAAATACTATTCCATTGTTTTCAGTCGATATTTTTGCAGCTTTAATAATTTTGTCATCTTCGATCAATTTATCCGACTCATCATTAATAAGAATTTCGTGAGATTCTTTTACTGTCATTTTCTTCTTCTTTTCTTTTGCACCCATTGACTTTCCAAGCATTTCACCAATATTAATCATACCAACATTTGCTCCTGGCATTCCAGGGATTTCAAAGGAAGTATTATTAGTGCCAGTATCATTTACGGAGATCTCAATTTCATTATCATCAAGATCACCATCTCTAAGTCTTTTTCTAAAACTTTCTCTGGTTGCTAAACTTGCTTTTTTTCCGACTAAAGCATCTAGAACTTTTTCTTCAGCAAGCTTTTGAGCTATAGTAAATACCTCTTTTCTTTTCTTTATTTTCTCCATGGATATAGCAATTTCAACAAGATCTCTGACTATTTGTTCTACATCCCTTCCCACATACCCAACTTCGGTGAATCTAGTGGCCTCTACTTTCACGAAAGGTGCTTCGGCTAATTTAGATAATCTTCTAGATATTTCAGTTTTACCTACACCTGTTGGTCCAATCATAAGAATATTTTTTGGTAAGACTTCATTTTTCATTTCACCTTTTAAAGCTTGTCTTCTCCATCTATTTCGTAAAGCAACAGCAACTGCTTTTTTTGCTTTGTTTTGACCTACAACAAATCGATCTAATTCAGAAACAATTTCTCTTGGGGATAAGGAACTAACTAAAAATTCATTTTTTTTTGAATTTTTCTCTTTTGGTACAAGTGGTGTTACATTTGTTTTTTCCATTATATTTTTTCAACTTTAATATTGCTATTCGTAAAAACACAAATTTCCGAAGCCACTTGGATTGATTTTTTTGCTACTTCTTCAGCACTCATATTTGTATCCATTAAAACTTTTCCCGCTGCTAAAGCATAGTTTCCACCTGATCCTATTCCAATCACATCACCCTCGGGCTCAAGGACATCACCTGTTCCAGAAATTATATAACTATTTTCTTTATCACCTATAGCCATAAGCGCTTCCAATCTTCTTAAATATTTATCTGTACGCCAATCCTTTGCTAACTCAACAGCTGCTCTTGATAAATTTCCTGCATGTTTTTCTATTTTAGCTTCCAATCTCTCAAATAAAGTTAATGCATCCGCAGTAGAACCTGCAAATCCAGCCACAACATCTCTTTTTTCAATTTTTCTAACTTTTGATGCGGTGCTTTTAACGACTGTATTACCCATACTAACTTGACCGTCACCAGCTACCACTACTTCATTATTTTTTCTTACTAATACAATTGTTGTCATAGCCTATAAATGGATATTAAATTTGATAGTTCAAGGCCAAGTTTAGTATTATTGCCTTAAT
>Ga0209425_10000331_pt1 | contig 57552 bp, 55 predicted proteins | sample COG_05_FD_184749 | JGI IMG/M metagenome (GOLD analysis project Ga0209425, IMG submission 184749) | Pelagic Microbial community sample from North Sea - COGITO 998_met_05 (SPAdes) (version 2) | ecosystem: Environmental > Aquatic > Marine > Neritic zone/Coastal water | place: Helgoland, sampling...
AAGACAGCATCCTGTTGAAGAAGCAATTCGCGGAGCGCGGCGGGGCGGTGAAGACGTACTACCATACCTACAGCGCCGAGTGCGCTATCAAAAACGACATCGAATGTTTCGAGCGTCCAAACTTGGACGAGGTGGTGGTGCGGGCCCAGACGAACTACGACTCCATCGACGAGGACGGATTTCCCCCCGTCGGGCTCGTGGTGAAAGAAGGGGACGTGATCATCGGCAAAACGCTCGAAACCTTGGAAATCGACTCCGCGGGCAAGCAAACGAGGAGAAAACGAGACAAGAGCGTCGTCCTGCGCCAAGGCGAAGGGGGGGTCGTGGACAAGGTCATGCTGACCTCCTCGACGGACGGGACGCTGCTGGCCCGCGTCCGCATTCGCAAACGGACGGGCCCGGAGGTGGGCGACAAATTTTGCGTGACCCCGGACCACGACGTGCTCACGGACAACGGGTGGGTGTCCATTCGAGACGTGACGACGGAGGATAAAGTGTGCTGCTTGGACACGACCAACGATACGATTTTCTATCAGCAGCCCTCCGAAGTGCACACCTTCGAATGTGAAGATGAAGAAATGTACCACGTACAATCGCAGCAAGTCGACCTGTTAACGACGATGCACCACAAGATGTACGTCAAGCAGCATAAGCATCACTGCGGGAAAGAGTTCAACTTGGTGGAAGCAAAGGATATTCTTCACAGATCGGTCCATTATAAAAAGGATTCCAATGGGCTACGTGAATGCATCGATCCGCCGAGTGTCACTCCAAAGACAGACCACGACGCATTTCTGACAGTCATTGGCCTTTGGTTAGCGACGGGATCTGCAAATAATAAATGCATTGTCATTTATCAGCAGCGTCATAAGCCGCGGATGCAAAAGGCGCTCGTCGAATCTTGCAATCGCCTCGGATTGAAGTTTAACAACGGGAAGGACATATTTTATATTTATTCCCGTCCGTTGTACGAGATGTTGGCCGGCCAGATGTCTCTGCCTGATTGGTGCTTTCGGTTGCCCCCAGCGCATTCCCGTTCCCTGTTGGAAGGAATCATGCTGGACGGGCATAAAATGAAGGTCGGTGGAACCTATCGTTACGACACTCCCACCGTTCGATTGCGGGACGACATCCAGCGATTAGCATTGCACTGCGGATGGTCTGCCAATTATATGTTGTTGAGACCCAAAAAAAGTGGCCATAATATTTCTAAACCCTGGCGGGTCACGATTGTCCGGAAACAAAATACCCCAGGAGTCAACATTTCAAAGAAACAAGATAAATTGGTCACCTATTCGGGATCCGTGCATTGCGTGTCGGTGCCCCCGCATAATACCTTCTACGTCCGACGGAACAACAAACCCGTTTGGACGGGTAACTCCTCGCGCCATGGTCAAAGTAAGTAGAATCTTTCTCCCACTTTTTCTGATCTTCTCTAACTTTTCTCTTCTTGCAGAGGGTACGATTGGTTCTATTGTAGGAGAGGAAGACCTTCCGTTCACGATGGATGGGACTACCCCGGACATTGTGATCAATAGTTTGGCCCTGCCGTAAGTACTTCATCTCTCTGCGACGACGCACTCTTTTGTTTCAAATTTAACTCTTTCGACTTTTATATATTGTAGATCCCGCATGACGATCGGTCAATTAATTGAGTGTCTGTTGGGAAAAGTCTGCGCCCTCACCGGAAACCTCGGGGACGGCACCCCGTTCCGCGAGACGAGCGTGGAGACGATTGCCGACGCTCTGCAAGCGCAGGGCTACAGCCGCTACGGCAAGGAGCAGATGTATAGCGGGGAGAATGGTCTCCCGTTGAAAGGGAAAGTGTTCATCGGACCGACGAACTATCAGATTCTGAAGCATCTCGTCGGGAAAAAAATGTACAGTCGGAATCTTGGCCCCGTCACGATAAAGAACCGACACCCGACGGAAGGAAGGGCCAAATTAGGGGGGTTACGATTTGGAGAAATGGAAAGGGACGTAGCACTGGTGGCGGGCTGCACGAACTTTGTCCGGGATCGTCTGTTCGAACAGAGCGACTACTACACGTGCTACGTTTGCACGTCCTGTGGGTACTTGGCCATCCCCCAGAACGATCAACGCTACGGACAAACGCGGTACCAAAAGGCACGGTGTAATTTGTGTGTAAACAGCATGTGCGTGGAGACCGAGATTCCGTACGCGATGAAGCAACAGATACAGATGCTGGAGGGGCTTCACATTGGCGTCAGCATGACGGTGCAACCAAAACGGCACCCAACCGATACGTAAGCCCCGAACATATACCCATTTTCGAAGTAATAGATCGATTTTCTACGGGGCATGCGCGAATTTGTTTTTACTTTAACACACAAAAAATATTCGCGTTGACGATCCTGTATATTTTTCATCAAATATTAAAAAAAAATGTATTATTATTTTACCGATCTTGTATGGCGGTCCGTACTGTTCTACCTTCTTGATTACCGCGAGACGCATCGTCGGAAATGGTGTCTTGTTGTACCCCCGAGGTACACCTACACACACCGACTCTTCCCCGCCGTACACACACATACTACCCAAGCCCAGCACTTCTTGCTCCGATATCGCCGATCGCGCTATTGCATTCCATGGGTACCGTTTCCCCCGCCACCGTTTCGGTCGTTCGGGAACGACGTGTACATTCTCTTTTCGATCCTGGCGTCGTGTGGTCCGACACCGTTGCGCTCCGTCTCGTGCGTGTACGTCGCGCATCGTGGGCCATGCCTTTACACGCTGGGGGAGATTCGCGGCATGTGGCCATGATATTTTAAAGGTCTTACTTCTTCCTTTTCTTCTTCAAGAACGAGCCCATCGAGCCGAGCGTGACCTGCCGTTTCTTCGGCGGGCGCCTGGGTCGGTCCTCCGCGAGGAAGGCCTTGTACATGCTCTCGTTCTCCGTGTTGCTGACCAGGGTCCGCGTCGGCGCCACGGACTCCGGGCGTCGCAACAGCCCCCCCACACGGCCGACCACGCGCTCCTCGACGAAGCCCATGCTGAAGTTGTAGAACGGGTAATCGACGGCACTCACGCGCACCTGCTTCCCGCGGAACTCCTCAATGTTGAGGTGGCCACCGAAGGCGCGCAACGCGGTGAACGGCGGGGCCGCCACGATGGCGTCCGTGACCCCGAACTGCGCGGCGGTCTGTTTCATATTGAAGAGGACGCTGGCGACGTTGAAGTAGTCCTGGTCTAAGACGAAGCGCTTGGCGCACCCCCAACCGCAGTAGATCCCCCGCATGTTCCAGGTCCCGTGCTCGAACTGCATCGGTACCGCCACGGGGACCGTCGTGAATGGATGACGGCAGTGCCAGCACAGCGCGTCCGACGTGGCGGGCCACGTTTCGATGGTGCGCGGGATTGGGTGGTCGAAGAGCCGGAACCCAACACCGGTCGTCGTCGGCCCGGCCCAGGCGTTGCCGCCACAGAACACGTCCGTTGTGTTCTCCACCCGTGCATGGAAAATGCCGGTATTCGAGCGCATGTTACGCCGCATCCTTTCTTCTGGTTGGGCAAAATGGACGGTGTGGATCTGCCGCGCGCGACGTTTTCCTTGCGGCGCGCATGCTATACTTGTTTTTTTCCAAAAAAAAAAAAACGCATAACCAACCGGGTATACCGCCATGCATTCTCTTCTTCTTCTATTGAATACCCCTCAGGCTCGTTTACTCTTTACGGGGAGGCGGCGTGTTTGTGCCCCCAGAAGAAGGAAAAACAGGCTCCTGTCCACAACCTCGTTTCCAATTCTTCTGCAAACCACCAATGCTGCACGAAGTTAGCCGCGTACGGCTGCATCTGTTGTCCGGGGAGGAGATCGAACAATTGAGCGTGTGCGAAATCACCACTTCGAACCTCTACCTCCATTCGCTGCCCCACGACAATGGTGTCATCGACGCGCGGCTGGGCTCGTCCGACCGGCGGATTTTCTGTTCCACATGTTATAACTCGATGGAAAAATGTCCGGGGCACGCCGGTTTCCTCAAGTTGCACGCCCCGATCTTTCACCCATTGTTCCTGGACTCCGTGTTGAAAGTCCTGCGCTGCGTCTGCTTCTTCTGCAGTTCGCTTCTGGTGGAGACCCCGCCGTCGAATTTGCCACGCCACCACCGGAAGAAGTACCTGCAGGCGCTGGCGATGGTGTGCAAGACCAAAAAAACGTGCCGTCTGTGCGGGGGGGCGCAGCCCAAGTATACCAAGAAGAACCTGGGCATTCACGCACGGTTCGAGCCCGATACCACGTTCGAGGACGAGGAGGAGCGCGCCATGGCCACGGCCAAATTCGACGCGCGGAAGGCGCAACAGATCCTGGGGCACGCACCTGAGGCGACGTTGGCCGCGTTGCAGTTCGTCGACACGCACCCGCGGAGCATGGTGCTCTCCACGCTCTTGATCATGAGCCCGGCCGTGCGCCCCTCCGTGATGATCAGCGACGGCGCCCGGTCCAAAGGGCAAGACGAATTAACCATTAAGTTGGCGGACATCGCGAAGATCAACAACCAACTCGGCACGGCGTTGGAAATGGGCACGCCGACGACCACCCTCGTGGAGTCCCTCCAGGCCAACGTCGCGCAGTACATGTCCAAGGACACGACGGGCAACTCCCAGAAGCGCAAGAGCGGAGGGCGGCAGAGCGCGGTGAAATCGATCAAAGACCGTTCCGAGGGCAAGTTTGGGCAGGTGCGGCGGTACGTGATGGCCAAACGGTGCAACCGCAACGCGCGCAGCGTCATCGGGCCCGACCCCACGCTGGATGTCGATGAACTCGGCGTGCCCATACAGATTGCGATGAGCCAGACCTACCCCGAGCGCGTCACCGACTTCAACCTGCAGGCCTTGGTGGCGCGGGTGCGGAACGGCGCGGGGTCCCTGGCCGGCGCCGCCATCGTCGACGCCCTGAACGGGAAGAAGATCAACCTGGCCATCATCGACGCGGCGAAGCGGGCCCAGATCGTCTTGCGTCCCGGGATGGTGGTGCACCGCTTCCTCCGCGACGGCGACCTCGTGGTCTTCAACCGGCAGCCCAGTCTGCACCAGGAGAGCATGATGGCGCACCGCGTCAAAATATTGCCGGGGAAGACGTTCCGGCTGAACCTGGCCGTGTGCAAGGCGTACAATGCGGATTTCGACGGCGACGAGATGAACCTGCACTGCCCCCAGTCCCTCGCGGCCCACGCGGAAATGAAAGAACTCATGCACGTGTCCAAGCACATCGTGACCCCTTCGACGAACCGGCCCTTGATCGCGGCGTGCCAGGACACGGTGATCGGGGCCTACCTGATGACGAGGAAAGACTCCTTCTTCGACCGTGGGGAATTCATGCAGTTGATGATGGTGTGCCGCTACCAGTCGTTCGACCTGCCGCCCCCCGCGATCGTCCACCCCCGGGCCTTGTGGACGGGGAAGCAGGTCTTCTCGCACGTGGTCCCGCCGCGGACCTACCTCGACAAGGTCGTCCGGAACGGCCCGGGCTTCGACCCGCTGGACGCGCAGGAGCGGACCGTCGTCGTGCGCGACGGGCGCCTGCTCTGCGGCCGCATCTGCAAGAAGACGATCGGTGCGGTCGAACTCGGGTTCGTACACCTTATCTGCCAAGACGTCGGGGAGGAGCCGGCCAACCAGTTCCTCAGCGACCTCCAGCGCCTGGTCGTCGCGTTCATGCGCTCGGCGGGCTTCTCGATCGGCCTCGGGGATTGCATCCTGGACGCGCAGACCCAGACGGACATTTCGGACGCCGTCGCGGGGAAATTTGCCGCCCTCAAGGCCGCGACGGGGCGCACCGAGGACCAGACGTTCTCCCTCCTGCAGCAGGTCGCGGACGTGGCGGGCCAGTTGGCCTTGGACAGGGCGGCCGGGACGAACAATCAAATTCTCAATTGCATCGACAGCGGGGCCAAGGGCTCCAACCTGAACTTTGCCCAGATCGCCGCGGTGGTCGGGCAGCAGGTTGTGAACGGGAACCGGATCCTGCCCGCGCCGCAACGGACCCTGCCCGCATGCATCGACTTTTCCGACCCGACCAACACGGGCTTCGTCGCGAACAGTTACCTGCTGGGCCTCTCGGCGCAGGAGGCGTTCTTTCACCAGATGGGCGGCCGCGAGGGCATCATTGATACCAGCATCAAGACGGCCTCGACAGGGTAGTAAGTAATCTCGTTATCGTTCGGTTTTGTTGCTTCGTTTCTAACCCTTCTCTCCAGCATCCAGCGACGGCTGACCAAGTACCTCGAGTCCATCACCGTCTGGCAGGACGGCACGGTCCGGGATGCCTGCGGCAGCATCGTCCAGCCCCTCTACGGCGGCGACGGTTGGGACGCCAAATATTTGGAGACCGTCCGGCTCCCCGTGCTACGCATGGACGACGATGCCGTGGCCGCGGCGTACCCCGACTTGGCCCCGGGCACCCTTGCCCGCGTCCTGACGATGCGGGACACGCTGCAATCGGCGCGGCTGCTCTACCCCGACAGCACGCTCGACGACGCCTTCCACTTCCCGGCGAACGCGGGACGCGTCCTCCGCCGGGACGGCGCGGCGGGGGCGGCCGCGACGGAGCAGGACATCCTGGATTTCGAGGAGGAGTTGGGGGGGCACGTCGCCTTCCGTCTGCACGTGGTGCTCACCCTGCTCGGCCGTCGTCCGAAACGACCCGTCTCGCTCTCGGCCCTCATGACGTTGCGGCGCAAGATCTGGCGCGCGCATGTCGCGAGCGGGGAGGCCGTCGGGCCCTTGGCCTCGACCTCCATCGGGGAGCCCACCACGCAAAGTAAGTGTCTTTCTTCTTCGTCGTCTCTCGCGGTGTGTTGATTTGCAATTCCTAACAATATAACACACGGTTTTTTTTTCTCTCCCAGTGACGCTGAACGTAAGTTTACTTTGCCTTTGTGCTACGTACATATGAAACTAACCACCCAAAAAAAGACCTTTCACTTTGCCGGCGTGGCGCACAAATCGCTCACGCTCGGCGTGCCCCGGATGAACGAAATTCTCGACGGGACGCCGCGGTTGAAGACGCCCATGGTCACTTGCTACTTTTCCGGCCCGGTCACTTTGCCCCTGGCCGAGCGCGTGGCGAAGAGCCTGGTGCACTTTCCCCTGAAGTCGCTAGTCGTCGCGTCGTACCACACGGACGAGTTCGCCGCCGAGATCGACGCGCTGGAGGATCTCGTCCGCCTCGCGCCGCGCCCGCCCCATTCCTCCGCATGGATGCTGCGGCTGGACAAGGCGGTGATGCAGCGCTCGAGCATCCACCCGCACGCCGTCGAGATCGCCGTGAAACGGTTCAGCGCAAGCATCGAGTGCTACGTCTCCGAAGAAGCCATGCCGACCTGGGAGTGCAAAATCTCCGCGGTCGGGAACGGCGCGGCCCTCGCCGCCATTGGCCGGGCCATCGAGGAGCACGTCGTCGTGCAGGGGGGGTCGAACGCCATCACCGGCGCGTCGGCGCGCGCCGCGCGCGTCTCAACCCGTACCGCCGACGGCGGAGTCCTCGAGGAAGAGGCGCACGTCATCGAAACCGACGGCTCCGACGTGCGGTCGCTGCTTCACGTCGAAGGGCTCGACGCGGCCCGGTGCGTGTCCAACGACATCGTGGAAGTCATCGAGACCCTCGGGATCGAGATTGGGCTCGCCGTTCTCCGGTACGAACTGAAGAAGGTGTTGATGTTCGACGGTGGCTACATCAACGAGCGTCATATTGACGTGCTGTGCCACACCATGTGCTTCGAAGGGTACCTGCGCCCGGTGAGCCGGCACGGCCTGGCCCGCCAGGCGAACCCGAGTTTCCTCACGCGCGCCTCGTTCGAGGAGAGCATGGAAGTCTTGGCGGACGGCGGGTTGTGGAATCTGTCTGAGCCGGTGGGCGGGAACGTGACAAGTTCGATCATGTTTGGCAAGATTTGCCCCGTCGGGACCGGAAACATTACCCTCGTATCGTCATCGGTGCAGAAGAAGACGAATAATGCGGGCCCCGTGTTCGTAGGCAAGAAGAGGAGGGCGTTCGTCGTCACCGACCGCAAGCGGTACTGGGACTTCTTCCAGGACCCCCTGAGGGTGTGGGAGAGGGCGTCCACGACGACGAGTGGTGTTGACCCCGCGGGCGCGCGCGAAGGTGAGTGGTGGGACGAGGAGGAACAGGACCCATGGGCCGAGGCGCCCGGCCCGTACGACGCGTTGCCGGCGGTGCCAGGGTTGTTCGTACCGCCGGTTTTGCGTCCGTTAGGCCCGATAGTAACGACGACGTTTCCCCTCGACGAGGACAATTGGTTGCCCTGCTTTGCGCCCACGTCGCCGACGATGTTCACGTACTCCAAATTTGACCCGGGGAGTCCGCGGCTGGTGCCGCCGGACTACGCCCCGTCGAGCCCCATGTACGACCCGAACAAGCCGCCGGACTACGCCCCGTCGAGCCCCATGTACGACCCGAACAAGCCGCCGGAGTCGCCGCCGTACTCGCCGCCGTACGACCCGAACAAGCCGCAAACTCATAGTTGGGCGTCGACACCAGTGTAAAAAAATCACTCATCATATTTTTTCTATCGCTACTTAGAAAGAAAATGGAGACCGGACCGAGCGAAAGTTTGAGCGATGCCGTAATACGCAAGTTGGAGAGGATGATGATTGCCGAACCGACAACACGTCAGCCATGGGCGGCCGTGTTCGATATCGATGAAACGTTGTTGCTGAACTTGCCGAACGACGCGGTGAAGCAAAACCCAGCAACGATAAAGGTTGTGCAGTGGCTACGGGACCATAACGTGAAACTGTTTGCCGTGACGGCTCGATCGTTCACCGAAGCGAGCCGCCACTACGCCCTGGAGCAATTGAGGGCGGTGGGACACACCGATTACGACGAGGAAAGCATCTTCTTAACGTTCAGCAACTACGAACCGTATTCTCGTTCGTGGTTCAAGTACCAAGCGCGAAAACGTATCGTGGCGCAGGGTTACCATTTATTGCTCAACGCCGGCGATAATTTCTCAGATTTGTTTGTTTTGAAAGAGCACGACCCGGACGTGCTCGTCGACGTTGACGAAATCGATGGGCACCATCTCCTGGACGGGGTAGATCTCTCCGTGCTGGAAAATAAGTACGCGAATAAATCCAAACAGTACCTGTTCGAAATGGACATAAGATGGCCCCAGTCTTCTGGGCACGTGCAAACGAAGTTGCGTAAGTACTACACAAGTCGTTTATCCTGGAAATTGCCGAATTCCGAATACACCGTGAAATAAATAAAATCTACCGCGTATAGAAATGAACGACCAGCAGCGTTTTGCGCTCTTCCTCGCCGCGTGCATCCCCGCACGCTTCTCGATCGCGTACGTGGCGCACCGGTTCCCCCACCCCACCTTCCGACTGCTCGCACTGTTCGTCGCGTGCCGGTGGTTGGGGTCGTTCCCAACGCGCGGATTCTTCGGCGGGGTGGCGTGGTGGGGCCGACTCCGTCCTCTTCACGCTTTCATGTTTCTCGGCTACGCGGTGTCCGGCTCTGCGGTATGGCTGGGTGCCGACGCGGTGTTGGGTTTGGTGGCAGGACTTACGCGGTAACCGTCCATCACTTTCGCCACCAACATACACATGTTCGATAGCAAATTCATGCATAGAGCACAGATCCACGCTAACACGTGCAATGCGAGCAGCCCAAAGAGTACATAGAAGAGTGCCACAAAAATGATCATAATAATATTCAATCGGTAACTTGAGAAGCCGCCTGGTTACTTAACCGGGGGGGGCCCCAAAGTGTCCAATGAGCGCCGGGCGCTACATCATATGTGTTGTTGTTGTTGTTGTTTGGAAATTCAAGTTCCATTTAATTTATGGCGGGAAATGGTAAGAAATATTATATAGGACGATATATATATTTAATACGTAGTAAGTACAACTATTATTATTATTATACACAATTCAAATTCGTAGACAAAATCATTTTTTTTATTGGAAACTAATAACAACCACCCAGGCCACACACACACCACCAGGTGGTGTCCCATACCCAAGGAAACCCGGACCGGGGGCAAAAGACAAATCAATCTATTAAATCTAAACAAACAGCAACAAACACACAATGAACGTCAGATTTGATACGTGGGACGAGGATATTATGTCGTTACAAGCAGAATTGCCGCCACAAGAATTGGGGCGCGGGACGTTTGCCAGTGTGAGCGTGTGTCGTCGTGACGCGAGCAGCGTCGAAAAAACGTTCAAGACGTGCAAAAATGTGACGCACAAACACGCACGGCAATATTTGGAAAAGGAGCAGAACGTATTGCGTATGTTTCTCGGGCATTTATTCGTGGTCCAATTGTCCGACACCATTCCATCATCGCCTCTGTCCCTCTGTCTGATTCGCTGTGACATGGATGCACACGTATGGTTCAATCGCGAACAAGATCCGCGGCAACGCTGGGTGACGGCGAAAACACTTCGTATCCATATTCTACGCGCCCTCCATTCGCTGGAGGAAAAGCGAATCATTCATCTCGATATTAAACCACAGAACGTATTGGTTATCGGCACGACAAACAAGAACGTACGTTTTCAACTGGCAGATTTTGGACAGGCGGCCGCATTGAATAGCCGCGGCGAACTGGTGGACCGCAAAACGTTTAAACACGGCTGCTTGCCGTGCGGTACCTACCCTTTCCAAGCGAAGGAGGTCTTGCGGATGGCTCTGCGGTATCATTCGAAAGCACCGCTACCATCATCCGTAAAACAAAGACTTCGCATCACAAGCAACGCCGACTTACCCGGACTGGCGATGACGCTCTACTATGCAATCACGCTCGACGGTACGTTCTGGGACGCGCCCGGAGTCTGTGCGACGGACACGGTGGCGGTGATCAACCACCATCTGCACACACACTTTCCTTTCGTCCAGAAACTGACGGAGCATTTCGGGAATTTTGTGGACGACACGTTGCTCCCATTTATGGAGGAATGTCTCGTACCGGGGAAGACGCCGCTCGATTACAAAATAAGTTGGTCGTCCGAGGGCCGGGCGTTGCACGACGAGGAAAAAAAATATGCGCAATAAGAAAACCCAAACAACCACAAAACTTCTTCCACACAAACATGCCCATGAGAAGAACCCAGTCCCGTCGATTGAGCGGGGGCACCTTGAAACAGTACACCGCGGACCTAAAGGCGGCCAGAGAAATGAATATGGACCGCTTCCAGTCGGGGGATAGATTCTACGAACGAGGTGAGGACAACAAATATCGTTGTGTCGAGAATTGCGGGAAGCCAAGATTGTCGCAGTCCAAAGCCGCCAAGGCCGAGCGGAAAAGCGGTAGAGTCACAAAAAGAGTACAAAACGTGTACAAACGACTGGGAGCACGAGCCCGCGCCGGGGAGCGCCGGAAATCATCGGCCGCCAATAAATTGGCAGCGAAGCAGGCGCGGAAAGAGAGACCTTGCCCCAAGCCCTACCAAACGCGTAACCCAATATCAGGACGATGTGAAGGTCGGAAAGTGCGTGTTGGCCCCCGTGGCGGCCAATACGTCTTGAAGGGCGGGAAGAAGGTGTACTTGTAAATTACAACATGTATCATAATATTTTTTTTGGTTAATACTTGTTAATACCCACTACTCCCATACATGCTTGTCTCATGCGACACGTTCATCATGTCCGCCATCAAACTCTTCAACGCCTGCTTCTGCTGCTCGGAGTACCTCGTAAACTGGTTGGCGTGCGCCTGCGTGAGGAACGCGTAGACTTGGTCCGGGTTCAATTCGGGATCCTGGTCGTCGGGGTACGACGTCCGCGCCCGTTTGCGGGCCGAAGAAGAAGTGGTCGGCGGCGCCGCCGCTGGTGCAGCCTCGCCGCCGTCCATGTTCGGCGGGTAACTGGGCAAATTGTCCATCGAGTGCGAGTACAGCGCGACGCCTATAACGTTGCCGCGCGTCAGGCGGAGCCCGAACTCATGCAACGTGTCCTCCGAGTCCGCCGGCGCTTTTTTGTTGAACTTTTGTAACGTCGCGTCGCCCTTCGATTTATCTAAGAGTCGTTGTTTAATATAATGCTCCACCGCTCTCGCAAAGTCCGCCCATGGTATGGATGCCTGGGGGTTGAACACCAAGCCCTCCTCGCCTTTGTCGATTTCCTCCGTTAGGAAAGACGCGACGGGGTTGCACTCTCGGCGCACGCTTCCTCGCTGCTTTTTGAAGTACGGAGGACAGAACTGCCAAAACGACCGCGCCCCGTTCGTCTCCGAATCCGCATGGTGGAAGTACTCGAGCAACGCCACCATCAGCACGCATAAAATCTCCATCCTCGCGATGTCGGGTAGGCTTAGATTCATAACGATCTTTTTGATAAAATTCATGTACACCACCCGGCGCTCCAAACTGCCGCCCTGGTCTCCGTTTTGGTAGATCGGCATATTCGAACAGTAGCACAGGACCGTCGTGTACGCGTCGGTGCTGACCGCAGCCTCCCCTTTCAAAGCCACTCGCACCGCTTCGCCGACGGCCATGGAACAGATCGTCGCCCGTTCGACCATTTTTTCCGTGTTGGCGTCCATGCAGAGCCCGACGCGGGCCAACGACCCATCCGTGTGGAACATATTCCCGCCGGCGAACTGTTCCTGGTCGCTCGTGGGAATCACAAGCATATCGCCGGAGGAGGGCTCGAACAGTTCTTTCAGCAACTCCGCATTGACCCCCTTCCCACACCCGCCCTTGCCGTACAAGTTCAGCAAAATGCCCCACTTGTCGTGGGTGTTTACGGGGAACTGCGATCGCCCGAACCACAAGCCAACCCAGAACACCATCGTGTGCAAGTCGATATCTTGGTCGTGAAATATCTTGCGCACCCACATGCAGTTCTGCTCAAAGTATGCCATCGCGGCCTTGTGTCGGTCCATCTTGAACGGACAGAAGTGCGCGCACGGGCAATCCTCTTCCATGTTGCCGCAGTGAAAGCATGCTTTGCGCATGCAGGCGGTGAATGTTTCGCAATCGCAGCGCTGCATTATTTCCCCGCACACACAGAGGTGTTGGCCGGCCGCGTCGATCGCTTGAGACTGGTGCTCGACGAGATTTTCGAAGGGTTTATTATTTCCCCCGTTGTACCACGCCGCCCATTCCTCGTCCGCGACGTTCCATTCTTGCGGGTGTAAATTCGGACCCAGCATCGTGGTCAGTAAGTCTTTGTAATCGATGTAGATCTTCGGAAACGATTTCTGGACGACGTTGGACTTGAGTCGTTCGTTCACATCCTTGCATCGACACGGAAACAATGCCAGCAGCGCGCGCGGCAGGTCCTGGCACATACAATACTCTCGGAACGGCGTGAACGTCGGCGTCCACCGCCCGCATTTTTGTTCGATATGGATGATGCCGTTTTGGCACGTGAATTGTACGGGGACGCGGATGACGTGCTGCCCTGTTGTATTGAAGCGGTCATGGATCATATTCGTGGTCGCCTTGTCCACCGTGGTCTTGTTGACGTAATTGCTGAGTTCGTGCGGCGGGCTGAAATGGGCGTAGATGAAATCGGTCACCTTCTGCGGCGTGCCGTCCGGGTTCCGGTACGGCCCGAAGGACCTTTGGCTCATTCTGGGGCCCGGTTGTGGTCTCATACACGGTACGAATTTGTGATCACTCGTGTGCGATCCATCCTCGTACGTGACATGTTTGTCGAACGATTTTTGACAATTCTTGTATGCGCAGATGCGCTTACCATTCTTCAATTCTGGAACTTGTTGCGGCATCGTTTTTTTTTCGTGCACTTGGTCCCCGCTTATTTTATAATTGAACTCGTACAGTTTGGCCTGTGTGCGCCGGGTAATAATCATTTCCCCACTCTTTGTCGGTATTTGCGTGTGATTATACGATTCTTCGGCACAGAAATGTGTGCCTAGACGAACATTTAAATCGTGGAATATCAAGGTTGCGATTTTAACACACCCCAACAATCTCTCGCGCATACGTTCGTACACGGCTCGAGGCCGGATCATTTCGAAGTCAGGAGGCCATCGCGATTCGTGTCCTACGGGGAAATTTTCCTGATTATCTAAAAACTCCTGATCTTGCCCGTCCGGAAAAGCATCCTTATCGAATGTTGCTGTATCTCTTTCGTTCATATGGCACAAGTCCAGCCGTTTTTCGAGTTGCTCCAACATTTTATTCCCGGTATGTCTGCCAAATTCCATAGCCTGCACGTCCATCAAGGCGGGCACCCCTTCCGCATCCGAGCAACTGTCGAAACATATGCCTTCTTGAAGTGAACGCTGTATCCCGAGGACTTTTAGATGATCGAGGGGTTCCAAAATAAGCACTTTGCACCACCAGAAGGCCGATCTAGCATATATATGATCGATATCATATGTAGGTGGAAGTGCGTGGAGATCTCTAAAACCTTCCAAAGCCTGATTCTCACGGGCATGTCGGGCGGCGAGTTCCGCATCATTCATCGTAGGATATTTTTAATACACCACCCAAACCAACCCCTTTCGGTTCGTTTATTATGAACTCTCCTCCCTACCGTTCTTTCCCCTCGTGGGGGGGTTTAAATACGGTGCCACAAACGCGCACGCGCGCAATCAATCATCATCCATTGAATTCGAAATAAAAAAAGAATCGATAATAATTACATTTCCCACCCAAACCTCGTGCAAGTGTTTCCCGCCAAAACCCTTAAGTACAAATGTTCATATAGTTTAATAAATACCTCGATTTGACTTTCAACATAGTTTGAAATAACTCTACCAAAACACTACAAAACGCCACAATTTTGTTGGATTGAATTCGAAATCAAAAAAAAATCGTAATAATTACGTTTCCCCCCAAACCTAAATTATTCGTTTAATTTCTTCGATTTGACGTCACTACACTACCACAACACTACAAAACGTCACAATATACTCCTAAACTACCCAAACACTATACGGGATGATTCAATAATAGGCACAAAAAGTACTTTTTACACTACACAATGCAGAATTGCCATAAAGCGTATAACCGTGCTTACCCGGGAAGATTTTGTTGTTTTCTTATTTCATAGGCCACAGGTACACACGACGTAATCAGTTGTGTCTAGTTCAATTTTTTTTATGTTGCACACTATTAAAAAAAAACGAAATGAACAAACTCCTCCTCGCTGCTGTCGTGGTGTTTACCCTATACTACATTTTCGGTCGTCGGTCCGCAGAAACAAAGTACGCACTCACCAGTCAGGTCGAGTTAGACGCTTTCCTCAGTCGTGACACGTGGGGTGGGGTGCATGTCATCATGTTCCACGCCAAGTGGTGCGGCTACTGCCAAGAAGCCATGCCGGAAGCGCTACGTGTCGCCGCCGACACAGAACGCCTGATGCTCGTTGATGGAGATCACACCTTCGGTCGTACATTGGCTAAAAAATACAAAATCACCGGTTTCCCAACGTTCGTGAAATTCAATCATGAAGGTAATAAGGTCGACGAACGGGGCGGTAGGCCAAAAGAGGGGATCGTGGCCTTCGCGTCTCCTCCTGCCGGCACTCTGGGTTGACATGGTCAAAGGGTGATTGTTTTATTCTCCGCCTTGAGAAAATCGTCGATGTTCGTCGCCCCGTCGTCCGTGTGCCGGATTTGTTTGGAGAGTAGTCAGGCATCATCCATGGTGCAGCCGTGCGCCTGCACCGGTACCGCGGCGCACGTTCACAAAACGTGCTTACGACGATGGCGGATGGAGTTTTCAAAGCAGCACCGGAAACGCACCCACTGCACGGTATGCCTTCACCCGTACAACTATGTCGAGCGCCCGGAGGTTAAACTTTTATTTTGGGCCGGGTATGTGCTCTCCATCATCTTTTCCGTCCCGGCGTTCGTTCGAATTGTGCACGGGTGCCCCCCCGTCTTGCATGCGCCGTTGCGAAGAGTCGTCGTCGTCACCCCACCGTGCCTCGAGCAATTTCTGTACACCCTTGTGTCGGTGGTGTGGATGCTCGCGGGGGGCGTCGACCTGTTCATGCCGCTGAAGACCACGCGGCGCGAGAAGGTATATGTCTTCTGTGGCCTCCTCGTCACACTCTTCCCGCTCGCCCTGTCCGTCTTATTCGACCCGACCCGCCTGGCCTTACCCATTACGCTTGGAGTTCTGCTCTTCTTCGAACAACTCGTTCTTCTATTCTACGTCTTGTTCGAGTTTGAAACCGAGTAAAATCATGATACCATGTGGTGTCAGAACGATCATGACAAACAACGATTACGTTGCTCCCATGGATGGTTTTATATTCGAATAAATGTGGTAATCGTCCCAATATATTAATGTCATGGCCACTACATTTTTCCCCGGTACATGGCACTCGTGGTACGGCACAGAACTCGTTCGCATCGATGACTTGAATAAACGAATAAAGGAGGTAAAGCGTCAGCGCGCGTGGCAAACCCTATCCGAGGACACACAACGGGAGGTATTGGAATATAACAAACGCGAAAATGAACGAAGGCTACGAGAAGAAGAGTTACGAAGACCGACCCACTATCGACGCCCGAAATTATCGCGATCGGATCTACCGGTGCCGTCCTTGAAATTGACCCATCGTGGGGCCCGAGTCGGAGGGCTGAGGAGATACAGGGTGCTCGTGAGGCGGTGATGGATTATTGTGTGTCAAAGTGACGTTTTGTAGTGTTTTGATAGTTTAGAATTTTCAAGGTCGCCACCACTCACACGCATTGACGCGTTCAATTTTGCGAGTTGACGATCGTGCACGTCAAATCGTTTCGCCCACCCAACAATCGCCCCACCCCACGCAAACGACCGTTGACGCCTCGACCGGCCCGCTTCATTCTCCACTCAAACTGCATGGCCGTCCGTTTGTCGGGAAATGGATAGACGTGGCATACCGCGGACCAAGGCCGGTTCGCTCGGGTTGCACGCGCGCCTCCTTTGATCGCACCGTTGTGTTGGCGAAGTCGTCGTGGGAAATTGTTTGTCATCCCGACATACGTCCGACGGGACGACTGAAGGAGGTAGCACATGTACATTGTTATTTTGTTTTGGATGTAGGAAATTATTTTTTTTACAAATCACATATTTCCCCCCTCTGCATTGTTTAGTACGTCCGACGGGAGCACATGTACATTGTTATTTTGTTTTGTATGTAGGAAAAGGCCGGTCATCATGAATAAATACACCCTTATCTTGTTTACCGTGGTCTTGTTGATCTTCTTCTTTTACACACCGCATGGCATTACCAACGCTTTTATCGGTCTCCTCATCGACCTGGAAGAAACGTTCCAAACCCAGGACGGGCGGCTTCTACGCTTCCGTGCGAGCCATCAAGCGATGGACGGCAACTTATTCACCGAGACGATCCGCACCGGTGTGTTGGAACCCGTGGACGTGGGTGCACAAACGACGTACGCCTCGATTTTGTTGCCGCCGACGGAAAAGCACGATGTATTCTCCTCGTTTACCATGACGTGCGCGGACGTGGTCCACACATACTTGTTGGCCGACCGCCCATTGAAGATTGGGGTCTTTGTCAGCACGAGAAAAAAATTGCAAGACCCGACAGAGCCGGGAAATTACATTGTCCTCGCAACGTACCACGTCGCGCCGGGTATGTCGGAAGAAAAGATCCGAGGACGACATCACGATGCTGTGCGCGCTGCACAAGACGGTCGGCAAGAGCACATGACCATGTACGATCTCTCGCGCTTGCTCACGTGCTCGTACGTGTTCAACTCGCACCGCACCTTGAGCACGATCCAGCAAGACGACGGGGCGGTGTTGAAGAAGGTGAACGTCGCCAACCTTGTCCGGTACAAATTGAGTGACCTCGTGACGATTCGACCGTCGTGGCCGATGAAGATCACGTTCTCCTACGACTTCGACGCGTCGGCGTACACCATCAACGTCGTCGAAGAAATGCTATGATTTTTTTATACCATCCTATTATTACTCCTAACTCTAAACTACCAAAACCCTACAAAACGTCACAAAATGTAACAATTTTGCGTGATTCAATAGTTTAATAACCGGGCTAATAAAATCTTTGCCATTAAAAAAAGCAAACAAATGTTTCAGTTCATAGATCGGGACGGACGACCCATACCATGCACACCACGTGTGAATCATGTAAACCTTAAAAACCTCTCGTTCGAAAAAGGTTCGGACTCATATGTAGAACAACTCGATGGGTCGAAACGAGTGTTCAACAGAATTCGCTTGCTTTCGCAGGGGTCGCACGGCAACGTGTTCCTCTATCAAACCAACGACAAACAGCACGCTTTTGTGGTGAAAGAGTTCGAGAAGGACAACGAGTTTGAGGTAGAACAGGGCCTTGTGCTAAGTGTCGGAGCGATGTGTGGGGTGGTGCATTCCGTTCCACTGGACGGAAAAATAATAATGCATCAATACGACGGCGACCTCGAGGAGTTGACATTGCATGTCGACGTTTGTGTGAAGATCGCACACGCGGTCGGGCAAATGGTCAGTTGTTTATGGACGGAGCGCGCGGTTGTCTACGCGGACATTAAAATAGAGAACATTCTCTACCGGTGCGAAAAAGACAATGGCTTCGTGTCCATTGCCTTGGGGGACATTGGATCGATGGAAACGTATACAGGGGAACCCCTAACAGAATACATTGCGACGTACCCATTGCCCTCCAAGAAGAAGGATTTGGATTTGGCGAGGCAGAGGACGCATTTAACGTATGTTGAAACAAAACTGAAACACTTGTTGGACGAAACAGCGAATAATATGAAGAAAAGAAAAGAGTACAAGTCATCCATTGACCACTTGGAACAACTACGAACCAAGACGAAATATTACGACCTCCTTGAACCCCTTTCGCGCGACAACATTCCATCATTTCTGGCATGGCAGTGCGCGTGCCTCTTCTTCGTGCTCATCGAAAAGACGGTAAGACAAAAACGAATACGAGGAGAGGAGTTGTCGTTTGAGTCTCGGCTACGTCACGACGAATTCGGTAAATTTCGCAAAGGACTGTGCGACGAACTCGAGAACAAAGGATACACGACGAACAAGATGATTGCGCGTATCTGTGAAGTGTTTCTGCGTCCGGAGGGCAAAACCGTGGAGTACTTGATCCACGGGGTCGAGTTGATGAGTTTTGACACATGTTACGTGGAGGGGTGCACACGGCCGATAGTTAAGTTCGCGCTTGGTGGCCTCCCGCACGGGTATTCCACGGACAAAGTTGGTCTATGTGAACATCATTTCAGAAGTAAAAAAAGTAAACCACCCGGTATGAAAAAGTACACCGAGAGTAATGCCGGGGCACAGTTGATGCAGTACAAGGTACCAACAACAGAACCAACAACAGAACCAACAACAACAACACGACCGAGCAAGAAGCGTAAGACCGAAGAAACGGTAGATGTATGCGGTGGGCCGCAAATGGATCCGGGACATGTAAACGAAGACAAGTGGGTGTATGATATATACCAACAACGTCAACAACAAAAGGCGGCGGCAAGATCTTCTTTGTCGGACTCGGGCGAACCGGTATTGATGACAGGAGCACAACTGGAAGAGGGATCAACGATCGGGGCGCCTCCTACCACCGACGAGGAAACGGACACCGACGAGGAGGAAGTACAAGATGGTTCTGCAAAACACCCGTTTCTAGTGTGATAATAAGGTGTTTTTTTTATCTGTAAAAGTAAAAACTAAAAGTGCACGATGACAACCTCCGAAATGACGAAATCGTCGCCAAAGAATTGGGTCCATCAGCACGAACGAATATTAAAAGAGTGGGGCGAAATAGCCCGGTCATACAAGTACCTCCACGATTCTGCCCAACGTACATTTTACCGTCAGAATCTCGGGTTTTCATTGCCCGTCATTGTGATCAGTACGGTCACCGGCACCGCGAGTTTTGCGCTATCCAGTTTTCCAGCAGCATGGCAGAGTTGGGCACCACCAATAATCGGGTCCCTGAACTTATGTGGGGGCCTCATAAGTACGGTGGCTCAATTTCTCAGAGTCTCAGAGTTGCTTGCGGAGCATAAGACCGCCGCCATCAACTTCGGCAAATTCAGTCGGTCTATAGCGGTCGAGTTGTCCCTCCCCATAGAGCAGCGTGAGATGTCGGGGTTCGACTTCATCATGAAGTCCAAGAACACGCTGAACACACTCTTGGAACAATCGCCGTCGATCCCCGAAGCCTTAACCAACAAATTCATGCACCAATTCAAAACCGACGATTCGTTTACCAAACCCGACCTCATGTCTGTACGCCCCGTGGAAATATATAATGACCACGACCATGCCGCGAAAGAAACGGCGTTACTGAACGAGAGGGCCGGGGCGATGGCTCTTGAGGAACTCCGGGTGCGGGACGAAGCCGTGGTGACAATATCCGACGCCACGGCGGGTCTGAACGATAGTTTCTCCAGTCTCTTTGCGCGCCCCGGAACAAATGAGAACGATCCCGCCGAAGGTATAGATTAGTTAGCCGCGTTCGAATTTCTATTCTTTTTACACCGCGAGAAGTGTAAACGGAATGCTCCTCTTTGATATATGGAAATTGGGAAAGAAAATCGGCGCAGGATCCTTCGGCGAAGTGTGGGAAGGAAAAGATACACGGGACGGAAGCATTGTCGCGGTGAAACTGGAAATACTGGAGAAAGGGAACCCTTCCCAGTTGAATATTGAGCGCAAGGCTTATTCGACGATGGGGAAGAATCCCTTCGTCCCGACCATCCATTACTTTGGGTCTGTGGACAGGTACCAACGAGCGTTGGTCATGGAAAAGTTAGGACCGAGTTTGGAACAAGTCGTGAAGAAGTCGGGTGGAAAATTGTCCGAAACGGACGCGGCCGTACTGGGCTTGCTCGGCGTCGAGGCGCTGCAAGCCGTTCACAACTGCGGCATCGTTCACCGCGACATCAAACCGCAGAATATTTGCCTGGTCCAAGGCGAGACTAAAGTCAAGATTATCGATTTTGGTTTGTGTAAAAAGTATTTGGAAAAGGACGGTCGCACACACATTCCCGTGAAGCGAGGCAAGAGGCTGACGGGCACGCCTCGCTACGCCTCCCTCCGCGTGCTGGCCGGGTACGAGCAGAGCCGACGGGACGATTTGGAAGGGTTCACACTCTGCTTATTGTACTTTGTACTGGGTCGGTTGCCCTGGCAGGGACAAACGGCCGCGACCAAATCGAAGAAGCATGCGAAAATATACAATATCAAAAAGAATATTACATTCAGCGAGTTGACGGCGGGCTTAAGGGCGGCCAGGCAGTGGACCCAACTGCTGGAGTACACGCGCAACCTGGCGTTCGAGGAGGAGCCGAATTATACATACTACGCCGACATTTTGAAACAAATCGTTGTGTCATAAACTTGCGTTCCCCCCGGTATACCCCTTCTTTTTTTTTGAACCACCACCCACAACTTGTAAATGAAAAGACTCGTGCACTTTTCTCGACCACGAACGGGGTGCATCGAACGTGCCGGACAAAATCATGAGTCTTTTGTTGATTTTGGTTTTGTTTTGCGTGACCGTGAAACTTTATTATCACGGCCGTTTCCCGTCGCCGGATCAAGTATGTCTATGGTATTTGCGCGACCGTCGGTTCATCTCTCGTTGAAAATTCTTCTTCGGATTTCTTCTTCCATGCCTTCCCCTGTAAGTTTGGCCTTCGCCTTTGCAATGAACTCCTCGTTCACTTTCGTAAGGTTCGCAGCCGCTTCCTCGTCAACCTCTTCTTCGAAGACATACACCATCTATACACCGCGGTGCCCGGTGGGATGATGACGTCGTTCTGCAAGATTCACCTTGGCCACATCGTGCGATCGCTTGCGCTTGTGGAGCCTCCACGTTGGCCCAGTACGGCGATCCATTTTTGTTAAAGACGAGGCACTTCAACTCACCGTCGTTGCGGATGTCGCATACATCGCCTGCTTCTCCTCCGGCGGCGTCAACGTATTCTCGTGCCGACATGCGACCTTTCTTTTTGGCCGCGGACTTCTTTTTGGCCGCAGGCTTTTTCTTGGCCGCGGGCTTCTTCTTGGCGGCTGCAACAGATCGACAGCCTTTCCCCACAACCCATTCGCAATCGTCTTCTTTACAGTCGTCTTTTCTGAGCCCGGAGCATCCCGCGCCTCCACTGAGGTACACTTTTTTCCCAGCACGGAGAACATATTTGCCCCCTTTGGGGCCATTGCGGACGACTCGACCGCCACTCAGTTTTCGCCCAGATCGGCGCCGACCACTCAATCTTCTGGAATTTTTTCGGATGGGCATGGTAGTTATTTCTTATTAGCCACCAAAAAAATTCCAATGTAAATGTAGTCAACGAGTCAACTATCGAGGCAATGCAAAAACAAAGGTGGTTCGCCGTTCACGGCGCGGTGTTTTTTTTTGGACATAAAGACAAAAATGTTTGCATTCATCGTGCGCACCCCCGTCGGAAAGAAGACGGTGGCGTCGTGCTTGCGTCCGACGTGCCACTGTGTCCAACGCTTGCATTTTCCCGTGGTCACCGTCCACGACTACGAACTGTACGAAAAATGTCGCGACACATTTCGGTTTCCCGAGACGACGCGAACAACGCCGTTGACGCGGCACTGGCCGTCCATACCATACACTTAATGGGCGCGGAGGATACGCTCGCCGAGTTTGGTCTCCGTTGCCCGGAGTTGTTACGTGATTTTTTTTTTATTAACCCAGAACAAAGCCATATTGATATATGCGCGTTCTCGTCTTTGGTAGTGTGATTTCTTTGACGAACCTATTGGTGCAATATCTACAGTGCAAACCGTTCGTCCAACGCACTACGTTTCCACCCTCTTGGGTCTTTGGCGTCGTATGGCCATTTTTGTACCTTGTCATCGGTTTCTCTTGGCAAAGGCACCCCAAACAAGACCTTCTGTTCCTTCTTTTGACGGCACTTTGCGGCTTATGGTTGCTTCTTCATCGGTGCACCTTGAACGAACGGTTGGCGAAGGCGGTCCTTGGCAGTAGTGCCATTCTTGCTTGCGCCATGGTTCCATTGACGTCGTCTCCCATGATGGCGTTGCCTGCCGCATGGTTGGTGTTTGCAAATACTTTGTAGACGTTATTTTACGGCGAAGCCGCCGTCGGAAAGAAGACGTGGCGTCGTGCTTCCGTCCGACGCGGGAATTGCGTCCACGACTTTTAATTTATGCAAACCATGTTCTTTTGATAAAGTGCACGGTGTCCAGCATGTTGTCCCATTTCGTATGGAACGTATTGCGCCGTATCGAATCGACGATCGAGATCTCCGCCTCCTTTTTTGTTCGCAACGGGACGAGGGACTCCTCGATGTGCGTGAGCAGTTGCTCGCGGCCCAAACATTTGCACACGGCCAAGATGGCGAACACGTAGTAGAACCCTTTCACGTCCGAGCGGAGCAAATTGAAGATGCGCACCACTTCTTGCTGAAATTGAACAAAGTAGACGCTCTTGGTACCGCCGAGCATGTCCACGACGTCCGAGGTCAACTTCATGCTCATCGTGTTGGTGCCGCGCCGGTGGAACGTCTCTTCCCGAAAGATGTACCCAAAGTCGATGTGGAACAGGCAGCCCGCATCGCTCAGCATGATGTTGTCCAAATGGCGGTCCCCCACCCCGCACACGTGGGAGAGGACGCAACTCACCGCGCAACTCTGCAAGAAGCGCACCCGCAATTCTTCGCACGGGACGGTCGGGTTCTTCTCGCTGAGGTAGTTTTGGATCGTCATCTGGGACGAGGCGACCTTGTACAATGTCACGGCCTGGCTGACGACGACGACGAGGCCGGACGAGACGGACAAGGGCTGGACGTGGTAGGTGACGATCGGGAGCGCGTGGTTCGTGAGTTTGTCGATCTCGGCGAGGCAGTTCATGACGCAGAGGTCTTTCAGCACCCCCTCCTGCTTCACCAGCAGGGTGATGATCGCGAGCCGGCCCTGCTCCCCGCGGTGGCGGCAGACGCACGGGACGATCGTCGGTTGCGTGCTGCTCGGCAGCCGCCGAATCTGTGTGCTCCGTATCTCCTGCACGCACCAGTCCCGCTGCCCGGGGATGAAGACCGGGCCGCCATCTTCTGCTGCCCGCCACGCGGCGAGGATCCGGGCCCGGCCTTCCAGCGTGACCGCGCGGGCAAGGGCCAGGAGGCACTCGGAGAAGCGCACGGACGCGTCCAACTCCTCCGGCACCCGGCTCGCCCGGCGGACCTGCTCGAACAGGCGGTCGTGCCCGATGCCCTTGGCCGTCCAGGCGTACCGGTGCGTCGCCTCCGGGCTGCGCGCCGCGTCGGGGAGCACGAAGTCGTCGAGGAACTGCGGCGTGCGCAACGTCGCGTAGCACACCATCGGACGGAACGGTACCAAGCCCGGTCCCGCCTCGCGGAGCGCGCGCAAGGCCTTGCCGTACAGCCCGGGGCGGTGGGCGTGGTTCAGCACGGCCTCCAACGCGTCGGGGATGCACATCGACGGGCCGCACCGGCAGCCCAACCAGGCGCACGGCGGCGCCCCGGCAGTCCGAGGGCCTCCTACCTCACGCAAAGTCAGGTACCAGTCCGGGTGGCCGACCAACGCGACGCGGTGCATGGCGACAAGCCGCCGTTCGACGGCGGTCGTGGCGCGATTGGGAAGGGTGGCCTGCCGGGCCTTGCGAAGAATGCGCATCAGGTGCAGCACCGCGTCCTTGAAGACGAGGCTGACGCGTCGCAGCCGCCCCCAATCACCCATGGTCAGTTGGCCGCGCTCCGTCAGGACCAGCAGGACCTGCATGTGCTGGTCCGCGTTCTGCGTGGAGACGGCGCGGGCGGCACACAGCGCGCAGAGGCGCTTCTTGTCCGAGGGGACGCCCCACGAGAACGACGGTCGCCCGGGCGGCGAAAGGGGCATCCCCTCGATGTAGACGGCGGGGACGGGCATGTGGGTGCCCGCGCAGTCGCCGCAGAACACGCGGCCGCACATGCGGCAGTGGTGTTTGCGCACCAAGAAGGAGAAGGCGATGCCGCACCGCAGGCAGGTCAGCACGTCGTTCGCGTCCACCCACTTTTTCAACATTTTTTACGTATTCGATTATTTTGTTGCCCGGAAATAAAAAAAAAAGAATGGACCTGCACACACGGCGACGAGAGATTCGACGCGCGGAACGATTGACCGGGGGCCGGCTACTGAAGGCGCGCCGCGCCTTCAACCGGGCGCTGCGAGCAGGAGGGCACTCATGGTTTCACAAGCAAACACACTTGGACACGACCGAGGCGTTGGCCGCGTGGGTCAAGAAGCACGAGAGCGCGGTCGTCCTGGTCCACATGAACGGCTGCGGGCCGTGTGGTCGCGCGATCGAATGGCTGAACGAGCACCACGCGAAGATGGGGAAGATACCGTTCGCGGCGATCGAGAAAGGCGTGATGAGCGACATCCAATTCGAGGCGCAAGAGATCGCGGACTGCGTCACAGGGTTTCCCACACTGCTCTTCTTCTACAAGGGCAAATTATTCAAGCAGAGTGTTGTCGAGAAACGACTGAAGATCGACTTGCAGGGAAATTACACCGATCTACGCGCGGTCGTCGACCGATTCAAAAAGGGTTAGATTGTTACAAGCACCAGCATTTTTTTTCCATGAGCGCGTCGAGGACCGCCGGAATCATTTGTTTGATGATTGGGTCCAACTGATCGAGCGTCGGGCCGCTATCCGTCGTGTCCACGACGTAGCAGAGCAAGTCATCGACCAAATCTCGCTTTTGGACCGTGGACATTTTTCGTTCTTTTCCCACAAGGGTCAAAATCGTTCTGCATGCTGGTATGATGGATGTCAAATCGATGCCGTTGGGGAAGGAGGTCAACAGGGTATCTTTCAGCCGAACGATGTCGTCCGCGGTGATGGGGTGTTGCTCGTCCGCAACCGTTTGTAAATTGGCAGCGCGCATGATGGTGTTTTTGTTTTTGAGCGGTGAGTGTATTAATGTCCGTTTCAACGCGGCGATTGGGTGTTATCGACATATGTGAACGGCTTCCGCGTAATGGTGGTATTGACGAGTCGCGCGTCCGGCTGAGGACTCTCGCTGCTGGGCCTCTCGATCCCCAGGTGAACGACGGTGTCGCCGCCACGCAAGTCTTCGAGGCCGTGGGCGAATTGGCACGCCACCCCGAGATCACACTTCCCATTCGAGAAGTGACGGCACAGCCGGCTCTTATAATTGGACATTTGTTTTTTTTTCTTAAAGTGCAGGGATATATTTATTGTCGAATTCAACGGACGACGACGGGGGCGTTTCTTTGGTAGAGGCAAGACCGTGCCTTTGTACGAAGAATAATAGAGAATAAGATCCATACCGAGGATGACCCCATCGACGCCGTCACGTTCTTCCTGCGCGAACAGTACCGCGTGAAATGGGGCGGGCGCGGCGGCCGGCCGCCTCGGCACGGTCGCGAGGACCTCGTTCACCGACGGCGGCGGCTTGGTCGGTTGTAAATATACGTAGAGTGTGACCCCGCCGACCACGAGGGCAATCAGTGCGATTCGACACCCACGTAACAATAGTAACAAGAAATGCCCGAAGAGCAAGACGGTATTGTAAAATAGAATTACCATATAGAAGATTCGGAAATAAAAATGTATTATTTCGTTCTTTTGTCATAAAATGGCGCAACGCGCGGCCTCCTCTCAATTGACAGTCGTATAGTGTTCGTCTTGAATGGCGTACTTGACGTTCATCCACTCGTCGCTCATAGTTTGCGTATCAGGGAACCGGTCGCGACCGCCGACGCAGCGTTCAAGGAAGCGGAGCAACGTTGGGTGAACGTCTGCTGTATGAACACGCATGGCATTCGCATCGACATTCGCATCGACATTCGTCCAAAACTGTTCGGACGACATTGTTCCTGCAACGAAGGCAAAGCATGGATCCTTCTCGTATAATGCGAGCAGAGTGCAAGGATCCATCACCTTCTTCCCTTGCTGTGGTTTATCTTCTTCCCACGACTGAACGCCCATGAAAAAAGCAACAAAGGGATGCATTCCAAACACCAACATGAACAGCATGATTCCGGCAGACCAACGATCGCAATCGTCCACATAGTACTCCCATGTACATGTGCCGGTGACGTCTTCTCGTTTGATCGTGTCTGGTGACAAATAGAGCAGGGTGCCTTGCGGGAAGTCGTAATGAATTCGTTCACCATCATGATGGTAGATTTGTTGACTATAAGCGAAATCAATCAGACGAAGAATGTTCGTACCATATTCATCTTTCTGTATGACGAAGTTTTCCCACTTCAAATCGCACGAAGCGACGCCTGCCTTATGAATGCTGTACATGGCCTGCATCACTTGATGAAAGTAGAACGGGACGCCGTGTTCTCGAAGTGACACGGTCAACATATTCCAATTCATTATTAATGCATCACAGCAGTCTCCTCCCTCAGCATTCTCCATCGCGATGCCGAACCACTTGCCATATCTGAAGGTTCCGTAGCCTGTGATGACGTGCGTGTTGTGGAGGAATAATATTAACATGTCACGCTCGCGTAAAAATTCGTTCTCCTTCTCAAAGAACTTTATCACGAACCACTCGCCGGTAGGGTTTCGATCGTCGCCACGGGTCAAGAGTTGGAACACTTGGCTGGCGGGCCCACTTTGTAATCGGTTAACGTACAAATAATTGTCATTTGCGTTCAGGTACGTCGTCGGGTCGGGTAGTACTTCTTCGGACGACGATGTCGCGGGCATGTCGTATTCCCTGTCGGTTAACATGGCCATCATTGTCAAAAGTATTTTTATGGTTCGTTTGGGTGTTGGATGATGCGGGTTTCTGTTTGAGGAGGTGTCTTCTTCTTCAGAGCCGTCGAATTGTGGGGGATGTGCGTTGGACAGGAAGAAGTAGGGGGTAGGGTAATGCCACGCAGCAAGGCATGGCATGTTCTTAAAGAAACTAAACTAAAAAACTAACAAATAATACATATATTTTTATTGTTTAGTAATGCTGTGTAAAGTTATGATAATTAATTGACCAATTTTTACTGTTTAGTAGTGCTGTGTCAAGTTATGGTTTATAATTCATTGACTAAAAACTAAAAATAGCAATGTTTATGATGTAAGGATGCTGTGTGAAGTTACCATTTTCCCGCCTTTTTTTGTTATAATGTGAGCAAAATGAATGCAAACATACACTACTACGAGCATAGATGTCCATGTACTTGGGAAATGTTATGGTATGAATCAAACCAAATTTGGCGCGAAAACTTTAAATTATTACTTTCATTCGAACATAATCTCACATAATCTCATATATATAGACACACCGTAGTGTACCTCCTTTCGTCCACAAATCCATCCATGCATTATATTACGATTATCTATCACACAGACATACGTGTGTGTGTGTGCGTGCACGCGCACACACGCACACATACGCACACACGCACACACACACGCACACGCACACACATATCCTCCTCCAGCAGCAGCACATGACAAGACCAACACCAAACCTAACGCACGCAACGACTCTCTAAACAAAACACTGTTAACATACACAAAACTGTAGAAATGACACCCGAAGAAATCAAACACGCATGGAAGCAAGAACGCATGCCCTCGAGCAGCAAACGGCGGAAAAAACCATCGGAGACGTTCGAAGAGAGCAGCAGGAAAAAGTCCAAGTCGGAAGTTGAGCCGTCGGAAGCCGAGCCGTCGGAAGCCGGCTCCTCGGGCAGCAGCAAGGCCGACCAGGCCACGATTGCGGCGGCCCAGAAGAAGTACCAAGGAAAGAATCCGTTGAGTGCGGCGCTGGAGGCGAAGGATGAAGATGCGGCAGAGGCCCTGTTGGACGGCGGGGCCGACCCCAATGAAATTGATGGACGCGGGAGGAATGCACTTCACTGGGCTGCATTCGTTGACTGCCGTCTCTCTCTCTTCCACAGAATTCTCGGCATGATCCACAATGTGAATGTAGTTGACAATACCGGGAGCACAGCATTGATATTAGCAGCAGTGGATGATAATCCGGGTATCGTCACTGCGTTGATGAAAGTGGAGAAGATTAATGTGAATGTTCAGAACAACTGGAAACGGGCCGCATTACACGAGGCAGTAAAAAACAACAGCCCCGCCATCGTCACACAAATCCTCGGTGATGATAAGGTCGATACTAGTCTCAAAGATGATGACGACAGAACACCGATGAAGGTGGCGATTCTTCTGAAACGAAACCGCCACGAAAAGTGTCTGAAGATCCTGATGGCATTCCGAAACATGTCAACCACATGTTGTAAGTGAGACCGACAAAGATGGTGCAGAATCGGTTTTTAAAAAATTGAAAAATGGTTTAGGAACAAAGTCTATCTAAAAATATTTACACTTCTGTAAAACGACTTACGCGTACACCATGTAATACCCGGCCTCGGCCGCTTTGAAGAAGTGCTTTTCCTCGATCCGCAGCACGCTCTCGTCCGAAATGTATGAACACTTGCCGTCCGTCGTCGCGACGCACGCTGTGTAGTGCCCCGATCCCGACCGTTCGCCCACGTGGTTTACGACCGCCCGCAGACGCTTGCCGAACATGCTCGGGGGCGTTGCCATGCGCGTCTTGATCTTTCTCCCGCCCCGGGAAAAGCGCTTCCAATGGACGACTAGGGCCGTCGGCAACACCAGAATTTTCGTCGTTTTGCTCGCCGCCCGCTTGCGGCCGTCCGAGCACGTGTCGCACGTCGACGTGACGGCGTCCACGCACGTGAAGAAGTCGTGGAGGGACTCGGCCATCGTCTGCCCCACCATCGGTAGCGAAATCGTCACGAACGTTTCCTCGTGCACGTTGCTGTGCCCGCAGTCGTTGAAGGTGACCGTCACTTCGAAGGTCCCTTGGAAGGCCGTGTCGGCGTCCAGCGTGTCCAGCAGACAAAGGAACCACTCGTGGCTGTCGTGCTGGGCGAAGTTCCGAAACTGCGGGTGTTTGTGCCCCACCCAGGCGCGCGGCATGGTCGGGTCGTTCCGCTCGACGAACATCTGGAAGCGTCTCGAACTCTCGACGAAGGCGGGGACGCTCTTCAGCAGTTGCAACGCTGCGTTCATATAGCACGTATTTCCCACGTTCTTCAACCCATTCATGATTTTTTCACCCCCGTTAAAAAAAAAAGGACAAGAATGAAACGCGCCACGATCGTCGTCGCACTTTTGATCCTTGCCCTCGTGCCCTCCATCCTCCGCGCCTGTGGACACTTCACCAACTACGACGTGGTAAGGGCCGGAACGCCACGCTTCGATGGCGTCTACCCGCCCGGGACGTTTGTGTTGAAGGAGACGACGGCGCGGGAGTTGGTGCGGATGCTCGAAGCCACCGTGCACGCACTGGGCGCCATCGACGTCCGTTACTTTTTGGCCGCCGGCTCTTTGCTGGGGTGGGCGCGGCACCAGAAATCGATCATCCCGTTCGATGATGATATCGACCTGTACATGTTTTCCCCCGTCACCACGAAGCAACTCGCGCGGCTGGGCACGCTTTTGCCGTCGGACATGCGCCTGATCTTCTTTCAAGGATGGTGGAAGGTCGTGTCGACACGCATCTGTCTCACGGACCGGCTCTCGATCAGCATTGACCTGTTCGAAGTGGAGGAAGTCGAGGGGCGACGAGTCCAACTGAAAAACCCGGTGGCGCTGCGTAAGTGGCCCAAGGAAACCTACCCCCACGACATTGTGTTCCCCCTCCGCACGGACGTGTTCTGCGGCGTCAACGTCCACCTTCCGAACGACCCGGGTGCGATGCTGCGGCACCAATACGGGGCGGACTGTATGACCATCGGGTACATCAACAACGTACACGGACCCGCCGCGTACCTTGCCTCACACCTCTGCTTGCAAGGGAAGCCGGTGAAAAAAATGACCATGACGGCGGCCCGGTGCGTTCCTCTCCTCAACGAATAAACTCTTCTCTAGGCCATGTTATTTTAGCACACGCTGTCTTACAAAACAAAATTTATCGACACGTGATATATCTAGTTAGTTCGCCGTCGTCGGGGTTTCGTGTTTCTTGGTCCATTTCTCCAGCACCATGTTGTACGCGGCTTTCAATTCTGCTGCCTTTTCCTCGTATTTCAAGTGCTTCTCGTTTTCTTTCAATGCTCGCCATTCCGTACCGAGCAATTTTGCAATCTCGGTCACTTTCATGCCGGGGTTCTCTTCCTTTACCCCCGGGCGCCGGGCCGCAGAGAATACGAAGAAGGCGGTCGCGGGGCGCTTCGGTTTCGCATTCTTGGCACGCTTCTTGTCGTACGCCTTCTTCTTCAGATCGTACACCTTCTTCGCTTTCTTTGCCTGATCCGTGTACTTCTTCTTTTCTGTGGCGTTCATACCCTTCCATTGGACCCCGCACATCTTCGCGATATCCATGACGTTCGCGTCCGCGTGTTCTGCTTTCATTGCGGCGCGGCCGCCGCCGACATTCAACCATATCATGTATGCGGTCAGGGGACGTTTCGGAGCGTCCGGGTCTTTTTTCAGTTTTCGTTTCTTTTTCTTCATGGACGCCCCCGCGATGGGTGGATTTTGTGCGACTGTTGGCATTGCTTTTTGTTTTTCCATAACCCCTGTTTTTTTTATTCGGACTTTGAACGCATCACGCGGCAGACGAGTCGCTATTTATTTTCGCACGCCAGACAAACCAAAAGAACCATATGGGAATCAAAAAGTTGGGCCCGTTTCTCCGAAAAAGTACCCTGTGCGTTCAGCGAACGCTCGAAGAGTACGCCCAGACCACCGTCGCCATCGATGTTCCAATTTATATGTACAAATTTAGGAACGCGGGCGCCGATTCCTATTTGGAGAGTTTCAAAACCATGTACGACGAGTTGCGCGCGCACGGGATTACCCCAATTTACGTCTTCGACGGCCGCCCCCCCCCGACCAAAAATCCTGAACTCGCCCGTCGGAGGGAACTAAAACAAAAAATGAAATGCGTCGCGGACAATGTCGAGTTGCCGTTCTGCCAGCGCGTGGCCGCACGCCTGAAGTACGACGCGCTGCCCAAAAAGAAACATTACGAGGCCCTCCAGGCGTGGTTGACGGCCTCGAACACCGAATGGTCGGTGGCCCCGGCGGACGCGGAGAAGACGTGCAGCCGCATGACGATGACGGGGAAGGCGGACGTGGTGATGAGCGAAGACTTCGATTGCCTCGTCTACGGCGCGAAAAGGTTGTTGACGGGGTACACCCTCCAGCGCAACCGAAAGATGATCGAGTACGATTTGCCGTCGATCCTCGAACGCTTGTGCTGGACCCGCGAACAGTGGACCGACTTCTGCATTCTCTGTGGCTGCGATCTCTGCCCCAAAATCAGAAACATTGGGCCCGCGAAGGCGAAAATGCTGATCGCGGCCCACTCCGATATTCAAAATGTTCTTCTATTTCTGGACCGCTCGAAATTCACGGTGCCCGAGGATTTTTGCTTTCAGGCCGCGCGCGACGAATTCTTGAACGATTGAATTGGTGTCCCTAATTCTTCGCGTTCAATTTCTGTAAGATTGACCGGTCCGGCTCGAGGACGCAGCACTTCGGCCCCGGAGACAATGCCGTGACGAAGCCGGACGGAAATTCGAACGGGTGGTAGTGCTGCGAGGGGACGATCGGTTCGAAGTGATAATCTTCGATGTGCGCCAGAATGATTGCCGGGGAGGTCATCCGGTCCCGGCCGTACCGCACGTACGTTTCACTCTTCCCCTTCACGATGAAAATGGTGAGATCGAGGGCGAATGCAGTGTACGCGATCAGCCCATCGTCCGCGAATATTTTAGGGTCGACGGCCTCCTCGTACGGTAGGACGAGGCCTTGGAACCCATTGTCGTCTACCCACGCGGTATACCGCGTTCGGTCGAGGACGTCGCGGCGCAACTGGTGGCCATCCGCCGCCCGCTCCGACCACGATTTCCCGTCCGCGCAGAAGTCGTTCAGGTCCAAGTACAGTGCGATGGAATGGAAGAAGCACGAACCGTCGCCCACCGTGAACACGCGCTCGTACTCGGCGCCGAACAGTTTGTGCCGCAAGACTCTGCCCTCCATATCGTTCGTTGCAGTTTTGCCGTTTTTTTTTTTGTATTTGCAAAATAAAATATTCAGTATGGTCGCGCTCACCCGGTCACGAAAGCGTCGCGTGACGGCGGGAAAAAAGATCTTCCAGTTTTACAATCGACGAAAGAAAGCGATGGCCGGAAAAACGCTCTTCCGGTTTTTCCGTGGCGTCCATCGCATTGTGAACGACAACGACCCGATCACAATGGAGAAGTTGGAACGGCCGGTGTTCTTCCGGGTGGCCGCCGGTAAACCGGGCCGCCGAGGGCCGGTATACGGATTTTCCGCCAAGGCGCTGGTGCATTACTTCGACTCCGCGGGCGATTTCCGCTGCCCGTTCACCCGGGACGCTTTCTCGATACCCGAGATCCGACGCCTGGAGCGTATCGCGCGGATACCAGAGATCGACCTGACGTCCACGCTCGAGGCCCGCCGTCAACAGCGCGAGCGCAGACAACAGCGCGAATCGGTGCTGTCGTTTTTGGAGTCCGACGCGCTGTCGAATATAGAACTGGTGCTGGACGAACTGCAACAATTCGATCTCTCGGTGCGGCACTGCCTTCGCCGTATAATATCTGGGTACACGTTCGAGTTCATCCGCTCTCTGAACACCTTGGTGACTTTGGATGTCGAGCGTGGACTGCAGTGCGGCGAAACCGCTTGCAGGCGAGTCGACGCCGCCGTGCGAGACGAAGCCGACGGTCGGGTGGTATACCGGAGCAACCCTCCGTGCACCGCGTTCGCGGTACTCATCCAGAACGTCGTCGAATTGGTGCGCGAGAAGCGCGGTCCGATTTCCGGAAGCACCCTGGATTTTAGAATGTGAAGGTCTCGTCTACGCGTTCCTCGACGTATGGGATCTGGGGGTGCTTTCCTACGTGCTTGGTCACGCCGCCGTCGCACCCTACGTGCAGGTGGGACGGCTCTTTCGGATCGACTACAACGACGTCCGTATGGACGTTGCCGCGTACAACCACATCGAATACGCGATGACGCACGTGGCGAGGCATTTGCACGGCGCGACGCTGGCGGAGTGCGCCGCATATTTGGCGTCGCGGCAGATTTATTCGGTCCGGCGGAAATGGACATTTCTGGCGTCCGAGGACTGCGCGGCGGTGTACGACCCCTATTTTTACGAAGAAGGGTCGGAGGAAGATGTGGAGATCGATGATTACTAGCGACAAAGTGGTAAAAGCAAATATAAAAAGTATTTTTTATTGCGAGTTGTTGTAATAGGTTTCGAAGGCGTCCAAATCTGCCCTCCACATCATCAGGGGGGTTTTCGCCCGCGTCGTCTCCAGTTCCCCCCTCCTCGTCGCCGTCTGCGCTTCCAACTCTCGTATTTTCGCCTCGAACAGGTTGTCGTTGGGCAACTTGCGCAACGGTTTGAAGTCGTCCTCGGAATGAAACCCCCCCGTCTGCATCCACGCCTTCACCTTTTCTGTGCTTCCCGACCCGGCCCGAATGGCTTCGTTCACCCATCCCTGTATGTAGTACGCTTTCTCGGTTTTTTGACGAATGTCTTCTTCCAGGACGCCAATTTCGTGGAGTCGCCGTTTCGTGTAAATGTCGGTTGCCACCTTTGAATGCGCGTGGACGATGGCGTGGACGTCGTACTGGTTGAGGACGACCTCGTCGTTCACCGACTCGAACGCGTTCATGTGCGTGGTGTACCACGTGGTGCTCATGCGAAGTTTTTTCATCAACTCTTCCCTGCTTTCCGGGAACGTACCCGTCACTTCCAAATGGACCGTCTTCTCGGTTCCTTCGGTTTCCACGCCCGTCACGAATTCGCACTTGTCTCGAAGCCACCCGATGTACGTGTCCAGGTACTTGCCCGGGTACAGTTCGGTGATGACCACACGGCCATCGTCCTTCTTCTCCATCACCCCGGAGACCTTGTATCCCACCAACTCGTCCTGATTTCGCACGGGTTCGACCGTACCTTTGAAATCTTTGACCCACGGGTGAATCGTGTCCATGGCCGTTCCTTCCATGCACTGTCGAGTGATCCGAACGATGTCCGTGGGGTTGTAACTCCACACGTCCGACGTGACCCCGGTACCGATACCGTGGTTCCCGTTTACCAGCAGGAATGCGATCACCCCCACGTAGCATTCTGGTTCAATGGTGCGGTCACCGTCCGTCAAATGAGTAAGCACGATGTCGTTTTTGGGAGGAAATACTTTCTCCCCAATTTCAGTGGGAAACGTATAAATGTACCTCGGGCTGCCCGCGTCGTTGGACGCTAGGCGCGTGCCAAACATCCCCTGGTCTTTCAATAATGGAATGTTGTTGTTGTGCGGCTGTGCCATCTTGATCATGCAATCGCTGAGCGACGCCTCCGCGTGCTCGTAGCAGGTGTGCTCGCTGGTGTAGGCGGCCGCCTGGCTCACGCGGATGCCCGGGTACCGGGCCTTCTTCTTCCGCAGGGCGTAGAAAATCTTCCGCTGGCTGACCTTGAACCCGTCCACTACGTGGGGGAGGCTCCGGCCGTTGTCCTCGTCCCAGAAGGCGTGTAGTTCTTTCTTGACGAAGTTGGGGTACGTGGTCACGATGTCCACGTGGGGTTCGGTATGGGTGTGCACCATTTTCCTCCTCTCTTCCTTGTACGGTTTTTCATCGGAAAACCCAATATTGATCCACCGGTCCACCTCCTCCACGGGCCCATCGTGGTCAAAGGGGACAATGTGCTCGTCCTTCTGGCGAAAATACTCCTTCGCCTCCTCCGCCGACGACGTGGCCAGCCCCTTGTAATACTTGGTGCTTGTTGGCCGGATTGGCGCGCCTTCCCCCCGCCGCCACACGTCGTACTGACCCCGCGTGAAGAAGAGTCTCTTCTGGTCCCCCCACTTCACCACGACCAACGGCGTGTGGAACACGCACACGAAGTCTTTCCACCGCAACGTCTCGGGCCAAAAACGATGGAGAAAGTTGATGATGAGGCCCTTTATGTGGGACCCATCGACGTCCTGGTCCGTGACAATCACAACCCGCCCGTACCTCAACTTCTCCCTCACTGCGCGAACGTCGGGCTGCAGCCCCACAATCTTCATGAAATTCTGGATCTCGGTGTTTTGCAGGACTTTGGTGGCCGAAAATTTACGGGCATTGATTGGCTTCCCTTTCAGCGGAAACACCCCGTTGAACTTCCGGCCGTTGGGGAGCGCGGCGAACCCGGTGATGACGAAGGATTTGGCGCTGTCCCCCTCCGTTAGGTAAATGCTGCACTGGATAGACTCTTTCTTGCTGCCGGCCTTTTTCGCCCCTTCGTATTTGGGAACGTTCAGGGCCATCCCCTGGATGGCGCCAATCAGACGCTTGTTTCGGGAAGCCGATTTGACATCGGCAATTTCTTTCACGACCGGGTAAATATTCCTGACGGCCCGGTCCAAATCATTCTTCGCCCACACCGGCGTTGACCCAAACTCCTTCGACGTGCAAAATTGTTTCGTCTGTGTCCGAAATTCTGGATTCACCACTTGGGCGTTCACGATGAGTTGCACGCGGGTCTTGATGTCCGCCTTTCGAAGGTCCACCTTCGTGCGGGACTTCACCGTCTTCCGCAGTTGCGCAATAAAGTCTTTCTCGACCGCCTCGACAAAGGGCCCCCCTTCGTCGGACCGAACCCCGTTCACGAAACTGGGAATGAGCGGGTACTCCTTGTCCGAGATGGCGAGGACGACGCACTCCCAGCGCTCCCCCAACTTCACGTAGGTCATGTTCGTCCCGCCCAGCAATGCCCCGTACGCGTATAAATTGGGGTACGACTTGGAAACGTTGGGTACGTAATTTTTCAAGGAGATTTTGACTTCGTTGAAGTGCACGGTGAGGGACGTGATGGCCGCGATGTCGCAGGCCCGGCGGCAGAGAACCTGCCGTATTAGGGAGGACGGCTTCACCTTGAAACGCTCGTAGTCCAACTTGAACGTGACCCGTGTGTACCCTGTCTTCCGCCCCGGGGACGTAATGTTGGGCTCCCCCACCGATTTCATGTTGTTTTTCCACGCCTGCTGGAACAGTTGCGACTTCCCGGTCTCGGGGTGCACCCACATCGTTTCCAGCGCAAACTCCTTGGACCAAATGTTCGCCAGCGCGGCGCCAAACCCGTTCCGCCCGCCCACCAAACGTTTTTTCGAATCGTCGTAATTTTCAGACGTGAGCAAGTGCCCGACGCACAGGGTGGGTGCCCACTCGCCGTTCTTCTGCTCGATGGGAATACCGTTCCCGTCGTTGTACACCACCACGGTCCCATCTTCCATGACATCAATCTTGAGGTTGCGCACGGGAAATTGGCCGCCAGCCGAACGCTGGTGGTGGTCCACCGCGTTCACGATGATTTCGTCGAAGACAGCATACAAAGCGGGCACGGTCTGTTCCTCTTTCGCTCGAATCTCGATCTTTCCGCCCACCTGTACACCTAAAAAATGCTGCTGCTTCGTGGGTTTGGTAGAACCGATGTACATCTCGGCGCGCTCGAGAACGTGTTCTTCGTGCTTCATTTTTCGTCCGTTCCAGGAGCCGTCGTCATCTTTTGCGCGTTTCAGCATAGTTTCTGTTGTTGTACCTTCGACATCCAAAACGCGTCGTCGTTTTGTTGTTGTTGACTCTTTTATTGGAGACGTGGAAAAATATTCCAACAAACTCATGGTGAAACAACAAAAAGTTTGAGGAAAACGTGTTCTTTGTTTATTGGTGTCTACGTGGGTCTTGCGAATGTATTGTGGTAGACATGTCACAAATGCACGTACGCGTTTGGTTGTGTGCGTGATGGACGTCGTGAAGTGTTATTGTATAATTAAATGAATTTTCCCGCGCATTCTTCGGAACATTTCCTCTATCCAGTGATGTACTCTAACGAGAAATATATGTACAGGGCTATCTATTTACGAAATAATAAATAATATAGTCCAAAGTTCAAATTTAACCTGCACCTTCTCCTACCAAAACACTAGATTTTGTTCCTAAAAGCAAAAAAAACCCGAAATAGGCACACTCGTCTCCACTACAAACACAAAACAACTCATGATGTGTGTTGTTGTTAGTTTTATCTTGTGACGAAGGATCAGATCATTTGGGTTGATTGGTTCCCAAAACCATTATTATTATTGTTAGTAATTGTTCGCAAGCGTACGCGTCGAATTGGTGAACAATGAAAAAAATTGGCGACTTCCTTTTCCACTCACACTTGGGTCCCTTCCTTTCAGCAATCAATCTTTGATATGTGAAAATGAAAATGGACGGCGTTTCTAAAAAAGCGACGGTGACCTGGGTCCAGACCAACAACAAGTGGCCCCAGTCGGCGAAAATATGTCAGAGTATTTACGTAATAAAAACAGATAAAACTAACTAACAACACACATTATGACATTAGGATACCAACAGCAATGCTTGCACTATGATAAAAAAAAGCCATACAGGGCTACCCCAAGAACACGATCGATCGGGCCCCGGTTATGACCACCACCACCGGACGTCAAGGTGTTAGCAGTGTAAAAGGTCCCCCATAAAAGGTGAACAGTATTGCTCTCAACATAAAAAGAAGTGTGAAAATGTCTAAAAAAAGTATTTGTTATTTTATTAATTAAAACCGGAGTGTGTGTACAACTCACTATAATTTTCATTTTTCATTTTTTTTGAAAATTCGTCTTGACACTTTTCGCCTGAGTACCCAACACTGAGTTTTGCGTGGCGCTCGCATCCGAACCACCAATCTTTTCTTACACAATCGTTCTCATAACTTAATTTATTGCAATAAAGACTATTGCCGTTTACATCTGCTCTGAGTAGAAGGCTTCCCCACACGTCCGGGGTACATGTTGCGTTTTCGACGTCTGTCACCTTGTTGAGACGATCTACGACGTTTTGACATAATTGATGTTTTGTTCTCCCCATACTTGTTTTATCTGGTGTGTGTTGTTAGTTAGTTTTATCTTTGGCCAGGAAAAAAAATTGTCGGTTGACGACGACCCACCACCGGACGTCAAGGTGTCCTCCGGAACGATAACTTACTTCTTCGCGCAACATTCTTTCTTCCACCAGGCCTGGACGATGCAGGCGGCCATTGGTTTGCTGAGCCAACGTCGCCCGCGGCGCCTGGTGCTGAAGTCAGAGGGTATTCTACTGGGGCCGTGCTTCGCTTGCCCCCGTCGCGTGATCCACGTCTCGCACGCGCGAAATTTTTCTCGGATGAACATCATGTTCTCTTTCTGGTCGGGCGTGTAAACGTAGACGTGGCCGTCCGGGACCCACTTCCTGGACTCGTCCACCAGCGCGCTGCTGAACTCTTGCGTCGTCCCGTTGGGCATGCGCACCCGGTAGAACTTCGAGTTGGCGTCGAAGTGGAGGATTTCCGCAAGGGTGTAGGCACAGACCTTCTCCTGATAGGCCAACCCTTGGGCCAAGACTTTCAAGATAGTCTCCCCCTCCGGAGACACACCGCCGATGTCCGCACCGCGGCACACCAAGAAACGCAGCATGTTTACGCTTCCCTGGAACGCCGCCCGGTGCAAAGGGGTGTAGCCTTGTTTTCCGTACGGCGCGTTCACGACGAGGTGCAGGAAGTTGTCGTCCTCCACGGCGTCGAGCAATTTCTCCGCCTGCTTCAACTGATCGTTCCCGGTCGCCTGGTGCACGGAGAAGACCAAGAGGGACCCCAGATGCTTCGGCTTCTCTCGCAACGCTTTGCGAATGCGCCCCCACGCTTTGCGGGCCACGTCGTCGTCCGGGGACTGCAGGAATTCGCACACGGTCTTCTTGTGAAACTTTGGGAGGTACACGCTCAAGTCTATGTGCGCGGGTCGCACACCCCGCTTCCACATCCTGAGATGATTAATTGTTCTTCTACTTCTTGGTGTAGAAAAAAATCGAACAAGGTCAACGCGGCGGGGGGAACGTCATGCGTTTCCGAGGGGTACCGGGAACGTGGGGTTTGTGCCGGCAAACATAGTAGTAACAGCCGGCGAGAGAAAGTGCGAGGACGACAAGGCCCAGCATTATTATTTTCTGTCGTGTCAGGAAAAAATATGTCCGCCACGACCACGATGAAGGTCTTGCTCGTCGGAGACGTAGGCACCGGCAAAACGTCCATCGTCGAGCGCCTTTGTCGTGACCGAGTACCGGAATACGTGTCGTCCACCATCGGCTTCGATTTCCGCACCACGGAGTACGATGGCATGACCTACAACTTCTGGGACGCCGCCGGGATGGAACGCTTTCGTTGTATACTACCCATGTATTTCCGTGGTGTAAGCATGACGTGGATCGTCGTGGACTCGTCGAGTGCCGACGCGGCTTGCCAGGCTCGATATTGGGCCTTGGAATGCCGGAAGCACACCGACCGACCGCTGGTGCTGGTCGTCAACAAGTCCGATTTGCCTGCGGCAGGCCACGATTGGACGGCGATCGCGGCCGAATTGGGGATTCCGTACGTACGCGCGAGCGTCAAGTCAAACAGCCAACTGGAGTGGTTTGCGAAATTGATTCCGTTCCTGAAGAACACCCCGTCACCACCACCAATAATACCCCATATATGTTTGGGTATCCGCAAGACGAACGATGGACCGTCCTCCTGTTGTTCGTAAGGGCCAAATAATAAAAAAAAAACAACAACTTCAACTGGGGGCAGCCAGTCAGTCGCGCGAAAATAGGTCAGAACCCTTTCTCCAAATCAACTCAAGCACTTTTTCAACAGAAACAATCGCGCCTTTTGCGTCGCATTGTGATAGGAGTATAATTGTTTTTTATTTGTCAGAAAATAATTCGTTGGTCCTTGGACCACCGCGTTTCGCCCGAGAGCGCCGAGAAATCCTCCGGTAGAAAGTACTCCTTGCCCGGAAACATGCCGAGGTCCTGGTAGAATCGGCCGAGCATGTTAGCGCAACTCGCGCCGCTCGGCGTGGTGGGCGTGGGAAGGCGGGGAAACAGCGCGTTCTGGAACCTATTGTGGAGGACGTGCTGCCAAGTGGAAAAATCGTACGTGAACCCGGCGTTCGCCCGGACGTGCTCGAGGGCGGTGTCCTCATCGACCGGGGACAGCAACCGACGATAGTACACGGCCCCGGTCGCGTTCAAATCCGCGGAGACGGCGGTCAAGGTCGCGCGGCGGCCGCGGCCGGTGATCTCCCACAGGAAGGTCTCGCCCTCGAACCGCACGATCATGCCGACGTGCGAATACGGCGAGTTTAGAAAAAAGGACAGCGCTAGGTTGCTCTGGAACAGAAGGACGTCCCCGGTCCGGAAGTCGATGGACGCGAAAGGCACGTCGGCGAAGGGCTCCAGCCGCTCTTTCACGTTCAACACGCGGTGCCCGACGTACCCGCAGCCCAGCAGCACGCACAGGAGCGTCAGCCACTCGGACGAAAACGACTCGTTCACCCGGGACATTTTTTATTCTCGCTTTGATTTAAAAAAAATGCAGAGTGTATTTTTAAACGTGGCCGGCGCGCGCGAACGCGGGGTGCATGCTTACTTCGATGCAACGAACCGATCGTGGTACTTCGACTTGCCAGGCAACGGGCGGGCCACCGAGGACGAGGCGTTGCAGTACATGCAGGGTTTTAAGCGGTACGGGCTCCGAGACGACGCGCGCGCCACACTCATGACGCACGCCGTCGTCTTTGGCGACGCCGTCCTGATGCCATGGGACGCTTTCAAAGACGAGTTAGTGAAGAATTTGGACGACCTGGCCTGGCTCGACCCCCCGCCCGGGGTGGTTTGCTCCGTGTGCTACGAAGAATTCATGGAGACGGCCTCGCTCCGTCAAATGCGCCAGCGAAGCGACACCCTCTTGGTGGCCAGCCCCTGCGGCCGCGAGGAGCATGCCGTCTGCGCATCGTGCTTGAAGCGCGTCGTCCTCAACTTCTACTCCCACCCGGTCACGCCGACGAAACGTACGCTGGGGTGTTTGCACGACGACTGTGGCGGCGGCGCGTACGACCTGGACGACTTCCACTGGCTGCTCACCGACGACGAATTCTCTCAACTCCTGGAGCATTTGCGAAAAGTGTACACCCCGGAGTTTCTCTCCGTCCAATGCGCCGGGTGCCCGGCGGTGCTCCAGGTCGAGAACACGCCCTCGCGCGCCAACCGCCCCGTCGCGCTGGGGTGTACCTCTTGTAGTGTGGTCACGTGCTGGCAGTGCATGAGCGCGAGGGACTACTGCATGTGTGCGCACGGCGGCTACGGCGGCGCCTTCAACCGATTCTACCGACCCTCGCCCGGGAACAAATGCGCGCTCCTACGGAATTACGAGTTGACCCACACCGGTTGCCTTTCGTACCTGGAGCGCATCCTCCTCGACCAGCCCCGGCAGACATTGAACATGGAGTGCCCGTGCTGCCACGCGTTGGTGCAGAAGAGCACCGAGTGCAACGAGATGAGCCACTGCGGCCGGAAGTGGTGCTACTTGTGCGGCGAGATGTGCCTTCAAAACGAGACCTTCATGTGCGACCACTTTGGGGATTTCGATTGTCCGCGGTACGAGGAGGTGCTCTTCTGGAAGGCCGGGATGGGGTGCGACATGTACGAATGCATGGAAGGGGGCTGCTACGACGACGCGTACGACTGCACCGTGGACTCACATGCGAGAGGGCGCGCACAGAAGAATGTACGGCACCGGCAGCGGTGGTTCGACGCGACCCTCACGTCGACCCCCTTTCGCCTGCGAAATGGGCTGCTGTCCGCGCTCAAAGAGAAGTATCTGCACCATCCACTTCTATAGATAATAGATTATATAGCAATGCATTCACGGGCACCCATGTTTCCCCCGTCCACGCTTCGAATATATGTTCTTGTTCTGTAACGTCATACGAGTACAATAGATAGTCTTTAAAAGTATACCTACCACCGCGCGCGGATATAATAAACGCTTTCATCACTGCCGCTTCCTTTCCTTCCCTGTCCACCCTGTATACTTCCTTGGAGTCGAACGCAACAATATGGTGCATATTCGATTTCTTCAACATCAACGTTTTGACGTCATGGCGATAGGTTCGTCGTTTTACCCCGCCTCGCAATAATGTGCTGCAGTTCTTCTTGTGAATACCGCAGAAGTCCAAGCCTCGTTGCTTCGAAAACGAACACCGACTCCCATCTTTCTTCAGACACATGCATTGGGTGTCGACGGCCGTCTTCTTTTTCTTCGGCACTTTTTTCTGTTTTGGCTTTGGCAGTATCTCGTCTAAGAGTGCTTTTCGTTCATCTTTCGGGATCACCCGTTTCAGCAACATGCGCATGTACTTCTCTGCCAAATCGTCATGTTCCTCACCACCCCCGCCAAAGCGGACGGGGATGGGCAAATATTTGAATGGATTGCCGAGGCTCAATGTGTTCTTTAGATCATTGACCGAGTCTCGCACCACGTCGACGAACGTGTCGTGTTCGCATGCAGTGCCCGCAGGATTAGCGTGCTGCATCGTAGGGCACGTCAGGGGCGGCGGCGGGGATGCCTCTGGGCCGGGAGTCGGTCCCATCGTCATGTAGTAGTACGCCAGCGCGGCCAACGCCAGCGCGGCCGTCCCATACACACACACCGACCGCCACCTCATGTAGGTGGATGCTTGCTGTGCCATGGTCTTGCGGTACCTTTGTGTCTTGCCCTTATCTCTTGAGTCCTGGACGTAGTCACGAATGATTTCTTTGTCCATGGCCTTGCGGCAACACTCGCGAAAGGTTTTAAGGGTGTCTTCGTACCGACACCCGTTACGCGCCTTGTGTACCACTTCTGTCGCGAGCAACGTCGCGCTTTCTTCCAACCCGTACTCGTCGTACTGCTGCCACGGCCAGTCCCATCCGCCGCGCAATTGCGAGTTGTAGATTCTTCGAAGAGGCATGAGTTTGGCCCCGCCACCTTCCAGTGTGAGAATGTCGCTTCGTCGTAGTAACATTTGTAACTTTTTTGTCTAACGACAACATTTTTTTTTAATTGGATGAGTCGCCGTCCTCCGACTTCTCCTCTTCCGAAGATGATGATGAGTCGCCTGACTCTTCCGATGATGACTCGTCTTCCGAAGACGATGATGACTCGCCCTCTTCCAGGAGGAGAATCGGAAGATCTGCGTTTTCTACTTGTGCGACAAAGAAAGTGCAGGTTTTATGCTTTCCACACACCCATCGATCATCGTTTATTTTACGGTTGGCTGCATTTGTGCATCGTTGATTTTTAGATGGACCGCTTTGAAGAATACATTCACATATTTGACCTGGTGGCAGATTTTCTTCGGGGACTATAGGGCCTAGTCGGCCTTGTTGACCTCTTCGTCTTGCGAGATCTGCGTCTCGGGCTTCGTTCTTGATCGACGCTGGGACAGGTCTGCCTGTGGTAATAGAATTCATGATTCCCCGAACAGTATTCAATATGGAGGCAATATATGACCAGCCAAAGCCACCCAGAACCAATAAGACCACCCCCTGCAGCCATGATGCCTCCTTCATCGCGTCTGTTATACCCTGTACTGCCATTGTCACCAAATTTGAACTCACTTCAACATAATTTACCAATGCTGCTGTAACTGCCCTGTTGATACTCACCCTATGACGACGATCTCGATTTGTTTTGTAATTCTGTACATGATACCCCTGCACGACATTGCGTATACATAAATATCCTATTTCTAGCACAGAAACGTAAAAGGTTCCATACAATTCGATTCTTTTTGGTAGTGATTCTAATTCCAAGATCTTCTTCGTGACACCAAACCTTAACAAACCTTTGGTCACCGCCGCTATGGCAAGGGCCCCTGGGTGTGTTATGCCTACAAACCACAAGGTACCCGCGGCAGTCATTGCACCGGCTAATGCAGCATCAGCAGCGGCATATTGTTGACCTGTTCGTACTAACGCTGATGTAGAGCCTGGCAATAAAGGTAACCCATCAAACCGACGAAAACCCTTGGCTATGCGAACCGTTGCTGTGGTGTCATGTTTGTTTTCAAATCGTTTAAAAACATCCCACCAAGGATACTTCATAGTGGTCGGCGGCCCTATCGAATAAGCAACTAATGTGGAGACACAGAGAGCCACTGCGCACCACATGTATGTTGTAAACCCGGTCTTCCGGTCTATTTCGGGTTCATTTATAGACATACAGAATGCATTTCCGTCGTTTGTCATCAGTTTCCCGTCTTCGTTTTTGTACTGCTTCTTTTTCAGATTCTGACTCCAACGAGAAGCAACGTATTGACAATCGTCATTGTCCTCACATTCCTCCTTCTTCAAGCCTTCGCAATTTTCCCCACCGCCCCGCAATCCACCAATTTGTTGGAATAATTCATCAAAGACAGTGGACTTTTTCTTTGAGCCTCCAGTGAGGGGAGGAATCAATGCTTCTAGAATTCGGTCTCGGTTTGATTCTGTAAATGCGACGATCGATTCTATCTTTTCGTTCGGCATGGTCAAGAACTTTAGTGCGTCCTTATTCGCTGACAGTTCTGCCATGGCGCCTGGTACATGTTTGACGTCGCCAAGCATAACAATGCCCGATAACTTGAACATGACAGCCAGGGCTTGTGCCGCAGCGTTCAACTGTGTTTGTGGGAGATTGACCTGGCTTGACATTTGTCGAAGAATGTAAAAGACCACGCCCATTTGTACATTAAATTGCACAATTGTCATGATGTGCGAGTACGTCCAACTCGGTGTCTTCGTTTCTGGAAAGACAAAGGAAGAAAAATTTGAATGATTGTGTTGAAAGTACTTATACTGCGCTCGCTCCAGGACGGCTTCCTGTCCCACATCTTTCTCCTTTTTGTGCAAATCGGCTTTCCATGCCTTGGCTGCTTCTTTCGAGTTGACCATGATGATGTTCCAGTTTTACTTTATTCTTGAGAAAAAAAAAAGTCAAGGACATTGATTCGGAGCACGTTTTGAAGACACGAATTGAGCCGGAATCAATGATCCCCCTACAATTGGCACGGGAAGAATTGTTTAGTCCGTCGGTCGGCGATTAGGAGGCGGGGGTGGAAGATCCTGAATCAACAGTGCCAGATCGTCGTCGTATCGTGCATAATAGCATCGCTCCGGCATATTAGCGAACGATCGGGTGTTCCACCAATCGAGGACGCGCGGAAAGACGGTATGGCTTTTATCCAGACGGTCGAGTCCGATCTCCCGGCAAAGCCGGCGTGCAAATTGGGCGGACACGAACACGTCGTTTTCTTCGGCCATCCGCAATGCCTCCTTCATGGTTCCGATCGAGTTGTGCCGCGCGCCGAGCACATACAATGACTCTATCGCGGCCCGGACGGTCGTGTCGGTTGCGTTAAATTCTGCGTCGACCCAGTCGCTCAGTCTGTGCTGGAACGCCGACGTTGTCCATGGGGGCGGACCCCCGCGTCGATGACAGCCGCTGCACTTATTCGCAAACGTAGGCGCGGAGAAGAATTTCTCACACTGCCCACACACACGTGTGTCTCTTCCGGAACGCAAGCGCATATATAATTATCGACGTCCGAATACTTCCCTGTGCAGCAACTGAGTGGTTGTTCGATGCCGCGAGAAGAACTGAACAAAGGAATCGCAGCAAGAAAAACACAGCGTCAGGACAATATTGTTCTCCCGAGGCAAAAGCACGCGGTTGAAACGAACGACGTCGGCGGAGCAGACTGCACACGACTCGATCACTTCGTCGTAGCACTGCATTATTATTTTTTTACCCACAAAAAAAATATGTTTTTTTTAAACTTACCTTATACGAAGAGGGGGATTGGTACGAAAAGAATGAAGGATGTAATAATTCATAATAACGTACGCCGCTCCGTAGTGAAGGAGGTCGGTCGCCCCCAGCCCGTAACTACTCGTCACCCCGACCAGCATGAGCGCTACGTACACGGCGCCACACATTACCGTCGTGCGGAACGAAGAATCATCGACTGTTGTTGCGCCCCCCAGCAAGATTAGCAGGACGCCCGGGATCAGGATGTGGAGCAGCGCGGAAAGGTCGATGCGGGACTGGTCAACTTGGCAATATTTCATGAGCGCGTGCGCGTGCGACTGCGTCATATGATAGCCGAGGACCGCGATGGTGAGCAGCATTGACGTCGCGGCGCGGGGGTCAAAGCCACCGAAGAGGGCGGCCGCGCCGGCCAGTTTCGTCAGTGTGGACAACGAGAGTAGGCAGCGGAATTGCATTCCTATTTTTACTTGATAACCCGTAAAAAAAAATTCCTTTTTCTTGTGTCTTTGGGATAAGACGACACATTATGGATGATATGACCCTGCTAATTTGGGTGTCCGTCCGTCCGAGTGTAATGCTGTCCTGTATATTGTGGACCAGAATAGACTAGCATATATGATCCCCCGGGTTTGGACGCATGCTTGTTTTTTTTTATGGCGGCTTTTAAAAAGAATGGACGAGGAGCAGAAGGTGGCGCGGCGAAAATTTGTCGGCTATCTGGCGGAAAACATTACGTATTTAAAACGACGCAATTCTATACTCGCGTTGAAAAACAGTTACATCAAGTACAAGCACGATAACGTGAACATCGCCACGATCGTCGTCTCCACTGCCCTGACATGCTTCGAAACAATCAAGAATCAGTTGGGTATGGCCACCTCGACCGACACGTTCGTGCGGCAGAGCGCGGCGCTCCTGCCAATTCTCATGACCTCGTATATCGCCATTTCCATGTCCATCCTCAAGTTCTGTCGCTTCACGGAGATGATGGAGGAGAACACACGTACGAGCGAGAAGGTTATCTTCACCGTCTGCAGGCTGCGACGGGTCGTGGAGGACGCCCACATGACGTCCACGCTCGACGAACTCGACGATGTGCGCGAGTCGTACAGCAAGGAACCCTTCGATCTGTACATCGATGCCAGGGAGGGGTTGGACCGAACGCTTCGATTCCAAGACGTGGTTTTTTACGGCAAGAAATTGGATAACTGGACGGATGACATCGACAACGACATTGGATGGTGGGAGCGCGTGTTCTGCCAGTGCAGGCGGCGGCGGACGGCAGCGCCCGAGCACGACCGGTCCATCGAAATCGGACAAGATAACGATTCCGTCGGGAGCAAAGAGGAGTTGATGCCCCCGTCCTCCCGCGACAGCAGCCCCGTCGCGTAGGCATGCATTTTTCAGGTTTACGCGAACATATAAAACTGTTTTCTTCAGAATAAACAATAGAATATAAGACAAATTATTTTGTTGTCCTAAAAAAAAAAAACAAAACAAATATGACGCTACAATCACAATGTGAAAACAAAACCAAAGCCTATTATATGAAGACAGACACACCTTTTGACGTAACAAAACCCAAAATAGGCACACTCGTCTCCACTCGAGACACCTACAACACAAAGGCGTGGGGTGGAGGGGTTTGTTGGGGTTGCCCGGAGTTGCGCAATAAAGAGTATGATAAACATCCAAATTATCTGTACCTTGGATACGTCAAAGGTGAATTTTTTAAGGAAATAGACAATAACCTATTAACCAATCCACGTCCAAAGGGTAGTAGTGACGTCGCGAAGAATAGGTGCAGAGTGACAAAACAAAATTTAAGTATAATATCAACACGCAAGCAGAACGGGAATAAGTCTTTATGGGCCCCCAACCATATTGGAGGGAATCAAAGGAATATTATACATTGCGTGTTCAGACCGGTGCAGCACTCGTGCAAGCCAGGCCATACAACGAAAGCAAATTGGTGGAAGGGGCGCTTTTGGGATACATGCAGTTCTTATAATTATTCATATTGGTGGCTTAGAAACTCGCCCGGTGGCCCGGACGAGGCGGAGCAATGTCAAAAAATGTTGAGAGACGGCACGGGTTTTGGAATGCCAACCTCTTGGTCATGAAGACTTTCCGTAAGGTCACAACTACAGTAGCGTATAATTAATAATCGAAATTTAAGTATTCTTATTCCCTTATTCAATTCTACATGTTTTCCCAGCATTCCAGGGAGTATTGCTTACCGTCGTCCAAGGTCACGACACTGAAGCAGTCCGTCACAATATACACGAGCGTGGTCGTCCACAGGGCCAGCACAACGATCGTACCGACGCATTGTGACGCGCGGAAGACATTGATGACGACGCCGTCGGGTCCGTTGCTGCTCTCGGTATACACGGCGCCACACAGGCAGCAGCATAGGATAGCGTAGACAATAAACACGCTCGCGCCCAGCCAGACCCATTCAAGAACAAAGGCGCCGACCTGGAGCCAGCCGAAAATGACTTGGAGCCAGAACGCCAACATCTTTGAGACACGCGGCCGGGTACAGGGCGCGTTGTCGATCGAGAGCGTGCCCCACTTTTCATCGCACACGCACTTCGCCGTCTCGAGGCACGACGCGTGCACCCCGCAAACCACCGTCTCGTTCCCTGCCGCGCACGGAAACTGCCGCGTCGCCGTGGCCACACATACACACGCAAGGAGAACGAGTACTTTCAGCATCGTTCTTGGATCTTTTAATAAACACACTTTGAAGTTTCTCGTCCTGTTGTCTTGTCCGAGAAAGGCACAAGGTGCCAGGCTTTTTTTTTGCGGCATCATTCGCTTAAAAGAAATATTAATATTATAATTTTAGTAGAAGCATCGTATGGGTATACCGGCGAAATAATGCACGGGAATGAAAAAAAATAAAGTAAGTGGTAAGTAGTTACGTGTTCCTTGCCCATTGTTTTTTCCATCGATGGTTTCAGTTCGTTACCACCCTCGAGTCAACTTTATCGGGTCAAAATTTGTGGGAGCCCGCCTTGGTACAGGAGACACGACCACAAAAAGCACGTATACCGCAAATAGTTGGAGAAAGATGAGGGGGGTGTACATGGCAACCCCCGTTAATATAAAGGGGATCACTGTATGTATGTATGTCACCATAGTTTGAGCCAAAACAACAAATGAAGTTTCTCGTCGGGGGGTGCGTCTGTCTCTTGTCTTAAGAAGGCAAAAGGTGGCCAGGCTTTTTTTTGCGGGGCATTCGAGCAAGTAACACGAGCAAGTAACAGAGAAAAAATATTATAATTTTATTATGATCATACCACTCACGCTGTGTCCATGCATTACCGGCGAAATAATGCGCGGGAAAAATCATCTGTTTTTGAACACGCGCACCCACGCACACCCCATCCGCAACACACACCCATCCGCAACAACACACACCGCATACCGCGTTCCCGAAGCGAAGGTGTGTTATGTGGTCAATCAATCTCAACATCGTCCGTGCTCTCAGAAACAACCCCAACAAAAACATCATGAGCGATACGTGGACGTCGGCGCACGCTGCCGAGATGTACGCCACGTTTCCCGCATTGGTTGACGGCAGGGTATGGAACAAACAACGTCAATTTTTCGGGAAATTCAAAAACTTGTATCAGTGTGCTTACCACGACGCCGCGAATTGTCGAATGCCGCGATTGGTCCAGTTTGGGAAGGAGCCGAACGAGGAATACATTGTTGACCGGGACGTTCTCCATAAAAACAAGCGTGTGTATTTCTCCGGGAAAATTTCGGACGACGAAAATGTCGGGGTGATACGGTTACGAAATAACAAATCGTACATGTGTAAATACTGCGTTGCACGCATTACCGAATTCATTCGACAAGACCCAAGTGATGTATACCGCCTCGCGGCCTCACGGCTCAGACACCACTCCGACGTGCAGCCCAGTCTGCAGTGTGAAATCGACCGCGCAGTACAAGGGGCGCCGACGCACCCAGGTGCCTATCCGTTGTTCGACACGATGTTGACTTGGACGGAGGATCATCTGGATAAATTTCAAAATACCAATGCGTACACTCATGAATTCGACATTAGCCCGCCGATGCCGCGAGTCGTCAACATCTCCGACGCCGCGGAGGACGACGCCGCGGAGGACGACGCCGCGGAGGACTGCATGCACATGTTCGCCACCGCCTATTCCGCGTTTTTTCAAAACGCCGTCGCTTGCCCGGCGAAAAACATGGAACCGCCCCGTATCAGCGATTTAGCCCATTATTACTTGAACGGTTTACCGCAGGAGAATTACGTGACGCTGTCTATTTTCTTGAAACTGGCCGAATGGTTTGATGACGGCAAATCGACCCAAGCAGAACAATTGGTGCTGGTGAATGATATGCTCGCGGCGAAGAACGCGAACCCTACCCAAGGGCGTATCTCAGTGGACTTGTTGGACGACGCCGCTTATATCGGAATGGACGTCGACTTCGCGCAATTCATGGAAGATAAATGGGTCGGAGAGACGTCCGCCGAAAATTGAAGTAGTCGATCTCAAGACCGCGTTACGATTCGTGGGGAGGCGTGTGATCTTCCTTGTTGTCGGCCGTGATAGATCGTAAATATGACGTCGTTTTTTTTAATCTTACACCTAACAAATAATAATAAAATACATGTTCAAGGACACATATGAAGTACGAAAACGGCGAAGTGAGGCGGCGCGGATCATAAAAAAATACCCGGAACGCATCCCTTGCATCGTCGAGAAGAGCCGTACGGAGAAGGCCTTGGAGTCCATCGACAGGAACAAGTTCCTCGTGCCGGGGTCACTGTGTTTTGCCGAGTTTTTGGTCGTGATCCGCAAGCGCTTGAAACTGTCGTCGGACCGTGCGCTGTACGTCTTTGTAGGGAACGAGACGTTAGTTCCGGCAAGCAAACTGATGTCGTCGGTATACGAAGAGTTGAAGGATCCGGACGACGGGTTCTTGTACTGTACGTATGCAAGTGAGAGCACCTTTGGGTCAGAACAGCATCACGTTCAATGAAAAAAGGATTGAATATTTTTTTGCTTCTTCTTCTTCTGGGGCGGCGCGATGGGCCCGCACTTCTTCTCCGTGGTCATCCCTGGCACGCCGCCGGCGCCAAAGAAGGCAGTGATTCGCTGGTTCCCTTCTTGCTTTCGCTTTTCCTCCGCAATGGCTTGTTGGAAGAGGGTCCGCACCCGCGGAGAAAAGAATTCGGTCAGTTGACCGATCGCGTTCAGCAGTTGGTTTTGGATGTAGTACACCTTGTCCAGGTCTGTCGTGCGGGTCAGGTGGGGACATTCGACGCGCTCGAATATTTTCGCATTCTTGCGCTTCGACTTGACCACGACGTATTGAAGACGATCCCCGCTCTTGGGTGGGTCCATCGTTAACTCCCCGTTGGCGATCCGGCCCAGCACCGAGTGGTACAATGCGACGTGGGGGATGTTGTGCCCGCCGTTTTTGTAATCGTTCCGCAGCGTTTTCGCGATGGTGTACGAATCGATGCCTAAACGATCCTGCACAATGTCGTCCAGGAACGATGCGACAATTTTCAAAATGCCCGCCTCGATGTCCGGCGCCGACTTCACGGGGCCTGCCAAGGGAAATATCCACTCGACGACCTGTCGGTAGAGATCTCGCTGGATCGGCGCCCCATCTCGGCGCACCAATTGCACACCCTTGGCATCGATGCGCCCGGGCTTGTTTGGGTCTTCGAAATATCTAGAGATGTACCTTTTTTTTTCCTTGAAAATGAGGAAGGGCCAATTGGCCTTCTCCATCTCCATGACGACGATATTTTTTGTCCCCGTTTCGTGCGCGAAATGGTCTGTGAGGATGTCGGCCAACGTTTCCCCTTGTCGAAAGCATTGTTGCATGCCTTCGTACGAGTTCGGGCAGTCGAACTTGATCATGATCGAGTCCTGGAAAAAGAAAATGTCAGACAAATGTATTAAAAACACACACCGGAGTTGAAAAAAACATGACTTACCGTGTCCCCGTACACCACCACCGCGTCCGGGTAACGCTCCGTCGTGATGTCCACACACCGCTGTATCCAATCGCGGCCAATCCGCGTCGTCGCCGCCGCGATTGGGAACAGGGGCAGCATGCCGTGCTTCACGCCGGTCGCCCCGTACACGGAATTGCACGCTATTTTTAACGCCAACTGCCGTCCGTCGTGAATTGCCCGCGTGAACGGGTCCGTGGCCTCTTTCTTCGCCTTCTTGGCGATGGTTCGCTGGTCGAGCATCGCCGTGAGTATCTGCTTCAGGATGCCTTCCCGCGTCGACGATTTCACGAAGGTGTGCACCTGACCCGCAGCCTCGATCTCCCGGTACTCGCCGGGGCGCAGCCGACGCTTCTGCTCGGCCGCCATGACGTACGTGGAGTAGCACAGGTTGTTCGCGCGCATGATGGAGGGGTAGAGAGACGCGAAGTCAAGCGTGGCGACGGGCTGTTTGTGGAAGCCTGGCACCGGCTCGAGCACGGTGGCCCCCTGGTAGTTGTCCGGGCGTGGCACGTACTCCACGTTCACCACGTACCCCTTGCGCAAGGCCTCGCGGCAGAACAAGGAGAACGCCTTGATCTGCTGGCCCCGGTTGAAGATGTCGTGCATGGGGACGGAGCACACGATCGCCATCTCGTTCGCATTTTCCAAGGTGTGCAATTTGAACGTCAAATCGAGGGGGAGGTCGCAATCGACCAGGCAGTAGTCCGCGATCGTTCGCATGCCGGCCGGCGTCCCTTCCTCGTAGACCGCAAACATCTCCTTCGCCGTCAGCGCAATCTTCCCTACGTCTTCCCCGAGAAAGTGCCGCGCCACAAAGTCCAGTTTGTACGAGTTTAATTTGAAATTATCCTTGATGTACAGCCACAGGTCCACCTCCACCCGGCCGATCTTGTCGAAACGATGCAGTATGTTCTGGCCTTTCGCCGCGGAGGTCAGTTCGGTGATTTTGTACACGCACGGACCGCCGCAGTCGAACCGGTGCTGGTACCCGAACGGGTCCGCCGCGCCGCGCTGCGGACAAAAGTATTGTCGGGCTTCGCGGAACGCGGCGAACGTATCGTACGCGCCCAGGATGCGCGTGCTCTTGTCTGTAGTGATGTCCGGGTCGCAGAACACCGCGCGGGCCCGGGCCCACTCCTCCACGCCCACCCCGCGCCACTTGTTGTCGAAGACCATCCGTTCGTACCGATCGCATAAATATTTGTAGTCAAAGCCATAGGTGTTGTAGCCGCACACAACGTCCGGATCCATTTGATTCAGCAACGCGGCATACCCCGCCAGCAAGGACCCCTCCGTCTCGAAAGACAACAAGTGGGTGTGCTCCGGCGTGTTGGCGGCGTCGACCGGACCCAGGCACAGCGCCACACGGCGGCGGTCGGCTCCGGGGTACGTCGCCAGGACGACGCCGATGCAGATGATTTTGTTGGACGGGATGTGCGACTGGGGGAACGCCCCGCTTTCACTGTAGGCTTCGATGTCGAACGAGGCGACGACGACCGGGGACAACCCTTGGGGGTGGGCCGGGGCGACATGCTGCACGCCCGTCGTGTAGTACAATGTCGTCGTCGTGGACGTCGATGACAAAGGTCGTAAACGACTGACGTGTACCCAGGACGAGACCGTCACGCCCGTCTCGGTCTGAAAGAGCAAGGGAAAGTTCCGGTCCAGTGCCATATGGACGCGGAACTCGTCCTTGCTGGACGCGCGGAGCCCGCAGTGTTTCATCGTCCGTTCACGCGCCCCTTGGTAGTCGGAAAATGCATACTTCAAGCGTTTGTAATCCTTGAGAGACTCGCACGAGATCTTCGCGACGGTCTTCTTGTCGGGCTGGTAGCCGAAGGCGTACCAGCGCTCTTCAATCTCCACGCGGCAGTCGTCGTGCAACCCGAGGCGTCCCAAGATAGCCCATACCTGGTGCGCACGGTAGTCGGACGGGAGATGCAAGAAGAGGAAGGGTTCGAAGTTAGTCACCTGCACGCAGATAGACTGCCCGTCGGCTTGGACGCCGCAGAGGTACACGAAGAACTCCCCGTCTTCGTCACGGACGGTGACGTCGAGGAGATGGAACGCGGACACGGTTGACCGAGTCGCCGGTGGACGAAGGGGGCGAATGGCGTCCATCAAGTGTTTGTGCGGATGATTGTTGCATTGTTTTGCGAGGAAAACAAACGGGTAGATTGGAAAACAAACGGCAGATTGTATGTTTGCCGTCCCGTGGGTACGTTCTACTTTTGATTTTTTGTTTGGGTCGGTATACCCGGGCGGCGAAGGCAAGCAGTGTTCCGGCCTTGAATGAGTGTTGCTCGCCTTCTTCTTTTTGTTTTGTATATAAAGCCACACGACGTCCGGACACAATTCGAACCAACCACGAATATGGCGTTCCCCTTCACATTACCACATCCCGTGATCGGCCCAGACACAGAAGAGCCCAAACTCGATGGAGCACTGTGGGACGCCTTGGTGCAAAGATACGCCACGATCGACGAGGAAGAGCACGCACGCATCTTGCACTGCCCCCAGCACCATGACGATGCGGAGCAGACGGCGACGGTGGAGTGGCTGGCGTCCCGGGAGAATCGTGTGACGGGCTCGCGGATGGGCGCCATCGGTTCCTGCAACCCGTTCTGCTCCGCGGACGACTGTCTCCGTGACATGCTCTGGAAACCGGAGATGGATGCGCGCGGAAGAGAGAACTGCAAGTGGGGAAATCTCATGGAGCCGCATGCGGAAGAAGCGTTCGTCGGCTACATGATGACGCGCCTGGACGAGCGCGACCCGGCCACGGGCCTGACCCTGATTGATTTCCATGTAGAAAATATGGGGCTGTTCGTCTGCAAGGCCAAAGGCCGGGCCTTCCTGGCGATGAGTCCCGACGGCGTGCTTCACTCCACATGGCGGGACGATGTAGGCGTTCGTGTGGACAAGACCTCACTCGTCGAGTACAAATGCCCCGTCCCCAGCCCCGTCGCGTTCGATCGGGGATTCACCGCGGCGGAGGACGACATCGCCTTGGCGAACTCGAAGGTCCTCTTCGATCGCCTCGACGATTCCTTCACATCTTTCAAACACAAGTGGGGCGTCACGGAACGGCGGACGTGGCGCCGGAAATGCCTCGAGCCCGGGCTGTACAAGACTACACTGCTGCCCGTCCGGCTCAACACGAGCGTGCGGGACGTCCAAGGCGAGTGGCCGGACAGCGACTGGGCGGCGCGGCGTAAGAAGATTCCTGTCCCGGCGTACTACAATGCACAAATCCAGTACGGCGTCGAGATATTTCGACTTTCCGGGATCCTCATGGAGGAGACCTATTTCGTCGTTCACACCCCCGTCAGGACTGCCGTGACGGTGGTTCCACGGGACAAGAAATACGGGGCGTGGTTGGTCCGCACCGCCGAAACGTTCTGGATGGAACGCTACACGACGAACCTAGTCTTCAAAGAGACCGGGCAGTTGGAGGAGGGGGCGTGGTTTGGCGGCAAACGCGGCAAAAGTCATCTCCCATACGTTATTCAGTCCTAGAGAAAAAATTCCCCACGACGCGTTCGTCACGTGTCCATAAAAATTCATGATGGAAAGAAAAAGCAACGATGGCGATATTCCGAGGCGCGTTTAAGACTGCAGCGGTGGGTGCCGTCGCCGGGTTTCTGTACGGTGTTGTCTCCGGCGTGGCCTTCTCCGGCCCCACGGAGGCGAGCGTACCGGAAATCGACGAGTTCAAAGCGCGGCTCTACGATCTCATGCCCAGCGCCACGGCATCTGTCGTGGACGTCCTGTACAAATTGCATACTCTCCACGCCGACCCGGCGGGGGTGGGTATGGATACCCCTCAACTCGCGTTTGTGTACAAGGACCAAATTCAAACTACGCTCGCAACTTATGTCGGCGACGACGACGACCCCGCCCGGAAGAAGTCTGTGGAGGAACTGTCCAAGGACATAACAGAGTACGTGCATGGCATGGCCGCGGACATTGCCCTGGACGCCTCGAGCAACGTACTCGATTGACAAGAAACCAACACTCATACAGGTTGGTTGAAAAGGTCCAGAACGGCTGTCGGAGGATGGGGAGAGATCCCGTTCGCGGCGATCGAGCGCAGCGTGATGGAATCGATCGTTGCCGAAACAAACCTTTAATAACGTTCCCACACGCCGTGCGGGAAGAAGACCATTATGCCGTTTTTTTTGCCCCTGCCTAATAAAATAAAACACACTAGCATGAACCGCGCGACGATTGGAAATCTTGGGCTGGTCATTGGTTTCGAGACCTTGGCGCAATATTATTTACAAAAGAAGGTGAGCACGAAGGCAAGCGTGGACTTGTACCTGTCTATGGCCGCGTACGCGATGGTGCCATACTTCTACTTCAAACTCCTCGAATCGGGCATGGCTTTGGGCACCACCGACGCGCTGTTCAACGCGGGCTCACAACTCGCCATCGCGACCATGGGCTACTTTGTCTTCCAACAATCATTGAGCCGACGACAACTGATGGGGATTGGATTGATTATGCTCGGCGTTAACTTCGCAAGTTAGATACAACAATGTTGCGTAAAATGAGTCATGTACTTGTATTCGCACTTGTCGCACGAGAACATCTTATGGAACTTCTTGACTTGTTCGGGTAGACATGTCTGGTTGTTTTTTTCTGGTGTGATCATTTCTTCTGCGTGTTAATAGTTTTCCCTTTGTGATTGAATGCTACGGTCATGTATTTCTATGGTGTTAGTTGTATTGTAGTCTAAATCATCCTATATATTATTGTAACTTGCAGAGTCGACTAGCCGCCAAATAGTTAATTCTTAATTTTCCAGTGGGAGGGGGGAGTAATGCTATGGTCATATAGCGCATAGTGACGAATGGGAGTAAATGCTA